>Ga0209913_1000007_pt1 | contig 358728 bp, 301 predicted proteins | sample PersoiDNA2013203_FD_185805 | JGI IMG/M metagenome (GOLD analysis project Ga0209913, IMG submission 185805) | Permafrost soil microbial communities from the Arctic, to analyse light accelerated degradation of dissolved organic matter (DOM) -... | ecosystem: Environmental > Terrestrial > Soil >... | reverse complement strand
GAAATTTGAAAATGATTTATATTGCATGATCACAAGAGGGAATTCCCGCGCTACAGAATCTCGCCCCTTCCAGCGGCATTTCCCAGCTTCCACTACTATGCGAATGAGGCAATTCTGATTCTGACGATATGACACCTACTTCAACAAATTACTCACTTTTTGACGACGAGCCCCATGTGCCCAGAACCGAAACCCTGTTCCCGGGCGCAGTACTTTTACATCGTTATGCATTAAGTAAAGAAGCCCCCCTTTTAGCTGAATTAGAAAAAATTAAGGAAGCATCGCCTCTGCGTCAAATGCTGACTCCAGGTGGACGCACTATCGGCGTGCACAATACCAGCTGCGGACAATATGGTTGGATTTCAGATGCGCGTGGTTATCGCTACACCGATCTTGATCCGATCAAAGAACAAGCATGGCCAGCAATGCCAGAAGAATTTCAACGACTCGCGACCTCAGCGGCAGCGCTAAGTGGTTATAACGATTTTGAACCAGATAGCTGTCTGATCAATCGTTACTTACCTGGCATTAAGATGTCTCTCCATCAGGACAAAGACGAAACTGATTTTTCCCAACCAATCGTTTCGGTCTCATTGGGAATGTCGGCGACATTTGTCTTTGGCGGACTACAACGCAGCGACAAACTCAGTCGCATCGACTTACAACATGGTGACGTATTAGTATGGGGCGGACCTGCCCGATTGTTATTTCACGGCATTCAGACGATCAAAGATCAGCCACATCCGGTCATCGGCGCACAACGTATTAACCTAACCTTCCGCCGCGCGAAGTAAAAAAGAAGCGTTTTCAAAAAGGAAAAGCCGGAGTGCATCAGCAACTCCGGCTTTTTTATTACTGATTCAGCTTAACGCTGCGCTACCACATCAACAACGCACAATGCTGTCATATTAACGATACGACGAACTGTTGCTGATGGCGTCAGTATATGAACTGGTTTTGCGCAACCCAGCAAGATCGGTCCAATTGCCACATTATTACCAGCAGTAGTCTTGAGCAAGTTATACGCAATATTCGCCGAATCGATATTTGGCATCACCAACAAATTCGCATCGCCTTTCAGATTGGAATTTGGCATCATTTTTTTACGGTAAGCGGAATCCAGGGCGGTATCGCCGTGCATTTCACCGTCGACTTCCAAATCTGGCGCGTCGCGCTGGATGATCGCTAAAGCAGCACGCATTTTTTGTGCGGATTCGCTGTTGCTCGAACCAAAGTTGGAGTGAGACAGCAGCGCAGCTTTTGGCAACAAACCAAAACGACGCATTTCTTCTGCAGCCAGAATCGTGATCTCAGCGATCTGTTCTGCTGTTGGGTTTTCATTGACGTGTGTATCGACCAATACCAACTGGCGATCAGGCAATACTAAGCCGTTCATCGCGGCGTAGACATTAACGCCTTCGCGTTTACCCAGCACCTGATTAATGTAATTCAGATGCAAGCCGGTTGTACCGAACGTACCGCAAATCATACCGTCTGCATCACCTTTATGAATCATCATCGCGCCAATCAGTGAATGGCGACGACGCATTTCCAGCTTAGCGTATTGCTCGGTGACGCCTTTACGGCATGTCATCTCGTAATAGGCTTGCCAGTATTCACGATAGCGTGGATCGAATTCAGGATTAATGACCTGAAAGTCAACGCCTGGACGAATACGCAGACCAAATTTTTCGACGCGTTGTTCCAGAATGTGTGGACGACCAACCAGAATTGGTGCTGCTAATTTTTCGTCAACGATAACTTGTACCGCACGCAATACACGTTCTTCTTCACCTTCAGCAAAGACAATACGCTTACGCTCCATTGGTGCTTTTTTAGCAATCTGAAACAATGGCTTCATGAATGTGCCACTGTGGTACACAAACTGCTGCAGTTTTTCTACATAGGCTTGCATGTCTTTGATCGGACGCGCTGCAACACCGCACTCTTCAGCCGCTTTTGCAACAGCTGGTGCGATTTTGATCATCAGACGTGGATCAAATGGTTTTGGAATCAGGTATTCAGGACCAAAGGACAGGTTGCTGATGCCATAGGCCGAAGCAACAACGTCGGATTGTTCTGCTTGTGCCAATTCAGCAATCGCATGAACAACGGCGATTTCCATCTCACGTGTAATGGTTGTTGCACCACAATCGAGCGCGCCACGGAAAATGTATGGGAAGCACAACACGTTATTGACCTGGTTCGGGAAATCAGAACGTCCTGTCGCCATGACCGCATCATCACGAACTGCTTTCACTTCTTCTGGCAGAATTTCTGGTGTCGGGTTTGCTAATGCCAGAATCAAAGGACGATCCGCCATCTGTGCAACCATGTCTTGCTTGAGAACACCCGCAGCAGACAAGCCCAGGAAAATATCGGCACCTGGAATCACTTCACGCAATGACCGTGCGGATGTTTCTTGTGCGAAACGCTCTTTGTCCGGATCCATCAATTCAGCCCGGCCTTTGTAGACCACGCCAGCTAGATCTGTCACAAAAATGTTTTCAATTGGGAAGCCAAGGTCAACGATCAGATCCAAGCAGGCCAACGCAGCAGCGCCAGCACCAGAAACGACCATTTTTGCTGTTTTGATGTCTTTACCAACAACCTTCAGACCATTCATGATCGCCGCACCAACGATAATCGCTGTGCCATGCTGATCATCATGGAAGACCGGAATACGCATGCGCTCACGCAATTTGCGCTCGATGTAGAAACATTCCGGCGCTTTAATGTCTTCCAGATTAATGCCGCCGAAGGTTGGCTCCAGCGAGGCGATGATATCGACTAGCTTATCTGGATCCGGCTCGTTAATCTCAATATCGAACACATCAATACCGGCAAACTTCTTAAACAAGACGCCCTTACCTTCCATCACAGGCTTGGAAGCCAGTGGGCCAATGTTGCCCAATCCCAATACTGCGGTACCGTTGGTGATCACGCCCACCAAGTTACCGCGCGCTGTGTATTTAAACGCAGCAGCAGGATCAGCAACGATTTCTTCGCAAGGAGCAGCCACACCAGGAGAATACGCTAGTGCCAGATCACGTTGATTCGTCAGTTGTTTTGTCGGTGTGACACTAATCTTGCCCGGGATTGGGAACTCGTGATATTCGAGTGCTGCCTGGCGCAATTGTTGACGTATTTGCTCTTTTTGATCTGCTGACGAATCCATGTAATAGGCCTTTTATATATTTTGCTTACAGAAAACTGACGTTGGTTTGTGATTCTATCAGAGTGAATCTTCTAACTTTATACGTATTTGTACGGTTTCTATGCTTTTAGTGCATAAGAATATACATAGGATTGTCAAAATGAAAATAAATTAACAAGTAATTTGAACGCCAGTCACCTATAACCTCCATGCATCAAGCACAGTAAAGCCAATTGCTCACCAACCATCAAGAATCTCAATCCCCTCTATTTAAGCACGTCACGATGACAACGGCTTTACGTGATACTTGAAACAGACATCACTTTTTTCGATTGAATCAGCAGCTGCGTCTAGACACAACGACAGCCATGAGTACAATGCCTGCATGCTCTCCGAATTCGACTTAATTAAGCGCTACTTTGCGCAACATAATCTTCCTGATGAACATTTAGCGCTTGGCATCGGTGACGATTGCGCGTTGCTGAATGTGACGCCAGGGATGCAGATGGCGGTTTCTAGCGACATGCTGGTCTCTGGTCGACATTTTTTTCCTGATGTTGATCCGCTCACGTTAGGTCATAAGTGTCTTGCAGTCAACCTGTCTGATCTGGCGGCCATGGGGGCTAAACCGATTGGTTTTACCCTTGCATTCGCACTTCCAGAAGCAGATCCGGTATGGTTAGAGAAGTTCTCTCAGGGACTTTTCTCGCTGGCAGACCAGCATCATTGCCGATTAATCGGCGGCGACACCACCAAAGGTCCCTTGAATATCTGCATCACTATTTTCGGTGAACAGCCGCTGGCGACAGCATTACGCAGAGATGCAGCCAAAGTCGGCGATGACATCTGGATTTCCGGTACACTTGGCGATGCGCGTCTGGCTCTGGCTGGTTACTGGCGTGAACTGGAATTGAGTCCTGATGATCATGCACGCGCAGCCAAACGCATGTATTTACCGACACCGCGCGTCGCGCTGGGAATGGCGTTACGTGGCATTGCCCATGCAGCGTTAGATATTTCTGACGGTTTAGTAGGAGATCTGGGGCATATTCTGGAGCGGTCGCACGTCGGTGCTACGTTAGCTATCGATGAGCTGCCGGCGGGTCCTGTACTCCAACAATTTCCAATAGCGTTACGCAGACAGTTCACCCTCGCTGGTGGGGACGATTACGAACTCTGTTTCACCGCGCCCAGTGACAGGCGGGCGGATGTGATCGCTGCGGCGGCATCAGCGAACACGGTAATTACCCGCGTGGGGCGTATTGATACCGACCCAGGCTTACGTTTTCTCGACGGTTTAGGAAACCACGTCAACCTGTCACTCCAATCATTTGACCATTTCAACACCCCATGACGACTCCTACGCCTCATTCAATACCGGTCATTCGTACCCCCTCAGCCCGTTTTATGTTGAGCCATCCCGCACATATTCTTGCGCAAGGGTTTGGCAGCGGTCTATCGCGGATGATGCCAGGCACTAGTGGCACCTTACTTGGATGGTTAATGTTTGCGGTGTTCACTCAGCGCTGGCCGGAATTTTTTACACCAATTCACTGGGGCTGGATTATCGGTATTGGCTTCATTGTGGGCGTCTGGGCTTGCCATATTACAGGCAAAAACCTTGGCGCCCCCGATCATGGGAGTATGGTGTGGGATGAGATTATTGCTTTCTGGTTGGTACTCCTTTTGCTCATGCCAGGCAGCATCACAACTCAATGCTGGGCTTTTCTTGTCTTTCGTTTTTTTGACATGGTAAAACCCCCGCCAATACGTTATTTTGACCAGCGTTTTAAGGGTGGTTTTGGAGTCATGTTTGACGACATCGTCGCTGCTTTTTTTACCTTGCTCACTTTTTCTCTGTGGCGACATCTGTGAGATTGTCAGAAAGCCTGTGTAGGAATAAGATTATTTTGTGTAAGACTTCAAATGCAAGACACATGGTGGTAAAGTAAGTTCGACCTTCAAACAACAATGACAGGAGATACATCATGCAGAATGCAACTGAACTCGCAGCCCAGATCGGTGAAGTACTCAAGTCCAAAAAACTTCTGCTCGCCGTTGCGGAGTCTTGCACAGGTGGCGGTGTTGCCTATGCAGTTACCGAAGTCCCAGGATCGTCAGAATGGTTTGATTGTGGCTTTGTCAGCTATTCGAACTCTTCCAAGACAGAATTACTTGATATTGCTGCGGCATTGATAGCGCAACACGGCGCAGTCAGTGAAGAAATTGCTGCCGCGATGGCGGAAAGTGCGATTGCGCATTCTGAAGCCAACGTTTCTTTATCGACCACGGGGATTGCTGGCCCAACTGGCGCTGTGCCTGGTAAACCGGTTGGTACCGTTTGCTTTGGTTGGACTGTCGGCGGCGTCACGCATACCGAACGACGAGTCTTTGGCGGAGATCGTCGTGCAGTTCGTGAACAAACGATCGTTTATGCGCTAGATAAGTTACTTCGCTACGTGCGCGAACTTTGATGGTCTGCTCAGTGAGATTTCTCATCGAAATTTCTCAGTGATATTTTTCCATGAGATTTTTAGCTGAAATTTTTCACTGCATTTCGCTAGCTAACTGACTGGCAGCGAACATCTCCACATAAAGACTGATATCCATTACTCACGGGTCTGCGTGAGTAACTCATCCATCAGAACCGATTGGATTTTATCTGTTCTCATCTCTTGGTTTAACTCAGCGCGTAGTTTTTCGCGCACGGCATCAAACCCTTTTTCAGAATGTAAATCGTCAGGATTGATTCTGGTGAGAACGATGGGAAACAATGCCATCAACTTTATCTTGTTATCTGAAAGCCAGTCTCGGTCCTTACGATCCACTTGCACAGTCACCTTGATGCGGATAACTTGCCCCTCAAAATTACTCACTTGCTCAGGCAAAGTCAGATAACTTGGCGTATTAGTATTATCACGGATCCCACCGACATGAAAGATAACCCCAAAGACGATCACAAATCCACACAACGCGACCAATGCAGCATAGAGTGCAAAATTATCTGTTTTTTGACCGTTTTTTCTTGTGCTTACCTTGTTTGATTCCCTCGGAGCAATCCCAGAATGATCAACGACCGCCGAGCTCACTGTCACAGGTGCTGCAATCACATCCAAAGGTATCTCAGCCTCTTTCAATACAGAAATAGACTCTGCCTCGGCGACTACCGATTCTTCGCCGGTAAGCGATGACGATGGAAGAAAGGCTTCAAGTAAGTCAGAACGGGTGTGAGAATCAGATTCAAGATCAAAAAAATCCACAGGCGCAGAGTTGACTGGCGTGAACTTCACTGTCTCAAAATCTAAATTTGCGCTCAGTAACGCATTTTTGTTTTGATCATTCGGCATAGATACAAATTGAACAATTAATCAAATCCAACATTGTAACTCAAAAATAATTTCCCCATGGAAACACTCGATATCATCAGGACTGATACAAAAATCATCCCAACAAAACGAAATTTCCCCTTTAGTATTTTAGAAAACCTCGACAGCTTGTTGAAACCACCAATGCCCGCATCAATGCGCTTGATTTTCTCGAGATTACCAAGAATACAAGAGAAGCACTCGCCCCTCACCAACCATAGAATGAAGGATGATTATGAATCAGTCATGACATCGACTGCTCTTAGTAAGGGGGGAAAGGCGTATTTGCAGTCATCAGTTTGTCCGCGACTGACTTCGTTACAAACAGAATGCGATGTGAACCGTGCTTTAGCTTATCATGTGCTGTTTTTTTATTCGCTAGCCGTATTCTGCAATGCATCCTCCAGCCTCATCCCTCATCCGGAATTCCTCCTTAGATAACATCAAAGGCGTACTCATATTTTTAGTCGTCTTCGGACATTTTATCGAGTTACGCATCGCTAATGATGCATTCTTGCGCCCGATCTGGATTTTTATCTATGCATTCCACATGCCGATGTTTGCCCTCGTATCTGGTATTTTTTCTAAAGTCACACTGGATAATAAACAAGCCGGACAACTCATAAAAAATATCGTCGTTCCGTTGGTGGGATTTGAACTCATCTACGAATGTACAGAATATGTTTTAATCGGAAAACTCAGTGTCTATGCGGGGTTGATCGCGCCTTACTGGATGTTGTGGTATCTGATGAGCCTGCTCTGCTGGCGTCTCATGTTGCCATTATTTGTAACAATGCGTTTTCCAGTCGTCGTGGCTCTGGCTCTCTCTTTGCTGACGACGTATTCGGAGCATACGGGCTATTTGTTGAGTAGCTCTCGTACCTTGATTTTTTTCCCCTATTTTTTGTTAGGATCGGTCATGGGGCCGAGGTTGTTCTCATCGCCTAAAAAAGATGGGCGGCTCACCATCATTGCGGTCGCCATTATCGCAGCGGCGCTCAGCGTAACATTTTTTTTACCGCCGTTATTTGATTACCGATGGCTTTATGGCAGTTTTTCTTTACACCGCCTTGGCATGGCCAATTTAACAGGAACGCTTTATCAACTATTGCAATATGGCATCTCCAGTGTAGTGGGAATCGCGATGCTGTATGTGCTGAGTCGTCAGGATCTGAGACTGGCGCGTATTGGCAAGCAGTCGATGTATGTCTTTCTGTGGCATGGCATGGCGTTAATCGCACTTCAAGCAACAGGTATTCTAGCGAGCATCCTGCATATGCAACCAGCAGCACGCTTATCATTATCGCTCTTGTGTAGCGCAATCATTGTTGTTGTTGCAGCCCATCCATATTGTGAACTACTGACGCAAAAATTGATTTTGTATCCTCTTTCCACAGTATTTATGCGCCCATTTGACAAGAACAAGAGCCACACTGCCAGTACCAACAACGCGATAACAGATGCGACTCGTTAAGCATCCTGTTATCTGGATCAAAAAAAATGCCTTGCCTCTATGATAGATAGAAGCAAGGCATTCTTATTGGCTCAAGTGAATTAACCAGCGATGGATTATTTAGTCTGAATGGTTGAGGTATCAAACTGCTGCGGATTTTTACCATGAACGCTGCTGTAGAAACGTCTAATTTCTTCCATATCAGCAGCGAGATCACCTGTCGGCATAAACATTTTGCCGATACCTGCCGCCTTACGCGAAAAATCCAAATAGCCCAGCGCAATCGGCACGCCTGCACCCAGAGCAATATAATAAAATCCGGTTTTCCAATGCGTCACTTTGCCGCGCGTCCCCTCAGGCGGGACAATGACTGTCAGTCGCTGGTTAGCATGAAATGCGTCGATGGTACTTTGAACCAGATTACCTGAGCGGCTACGATCAACAGCGATACCGCCTAACCAATGCATGACGGCGCCAAACACAGGCGGAAATAAACTCGCTTTCCCCATCCAGTACACGCGCAAACGTAAAGCAAAACACACCATTAACGTATAGGGAAAATCCCAGTTACTCGTATGAGGCGCCGCAATCAGTACGTACTTTTCTTCGGTAGGGGCGTTACCCTCAATCCGCCAACCAAGTAGACGTAAGAGAGAGACGGATAACCAACGCGCCAGCGTGTTGATGAGCGGAGTTTCAAAAATAGTTAAATGCATACCGTAAGTCTTTGATATCAAAAGAGAAATTCGCTCCCTTTCAGAGCGAGTCGGCATTATAGGGAGATATCGTGAAGGCGGGGGATTATTTATTTGACCCGGCGCAAGTATATTGAGTCATTTGCTCATTCAATCTGAGATACCAGCGCCAGCGCTTGAGATGGTTTACTTATTGATCCAGGTGAGAATTTCTTCCCACTGTAATAAGTCTTTTTCTACCCTGGAGGGGGCAACATCCCATAGCGTGGCACCGTGCGCTGCCAGTTGAACGTAATTCTGAGTGTCCCGCACATAGCCAAGTACAGGTAAGCCGAGTTGCTCTACGTAATGTGTAAGTTGATCTGCTGCGCGACTACGGGCGTTGACGCGCATACCTAAAATCCCGACTGCACAGTGTTGCTCACGCTTAGCCAGTTTTTTTAAAAATTCTTCCGTTGCTAAAATATCAAAGATAGAAGGCTGTAATGGAATCACCACTTTATCCGCCAGTTTTAAGACGGCATCGAGTTTACTTCCTTTGAGACCTGCGGGCGTGTCGAGCACGACATGGGTCGTTCCTTTTGGTGGTTTAGCAATGGCACTGGCATCGATGTCCCATGCAGAGATGGGCGAAAAGCTCGCTGGCCGCAGTGACAACCAAGTGCGGGAAGACTGCTGGGCATCAATATCACCAAGCATGACCTTGTGCCCCTGTGCGGCGAAGTAACCGGCAAGGTTAGTGGCAAAGGTACTCTTACCTACGCCACCCTTAGGATTTGCGACGACAATCACTGGCATACAAACATTCTCCAACTTTATTGAAAAAACATGTCAACACATGTCACGATTTTTCAGAAACTCATTTGTTGATACGAATGACAAGTACCGCAATCCTTCACAGTAATTTACAGCAAACTTCGCTACTTCATATCTCGGAAGGCACCAGCAAAGCTATTTGCTCAGCACTGAGGTAAGACCACTCGCCCTCTTTCAGACCCAACGATTCCAACGTCAACTGGCCAATGGCTGTGCGTTGCAATGCCGCACAATGATTTCCTGCTGCCGCCAGCATACGCTTTACCTGATGGTATTTCCCCTGTTCCAGCACGATTTCTATCTGGTTCGTATCGAGTTGACGACACCATTGCGCTGCTAAGGGTGCGGGCTCGTCATGTAACTGTACCCCTGTCAGCAAAGCGTTGACTAGCTCAGAGCTCACCGGTTCTGCTGTGGTTGCTTGATAGACCTTAGGAATATGCCGCTTAGGTGACGATTGCGCGTGAATAAACGGGCCATCGTCTGACATCAGTAACATCCCTGTGGTGTCATGATCAAGTCGTCCAACTGGCTGCACGTCACGCCAGCTGAATTGCTCAGGCAACAAGGTCAGCACACCTGGGTGATGACTCGGCTTACGCGAGCATTCAAAATTTGCTGGTTTATTAAGCACAATATAAACGTGCTCGCGGTATTCCCAGTCTTCCTCAAAAATATGGAAGGTTAATCCGTCAGTTTCAATTGATAGTTTATAGTCATCAACGACCTCGCCAGCAATGCTGACCTCGCCGTCGGATACCAGTTCACGGCAATATTTGCGTGAACCAAAGCCCTGCGATTGCAGGATACGATCTAAGGATAATTTACTCATACTGCAACTTTATCAGAACATGCACAAAGAAAGCTAGCATGAGGAGGAACGGGCACACATCGACGCCAGCCAGATTATTACTAAATTGTCATGTATTGAGTAAAGGCGACTTGTTCTCTGCCTTTTTTGCGGAACGGGGGAGGATGATGGTAAATGTCGTCCCTTTACCAACAACACTGTCGACCGAAATATCGCCACCAAGGACTTCTTTTACGAGGTTATACACAATGTTGAGGCCTAAACCACTACCTCCCTGTCCAAGGCGGGTCGTGAAAAACGGGTCAAAAATCCGGCTAAGATTCGCGGGAAGAATACCCCTGCCGTTATCACCAACTTTCATTACAATCGTATCGACATCAAGAAAGCGCGCCGTAATCGTCACGGTGCCGCGGCTATCGGCATCAAATGCATGAATAAATGCATTGTTAATTAGATTTGTCGCCACTTGCCCCATGGCACCAGGATAACTATCCATCATCATTTTTTCAGGGATCAGCGCAATCACTTCGTGCTTGGTTTTGCGTATCATGGGACCAAGCGTTGTCACGAGTTCGTTGATCATCTCATTGAGGGCAAACATCCGCCGATTAGCGCTCGTCCGGTCAACTGCCACCTGTTTAAAGCTGGTCACCAGTTCAGATGCTTTACTCAGATTACGTAACAATAAATCGGTGCCGATTTTGGCGTTTTTAAAATATTCTTCTAACGCCGATTTACGTAGACCTTGCGCAAATTGAATCAAAATCTCATCTGTTTGCTGCTGTAAGGTGCTGGCAACGGTCACACTGGTGCCAATAGGAGTATTGAGTTCGTGCGCAACACCAGCGACCAATGAACCCAGTGCCGCCATTTTCTCTGTCCGTAATAATTCTTGTTGAGCGCGCTGAAGATTTTCAAGTACCACGGTCAGTTCGCTATTGGCCTCTTCCAGTTCGTGAGTGCGTTCTGACACGCGTCGCTCGAGTGTCAGATTCATATTCAGAATGTCTTTTTCGTTCTGACGCTTTTCAGTAATATCTTCTTGCACCAAAATCAGTAATGGTTCATCACCGATACTGATGAGACGACCGGATATCTGACACAGCAGGGTCTTATCGGTCGTTCCACAACGGAGCCAGGCTTCAAATGATTGTAACTCCCCATCTCTTTCGAGCAGCCGCAAGATTTGAACGAAATCGTCAGCGTTACGCCACAAATTTTCCTGAATATCGAGATTACGCAGTATCACCTCTGCTGACCATGCAAATTGCCGCACCCAGGCATCATTGACATCAACGATCTGATACTGACTGGTTTTGCGTAAAACGCTCATGGCAACAGGAGAAGCCTGAAAAATAGCGATAAATTTTTCTTCGGTATCACGTAGTGCTTGCTCTACCCTTAAGCGTTCTTTAAGTTCCTGCTGCAGTAGAATATTTTGTTGATCCCGCTGAGAAATAAGTTCGCCAAGATTGAGACGCATCTGGTTGAGTCCATGCGCGAGGTTTCCGATTTCATCATGACGTTGCCAAACAAGTGGTTCATCCAGTTTGCCACTAGCAAGTCGGGTAGTTGCAGATTGCAGTAATTGAATCGGACGAACAATGCGACGGTCAAACAAAAACCAGATAAGAATAAAAGATAAAATGACTTGAAGGACAAGACCAACCGCGAGTTTATAGAGGTCATCAAGCAAATCGCGATCGACATATTCGGTCGTCAATTCCAATTTCACCTCGCCAATGATCTTATCGTCAAGACGAATCGGGCGCTTTTCGGTGAGCACGCTGGCATTGGTTTTGCGTACTTTATCACTGCGTACAAAAGTGTTTCCAGACTCATCAGTGACCACGACACTGACAACCTCGCGATTTCGCATCACTGCCTGAACAAATTGCTTCGTGACCTCTTTATCAACGTTCCAGAGCGGAACCGCCATCGCCCGCGCCAGCATATCGGCATTCTGCACCATCGGCCCGCGGACACGCAGTTGTAATTCTCTTTCGTACCTCGACAGTGTCACAAAGTAGCCGAACACAATCGCTGGCAAGAGAATGCCTAATGCGACACCTAATATGGATATCTGCCTTAATGAAAGTTTCCTCAAAATTGGCCCCAAACTAGAAAACATCTACTTCGATTGCTGCTTACGCCACAATTGAATATTGGATTTAACAAATTTATCCATCAGATCTTGCTTTCCGAATAGGTGCAGCGCTTTAGAAATGCGTCCCCGCATTTCCGGTGTATTGCAGGGTGACCTGTAAGACATCGTCAGGTATAGATTTTCGTTGGCAACAGCCGTAGACATCGTTTTTAGATCGCTCATGTTCATCTTGGCAACATAAGCCAGACCCGGATCTTCTTCGTAAATAAGATACTCGGCGCGTGATAAATTTAACATCACCAATGCTTGTTCGAGGCTCGACACGGTAACGATCTTGAGCGACTCCTTTGCATATCGATCAAAATCTTCACCAAAACTGTTATTGATGACAGTAATGCCATTTTTTCCTCGTAAATCACTCCATTTCCGGAAAATGAGTTTGCTATTTTTTTTTGTCCAGATCGCAGTACGGGTCTCACGAAATGCCGGATAAAAATAATCCATGTAATCGAGCCGTGGCGGGGTATAGAAAGCACCAGCGATCAAATCAACACGCCCCAAGCGCGCCTCTTCCTGTACTCTGGCCCACGGCCCTACATATTTCACTTCGATCGGAACACCGATCTCTTTGGATATGGCCTGCATTAAATCTGCATTCGCACCGGCGAGATGATTTTCATCTTGTGCGTCACGCCACAAAAAAGGCGGGTATTCAGGATTGCCTGTCGCAATGAGTTTCTTACACAATTCTTGCGCCTGGCAGACATCAACGGCGACATAGCCAAATAACAACAAAAAGACGCTGAGGACACATACCGACTTAGCAGCATTGGAGTAGCGTCTCATCGAATTTTTCCTTTACTCAAATAAATATGATTTTAGAATCAGTCTAACCCCTCGCTAAACACTAAGCAAGGCGGTTTTATTCATCGAAAAAACGCTAAAAAATACGACTAGTAAATAAAACTAGCAAATAAATAGAGGCGAATTGCTAACATTTATGTTTGATTCTGTTGGTGTAGACATCGTGCAAGAAAACATGAGAGTGAACTTTTTTAATTCAAAAAAAACAATAAGGACTGACGCAACATGATTCCAGCAAAACACAGCGACAAAGACAGTAGGAATAGTACTGCGTGACATCATGCAACTGGGACGGTTTTGCGTAAATCCCAACAGAAAATTCATTAACGATACAAAAATAAGGAAAACAAGTCCTGATACGAGAAATGTACAGTGACGTACGTGCTAAATCGCCCATACAGAATGATGAGAATTTGATCAATATTAAAAAAGAAGGTTTATTTTTTCATGAATTACAACAGGATAAAATCTGTAAAAAATTAAAAACCCGCTCAAAGCGGGTTTTATAAAACAAAATCAACAATCCCAGCGGGATAGATGAACAATGAAATTGCTTATAATTTTTTTCTAATTAATTGACCTAACTTCTCAATGCCCTCGTTAATCTTCGCAGGAGACACAGTAACAAAGGACAAACGCAACGTGTTTTTGTCTGCCTCATTCGCATAAAAAGGGCCGCCAGGGACAAATGCAACGTTTTGCTGAATTGCCTCAGCGAGCAGCGCTTTACTATCAATGTGCGCTGGCAATGTCACCCAAATAAACATGCCCCCCTCTGGACGTGTCCAGCTAACACCTTCCGGAAAAAATGTCGTCATCGCTTCTAACATGACGTCACACTGACGCGAGTACAACGCACGAATCGTTGGAATATGCTCACCGAGGAAACCATCTTTAATGACTTCATACACCACCATCTGCGTCAATTGTGCCGTGTGTAAATCAGCCGCTTGTTTTGCCTGCTCTAACTTGCGGATCAACGGTGCGGGGCCAACAACATAACCTAAACGGATCCCTGGAGTGAGCACTTTAGAAAACGACCCCATGTAAATGACACCATCTGGATTCATGTTGAGCATTTTTGGCAACGGTTCTCCGCGATAGCACAAATCACCGTAGGGATTGTCCTCAATCAGAGGAATTCCCATTCGGGCGCAGGTCTCAACCAGCTCCATACGACGTTCAACGGATAAAGTGCGACCTGTCGGATTCTGAAAATTCGGTAAGGCATACATCAGTCGAGCACCTTCGCCTTTTGCTGCAACGGATGCTGGAATCAAGCCATGCTCATCTGTATCGACAGATTCAAACTGTGGCTGATACACAGAGAACGCCTGCAACGCGCCAAGGTAACTCGGCGTTTCTACCAAGATTTTGCTACCTTCATCGACCAGCACTTTTCCCAGTAAATCCAGACCTTGTTGTGAACCCGACACCATCAGAATTTGTTCTGGTGAAATTTTGCAATCGGGTGTTGATAACGAAGCAGCAATAAATTCACGCAACGGCGCATAACCATCCGTCGGACCATATTGCAGCGCTGTTTTACCTTGTTCTGATAGCACTTTATCGAACGCAGCTTTCATACGCTCTACCGGAAACGTATCCGGTGAAGGCAAACCGCCAGCAAAGGAGATGACTTCCGGACGCATAGTGACTTTTAAAATCTCGCGAATAACAGAGCTTTGCAATTGCTCGGCACGTTGGGAGAATTTCCATTTGATGGGGGTAGGATGTTCAAGTTTCATGCTGGTCTCACTGGAAGTCGCGCCATGACTGGCAATTATTTTTCATCTTTTCAGAATTGATGCAACAACAATGACAGGCGTCGTCTGACGCTGCATCGCGGATGCATCAGCATTCATGTCTCGTCGCTCAATGTATTCGTTTTGTCACTTACGCAAGTTCAACGATCATTTCGATCTCAACACAGGCGCCCATTGGGATCTGTGCCACGCCAAATGCTGAACGCGCGTGTTTGCCTTGGTCACCAAATACTTCTGCGATCAGTTCAGAGGCACCATTCGTTACCAGATGCTGTTCAGTAAAGTCAGGAGTGGAATTGACTAAGCTCATCAATTTGACAATCCGTTTGACACGGTTGAGGTCACCACCACAGGCGGCTTGCAGCGTCGCCATCAGGTCAACCGCTACCGCGCGTGCTGCCAATTTACCTTCTTCAGTACTGATGTTTTTACCGAGCTGACCCACCCAGACCTTACCGTCTTTTTTGGCAATGTGTCCGGACAAAAATACAGTGTTACCGGTTTGTACGTACATCACATACGCAGCAGCTGGTGCTGCAACCGCAGGCAGTTCGATATTCAGTGCTTGGAGTTTTTCGTAAAAAGACATGGTCATTCCCAAAAATTGTGGTGGCATAGCCAACCAGCGTGATAGATACAGATACGGTGCAGACGGACGATCCAGATATTTTTTATTTTTCAAGCAATCAAAAACCCCGGGCGGACCGCAAAGCACCACTATCTGGCGTGTAGCTCTCTATTGTAAGCCCGCCCCTGCCCGATTCATACCCCCAAAATCAAGTGGTCTTGTTGATTTTATTTGGTTCGATTCCGTTTTAAGCCGGTGCTAACGACGAATCTTCATTTGCCTTCCCAAGCCAACAGTAATAATGACTGCCACAGCAAAACCCAAGTTGATCACACTCAGTGATTCACCCACAATCACGGCAGCGCCAAGGAGACTCATAAACGGCTGCAACAGCTGCACCTGCCCCACTCGGGCGATCCCGCCTGTTGCCAATCCTTTGTACCAGAACAAGAAACCGATAAACATCGAAAACACCGAGACATAGACAAACCCACCCCAAGCAGGCAGTGATGCGTTTGCACCGTAATGCCAATAAGCCCAGATACTCAGACTCAGTGTCACGGGTGAAATCAATATCAGCGCCCACGCGATCACTTGCAAACCACCCATACTCTGTGCGAGGCGCCCCCCCTCCGCATAGCCCATCGCCGCTAACACCACTGCGCCAAATAATGCAAAATCAGCCCATTGCAAACTTCCTGCGCCTTGCATCAGAGCAAACGCCAGTACCAGCGCACTGCCAAGCACCGCCATGAGCCAGAATCCGACCGATGGCCGTTCATGAAAACGTATAGCAGCAAATAATGCCGTTGCCAGAGGCAAAATACCCAGCACAATTGCCCCATGCGCAGCAGGCACATGCTGCATCGCGATCGTGCTTAAAAACGGAAACCCCAACACAACGCCACAGGAAGTAATGATCAGTGATATCAATTCAGACTGTCGTGGCAGACGGGCCTTTTGTGACCAGATCAAACCACCAGCCAGTACGGCAGCAACAACCGCTCGCCCCATCGCAACAAAAATCGGATTGAGCTCCGCAACTGCAAGCCGGGTAAACGGCAAGGTCAAACTAAAAATGGCAACGCCAGCTAACCCTAGCCACATCCCTTTGATTTCTGTCCGTTTTTGTTCTGTTATAGTTGCCATCATCGATCATTCATTAACATTATCATTTCTTCTCAGGCGACAAGAAGTCTTTACAAGCTAAACATCCATACCGCCGTTATTGCCAGCGAGATTCCCATACACAGATTAAAGGTGCGCAAACGTCGCCCTACGGATAACCAATGACGTAGTTTATCTCCCATCCATGCCCAAGTGAGTATGCTTAAGGCGCACGGCAAGGAGAATCCAAGACTCATCCACCCCATGCGCGAAAAAAATTCGCTTTGCCCGATTGCGTAGGTTGATGTTGCGGCGACCAACATCATCCACGCTTTGGGATTCACCATCTGAAATGCGGCCGCTTGTTGAATACTGAGTGGATGCATACTTTTACTGTCAGAGAGACTGGCAGAAAAACACAGTCGCCATGCAAGTAAAAGCAGATAGCCATTACCGGCAATTTTCATCAGCAACACTAGCTGTGGATGCCCCGACAGCAAGGACGCGCCACCCAAGCCGATGGCCCACATCATCAATACAAAACCTAAAGGGACACCCATGACTTGTGGTAAGGCCGCCCGCAGGCCGTGATTGACGCCCGTCGTCGCCGCAATGGCCACGTTCGGCCCTGGCGTGAACGACCCGATCCAGGCAAACATCGAAAAAGCAATAAATTCAGTTAAAGGCATAGGGTCTCCACCAACGACATATAAGGAGTAAAAATATACTCCCCGGTGTATTTTTAAATTATCTCGATTTCATAATGACAATGAGGCTATTTTTGAGGATACTCCCCTACCTCACTTTGCAAGCTCGTCTTTCGACTTCACCAACGTCTTCCTGCTTCAGCATGCACGTGGCAGCGAAAGCAACCGAGTTGTCTGCGCATCTGCTGCACTCTTTTTCATCAGCGATTGTGTTATCCTAAACGTAAAAACCAATACAGTACCAATACACTAAAAACGATAATCATCACACTGTTCTGGTCACTTCTCCAATACACGCAACGAAAACAAACTCTGATGATACAAACACCAACGTTTTATATTTCACGAGATTCCGGTGATTCCCTGGTCGAACAGATCGTGGCAGCGGTTGCTAATCGTATTGACGATAAGCTATTGAGGACAGGTGCCCGCATGCCGTCGATCCGTCAGTTCGCTGATGAACAGCACGTGTCTCGCTTCACTGTAGTCGAAGCGTACGACCGGCTGGTTGCCAAAGGCTATCTGGAATCACGCCGTGGGGCTGGTTTTTTTGTCCGCGAACGGGCATCAATGCTGACCCATACTCCCGTGGCGACGCAGGCATCTACCGGTACACAGCAAATGGATGTCGTGTGGCTGGTCAGGAATATGTTTCGTCAATTACCTCCGCAAAAAATGCCGGGTTCCGGTGTATTGCCGCACGACTGGCTCGATGGCGAACTTGTCGCCAATGGCTTGCGCGCAATCAGTCGTCTGAATCAGAATTTATTATTGCATTACGGGACACCGCAAGGCTTTCTCCCCTTGCGTCAGCAGTTACAACTCAAATTAGCCGAACTGGAGATCGCCGCTGCACCAGAACAGATTGTCATGACCACCGGCGTAACCCAAGCCTTAGATCTGGTAGCACGTGAATTTACCCGCCCAGGCGACACGATTTTTGTGGATGACCCTGCATGGTTTTTAATGTTTGGTTCGTTTGCCATTTTGGGTGCCAAAGTGATCGGCATACCGCGTCTGCACGATGGTCCAGATGTCGCAAAACTGGCAGAACTAGCGGCGATTCATAAACCCAAGCTCTACATCATTAATTCGGTGATGCACAATCCGACCTCAACGTCACTGTCAGCAGCAAAAGCGTTTCAGGTGTTAAAGACCGCTGAGTTGCATGATTTTATGGTGGTGGAAGATGATATTTACTGCGATATGCATCCTGGCAGTGCGGTGCAATCAGCGACCCGGATCGCTGCATTAGATCAGCTCAATCGGGTCATTTATCTGGGTGGATTTTCTAAAACACTGGCTGCAAATCTACGTGTGGGTTTTATCGCTACCTCACCGGATTTAGCAATCCGTTTGTCTGATCGAAAAATGCTCTCCACATTGACCACAACAGAAATCGGCGAACGTGTGGTCTATAAGATTCTCTCCGAAGGTCACTACCGCAAACACGCTGACCGTATTCGGGTCAAACTTGATGGCGTGAGGGATGACATCACCAAACGCTTAGAACATATTGGAATTAAAGTCGATTACCGAACACCTGCCGGGATGTTTTTATGGACCGAGACAGGAATCGATACCAATAAGTTGACAGAAAAAGCGCTCGAACAAGGCTATTTACTCGCCCCCGGTAGCTTATTTTCTCCGCACCAGGCGCCATCAACCAAAATGCGTATCAATATTGCGGCCATGTCAGATGCAGGTGTATGGGAATTTTTGAAAAAAGAACTCGGTTAAGATGCGCTATCTCAAGCAACCATAAATGTTGAGACTTTCCCCTTTCCACGTGCGTCACCAGCACGATGTAGCAAGGTAGAAAAGTCATCGCCCTCACGCGCCGTCGCCACGCCAATCGACGCCTCAATTTTAATTTCTTTACCATTGACGGTAACAGGAATGGAGACGACCGTTGAATGCGTGCGTCCGGCGATTTTTTGGGCATCACCAGCCGCTGCTTCGGGGAGTAATACGCAAAATTCGTCGCTTCCATAACGTGCCAGAATGTCATAGGAACGCATCACACGTTTAATACGACGGGTCACTTCGAGCAGAATAACATCGCCAGTTTCAGAGCCGTAGTCTTCATTGATTTTCTTAAAATCGGCAATATCAAGCACTAAGATTGACATCGGTTTAATGAGGCCTTTATGACGCTCAAACTCCGTATCTGCAAGCCGTATAAATTCTCGCCAATTTGCAACGCCTGTCACTGGATCAATATTTGTCTGACGATCCAATTCCTTTTCCGCACTCAATAACATACGGCGATAACGATGGACATAACTGGCAATAGCATGCCCAGTAACTGCACTCGCAGGTAACATCATCGCAACAACAAGCGAATAACCATAATACGGTGCATGCTTAAAAACCATCAGCAATAACGACGCAATGATAAAAGTAATGACGGGAATGCGCAGTATCGATAGCGGTATGGGCACCATAATAAATATCATCAAGCAACCCCAGATATCAATCAGGTAATGACCGAAATAATCGCTGGGAGTGCATGCATTGCTCATCCATTGCACGGCCATCACTAATACCACCCAGCGCAGCAAATAGGTCGTAACGACAGGCGCCGCTCCCAAGCTTTTCAGTTTTTGCAAAAGCCACCCTGAATACAGCAACGTGATACCCCGCAATAAAAGGAGCCCCGCTGTCACGGCCGATAGCTGATGAAAAAGAACATCAATGAAGCCCATCGGCAACATTACCCACATCAGTACCCGCACCGCAACACCTGCCTGTACCAGGTCCTGTTCCTTGAAAGAATGACGATATTTGTCTTCTGACACTTCTGGATATGTTGTTTGCATTGTCATTACCTTAAGGAAGCAGGTTTTGTTATTGAAGCAACATGATGTTTGTCATTGTACTTTGTGATCGGTAGGCAAGAAGCAGAATATTCACCTAGTTCAATGAGGTAAAGTAAAAAGAAGCAAGGTAAAAAGTATCAAGCAACTTTCGCCTTAAAAGCTTGCTATTGAACATAGGAAACGCTGTTTTTTAGGAAGAAAGGGCATATCTATGCTACATTCTCGTTCACTTCTTCAGCGTTCACTCATGCACATTATGCCCTTACTACGTCACTTTGCTGATTTTTTAACAGGTTTTTTGCCTGTTTCCAGCATTGACGCGCGGGCTTGTAGCAAATATTGGTGTCGCCATTACAGTCATTGCTGCTGTTGAATCTGCATTATCTCTTGCTGATTAGCAATTCTCTTTCATCGCGCGCACGACGCTCTTAATTTTTCATTCTAATTTCATTGTTAAACCAAGATGGACATACTTCTTTACGATAACTGGGAACGCCGCCTGCGCCCTTTCACACCTTTGCGTAACGATTGGGTTGGCTTGTATTGCTGTGGCCCGACCGTCTATGACTACGCCCATATCGGCAATCTGCGGACTTATCTGTTTGAAGACATCTTGCGCCGGACGCTGGAATGGAACGGCTATACCGTCCGCCACGTCATCAACATCACCGACGTAGGCCATCTGGTTTCGGATGGCGACGATGGTGAAGACAAAATGGAAAAAGGCAGCCGTAAAGCAGGTGAATCCGCATGGCAAATTGCCGAACGCTTCACGGTTGCTTTTAAGGCTGATTTGCAGCGTCTGCATATTCTCGAACCAACTATCTGGTGTAAAGCCACGGATCACATCGCCGAACAAATCGACTTTATTTCCTGCATAGAAAGTAAAGGCTTTACCTACCGCACCAGCGACGGCATTTACTTTGACACCAGCAAACAAGATGACTACGGTTATCTGGCGCGGATTAAACGTGATGCGATCAAAGCAGGTAGCCGCGTTGACCTAGGCGAAAAGCGCAATGCCACCGATTTTGCCTTGTGGAAATTTAGCCCAGAAAACGAACATCGTCAGATGGAATGGGATAGCCCATGGGGTCGCGGTTTCCCTGGCTGGCATATTGAATGCTCGGCGATGTCCGCCAAATACCTGACGCCTTGGTTTGATATTCATTGCGGTGGCGAAGACCATATTTCTATTCATCACAGCAATGAAATCGCCCAGAACCAGGCTTGCCACGGCACGCGTTTGGCTAACTTCTGGATGCACGGTTATTTCTTGCAAATTGATTCTGGCAAGATGTCCAAATCCAGCGGTGATTTCCTGCGTCTGCAAACATTGCTGGATCAACACATCGACCCGCTTGCTTACCGCTACCTGTGCTTGAGCGCTCATTACCGCAGCCAGATGCAATTCAGCTTTGAGGCATTACAGGCAGCGCAAACTGCTTTGCAACGCTTACGCGACACGTTCTATGCATGGCCTGCGGGCGGCAGTGTGAACGCTGAGTTCAAAGAAAAATTCACGACATTCGTAAACGAAGATCTGAACGTTCCACGCGCCTTGGCACTGGTCTGGGAAATGCTGAAATCGGATCTCTCGGATGCCGATAAAAAGGCAACTGTGGCTGAATTCGATCAAATTTTTGGCCTGGGCCTCGCAACATGGGTACCGCAAGCCTTGGAAATCCCTGCTGAAGTGCAAGTCTTAGCAGAACAGCGTCAGGCAGCGCGTGCCGCCAAAAACTGGGCAGAGGCTGACCGCCTGCGCGCAGCGTTACATGCGCTTGGCTTCGAGGTCGAAGATAAAGCGGGCAGCATGACTATTAAGCGGCTGTAATATCTTGAACACGGCGACGCTCGCCGCCGTGTTCTGATTCCCTACCTCCGCAAAAGGCACTGCCGTGCCGAGAGAATTTTGTTCTGCCGCCGTCATTCTGTCCCTGCAAAACACAGAAAACTTGAAATCCCCCACCCTGCCCCCATTTTGTCTGAGTTAGTTTTTTATTCAGTCGAAACCCGCATCGAAAAATGCGCTATTGAGCTGAATCTTTTTTACATACGACCTTCCTAACCTAATTTCCGAGGAAAAACATGTCAGAAAAACAAACTCTGGGCTTTCAGGCCGAAGTCAAACAATTATTGCAATTAATGATTCACTCCTTGTATTCCAACAAGGAAATCTTTTTGCGCGAGTTGATCTCTAATGCCTCCGACGCCTCCGACAAACTGCGTTTTGAAGCCATCAATAACGCAGCCTTGTTCGAAAACGATCCAGAACTGCATATCAAAGTCACTTTTGATAAAACAGCGCGTACCATCACCATTGCCGACAACGGTATTGGCATGAGCAAAGCGGATGCGATTGAGCATCTGGGTACGATTGCTAAATCAGGTACCAAAGAATTCTTTGGAAAATTGTCCGGTGACCAGCAAAAAGATGCGGCGATGATCGGTCAGTTTGGTGTTGGTTTCTACTCTGGCTTTATTATTGCTGACCGTATCACCGTTGAGTCCCGTCGTGCAGGCGCTGCCGCTACCGAAGGCGTGCGCTGGGAATCCGAAGGTGCTGGCGACTTTAGCGTAGAAGACATCACCAAGGCTGGCCGCGGTACGGACATCATCTTGCACCTACGTGAAGGCGAAGATGAGTTCTTGTCCGCATGGAAACTGAAGTCTGTGATCCGCACCTATTCTGACCATATTTCTCTGCCAATCAAAATGCAGAAAGAAGAATGGAATGAAGAGAAAAAAGAACAGATAATCACTGAAGAATTTGAAACCGTCAATCAAGCCAGTGCTTTGTGGGCGCGTAGCAAATCTGAAATTACACCAGAGCAATACGAAGAATTCTACAAACACGTTTCACACGATTACAGCGCACCACTGACGCACACACATAACCGTGTTGAAGGTCGTAGTGACTACACCCAATTGCTGTACATCCCTGCCCGCGCCCCATTCGATCTATGGGACCGCAACAAGCGCGGTGGTATCAAGCTGTACGTCAAACGCGTCTTCATTATGGATGACGCAGAACAACTGATGCCAGTCTATCTGCGCTTTGTGAAGGGTGTTATTGACTCTAACGATCTACCACTGAACGTTTCCCGCGAGATTCTGCAAGAGAGCCGCGACATCAAAGCCATCCGTGATGGTTCGACCAAGCGCGTTCTGGGCATGTTGGAAGATCTGGCGAATGCAGAGGGTGACGAAGCCGCAGCGAAACACGAAAAATACGCGACTTTCTGGAAAGAATTCGGTCAGGTACTAAAAGAAGGTATCGGCGAAGACGCGACCAACAAAGACCGTATCGCGAAACTGTTGCGCTTTGCATCGACCCATAATGACAGTGACGTTCAAAACGTTTCGCTGGCCGATTATCTGGCACGCGTGAAAGAAGGTCAGGACAAGATTTACTACGTCTCAGCAGAAAGCTATGCAACGGCAAAAAACAGCCCGCACTTAGAAATTTTCCGCAAAAAAGGTGTCGAAGTATTGCTGTTGACTGATCGTGTTGATGAATGGATGTTGTCTTTCCTGAGCGAATTCGAAGGTAAAGAATTAGCGTCTGTTGCTAAAGGCGGCCTGGATTTAGGCACCCTGGAAGACGAAGCCGAGAAGAAACATCACGCTGAAACTGAGACTGAATTTAAAGATTTGGTCGAAAAAATGAAGGCCGCGTTAGCAGACAAAGCAAAAGACGTTCGTGTGACGTTCCGTCTGACTGACTCGCCTGCATGTCTGGTGGCTGACGAGAATGATTTGTCCGGCAATCTGGCGCGTATGCTCAAAGCTGCGGGTCAGGCTGCACCAGATTCCAAGCCGATTCTGGAAGTGAACCCAGACCATCCTCTGCTGCAAAAACTGAAATACGAAGAAGCGAAATTTAGTGACTGGTCACACATTCTGTTTGATCAGGCATTGCTGGCTGAAGGCGGTACGCTGGCCGATCCAAGCAGTTTTGTGAAGCGTCTGAATGAAATGTTGCTGAGTAAATAAGCATGTACTTCAGCGGCGCCAATGCGGTCCGCTAATAACAACAAAGCAACAAAGCCAAAAAGCCCTGATACATTGTAGTGTCTCAGGGCTTTTCTTTAGGTTTGTTCGTCTCGTATGACGCACTTAACAACACCACCGCGACACCCCACTCACATCCATGGCAAGCACACTTGACCGTATACAAAATACAGCAAAAAATAGCGAACAATAAATACTCTTCACGATGAAGTCAGCCACCGTACTCTTTATTTAGCAGGAAACCGCTGACGCTTCTGTTGCTGACGGAACCAATCTTCGAGCATTTTAGTTTCATAAGGAAAGTCGCCATTTCCGGTATTAAGTTGGCGCGTCATTAAAAAACCCATATCGGAGATATCTTCTTTTCCCTCAGAGATGACCGTGCCATTGGTATCGGTCATGACGTAAGTAAATGACATACGTGGCCAGTAGATATCCTTCACAATACGGATGTCGCCACCAGTCGGGCGTATTCCTGGGCGCACATCACCAGCCAAATCAATGTCCGTTACGGTCACGTTCCACATCACATCGTCGGGCAATTTTTTTGCCAAGTCGGTAAATACCTGTCCCAACGCTTTAAAGACATGCTCCCTGAAATGCTCGCGGCTTTCATTTGTAGGACGAATGTCGGCGTAGTCATCAGGCGCTTGCCAAGTAATCTTTACTTCTCCAGCGCTAGCGAAATGACTGGTCAAGCCGCTGCAAAGTATAGCGAACGCCATACAGAGTTTTTTCATTTTAGGCTCCTTCTTTCCATCCTACGACCACCACGATGGTCCCTATCGCACCATCGCAAGCGGTGCGCCTCAAAAGCAAACAGCCAGACAAGCTGGCTGTTTGAATGAAACGAACTACATCAACAACCGGGCATTAATGTGTCACGCGGGTAGTTCTGCCGTTAGACAATAAACGTACACGGTCACCAACATTAAATCCTTCGTCCGCGTCCTGAGTAATCGCCTTGATGTCACCATTATCGAGGCGAACAGTAATCTCTAGGCCTGGTTTCTGACTGACATTATTTTCAATTGTCTGTCCCAAAATACCACCTGCGACAGCACCAACAATACCAGCCGCAATTGAACCGTTACCGCCACCAATGCCTGAGCCTGCAGCAATACCGCCCAAGGCCGCACCAGTCACCGTACCAACGCCCGTTTGACCTTTATCAATCGTCACATGACGAACAGAGTCAACATGCCCCATCCGAACGGTTTGTTCACTCTGAGTTTGGCCCGCACGATAAACACTACCTGAATTAGATGGTGTAGAACAGGCGGCCAACAGAACAACGGGAGCAATTGCAGCTACCATTAACAATTTTTTCATCGCTATCTCCTTGATTCTAAGCATTGACAAATAATGCATCGGATCGTATTTAACACTATCTTGTGATGTCGCGCTAATAAAAAAGTTCCTTTTTTTGTAGCGTTTCTTAACATACCAGACTAATTACTTGCAATTGCGCTTATCACCACGCAAAATCAAATAACAGAAGCCATGTGAATAACGTCAATGCCAGTTAAAATTCTGCGTATGATTCTTTCCTTGCCACCAACTATGCCAACGCATCCAAGAGACCATGTTTTCCCAGCTGCGCAAGAAAATCGGGTCCTAGCAGGCTTCCCCGCTGTCATTGATAGCGCAACGCATACCTTGATTTTAGGCAGTTTTCCTGGCGAAGCCTCGCTAACAGCACAGCAATATTATGCTTTCAAACATAATCAGTTCTGGCGTTTGTTATCGGCAATCATGAATACGGATTTGCGATCCCTCAGCTACCAAGAAAAACTCCGCTATCTGCTGTCAAACGGGATTGGATTGTGGGATATTTTTCAAAGCTGCCAGCGCGAGGGGAGTCTAGATTCTGCGATACGTGCAGGTCAACTCAATGATTTTGCTCGTCTGAAAAAGCAATACCCTGCATTACAACGGGTCTGTTTTAACGGTAAAACAGCGGCGAAGATCCAACAATACTTTCTAGCTCAAGGATATAAAATTCTCGTCTTACCCTCCTCCTCGCCAGCGAATGCGACGCAGACCTTTGAGCAAAAACTGCATATCTGGCGGGATATCTGCCTAGATGACACAAACATCGGAGAGCCGCAGTAACCGTGTTCAAAAGAATGCCCCCGTAGCATTGCAATCAGGGCGATGTTTCAGTGTCGTTACCATCGCTTTTTGCGTTAAAACAGCCTGGAAGGTAAAATACCCGTATGCTAATCAAACGTAAATCCATCGAAGCTGAAGCGAACCATCGCTCTGGCCCCAAGGCTGCCGCAGCCAAAAAATCACCCCGTAAACCTAAATTTGCGCCTGTTACGCTGTCCGAGTTGGATGGTGTACGCTTTCTGCATTTCGGGACGGAATGGGTACAAGGTGCAATGCGTCTCCGAAAACCCGACAGTATCGAACTTGAATATGCACAACAGATGATGTTGTGGATGCTGTTCAATAAAGCGCCACAACATATCGTTCAGCTTGGATTGGGAACAGGCGCGCTGACTAAGTTCTGTTATCGCCAGTTCGAAGAAGCCCGCGTGACAGCAGTTGAACTCAATCCTTCCGTCATCGCCATTTGCGAAAGTATGTTTAAGTTACCAGCCAACGACGATCGTCTGCAGGTACTTGAGATGGACGCGATGGATTTTGTCATGGACGAGAACAACCGTGACAGTATCGATGCGCTACAGGTCGATCTGTACGATGCCACAGCCAAAGGCCCTGTACTCGATACAGCAGAATTTTACCAAGCCTGTGCTGCCTGCCTGAAAGAAAACGGTATCTTAACGGTCAATCTTTTTGGCGATCACCCCAGTTACGCTAAAAATCTAAAAGCACTGCGTTTTGCATTTGCAGAAGTCTTGTGTCTGCCGGAAGTTCACGATGGCAACGTTGTCGCAATTGCATTCAAACAAAGACAAGCGCTGGACTTCCCTGCGTTGTATGAACGGGCGAATGACATTAAAGCTGAAACCAAACTCCCAACAAAATCATGGGTCAATGGTTTAAAAGCAGCTTGTGATCCTGCATAGACAGGTTTACTGTTAGGGTGACTCGTGTTGCGGATAACAGCAACGGCTTCTTTCTACATAAACGGTGAGCGTCACCGTCCGCCAGCCAGGAAAAAATGAATACAAGTACAAGCACTAAGCGTCATCTGAGCCTGCAACAAATTTTTACCTGGTTGATGGAGGATGGCATCGTCAAAAAAGAAGATGCCAAAGTGAAGTTCAACGAGGCTCAGGGTATTCTGAAAAATGGTCCGGTGAGCATGCATCCCTTGACCGCCGCCGCACAATGCAAATTAGTTTCGGCCAAACCACCGCAACAATTATTGACCCTCGATTGGCTCACAGAATGGACCGCGCGTAAGGTTAATATCCCGTTTTATCGTATTGATCCTTTGAAAATTGATTTCACATCGGTGTCCGATGTAATGTCAGCCAAATACGCAACACGTTTTAATATTCTGCCCGTAGAAACCACCGGAAACACCGTGGTGGTCGCAACAACTGATCCTTTCAATCTCGAATGGCAAGAAGAGATCGCGCGGATTTCACGCAAAGAAATTCGCCTCGTGCTGGCTAACCCACTGGAAATTTCACAGTACATTGTACAATTTTTCTCGTTGGCCAAATCCATCAAGGATGCGCGCAAGGTCAACACCAACGATCTCGGCTTGCGGCAAAATCTGGAACAATTAGTCGAACTCGGTAAATCCAATAAACAACTCGATGCGAACGACCAGCACATCGTTAATATTGTCGACTGGCTATGGCAGTTCGCGTTTGATCAGCGGGCATCGGATATCCATCTGGAACCCAAACGGGATATGGCGGCAATCCGCTTCCGCATTGACGGAGTGTTACATCAGGTCTATCAATTACCGGCAAGTATCATGATTGCCATGGTGGCACGGATAAAGTTACTGGGTCGTATTGACGTGATTGAAAAACGTCGCCCACAAGATGGGCGCATTAAGACTCGTACGGCAGATGGACAAGAAATTGAGTTGCGTTTATCGACCATGCCAACTGTCTTTGGCGAAAAAATGGTCATGCGGATTTTCGATCCCGAGGTTGTCGTCAAAACCTTGCCAGAGCTTGGTTTTCCGCCAAACGATGCGCTTCGCTGGGACGCACTAACGAAAAAACCGCACGGCATTATCCTCGTTACCGGCCCGACAGGCTCCGGTAAAACGACGACTCTGTACACCACCTTAAAATCACTGGCAACGACCGATGTGAACGTCTGTACCGTCGAAGATCCGATTGAAATGGTTGAAGCATCGTTTAATCAGATGCAAGTGCAATCGTCGATTGATCTGGGCTTTGCGGATGGTATCCGGGCGTTGATGCGGCAAGATCCCGATATCATCATGGTCGGCGAAATCCGCGATCTGGAGACAGCAGAAATGGCCGTGCAAGCCGCATTGACCGGACATCTGGTCTTATCGACACTGCATACCAACGACGCCCCGTCGGCAATTATGCGTTTGCTTGAGCTGGGTGTTCCGTATTATCTGCTTGAGGCGACCATCATCGGCATTCTCGCGCAGCGCTTGGTGCGCACCTTATGCAAACACTGCAAAACACCCGATGGCGACCTGCCTGATCCGGTGTGGCAAAGTTTGTCCGAAGAATGGAATTTGCCGAAGCCAACATCCATTTATCGCCCAGTAGGTTGCCCGGAATGTCGTCAGACGGGCTTCCTTGGCCGGACTGGGTTGTACGAGTTACTCACGGTCTCGCAACCCTTTAGCAAACTCATTACCAAAGAGGCGGACATCCATGCCTTACGCCTGCAAAGTATCAAGGATGGCATGAAACCGCTGCGTATCGCCGGGGCCGAAAAAATTATCGAAGGCATGACCACCGCCGACGAGGTACTCAAGGTCACGTCGTCCTTGGTATAGCTACTACGGCTGCGGATACTCCATCAGCCACCGTCGGATAGCTAAAGCGCATGCCTAGCTCTGTTTTGATACGCCGGTTTTGAATCCGGCGCGATTCCGACATAAACGACAACAACATCGGTGACACTTGCTGCGCTAATTCGTCACGCGGCAAACGCGGTGGGCGAGGCAATTGAAATGCGTCGGCCACCAGATCAAAATACGCCGCCATTTTGAGATCACTGTCATCCACAGCGTTATATACCCGCTGCGGCAACGCACGGAACAGCGCCAGCTTAATCAATTGCGCGAGATCATCGGCGTGAATATGGTTGGTGTAGACATCGTCCATGTCTGCCAATGCGGGCGTTCCCTTTTGCAAGCGCTCAACAGGTAAGCGATCGGCAGCATAAATACCTGGTACGCGCAAAATGGAAAGCCCAGAATGCGTCCGTTGCGCCCATGTCCGTAAGTGTGCTTCCGCAGCAACGCGCCGTATCGCCCGCGCGTTTTGCGGCTTCACTGGACGGGTTTCATTCAACGACGCACCACCACAATTGCCATAGACACCCGTCGTACTGATATAAACAAGGCGGCTCTTGTCAGGTAAAATGGCGGTCAGATTTTGCGTGCGCTGGTCCACCACTCCTTCAGAACGGGGCGGTGCCAGATGAACGCAATACGATGCCAATCCGGAAAGTCTTGCCAGACTTGCACGATTATCCAGATTGGCAACAATAGGAATTGCACCCGCGTCGCGCAGTTCAGCACACCGCGCCGACTGGCTGGTCAAGGCAAACACCCGGAAATGTGCACACAAAAGTGGCAACAAACGCAGACCAACATCGCCGCATCCGACGATCAGCAAGCGTGGCTTGCCCCATTTTTTAAACTGTTTTTTCATGCTCAGGATTGTATGACTTTTCAAGTAACTGTGACCCCTAGTGGTCGTCAATTCAGCTGCGAGGCTGACGAAACCGTATTATCCGCTGCTTTACGCGCGGGCGTTGGATTGCCTTATGGCTGCAAAAACGGCGCCTGCGGCTCTTGCAAGGGCAAAATCACCGACGGCACAGTCGTCCATGGCAACCATCAACAACGCGCCCTGTCAGACACTGAAGAAGCCCAAGGCATGTCTTTATTTTGCTGCGCTAAACCGCAATCAAATTTAACGATTGAAGCCCGCGAAATCGTTGCCAGCGGCGACTATCCAATCAAAAAAATGCCGACTCGGATTGCGAAGCTTGAAAAGCTGTCCGACGATGTCATGTTGGTCGCACTGCAATTACCTGCCAACGAACGTCTGCAATACCGTGCTGGTCAGTATATCGAATTCATGTTAAAGGATGGCAAACGTCGTAGCTACAGTATGGCAAATGCACCGCATCTGGACGAACATATCACGCTGCATATTCGCCACATGCCAGGCGGACTGTTCACAGATCAGGTCTTTTCCACCTTAAAAGAGCGCGACATCCTGCGTTTTGAAGGGCCACACGGTAGCTTCTTCTTACGTGAAGATAGCGATAAACCGATTGTGTTACTGGCATCGGGTACGGGCTTTGCTCCTATCAAAGCCTTGGTGGAACACTTAATTCACACAAAATCGACCCGTCCAGTGAGTTTGTATTGGGGCGGTCGCCGCCCTGTCGATCTGTATATGGATGGGTTGTGCCAAGAATGGACAGCACAATTGCCTGGATTTAAGTACGTGCCAGTGGTGTCGAATGCCACACCAGAAGATAACTGGTCTGGCCGCACAGGCTTTGTTCATCAGGCGGTCATTACTGATTTCCCTGACTTGTCTGGGCATCAGGTCTATGCATGTGGCGCGCCGATCGTGGTCGAGTCAGCGCAACGGGACTTTGTTGCACAATGCCAGTTACCAGCAGAAGAGTTCTTTGCGGATTCGTTCACGTCGGAAGCTGACTTAGCAAGTTAAGTATCAGACATTGCCTATCGCTCAATATAGAGGGGGCAGTTGCTCAGGATTAAAGCCCTGCGCCTGCCTTTCTGTGATCGGAAGATTTCGCCTTGACGAAGTGGTGACTGGATAATTTCAGGGCCGAATCTTTCATTTGTAATAACAGACAAGGCTATCAAAAAAAATTTCGCTCACTTTGCAAATTTATTTTGACGCACTGCGCAAAAAGTCCTACTATCCCGCTTATGAAAAATTTTCCTGACATGTCTTCACCAAATATCGTGCGACGTCGCCGCTCGTTGATCGAGCCTGGGCGGATGTGTTAGTGTACCTGCGCGTCAAATGAGACCGCAGCACCAGACCTAAGCCACAGGCAAGCACCTGTGGCTTTTTGCTTTTTTACGCTTTAATTTTTATTTTTCGCTGGTTTTTTTATCCACCTCTGGAATGACCCTAGGAGTCTTGAAATGGAATTCAGTCAGTACAACGTTAATTCTCTGATGTACATCACGCCGCGCCCGGAAATCGTTTTTACCGAAGGTAGCGGCATGTGGCTGACGGATAATAATGGCAAACGTTACCTTGATTACTTACAAGGCTGGGCAGTCAACTGTCTCGGTCACAGCCCAGCTGTGATCACCGATGCGCTGATCGCACAATCCAAAAAACTGTTGAATCCATCGCCCGCTTTTTACAATGGCCCGATGGTTGAATTAGCAACCCAGTTGACACAGCATTCTTGTTTTGACCGTGTGTTCTTTACCAACAGTGGTGCAGAAGCCAACGAAGGCGCGATCAAACTGGCACGTAAATGGGGTCAGTTAAATAAAAACGGCGCGTTTGAAATCATTACCTTTGATCATGGCTTCCACGGTCGCACACTGGCAACCATGTCAGCGTCTGGCAAACCAGGATGGGACAAACTGTTCGCACCGCAAGTATCTGGCTTCCCAAAAGCGGATCTGAACGACATCGCTTCTGTTGAAGCATTAATTACTGACAAAACCGTTGGCGTCATGCTGGAGCCAGTCCAAGGTGAAGGTGGTGTGATTCCGGCAACGCGTGAGTTTATGCAAGCCTTGCGTGCTTTGACCAAAAAACACGGCATTTTGCTTATCGTTGATGAAGTGCAATCGGGTATGGGCCGTACCGGTGAATTGTTCGGCTATCAATTGTCCGGTATCGAACCAGACATCATGACACTGGCTAAAGGCATCGGTGGCGGCGTCCCTCTTGGCGCCTTGTTGTGCAAGGAAGCGGTTGCCTGCTTTGTACCTGGCGATCAAGGTGGCACCTATAACGGTGGTCCGTTAATGACTGCCGTTGGTATCGCTGTTTTGAAAGAATTGACCACACCTGGCTTTCTGGATTCAGTCAAAGAAAAAGCCCAGTATTTGAGCGATGAATTAAATAAATTATCCGCTGAGTTTGGTATGCAAGGCGAGCGTGGTGAAGGCTTATTGCGCGCATTGAAACTGGGCGACAACATTGGCCCACAAATCGTTGAAGCGGCCCGTAACATGGAGCCAGTTGGCTTGTTGCTGAACTCTCCACGTCCGGATTTGCTACGTTTTATGCCAGCACTCAATGTCACAAAAGAAGAGCTCGACCAGATGTTGCGTATGCTGCGTGAAGTATTGAAACAAGTGAAAAAATAATCCATCACAAGCGTTTAAAAGGCCACGGCGACGACTGGTTGCCGTGGCTTTTTTTATGCTATTTTTTTGTACTATTTCAGAACAAAATGCATCACTGATAAAGCAGGTAAGGTATAACTGAAAGTGTTATTCACTACGCTGGCGACACCGCTCCGTGGTGTGATATTTTGACTCGAACCGTCCACACCCCACGCTTGCGCTGTTTTAAAGGCGGTCGGATTTTTGATTTGAATGCTCGAGCTCAGTGGTGTCGATAAGCGGTTAATCGCGATAAGGTGCAAGGTCGCAGGGTCTTTCGCACTGACTGCCGCGTACACGGTGCCATTGCCATCGTTGGTAGAAACCGCCTTCACCGAAACCTCTGGGTACACCGATTTATTGCCATCATAATTGCGGTACAATTTAAATCCTGCAGCGATGTAGCCTTCAACGTCACCGAAGTAACTCGCCATATACACGCCCTGTTGTCCAAACGCTCCCAATGCATCTGCTTGCGCAATCGCACCGGTTACATCGGTTTTGCCGCCAAAGTCATATTCAGTGACCGCGAGTTTTGTTCCCGGATAAAAATCAGCCACCGATTGTTTTAATTTCGGAATCAGTTGCAAGCCACGACCGTCGGTAAAACCATAGCCTGGCTGCGTGATCCAACTTGGCTCGACATAATTGGCATCCCATAAGCTACGCGAAGCCTGCGCTCGATCAGTTGGCGTTGACGCGGCTTGTGGATAGTAATGAAACGATAGGGTGTCGAGCAGACGACGTCCCGCTGTCGTGGACGCCTTGTGCATTTTATCCAGATACACGTTGGCAAACGTCATGCCGTTATAGCGATAACGGTCACCCGTTTTGTTTGTCAGATAAGGTTCGACGTTATAACTGTTCCAATCAGCGGGTTGACGGCTCTGCGACCCATCCCAAACAGCCCACAAACTAAACAGGCCCAGGTACCCACTGACGGCAGGGCCATAAGTTTCGGCCTTCGCATCCATACGTTTCACGGTTGTTGCGAGACTCAGATTCTTTTGTAAGACGTCAGCGACTGTCGTCATAGTGGGATACAGCAAAGGATGCGTACCATTGCCATATTGCGAAGGCCACAAATGCCATAAGTCAGGTTCATTATCGAGCTCATAAGCTTTCACGCCTTTAGCGGCCCCTGCCGTACCGAAATTTTTGATTAAAAAATTGATTTCTTCATCGATATACACAGCACCATCGCCAATCACAGGCGTCAGTGTCAGCGGACCCGCGCTCGCTGGCTTGTCATTCACAATGGTTACCCACCGATCCAGATCAACATTCGAGGCGCCGGGCGCACTTTGCCAGAGCTGATAACCATTGCAGAAACCTGGCGGATTTAGGTTCACAATATCTTTTGGCAACTTTCCAGCTGCTGGTAATTGCACCAAGGAATACGTTCCCAACGTGATCGACTGACTCTGGAAGGTTTTGATTGCTGCACCTGGTGCATAGTAGGCCAGCCCGGCATTATTGTTCGGTGCACCAGCTCCCGTGGCATAAGTGACGCCAGCATTCGACGAATTACACCAATCCATGCCAGAGTTACTGACACCATTCTCCCAGTTATAGCTCGTCATGTTATTGCCGCCAAGACGACGCGATGCCAAATTCAGCGCCTGCAAATTAGCCAGTCCACCTTGATTCTCTAACCCTGTCCGACCAGTCCCATCAGCATAGGCGTTGTAACCGTAAATAAGTGGACTGATCGTCTTACGCTGCGATTGCGTATCAATACTAAACGTAACACTTTGGGCAAGAGATAAAGAAAATTCTCCCGAAATACTGCATATTGCAAGAACTTTAGCGATAGTAGAAGGTCTCATTGCATTCTCCTGAAAACGGTTTAATTCCGGCTACTGGTGAGAATAAATATTTCCACATGGAAATACTTATCAACGAGTGACGTTTTATGACAATACTTGCCCGATTTCAACAAATCTTACAATTCAGTAACATTTAATATTTTTTGGCGTGAAAATTGCATGTATTTTTTTATTAATTCCTTCTCTTCACTGAGATTGAAAAAGCCCCTTAAATGTGATTTAAATGACATTTACATGTCATGTTGATTATTGAAATACCATTACCTCACTGAGACAAACGATGAAACTACACCGACTTGCCATATTGATAAGCCTGTGCTTTGGGCTTTGCGATCAGCCACTTGCCCTTGCAGCGAGTGAAACTGCTTACTATCGTTTTCCGGGGGTACGCGCTGATAGCGTCGTGTTCACGGCAGAAGGCGATATCTGGAAAGTCGGTATCAAAGGTGGTCAGGCACAACGCTTAACGACACATCCAGCGGCAGAGCTTTATCCAAGCATTTCTCAGGATGGTCAGTGGCTCGCGTTTTCAGCTGCCTACGAAGGGGCGATAGAAGCTTATGTCATGCCGATCAATGGGGGCTTACCAACACGGCTCAGCTTTGAAAATGATGTGGTCAACGTCCTCGGCTGGACGGCACAAGGAGAAGTGCTGATCAGTACGCAAAACAGTACAGGCCCGGGTGCCCATCGCATTATTGCCGCCATCAACCCAAAGACCATGGCGCGCCGCGTATTTCCGGTTGCCGATGCAAACGAAGCGACGCTAGATGATAGCGGCAGATATCTGTATTTCACCCGCTTTGGTTTGCAAATAACGAATGACAATGCCAAGCACTACCGCGGTGGCGCGACGGCACAAATGTGGCGCTACGATCTACAAAGCAATGCAGAAGCGACCCACCTCTTCCCCATAGACAGCAGCAATAACAAACGCCCGATGTGGTGGCAGGGACGCTTGTACTTTGTCAGTGACCGCGATGGTAGCTTTAATATTTGGAGTGCCAATCCTGACGGCAGTGCGCCGCAGCAGTTGACGCACCAACAAGAATGGGAAGTCAGAAATGCGGCCATGGGCGATGGCAACATCGTCTACCAATCTGGAGCGGATCTGCATGTACTTGATCTGCATCATCATACCGACAATGCCACGAACGCAGATCAACCATTAGCGATCAAGCTCGTGTCGGACTTTGATCAGGAGCGTGCGCATTTGATTAAAAGTCCGCTCGATTTTATGACCTATGTCGATGTCGCGGGTAAGGGTGACCGCCTAGTGTTCACTGCACGTGGTCATGTTACCGTCGCCAGTATCGGTAAGCAGCGACGCATTGATTTGGCAATTCCTATCGATGCCAGAGCACGCAACGCCGTTTTTTCAGCAGATCAGAAGCACGTTTATGCCATCGTTGATTCAACGGGTGAAAACGAGATCTGGCAATTTCCTGCCAATGGCATAGGAGAAGCTGAAAAACTGACCAAGGACGGTAGCGTTCACCGCTTGAATCTGCATCCTTCTCCTGATGGAAAGTGGCTGGCACATACGGATAAGCGCGGCCGCTTGTGGCTGCTGAATTTGGTCAGCAAAACAAATCAGATCATCGACGATGCTGGCAAACAGGGTTTTCCAGAGTTTGACAACATTATCTGGTCTCAGGATAGTCATACGATCGCAATCGTCAGACCTAATACCAGCGCGCAACGTCCGCAAATTGGCTTGTATTCTCTCACGGATAAACAATTACGTTTTGTCACCAGCGATCACTATGAGTCACGTTCGCCGGTATTTTCCGGCGATGGTCACTGGCTCTATTTCTTGTCTGATCGAAATTTCAAAGTAACCAATAATGCACCTTGGGGTGATCGTAACCTAGGACCCGGTTTCGATAAACGTACCAATATTTTCGCCATTGCTTTACAACCCAAACAAGTTTTCCCGTTTAAAGCTGAGGATGAACTGCATCAATCTGCATCGGAGAACAAAGAGAATAAAGAAAACAAAGAGAGTAACGAGAATAAAAAATCAAAAAAAGATGACCCAACAACACCAAGTAAAACGACGCCTGACGTTGCTCCTGCTATCGACTACAAAGGTCTAAGCGAGCGTCTGTATCAAGTGCCATTGGCTGCTGGCAATTACCGTAACTTAGTGAGTGACGATAAACGTCTCTACTTTATGGAGCAAGAAATCCAGGAAGAAAAAGGTAACCTGAAGACGCTCGCCATCAGCAACACTTCACCAAAAGCAGAAACATTTGCCAGCGGCATTCGCGCCTTTGATCTCTCCGCGGATAAAAAGCATATTTTCTATCAAACGGCGTCACCAGCAGGAACCGCTGCGGAAGACTTCATTATCGTTGATACAGGTGCCAAGGCACCTAGTGATCTCAGTCAGGCGAAAGTGACGATAAGTGACTGGAGTTTTATCGTTAATCCGCGTCAAGAATGGCGTGAAATATTTAATGATGCTTGGCGCATGCATCGCGACTATTTTTATGATGAAAAAATGCGAGGTGTCGATTGGAATGCAGTACGTCAGAAATATACGCCATTGGTTGAACGCGTGACCGACCGTGCCGAACTCAATGATGTGCTTGCGCAGATGGCAAGTGAAGTAGGCGCCTTACACTCACAACTCCGTCTTGGCGATCAACGTAAAGCACCACCCGAAGGAGCGCCAGCGTCGCTCGGTGCGGTACTGCGTCGTACCGTCGAAGGAGTGAAAGTCGATCATATCTACCGCACAGAACAAGAACTACCAGCAGAAGCAGGTCCATTGATGCAACCGGATGTGGATGTCAAAGAAGGCGATGTGATTCTTGCAGTCAATGGCCAAGCCGTCAATGCTGTACGCGACATCGCTGATTTATTGATCAATCAGGCAGATAAGCAAGTTTTACTGCGAATAAAGCGTGATCAACAGCTACCACACGATGTCATCGTCATGCCGGTTTCTATGAAAAGAAATGCCGACTTACGCTATACAGATTGGGAACAAAGTCGACGAGAGAGAGTCAATCAGGCATCCCATGGGAAAATTGGCTACCTACATTTGCGTGCGATGGGGCCGGAGGACATGAATACGTTTGCTCGTGACTTCTATAGCAATATCGAACGTGATGGCTTAATCATCGACGTCCGTCGCAACCGGGGTGGCAATATTGATAGCTGGATCATCGAAAAATTGTTGCGTAAAGCGTGGGCATTCTGGTCCAATCCAGTCTCAGCACCATCAACCAATATGCAACAAACCTTCCGTGGACATCTGGTTGTGCTGGTGGATGAACTGACCTATTCCGATGGTGAAACATTCGCCGCGGGGATTAAAGCACTCAAGTTAGCGCCATTAGTAGGCAGACGCACTGCCGGTGCGGGTGTCTGGTTATCCGATGGTAACTCGCTGGCTGACAATGGTATGATCCGTGCGGCTGAAAATGCCCAATTCAGCATGGATGGTCAGTGGCTCGTCGAAGGCGTCGGTGTTATTCCAGACGTCGATATTGAAAACCTGCCGCATGCGACGTTTAACGGACAAGATCAGCAACTTGAAATTGCCCTGAAGATGCTGCAAGAAAAACTGCAATCCGAACCAGTTAAACCCATGGTACCCCGCCCGTTTCCATCACTGAAATAAGTCCTTATCCGCTTATCAGCTTATCCGGCAGACGATGACTGAGAAATGAAATGAAAGTCTCCTGTATCACCAACTAGGGGACTTTTTCTCACGCTAAGTGCGTTGACCTGTTAAGGTAGCGTCATTTAGAATCACCCGCAGCTAACACTTTTTTAGGGGCGGCAGAGTACAAAGTATTGCCCTCTTCTATTACTTGATGCATGTCGTCACTTCCCATTGCTAAGGCCGCTATGCCCCATTCCAACGCACCAGAAAAAAACAATGCCGCCAGCACCGCCCCGACGAGTCACTTGGCGGGTATATTAGGGACAGCAGTCGTACTCGCTCTTTTGTATTTTGGACGAGATGTGCTCATACCAATTACCTTGGCCATTTTATTGAGTTTTCTCGTCGCGCCAATGCTGCGCACTATGCGTAAAGTCGGCATAGGTCAGACCACCTCAGTCTGGGTCTCTGTGCTAGCGCTGACCTTAGGCATCGCCGCTGCAGGCACAGTCATCGGTACTCAACTGATCAAACTGGCAAGCAGTCTGCCTGAGTACGAAGAGACGATTCATGACAAACTTGCCACCTTGCGTGAATTAACTGATGCACAATTTGACTCATTCACTGGGCATGCCGATAAAGTATTCAGTGAACTTACCCGAAGAGACCCAGAACGTCTGACGCCATCAGAAAAAATAAAATCCATCGCAAGCAATAACCCAGATAAACCCGTTATCGTCGAAATACAAGAACCCCCACTACGCCCACTGCAATTGTTGCAAAAAATCATGGCATCGGTCTGGCCACCGATTGAAATGGCAGGGATCGTTTTGATGGTACTGATTTTTGTTTTACTCGAGCATGAATCCCTGCGTGATCGTCTGATCAGGCTTATTGGCAACACCGACATACGGGCCACGACCATTGCCGTTAATGACGCTGGCGAACGCCTATCACGTTTTTTTACATCTCAGTTTGCGGTCAATTTTGGTGTCGGTTTTCTGATATTTGTGGGGCTGAGCGTCATCAGTCTGCCGCACGCTATTTTGTTCGGCACACTGACCGCCATCCTACGTTTTGTTCCCTATGTCGGGGTGTGGTTAGCGGCGATTTCGGCAATCTTATTAGCTGCAGCGATTGAGCCGGGCTGGAGCCTTGCGTTGATGACATTTGTTATTTTTTTCTCAATTGAGATGGTCGTCGCTCAGCTGATTGAGCCACAATTGTATGGACACTCAACTGGACTGTCGCCACTCTCGGTGGTCATTGCTGCGATTTTTTGGAGTTGGATCTGGGGCCCTGTTGGTCTGGTCGTTTCTACACCGCTGACGTTGTGTCTGGTCGTGGCGGGAAGATATATTCCAGCATTACAAGTTCTGGAAATTTTATTTGGTGAAGTTCGGGCGCTGACGTTAGCGCAGAATTTTTACCAACGTGCGTTATCCGGTGATGCGACCGAAATCATTACTGCAGCACGGACGTATATGAAACGGAAGTCCTTTGCCAGTTATTGCGACTCTGTCCTGATGCCTGCGCTCCATCTGGCAGGTCACGATCTGGACGAAGGGAAAATTCATCCTGAGGAAAAACTTCGTCTAGGAATGGCAATCGGTACCGTGATTGAAAGTCTGGATGGTAAAACCCATACTTGGAAAAAATCCGATCATGCAAGCTTTTTGCAGGAAATGTCTTTAGGCAAACACCTGCGTACCCAGCGCGAAAAAATCAGCGGCCCCCGCCAAGGATCATTGGATGTGCCACCGGGTAGTGTGGTGCTGTGCGTCGGTTTAGGTGATCTAGGCAATGAACTTGCAACTGAAATTCTGGTCCGCGTTTTACGCCACCACCGCATTGATGCACGTCACATCACACCGACAGACCTCACATCGCCGCCACCTCCGGGTGCCAAACCAGAAAGCATTTCAGCCATCTGCGTCGTCAGCACTTCCCCTTCTAAAGAGGTCGAACAAAGCGCCTTACTGCTAGCAAATCTCCGGCAACGCTTTAGTTCCGTGAATCGTGTGCTGGTACTGTTACCAAGCCCTTATGAACATGGTCACTTTAATTTTGAACATACAAAATCAGTCGACAACGCGAACGAAGTTGCAAGATCGTATGAGACAGCACTCAATATTTGTATCGCCAGTTTGCACAAGGATCTGCCACCGGCGTAGCAAATATGCTGAACCAAGTGAGTGGCTGCCGAGCCACTCACAGCTTGGCGTTAAGAAGAGCGAACTACTTAATTACTGACCGATCTGCCGCCGTCCCAACCACGTCCTTATAAGCGTGCCAGGTTGCGTGTCCGATAATCGGCATCAGTACGATAAAGCCGATATTCCAGGTAAGAAATCCAACGACGACACTGGCAACAATCAGCAGTGCCCAAACAATACTGGCGGGAACATTGATAAACAGAGAGACACAACTAATGATCATGGCAGTGATCGCATCCGTATCTCGATCCAGCATTAAAGGAATAGAGACCCAACTGATCGCGAACACAATACTGGCAAACACAAAACCAATACAAGCATAGACCAACACAAACTCCAGATGCGCCAGTGAAAACAATTGTTGCAAGAACCCATGCATGGTCGGCATACCCTTGTTATAAAACAGCGCAAAAATAACCAGCGAAGCGCGCGCCCAGACCATCAGGACAACGGCAAGTACTAACGCTAAAACGCCGATATTACTCCACCTACCACGCATAGAAAAGACACTGCCAAGCATTCCTGAACGCAGGTTTTCGATGCGTCGGCTGATATCGTATAAACCCAGCGCTAGCAATGGTCCTACTAGCAAAAATCCACAACTAAGCGCAGAGACATATTCGGGTGCATTGTGCAGCACGAGATTGAGTAATAGTCCCATCACGGCAAAGCACACCCCATAAAAGAAACTACTTCCGCCTGATTCGCGAAAATCATTCCATCCAAGACGCAACCAGTGCAATGGACGAAACATGGCGACCCGACGAATAGGGGGAAATGGGGACTCATCATCGATAATCGTTGTTATATCGGGTGGTGCGCTATCGCCATCCCTGCCTTGAGCCTGATTTGCCATGTTGTCTCCAATCGCATGTCATTCGTGGAACGATGATAAACAAACTACAACGTATATCTACTACTTCAACCTAGAACACTGCGATACCAGTTAGCAATTGTTTCGCATCAAAACACATCAAGACCGTGCACAAAGACAATTCACGGTTGTCGACTCAAACTCAGAACATGACCTTCATTCGCTGCAACTTTACCCGCCAACATGGCCGCTACAACCTCACTGACCTCCTTAACACCACTCCCCTCGATCACCTGTAGCCATGGCGACTCTGCGTTCAGGATTTTTGTCATCAATCCCTGCCAGGCATCCGCAATGTTGGTTTGCAAACCAGTCGGGCCCCAATCACTGAGACGTTTTTTTATTTGTGCTGGTGCGAAGAACAGACTTGGTCTGGCACCCGGGAGCTGCTGTCCACCGCCAAGGTCATCCCAATGGGTTCCGCCCACAGCGCAGCTATAGACTAACTGGTCCTTAAAATGGTGATGAATCGTACTACGCAATGCCGCACTACCCGCCATATCGACATAAATCGACGCCTGAGATGGATTTAGCTGGGTAGCTTGTTCATAAGTCAGTACCTGATCGTAGACGCCGAGACCCTCAACGAACGCCTGATTGGCAGCAGAAGTCAGTCCAATAATCTGGTAATCACGCGCTTGACGTCGACTCAGAGCAAACGCTGTTCCATAGGCCGTTTTACTTGAGGCGCTGGAGAGAATAACGTTCTTCGCTCCAAAAAATTGATTATCTGCCAGAAAATCGTCAATCATCAACGAGGTGATAAACAGCGGGCGCAATAACATTTGTACGGCTTCTGTATCCGCAGTGTAAGCAGGATCGGTTGACGTCCGCAGATACTGGTTGTACAAAGAATGCATTTCCTGCCGATGCGTGGCAACGTCACTAAACCCGTGGGCACCAACGCGTCCAGGCATAACGACCAAATGGCTTGCCATTGGATAATAGCCATAGAAACGTTCGCCTTGTGAGATGCCATCCACCTTTGACAGTACGACGTCGGCAAATCCCCACACCGGAATAGTGCCCCACCCCGCTTCGGTTGGAAAGAAATTCCAATATTTCATCGCTGCGCCAAATGCCGCATAGGTGACGTTGTTCGAGGTAAAGGCAAAATGATCAACCTTCAATAATACCTGTCCCTCTGATAATGCATCCCAGTCTGGCAGCGAGAAGCTTCTGTTTTTTGTCAGTGTAAGCTGATCTCGATGAACGATAAATTCCAGACCTTGGTTTTCCATGAACAAATCCTGTCTCTGAGTAAGTACAAAGTACGTGCAATATAAGTGCAGAGCGCTGATGATGACTAAGCCAAGATGCGCTCATGCTTGAATATTTCTGATATTAATAGCACTTTTTCTGGCTTAAAAGAACTTTTTTCAGTTTCATCAACCTCATTAGTAATGGCTGTGTCAGTTTCAGTTGACAAAAAGTCTCACTCTAACCAGCCATACAAACTCAACCATCGACTCAGCTCATTTGCATTGACCAGATTTAATTTATCAAAGATGTTTGAACGGTGGGTTTCTACCGTACGAGGTCCCGCTGGAGGAACCAGTTGCCGAGCGATGTCTTTGTTGGTATGTCCAAGACACACAAGACGAGCGACCTCGCGTTCACGGACCGTCAATTCGCTCCAGCGCTGCAAGGCATGCATACGCGCATTCGCTTCTGTAATCGCGCCGGGTAGCTTTTCTAAGAGCTGCTCGACATCCGGCTTGACAATCCAGTCGTAGGCGCCCAACCGAATGGCCTCAAGCGCTGTCGGGATATCCCCATGCCCTGAGAGGAACAGCGTCACAAGCGGGCTGTGGCGTAATTTCAAGGCTTCTAATACAGACAAGCCACTAATGCCCTCCATACGAAGATCGAGCACGACACAGCCAGGCTTGCGGTGATCAACGGCGGCCAGAAACGACTCACCGGAATCAAAGGTCTGTACCGGTAATCCCTGAGAAAAAAGCAACATATGCAGCGAACGACGAAGTGCCTCATCGTCATCAACGACATACAACATCAATGGCAAATCATTCATTGGCTTATGGGTAAAGTAAATAAAAAAACAGCACCGCCATCATCATCATTATTTTCAACAAAAATACGTCCACCATGGGCTTCGATCACTGTCCGACAAATATTCAATCCAAGCCCTAAACCATCAAGTTTTGTTGTAAAAAATGACGTAAAAACCTGCTCAAATAAATCCTCGGCAATCCCCGGCCCCGCATCAGCGATGCGCACCTGAACGGTGCGCTCGATCTGCATGACTGAAATACTCAGGCGATGCTGAGAAAGAGGCAATCCCTCCATGGCCTGCATCGCATTCTGACACAAGTTAATCAGCACTTGTTGCAACAAAATCCTGTCACCACGGGTCGGTGGCAGGTCGGCATCAATGTCAGTGGTGATGACTGTCTGCGTTTGCTCAATCTCATGCTGCAGCATCGCTAACGCGTCGGTGATGACCGTTTTTATCGACACAATTTCATACGCACGGCGATGAGGATTAATCAATACGCGGACGCGCTTCACAATGTCACTGGCCCGCTTTGACTGTGTGACGATTTCTTGTAAGGCCGATCCTAACATTGGCGGCACATTCTCATTCGTCATTGCTTTTGCCGCTAGTGCAAAGTTTGAAATCGCCATTAAAGGCTGGTTCAGTTCATGCGCTAACGTCGAGGCTACTTCACCCAGACTGGCAAGACGGGCACTGCGTTGTAGCTTACGCTCCTGTTCATGATGATGATCTTTAATGAGCTTTTGTACCGTGATATCAACGATGGAGCTCATCCAACCTTGCCGTACACCATTGGAATCAATTAATGGCGCTGTGTACACCATGATGAACAGATCTTCTCCGGCACGATGACGTATTCTGGACTCGAAACCGTGCGGTGCGGATCTCCCATTCAAAAGTTGATTATTGTTATGCCAGTGTTTTTCTAATTCATCAGGATGCCAGTACGGATAAGGCGGTCTGCAATCTAAAAGCTCATCCTGATGATAGCCAACCATATCGCACAAGGCATTATTGACATAAATAATTTTTCCGGCATCATCACGCGCAATCATGCCGACTAATAAAGAATCCTCCATCGCCTTACGGAAAGCCTGTGCTTCCTGAAGATCGTGCGTGCGTTCGAGGACGCGTTGCTCCAGTTCTTTTCTGGCTTGCAGCTGTTCGATCAATCGTCGTTGATGCAGTTGCCAGTATAGAATGCCCATTAAGAGAACGATACTCAATAAGGTAGCGATGATGAAGGCTTCGGCTTTGGCTTGTCTGACGTCATCTAAATCACTCGTGACGATCAAGGTCCAGCCAAGTTCTGGCAGGTAGGTTTCCGAGGCCAAATAGGTACGGACGCGATCTTTGACGGTGGCACGTATTACAAACTCAGGCGTCTTATCGTTTTTTTCTATCTGCCATGGCAAAACTGTGTACTGTCGAGCACTACCATATTGACTATGGAGCTTGAGCCACGTCAGGTCATTTTCCGATAATGGCTTTCTGCTTTGATAAAGCCAAGCAGGTACAGAACTGAGAAATATAATTCCTCGGCTGTCCTGCAAAACAAGTGGTTCCGCACTTTTTGACCAGACGCTTTCCAAGGCCTCCAAACTCACCTTCGCCACCATAATACCAACGACGACCGAACCAGAAAGCACAGGCTTAGCAATAAAAAGTCCGGATGTACCTGTGGTCAGGCCCAGTCCGTAAAACAGGCCCGTGCGACCTGCCAGCGCATCTTCGAAATAAGGGCGCTGCCGATAAGACTGTCCAATAAAACTATCGCCCGAATTCCAGTTGCTCGCGGCAAGAGTGACGCCCTCTACGCTAATGACATAAAGTGCAGCGGCACCTGTTTCTGATTGCAGGATTGAAAAGTAGTGATTCACCTTCTCTTTCAAGGCTGGATTTTCGGGCTCACGCAATAGTTTTACGACATCAGGATGCTGTGCGGCAGCAAACGGCAGATAATCATATTTTTCAACGATGCCACGTAATCCTAATACTTGGGCCTTCGCTGATTGTTCAATAGCCTGCGTTTTTGCTGCAATCTCCCTTGCCTCCATCCATCGCCCAGCGCAAACAATCAGTACCACGTTAAGCAGCGCAAAGAGCCACCAACGGTATTGACGCCGCCAAGAAAAAATAAAAAGAAAGGTCATGCTGAAATAATGATCGATACGAGCCAAAAAAATAATACTGCGTCATGTGAAATACGGTGAAGTGATCATAACGACTGTTGGAGACAAAGTGGTTGCTTATTTTCACCTCCGTAAAACTACGGAGAGCTAAGGGGTGAATCACGCGGATACGTCGAGGCACATTTTTCTGAATAATCGCATGGTAGAAAAAATCAAACATAGATCACCGCATCGGAGACATCAATGAACACGATCAACGTTAACTCACCGCCTACACAGGCACACGCCACTCTTCCAGTTGCCCCAACAAATGTATCTATACAAGACAAGATCAACAAAGAAGCGATCAGTCTAAGCAGACTTCGCGCTATTTTAATTGGGTCCGCAGGGAACCTGGTCGAATGGTTCGACTTTTACTGCTACGCCGCATTTTCTTTGTACTTTGCAAATGCGTTTTTCCCAGCGCAAGATCCCACTGCGCAGATGATGTCGACTGCGGGTATTTTTGCTTTAGGTTTTTTTATCCGACCCGTTGGCGGTGTTTTGTTTGGATACGTCGGAGACCGCTTCGGCAGACGTACTGCTTTGATGGCTTCTGTATTACTGATGTGCTTTGGATCCTTGTTGATCGCTTGCGCGCCGACGTATGCGATGGTTGGCATCTGGTCTCCCCTCTTATTGTTACTCGCAAGAATGATTCAGGGCTTGAGCCTAGGAGGAGAATACGGCGCAAGTGCAACGTATTTGTCTGAAATGGCGGATTCAAAACATCGTGGATTCTATGCTAGCTTCCAATATGTCACTCTGATTGGTGGGCAATTATTAGCACTGTTATTACTTCTCGTATTACAACATTATTTTTTAAATGCGGAAGAATTACGCGAATGGGGCTGGCGCATTCCGTTTGTCGTAGGAGCGGGTCTGGCATTGCTGGCCTTAAGAATGCGGCATGACTTACCAGAAACGCAATCATTCGAAGCTGCGCGCAATAAAAAGACAAAACTGGGAGGCCTGCGTCAATTAGCGCGTTACCCACGTGAAGTAATGCTTGTCATTGGGCTGACCATGGGCGGCACACTCGCCTTCTATGTGTACACCACCTACATGCAAAAATTTTTACGCCTGTCAGTCGGATTAACTGATGCGCAGACGACCGCAGTATCTGCAGGTTCATTAATTTTTGCGATGTGTTTGCAACCACTATATGGTGCCTTGTCTGACAGAATTGGACGACGTCCATTACTCGTTGGTTTTGCGGCACTTGGCACGCTGCTAACAGTACCTCTACTGACGGCGATTCGTCATGCGCAGGGACCGTGGGAAGCGTTTTTTCTAATTGCCTGTGCATGGCTGATCGTCTCTGGCTACACGTCGATTAATGCGCTCGTGAAAGCGGAGATGTTTCCTGTTGAAATACGTACTACCGGTGTCGGTGTGCCCTATGCATTTGCGGTCTCCATCTTTGGTGGGACAGCGGAATATATCGCGCTATGGTTCAAAAAATTAGAACTTGAAAGCGGATTCTATTGGTATGCGACAGCGGTGATTTCTTGTACCTTGTTAGTCTGTTGGTTTATGCGCGACACTGGCAAAACCTCTCAGATTAATCTGGATCATGCCAATGCTAATGAAAAATAATCTGTAACACCAATCATTCCCTCACGGATAAAAGCCCCGGGGCCGATCAGGCTCGCGGGGGCATGACGACAACGACGACATAGTGGAACTTACGCCGACCTTAAATGCCGACCAAACGCAAGCGAGAGCTGATCAGCAGTTAATGGTGGTCAACCAAGAACCACTGCCTAACATAGCCACAGGATTCATCAGGTATGGATCAGTCGCCCCCCGGCAAAAGACCAGTTCTCCCATGTTGTCTCTTTAAATACGACCATCACATTCTCAGGATGAATTTCCTGAGCACTCAGACGCTGCATCAGACTATCGAGTAACTTCTTTTTAATTTTAACGCTACGACCTGCAGACCACAAAATTTCGATCAGTACAAAGTTTTCATCGCGATCTTGTCTTGCATCAGGATAGCGTGCATCAAACCGGAAATTAACTGCATCAAGCTCAATCGCACGTTGAAACAGATCCTCAACAGGCACACCGGATTCAACCAATGCGCCATGGACCGCATCGAATACTGCATTTTTAAATTCAGTGGTTTTGGGGCTACGCAATGTGACGGTAATTAATGGCATAACTTTTCTCCTGGAAAATGATGTTCTCAGTCGCTTCAATAAACGCCCGACTGATCCGGCTCACATCATACAAAACAAAAGCGATTCACACTTTTTATAATAAAAATTAACAAAAATTGTCGAGGTAACGGTTATTAGTTCTCCGTTTATCAATACCACCACTATCGGCACCAGCAACAATTTCAACAATATCGAGCTCCCTGCTGAAGACGTCGTCACGTGAACATCGTTTCCATTCACGCCAGAATTCGAACGTTTCACGCCCAACATCAGCCACTAGTCGCATAGTCATAGAGCGTCACTCCAATTGCATTTACGCTTCTCCTGTCGCATCCCTCATTTAGCAAGAGATCAACAGGAGATCACCATGAAAGTACGCACATCACCCGCCAGTATCAGTTTCAGTTTCATCATCGCGTTTTCTTCCTTATTTGGGATAGTGGATTCCGCCTCTGCCTTTTCTGAAACGGCTTTCCAGAGCAGTTTTAAAAAATTCACCACCGCCGCTGATGACAAAGTGATAGAACAAACCGCCCAAGAGTTTCAGCAATTACTTGCGGCAGAACCTGGCAACCCGCTGTTAATGGCGTATGCGGGCGCCTCCACTGCCAGACTCGCAACAACAACGATGTTTCCCTGGAAAAAAATGTCTTATGCTGAAGATGGTATGGCCAAGCTCGATAAGGCTTTGCAGATAACAGCAAATGCGGATAACGACGCGGCGAGTCATTCTCCGGCTATGCATGGCAGTGTGCCCGTCACGCTGGAAGTGAAGTTTGTCGCGGCGAACACCTTTTTAGCATTACCAGGCTTTATGAATCGTGCCAGTCAAGGACAAAAATTGCTCAATGACGTTCTGCAGCAAGCACAATTTGCGACGACTGCAAGCAGCTTTCGTGGCGCAGTATGGCTACGTGCGGCCACTCTCGCCTTGGAACAGAAGCATCCAGAACTTGCGAAGACCTATCTGAATGCAGTGATACAAGCCAATGCGCCACAAGCGAGCGCCGCTGTGCAGCTGATGAAAGGGATCGCATCATGAGCCAGACTGCGATCGTCGAACTTCGCGGCGTTCATAAATCCTACCGCCTTGGCGAACATCTGGTACAAGCCCTGCGCGGCGTCGATTTACAAGTACATCGTGGCGAATTACTTGCACTCACTGGCCCCTCTGGTAGCGGTAAAAGTACGATTTTAAATTTATGCGGTTTGATCGATCGTGCCGATGCAGGTGATGTCCTCATCAACGGCAAAATGATCGCTGAGTTGAGTGAAAAACAATTGACCATACAACGCCGCGATACGATTGGTTTTATCTTCCAAAGCTTCAATCTGGTGCCTGTGATGACCGTCGCAGAGAACGTTGATTATCCTTTATTTTTAAATGGTGTTCCTCTCTCTGAGCGCAAAGCGAGGGTTGCTGCACAACTCAAAGCCGTTGGCTTGCATGAACATGCACACCATTTACCCGATGCACTTTCTGGTGGACAGCGCCAACGCGTCGCCATCGCCCGCGCATTGATTAAACGGCCATCCATTGTGATTGCCGATGAACCCACCGCCAGCCTCGACTCTCACACGGCAGATCAAGTCCTCGATCTGATGCGCGAACGCGGACACGCCGAGGGAGCTGCGTTTGTTATCGCCAGCCACGATGATCGCCTGACCCGCCGCGCCGACCGGATTGTTTCTTTACTGGATGGGAGATTACAATGAAAATCCTCACTGACAATCTCACTTGGATAAGATTCGCTTTTCATAACAGCTTGCGCAATCGTCGTCGCTCATTGGTCACCGTGGCGATCGCCGCGATGGGAACTGCTGGTATTTTACTGGCAGGTGGCTTTGCTTATTCTACCTATGAAGGCTTGTCGCAAGCAGCCGCGAGAACAACGGGGCATCTGATTGTTGGCACGCCTGCACACTTTCATACCGAAGAAGACGTACCGCTGCAATTTGGCATAGACAAAGCGCCAGAGATTGCACAGCAACTCCTGAGCGATCCTGCCGTGCGCTACGTTTTACCCCGCGTAGATTTCAGTGGGCTCATCAGTAATGGCGACAAATCAACCATCATGTTAGCCATCGGCGTCGATCCACAAGCAGAATTTGCCGTCAAAGGACCATTCTTAACAATCAAAGAAGGCGATATCCTGCAAGCTAACCCGGCCCAGCCAGAAATTATGCTTGGCGATGCCTTAGCTAAAAGCCTTAAAGCCAACACTGGTAGTGACCTCACACTGATGGTCAGTACCGTTGACGGTGCGCTCAATGCCTTGGATGTTAAAGTCAGAGGCGTCGTTTCCACAGGCATTCCCGACATCGATAAACGGCTGGTCTATACCGATATCAACACTGCGCAAAAAATTCTCAATTCACAACGTGTTTCTAGTCTAGGTGTGTTTTTAGACAATATGCAAGCAACGAACGCGGCTCAACAAAGGATCAGTCACCTGCTGCCTGCGATGAAAGTAGAAACCTGGCTAGATGAAGCCTTCTTCTATAAATCAGTACGGGAACTATACAACCGTATTTTTGGGGCCCTTGGTTTGATTATCAGCGTCATCGTTGTGTTTGTTGTGACCAACGCGATGGCGATGGCAATTATCGAACGCACCCGTGAAATTGGTAGTCTACGTGCGATGGGTACCATGTCATCCGAACTCATTCGCAGTTTTACCTTTGAGGGGATGTTTCTTGGCGCGACCGGTGCATTGACTGGTGCCCTCATTGCCATCACCATCGCCGTTTTGCTACTTATTTTTCCGGTCCAAATGCCGCCGCCGCCAGGTCGCTCCATCGGCTATCCACTTCTTATTACCATCGATTTCACGATGTACGCGTTGACCTTACTAGGAATGATTACATTATCCATGCTGTCATCCGGACTGATTGCTCGTAAAACCTTACAGCAACCTATTGTCGATGCACTGGCACATAACTAAAACAGACCAATGGTATCCACCACTTAATTGAGGAAAAATCATGTTCAACTTTCAAAAAAAATTACGCCTTACAACGCTTAGTTTATTCATGCTCGGTTGCAGCCAGATCGCTCATGCCGACGATCTCAAGAGCTTATTGAAAGCGGCGGACCATTTTCGACTTGGTGAAGAAAGCATGCAAGTCGAAACACAGATTACGACGTTTAATCGTGATGGCAGCAAAGAAAAAGAACGCACCTATCTAGTCTATAGTCGGCCGCATCGTCAGTCGTTGGTGCTCATGCAAAGCCCCGCTGAAAAGGGGCAGAAGATACTGATGTCTGGCGACGACTTCTGGATGCTGTTACCTGGGAGCCAGCGTCCGCTACGGATCACGCCGATGCAAAAATTGCTTGGCGATGCCTCTATCGGCGATATCGCGACCACTACGTGGGCGGACGATTATGAAGGTAATGTTATCGGTGAGGAGCAATGCGAAGGTCGCTCCTGTCTACATCTGAGTCTGAACGCAAATCGCAAATCAGTCGCTTATCAGCATATCGAACTATGGATCGGCAAAACACTGCACGAGCCGCTGAAAGCCGATCTGTATGTGCAATCCGAAAAGCTGGCAAAGCAGGCTAGCTTTGTCATGAACAAGGCACAAGCGCCAACCGAAGTCAGTCAAATGATCCTGCTCGATCAATTGAGTAGTCACAAAGAAACACGTGTTCAGTACGTCAGCAGAAAATCGAAAGTCGTGCCAGACCAATGGCTCAATCCGATGTTTTTAGCTAAAAATCCAACGCTGGAGTAAGTCATGCATTCAAGTACTTACACCAGGTTCAAACAAGACCCAGTCCTCTTTGCTGGATCAAGGTTACTGGCAATGGTGACGTTGGTGGCATCGCTGACACACGCACCAGTAACGCATGCCGCGGCTACGGAAGAGTGGCAATTCAGTGGGCAGATACGTAACCTCTTAACGAACACCGCGAACAATGGTCATGATCCGGTATCTGTCGCCAATCAATTCGTACCTGGCGTCATCACTGAAACGACGAATGAGGCACAAGTACAAAGTGAATTGCATCTCAGCACACATGGCGTCACTGCGATCGCAACGCTGCAAGGGCAAGCGATTGATCCTAGCAAAACAAACGCAACAGCTTGGTTAAACGAACTGTATTCTGGCTGGGGAGATGGTGCTTGGCAAGTGAGTGTCGGAAAAAAAATTGTTAGTTGGGACGTTGTTTATGGATTCCGCCCCAACGACATGATTCAACAAGAAAAACGCCAGACATTCATTACCAGCACCTTAATCGGCAGACCTTTGGCAATGGCAGAGTATTTTGATGCCGACAACTCACTGGCCTTAGTAGTGGTCAATCCTGAGCATACAAACAGTATAGACGCCTCGGTCGAACCCGCCTTTGCAGCACGGGCTTATCATCATGCAGGTAGTCTTGATCTGTATGGTTTCTCCCGCTATGGCCAAGAAACCGGGGCAAGTATTGGTACGGCGGCGGCTTGGGTTATGTCAGAATCCATCGAACTCCATGCGTCATATCGCTATAGTCAGAAAATGGGACTGCTCACATTACAGCCTCTCTCCTCGATGCTTGCCAGAACGCCTCCTTGGCAAACGCCGTTGATCGCCCACATTCAGCAAGCGGCGATCGGTGTGACTTATACCACCGCAAATCAACACAGTTTCATCATCGAAGCATGGTGGGATGGTGCAGCACCATCGGATGCAAAGTGGCGAGAATGGAATCAACGCAATCACGCATTGATGACACTGGCGTCAACCATGCCATCGCTACAAACACCCATCGCATATAACCTAGCGTGGCAAGCTAATTTACTGTCTGCTGCGAATAATTTCCGTAGGAAAAACCTCTTTGCACGCTGGAGTTGGCAAAGAGGTGCCTGGACAACTGCTGTTGATACGCTGATCACACCTGAAGATAAAGGACGTGCAACAAGTGCGAGCGTTGAATGGCAAGGCGACCGCTGGCACCTCGAAGCCGGCATGCGGATCTATGGAGGGCCATCCGCAGCTGTGTTTGCGCAACTGCCGCAAAACAAGGTGGTTTACAGCTCGGCTACGTGGGCGTTTTAAATACAGAGAACGAAGCAGCCACCACGTCCGCTAAAAAGCTGCATCTATTGCTTCATCATTAAACTACGCACAACATCATTAAATGCAGTCACCATCTCCGGATCAAACTGCACATGAATATTGGCATTAATTTCGGATACCGCTTGCATCAAACTCTTTTTATAGCCACGGTCTGAACGTTCCGTCGTGATAGAACAAAACGTATCAACAATAGAGAGCATCCGCGCTCCGGGATGAATTTGTTCTCCGGCGATGCCATTCGGGTAACCGGTACCGTCAAAAAATTCATGATGATCCAATACCATCTGTGCTGCATCTTCCCAGCCACCAAATCGCATCAACAGTTGACTACCAAACTGTACGTGGCTCTGTAGAATTTTTTGCTCTTCACGGGATAAGGCACTTTCTTTGTTATAAATCGATTGCGGAATCAGACACATTCCGACATCGTGCATCCATGCCGCCGCTTCTAATTGTTTAGCGTCGGCAGGATTGCCCAAGGCAATGTTTAAAGCCCCTACCAATTCAAGCGTGTGTTCGCTACGATTTTTACGGAAAATACTGAGCTTATCCAGATGCGCTGCCATCCCGCGCATAAAGACAGTATCTTCAGGCACGACCAGCTCAACTTTCACTCCCTTTTGCAATGGTGATTTGTCAAGAGCCCGTCCCCCAAGGCTTTCAATTGCGGCGGTCAGTGCGAGCGACGTCAGCCCATTGGCGGTATCTTTTTGCAGTTTGTCGCAGACATCAGAAAGGCGCTTTCTTTTCATGTCGTCGGCTTGCCCGTGACGAATCAACTCTGAAAGTAAGGCTTCAATTTCATCGGTCGCCAACAGCAAAAACTCGCCCAGTTCAGGCAGATATTGCTCGGGATGAGCGCGGATTTTTGAAAAGACTTCTTCTATCCGGTGCAATAAGGCATTGAGGGGGCCCAGGCCAACCATCTGGCAATTACCCTTGAGCGAATGCATCGATCTAAACATCCTGTGGATGTACTCGGACCCGCCCTGTGCATTGAGTGCCTTGACGCAGATCTCAACTTCTGCACAGCAGTCTCGGGTGCAATCAACAAAATCATCGATGATGGTGCGTTCCATCGCCAAAAACTCAGGGCAACTAAATTTTTCTCCCGCGTTGGGTGTATTCATTCTGATGCTCCCGTTAAGTTGCGTAGCGAAGTTGCAAAAACAATGGGCGGCAAAAAACGACGACAAGACGATCATGTTCAAGTTAAGAAAAGGACATGAGCTGGATTGCGCCGCCATGTAATCCTCAACACCACAGTTAAAAAGCATACTCCTTTCGTGATGAATGTAGGCGTTTTTTTGTTTCAATACATCAATTACGCAAAAGAAACGTTAAACAGATTATTTCTGGATAACGCTTTTTGCATCGTACAGATTACTTATTGTTCAACATTTTTTTGAAAACCGATGTTTAGCGATACCTGAAAGATCGTCCAAAATAGTGAATAATGCGCTTGACTTAGAGTGCACTCTAACTTCTAGACTGTGGCCATGACTCCCTCCATGACGATTCAACAAGCTGCAAAGCAGACCGGCTTAAGTGTCCATACGCTTCGTTATTACGAGCGTATTGGCCTCCTTGATCCAGTTGCACGACGCGACAACACGCACCGTCTATTCCGTGAAGAAGATATCCGTTGGATAGATTTTTTACTGAAACTGCGCGGGACGGGGTTGCCAGTGCGTGACATGCTGCGTTATGCGGAATTACGTCGCCAAGGCGATACGTCTGAGAGTGTCGCCGCACGCAAAGCCTTGCTCGTCGAGCATACGCGCAGCGTAGAAAAAACCTTGGCGGAATTACAAGGCAATCTCACTATACTGCAGAAAAAAATCTGCCTATACGAAGAAATGCAAGCCGCTATCGTTACGCCTTTGACTTCATCTACTCAAGAGGAAACGCACCATGCAACAAATCAACACGTCATCAACGCACAAACTTAGTGGCAACGCTACCGACAAGCTAACCCGACGCTTAGGTACCGACGGTCCAGTCGTTTCGGCGATCGGTCTTGGTTGCATGGGTATGAGTGATTTCTATGCGAATCGTGATGATACCGAATCCATCGCCACTATTCACCGCGCGATGGAATTAGGGATTACGCTGTTTGATACTGCCGATATGTATGGCCCATTTACGAATGAGGAATTGTTGGGCAAAGCAATAAAAGGAAAGCGTGACCAATGCTTTATTGCGACCAAGTTCGGTATCGTGCGCGACCTGAGTAATCCACAAGCGCGCGGCGTCAACGGTCGTCCGGAATACATCCGCCAGTCTGTCGAAGGCAGCCTGAAGCGCCTAGGGATTGATCACATCGATTTATACTATCAGCACCGTATCGACCCTGAAACACCAATTGAAGATAGTGTTGGCGCGATGACTGACCTAGTTAAGGCCGGTAAAATTCGGTTTATCGGATTATCAGAACCGGCTGCCAAGACCATAGAACGGGCTCATAAAGTGCACCCAATTACGGCCATCCAGAATGAATATTCGTTGTGGACCCGCGATCCGGAACATGATGTGTTAGCCACCTGTCGGCGTCTCGGAATCGGTTTTGTTCCCTACAGCCCGCTAGGGCGTGGCTTTCTGACAGGCGCCATCACTAGTCCAGATCAATTTGAGGCCGATGATTACCGCCGTTTCAGCCCTCGTTTCCAGGGAGAAAACTTCGATAAAAATCTACAATTAGTGTATAAAGTCGAACTACTCGCCAAGGACTACGGCTGCTCTGCTTCACAGCTAGCGCTCGCGTGGGTAATGGCACAAGACCCGCATATCGTTCCCATCCCCGGCACCAAACGCCGTCATTATCTGGAAGAAAACTGGGGGGCCTTATCACTGCAATTATCTACTGCTGATTTGCAAGCATTAACCGATATCTTTCCACTAGACGCTGCCGCGGGGGAGCGTTATTCAGAAGCAGGGATGAAGGTATTGAACGGGTGATTGAGATTGCTCTGACAATTGCCTCGAAGTCTATTTTTTGAGCGATTAGCTCCAGCGCTCCCGCTTGCGGTAGAGGGGATGAGTCCGCATTGTTTTTGTGATGAATGATGTAGATTTTGGGTTTGGTTTGCTGTTGCCCTTTTCCACACTGGGTTTCAGCCGTTACTGGAATGACATGAGAGGGAATTAGCGGGTTACACCAACGCTAGCTAAAGAAAAATCGCCTATTGACTAGTTATATATTTATTACCATAATTAACATGCTGATATATTTCCTACAATCATTCATTTTAGACAAATACAGCGCACGTTAACACTTTCGGTATCACGCTAACTAACCAAGAAAGATCATCATGAATTCATTGACAGACGTGTCACCTGTTCTGATCCCTATCATCGCACTGCTCGTTCCTATCGTGGCGATCATTTCTTCGGCAATATTAAAAATCATGCGGTTGCAATTACTCCATGAGACCGTCCGCCAGTTAAGTGCCAATGGTCAGCCTATTCCATCTGAGTTGATCAACAAACTCGTCGACACAAAATCAAACTAATCGGTATCCCGACCAAGTAATAGAAACTGCGCACGGAAGAGGAAATGCTACCTCTTACGTGTTGTCCGTGCTGGGTGGGTAAGCCGGTTTAACGGGGAGATTTAACGCAACACAGAAAACAGATTCAGATCAACCGTATTTGCTATTGCACGATATCCGACATCATTCGGATGGGTGTGGTCACCGCTATCAAATTCTGGTGCAAGTTGGGTAGGATGTGCTGGTGATGCTAGCGCGCGATCAAAATCAATCACGGCATCAAACGCCCCTGACTGACGTATCCAGGCATTCAGATCTTGTCGCATTTTTTCACCGTTCGCACTATGCCCTATCACGCCAACAGTTCCTCCATTGGGCAGTATCGTTCCACCCCACACCTTCACTCCCTTAGCATGCGCTTTCGCAATCAGAGCTACCATCCCTTGAGTGAGCTGAGTTACCGTCACCTTATCCTTGGGCGAACGCAGCACGTTGGCAGCACTGATGTCATTGATACCACCAAATAGCAAAACCCATTTGACGCTCGGCTTAGAGAGTGCGTCGCGTTCTAGACGTGCCAGCATACCAGGACCGACAAAGGGATCGGTACCATCATTGAGAAGGCGATTACCGCTAATACCGGCGTTCTGGACCGCAATCGATGAGCGCTTAATATCGGTTTGCAGGCGCTCGGCAAGCACATCGGTCCACCGCATATTCTTATCCCCTGTCGAACCAACCCCATCAGTAATCGAATCACCAATCACCACGATAGCGCGAGCATCATGCGCACCTGACACCTCGACATCGGCTAAAAAATAACGACTGTCATCCTTATCCGGATGTGGCAAATCGATCGCTGTCGTTAAATTATATTCCGGCACTGAATAAGTCGTCTGCATTGCAGTGCCGTGTAATGTCGAGGCAATAATCCCGGAAGGTAAAAACATACTGACTGCCAACTCCTGCAACGGTGCTACCTTCATGCTGACTGGATCACTTAAGACACTCTCTCCCAGAGGGATGGTCACCTGTCGTTTGCCAGCGAACGTGACCACATGATCGCTGCCAGCCTTAATCGCGGCATCCCTTGCATGAGCTGCCAGATGCACCGAACCAAGTTCAAGAGGTTCTTTGCCATACTGATTTGAAATACGAATGCGAATACGTTTGCCACCGACGCTCGTGCGTATTACCTGACGGATTGTTTGCGCCTTCAAAGGAGGACCAATCTGATCTGGCGCAGCAGTCCATGTCCCAACCCAGCCATTATCAACCTCAGCATAGGACGGACAAGCCATTAACAACAAACAACATGCACTACAACTTGCTGCAAAAATACGCTTAATACTCAGTAATTTCAGTTGTTGGACCATTTTTTGCACTTTCTTCGCACTTTATTTTTATATCAAACAATGAGCATCTAGAATAGCAGACGGATCATAGATTCTGAATTAGCATTAACTAAGTACCAATTAAGCGGTGCGTAGATCTTTCATCGGTATAAAAAAACCGCGACCATGATCGCGGTTTTTAACTTCATCAACAACGGCTTACTTTTTACGCTGAGGTGGTAAATCGGTACAAACGCCTTTGTAGACTTCGGCTGCCATACCAATGGACTCGCCCAGTGTCGGATGCGGATGGATCGTTTTACCGATATCGACTGCATCAGCACCCATTTCAATGGCCAGCGCGATTTCACCGATCATATCGCCTGCGTGGGTACCAACGATACCACCGCCCACAATACGCTTGGTTTCCGCATCGAAAATCAACTTAGTGAAGCCTTCATCACGGCCATTTGCTACGGCACGACCAGAAGCCATCCATGGGAACAGACCTTTTTCAACTTTCAGACCTTTTGCTTTCGCTTCATCTTCGGTCACGCCAACCCATGCCACTTCCGGATCAGTGTAAGCCACTGAAGGAATGACGGAAGCGTCAAAGTAGGCTTTTTCGCCCGCTGCTGCTTCGGCAGCCACGTGCGCTTCATGCACTGCTTTATGCGCTAGCATTGGTTGTCCGACTAGATCACCAATCGCAAAAATATGCGGTACATTCGTACGCATTTGTTTATCGACATGGATGAATCCACGGTCAGTCACTGCCACACCTGCTTTGTCAGCAGCGACTTTTTTACCGTTTGGACTACGACCAACAGCCACTAACACCAGATCATACAATTGTGGCGCCGGTGCTGCGTCGCCTTCAACGGCGGCGGCGAAAGTGACTTTGATCCCTTCTGGGAGTGCTTCAACGCCAACTGTTTTAGTTTTCAACATGATGTTGTCAAACCGTTTTTCGTTGAACTTCTGCCAGACCTTGACCATATCACGGTCAGCGCCTTGCATCAGGCCATCCATCATCTCAACGACATCAATACGTGCGCCGAGTGTGGAGTAAACGGTTGCCATTTCCAGGCCAATAATACCCCCACCAATAACCAGCATACGTTTTGGTACCTGACGCAATTCCAATGCGCCGGTACTGTCAACGATGCGTGGATCTGCTGGAACAAACGGCAAGTTCACAACTGAAGAACCTGCAGCGATGATCGCTTGTTTGAACTGCACCACTTTTTTAGTGCCGTCGGCTGCTGTCACTTCAATATGATAAGGGCTCAGGAACTGGCCAACACCTTGAACGATATTGACTTTACGTGCTTTCGCCATACCAGCTAAGCCAGTCGTCATTTTTTTGATGACGCTTTCTTTGTAGCCACGCAACTTGTCGATGTCAATCGTTGGTTTCGCAAAGCTCACGCCCAGCGCTTCCATGTGCGAGGTTTCATCGATCACCGCAGCAACGTGCAACAATGCTTTGGATGGAATACAGCCAACGTTCAAACACACGCCACCAAGTGCCGCATATTTTTCAACCAAGACTGTATTCAAACCAAGATCAGCAGAACGGAACGCCGCTGAATAGCCACCAGGACCCGCACCCAAGACCATCATGTCGCACTGAAGATCGACCTGACCGCTGTAACCGGAGGCAACTGGCGCTGGAACCGCTGGAGCGCTTGGTGCGGCAACTGGTGCTGCCGGTGAAGCTGGAGCCGCTGTTGCTGCCGAAGCTGCTGCACCCGCCGCTTCTACTAGTAATAACAGCGAACCTTCGGCAACTTTATCACCGACTTTGACTTTCACTTCTTTGACCACACCTGCATGACTAGATGGAATTTCCATACTTGCCTTGTCAGATTCAACCGTGATCAGTGACTGATCTACTTTGATCGTATCGCCAACTTTGACCATCAATTCAATGACTTCAACTTCTTTGAAATCGCCGATATCTGGTACCTTCACCTCAACGATGCCAACTACTGCCGGAGCAGCAACGACTGCTGCAGACGCTGCTGGTGCTGTCGCGGGAGCGGGAGCTGCTGCGGGAGCTGCTGCAGGAGCTGGTGCAGCAGGTACAGCCGCCACGCCTTCTGCTTCCACGATCAACAGCAAGCTGCCTTCAGCGATCTTGTCACCTAGCTTAACGCGCAATTCTTTGATCACACCAGCATGGCTGGAAGGGATTTCCATACTTGCTTTGTCAGATTCGACGGTAATCAAAGACTGATCAACCTTAATGGTATCGCCGACTTTGACCAGCAACTCAATCACTTCGACTTCTTTAAAATCACCGATATCCGGGACTTTGACTTCAACTGTACTCATCGCATGCTCTCCAATCACAACAAGGTTTTACGCAGATCAGCCAGAACATCAGCCAAATATGCAGTAAATTTCGCAGCCATTGCACCATCGATCACACGGTGATCGTAGGACAAGGACAGTGGCAACATCAGACGCGGAACGAATTGTTTGCCATCCCAGACTGGTTTCATGCTGGATTTAGACAAGCCCAGAATCGCCACTTCAGGTGCATTGATAATCGGTGTGAATGCTGTACCACCGATACCACCCAAAGAAGAAATCGTGAATGTGGCGCCTTGCATATCAGCTGGCTTGAGCTTGCCATCGCGCGCTTGTGCGGACAGTTCACCCATTTCAACGGCGATCTGCGACAAGGTTTTTTGATCTGCATTTTTGATGACAGGAACAACCAAACCATTCGGTGTATCAGCGGCAAAACCGATGTTGTAGTACTGCTTCAGAATCAGGTTTTCGCCAGTTGCATCGAGGGACGCATTGAATGCTTTGAATTTTTTCAAGGCAGCAACGCTGGCTTTGATCACAAAAGCCAGCATGGTCAATTTAACACCAGATTTGACCAATGCATCGTTAGATGATTTACGGAAATCTTCCAGACCAGTGATGTCGGCTTCATCAAATTGCGTCACGTGCGGAATCATGACCCAGTTGCGGTGCAGATTTGGACCACTGAGTTTTTTGATGCGTGACAGCGGCAACAATTCGGTGGTACCGAATTTGCTGAAGTCCAGCGATGGCCATGGCAACAAATCCAAACCTACGCCGCTACCATTTTTAGCCACTGGTGCAGCAACCGCAGCCACGGCAGTACTACCTACCATGATGCCTTTAACAAAATTCTGTACGTCTTCTTGCGTGATGCGTCCTTTTTGACCAGAACCAACAACACGACTCAGATCGACACCCAATTCACGCGCAAATTTACGGATGGATGGTGACGCATGGGCTTTACCAGCGCTGGCAGTGGCAACTGGTGCGGTAACTGGAGTAGACGCTGGAGCCGCGACTGGTGCTGCCACTAATACTGCTACTGGTGCTGCTGCAACTGGAGCAGGTGCGGGTGCGGGTGCGGGTACAGCCGCAGCAACAGGAGTCGATGCTGCAGTTGCAGGTGCTGCTGCGCCAGCGATGGCTTCAACCACGACTAACAGAGAGCCTTCGGCAACTTTATCGCCAACTTTGACTTTAATTTCAGTAATGACACCGGCATGGCTGGAAGGAATTTCCATACTTGCTTTGTCTGATTCTACGGTGATCAGGGACTGATCCACTTTGATGGTATCGCCGACTTTGACCATCAACTCAATGACTTCTACTTCCTTGAAATCACCGATATCCGGTACTTTGACTTCAATTGCGCTCATAAAATAGCTCCGTTTACGTTTCTTTCGTAGGGCACGCGTGGCGCACCGCTCAGATATGCAATGATGTCTGGGTGTACAACGCACACCCAGACACGTGCTTTACACAGTTACTGGATTTGGTTTATCAGCATTGATGCCGTATTTGGTGATTGCCTGTGCCACAACGGAAGCAGATAACGCACCTTCATCAGCCAACGATTTCAATGCAGCGATCACGACGAAGTAGCGATTCACTTCAAAGAATTCACGTAATTTTTCGCGTGAATCAGAACGACCAAAGCCATCCGTACCCAGAACTTTATAGCTACGGTCCTTAGGAATAAAGGCACGTACTTGCTCAGCAAACGTACGCATGTAATCTGTCGATACCACGATTGGACCTTGTGTATCTTTCAGGCATTGTGTGATGTAAGGCAGACGTGCTGTATCTGTCGGGTGCAACATGTTCCAACGTTCTGCATCCTGGCCATCACGTGCCAGCAATGTAAAGGATGGTGCTGACCAGACGTCAGCAGCAATACCCCAGTCACTTTGCAACAATTCGGCAGCAGCAATGACTTCACGCAAAATCGTGCCGGAACCCATCAGTTGTACACGGTGCTTCGTCGTTTGCTGGGACTGTTGCAACAGGTACAGACCTTTGATGATGCCTTCTTCTTGACCTGGCTTGATACCTGGGTGGCTGTAGTTCTCGTTCATCAAGGTGATGTAGTAGAACACGTCTTCTTGCTCAGTGACCATGCGGCGCAGACCGTCATGAATAATGACAGCAACTTCATGGGCAAATGTCGGATCGTAAGGAACGCAGTTAGGAATCGTCGATGCCAATACGTGGCTATGACCATCTTCATGTTGCAAGCCTTCGCCGTTCAATGTCGTACGACCAGCAGTACCGCCCAGCAAGAAGCCACGTGCGCGCATGTCGCCCGCTGCCCATGCCAGATCGCCAATACGCTGCAGACCGAACATAGAGTAGTAAGTGTAGAACGGGATCATGACGCGATTGTTGGTCGAGTAGGAGGTTGCCGCAGCAATCCATGAACTCATACCACCTGCTTCATTGATACCTTCTTGCAGAATCTGACCTGCTTTATCTTCACGGTAGTACATGACCTGGTCTTTATCGACTGGTTCGTACAACTGACCTACTTGGCTAAAAATACCGATCTGGCGGAACAACCCTTCCATACCAAATGTACGGGACTCATCGACCATGATAGGTACAACGCGCTGACCGAGGCTGCTATCACGCAACAATGCAGTCAGAATCCGGACATAGGCTGCGGTCGTTGAAATTTCACGGCCTTCTGCAGTTGGTTCCAACATGGCCTGGAATGCAGTCAGTGCTGGTACAACCAATGTTTCATCTGCTGTCTGACGACGTTGTGGCAGGTAGCCACCTAATGCAGCACGACGTGCGTGCAGATATTGCATTTCTGGCGTGTCGTCAGCTGGTTTGTAGAATGGAATCGATGGCAAATCAGCGTCAGCAATTGGCAACTGGAAGCGGTCGCGCATTGCTTTGATGGCTTCATCATCGAGTTTTTTGGTGTTGTGCGCTGTGTTACGTGCTTCACCCGACTTACCAAAGCCGAAACCTTTAATACTCTTCGCCAAGATAACGGTTGGCTGGCCTTTGTTTTCTTGTGCCACTTTAAATGCAGCATAGATTTTGTGTGGGTCATGGCCACCACGGGTCAGACGCCAAATGTCATCATCCGACATTTTGCTGACCATTTCCAGCAATTTTGGATGTTTGCCGAAGAAGTTAGCACGAACATACGCGCCGTCTTTGGCTTTGTAGTTTTGATATTCACCGTCAACGGTTTCCATCATCACTTTTTGCAAAATACCGTCTTTGTCTTTTGCCAGCAGTTCATCCCAGCCCGAGCCCCAGATGACTTTAACAACATTCCAACCTGCGCCACGGAAATCAGATTCCAGCTCTTGAATGATCTTACCGTTACCACGGACCGGACCATCCAGACGTTGCAAGTTACAGTTGACGACGATCACCAAATTGTCGAGTTGTTCGCGACCTGCCATACCGATCGCACCCATGGATTCTGGTTCGTCCATTTCACCGTCGCCGCAGAATGCCCAGACTTTACGTTTCTCAGTATCAGCGATACCACGGGCATGCAAATACTTCAGAAAACGCGCCTGATAGATCGACATCAATGGTCCCAGACCCATCGACACGGTCGGGAACTGCCAGAAGTCTGGCATCAATTTTGGATGTGGGTAGGAAGACAAACCTTTGCCGTCGACTTCACGACGGAAATGCAATAACTGCTCTTCAGTCAGACGGCCTTCCAAGAACGCGCGGGCATAGATACCAGGAGAAGAATGGCCCTGGATGTAGAGCAAATCGCCGCCATGTTCTTCGGTCGGTGCGTGCCAGAAATGGTTAAAACCAATACCGAGCATATTTGCCAATGAAGCAAAACTGGACAAGTGACCACCGAGGTCGCCATCGAGACGATTGGCTTTCACCACCATTGCCATCGCATTCCAACGCATCATGGAGCGCAGTTTTTCTTCGATTTCCAGATTGCCTGGGCAATGCTCGCCCTGGTCAGCAGGAATCGTATTCACATAAGCGGTGTTGCTTGAGAATGGAATGTGGGCACCACGACGACGCGCCAGATCTACCATGCGCTCCATGAGGTAATGAGCACGTTCTGGCCCTTCGTTTTCAATCACTGATTCGAGGGCGTCGAGCCACTCATTGGTTTCCATAACATCAGGATCATTGACGGCTTGCGCCAAAACTTGGTCTATCTGGGGTGACATAAAGAGGTCTCCTGTTGGTGCGCTTTTGAGGTAATTGCGCGTGGCACATCGACAAATATAGGCATTACTTTTCTTAGTGTAGGTATTCTAACAGGGGTTTTTTAATTTTCCAAATAGCGATATGCATTTTCATAATATGAAATTATGGTGCCATGCAAAATATTTTTACACTTTTTTATATGTATTGAATGTGGTAAAGGGATTTATTAATATTGCAACGCAATATTAATAAAAAAAACAAGGACGTCTAACAAGAAAAAGCGACTGACTTTCTCGCAACATTGAACTAAAAAAGAAGAAAAAAAGACGAAAAAAAAGACGAATGACAATCAATTTAATCGCCATTCGTCTTTTCAATGACCAACAAAAATAACTTACCCCCTGAAAATATCAAACGGCTCAATTTTCAGCACCCGTCGGATCGCCACATAACTGGAGATGCCAGCGATCAAAACGACCATTCCAAATGCCAGCGCCAAGTTCCAGTTAGTAATCATAGCGGCATAACCCGGTAAGCGGCTACGGGCAATGCTAATCATCAGTGTCACTAAGCCTATCCCTAAACCATAACCGGTCAATGCGGTGACTGTTGCCATGAATAAAATCATGTAGATCAGCTCATACCCCTTAGCACCAATTGCTTTTAAGGCGCCGAATTTTTCCAGATTTTCCAAAATAAAAGTGTAGAAGGTTTGCCCGGAAATCGATAAACCAACGATAAAGCTAATGACCGTCATCAATAAAATGTTAGTACCTATCCCAGTTTGATAGGTATAAAAGTCAGCAATACGGTTGTTAAACTCTTCTTTTGTAAAGGCAACGTAACCGAGCTTGGCAACCTCTTTTTTAATATTGGCAATGCCCTGCAGCGACTTGGGTTGCACTAAAACATAAGAAATCGTAAAGCGGGTTGTAGGCAGATATTCAATTGCACGATGATAAGTGGTGTAGAGCGTTGGAACACCATTTAAACCATTTGCCACAACTTTTGCCACACCGACAATGACGCCACGATGATCATTGAGCTCAAAGGATGTACCAATTTTTGGATTTTCCAACTTACTATATTCAGCGTCGTGCACTACAAAAAATGCATTATCAGCATAAATGTCTTGGATATTGCCCTGTTCAAGTTCTGGACGCCCAAATAAACTGGTGTCGTCCAGACCAACGACACTGACACCTTGATAAATGCCACTGGCAAGCTTTACCTGCGCACCACCAATAAAAATGGGCACCGCATAACTAACACCGTCCATACTTCGTACAGCATTGAGTAAATAATCCGGCAAAGGAATCGGACTTCCGGGCGTATTGACCGCAGGATCCATCACCCACATGCTTGCGCCAACATTACTCACTGTCGAGTAAGCCCGATTTAAAATTCCAGAAAACATGGCCGTCATTTGGACCATCAAAAATACCGCAAAAGTAATTCCAATAAGCAATGCGGTAAATTTAGATTTATCGTTGACCAATAATTTAAAACCAATTTTAAGAATGCCACTATGTTTCATGGCACATCCCCAGCGGCATGGTCTTGCCCATTCACAGCTACGTTTGAATTATTCCACCAGCCACCGCCTAAGGCCACATACAAGGCGACCGTATCTTGATAGCGTTGCGCTACTGCCTGCCAGTAGTCGATACTAGCTTGATGCGTTTGTACGTCGGCGGTGTAGACATCGAGATAAGCCGTCATACCTGCGCTGTAATTGGCTTGCACCAGTTGTAAAGCTTGCTGCGCTGCGTGTTTAGCATCTGCACGGGCTTGCAATGCTGCGGCGTCGTGATCAATGGCACCTAAGGTATCGGCTACTTGCGCAAAGGCAGATAAAACGGTTTGCCGGTAATTGGCCTGCGCTGCCTGATATGCATCTATCGCCGCTTGGCGTTGATACCAGAAGGTACCGCCCTGAAACAAGGGCAGAGAAATGCTTGGTCCAACGTTCCAAAATTTGCCGTTGCCAGCAGAGAGGTTCCCCCAACTGCGCCCAGCGATGCCCACGTTACCACTCAAACTAATACTAGGAAACATGGCAGCAGTGGCGACACCAATTTCTGCACTAGCAGCATGTAGTTGCGCTTGTGCCGATAAAATATCAGGACGTTGTCTGATCAAATCTGAAGGCAAACTTAAAGGCAACTCAATGGGCAAAGACAAACTACTAAGAGTCACCTCGGGCAAGTTCAATTGTGCGGGTGTTACGCCTTGTAAAGTAGCGAGCAAGTCTTCGGATTGAGCTAGTTTCTGCTTTAAAGGTGCAATTGCTGCCTCATTGCTGGCAATCAGACTTTGTAGGCTCAATACGCTACTATATGGAATCGTCCCATTGTTGTAGAGGACTTGCGTCGTTTTTAGTTGCTTACGCTCGATATCAATCAATTCTTGGTTTAAGCGAATTTGCTCAGCGTAAGCAGCATGGGCAATCACAGTATTGACCACGTTGGCAGAAAGCATCAGATAAGCCGCCTTTGTCAGATAGCCCTGATTGCTCATCTGCGCTAAAGCCACTTCTACCGCTCTACGTTCGCCACCAAACACATCAAAAACATAGCTAATTGAACCACTAACCGTCACTAGGTTATACACCGTACCTGGCGTAGAGAGCCCCGTCTGAACTGGTGCACTGCGCGCTCTGATTGCTTCTGCGCCAATATCCACCTTGGGAAAAAATACACCGTAGGCTGCCTGTACATTGTGCTGGCTTTGACGCAGATTCGCTTGTGAAGCCGCCAAGGTCTGGTTATGCGCAAGCGCTTGCTCGACCACTGCATTCAAGGATGCTGAACCGAATAATGTCCACCATTCGTCATTAATTGTCGTGTTGCCAGAAATATGTTGCGTCTTTCCATCCGCAGAAAAATGCTGTTCTACAGAAAAATTCTTCGCATATTGGTCAGACGATTCTGCGTGTGGCGGGACAAAATCGGGGCCGACCGCGCAGGCACTTAATAGGCACACTACCATTAACGTCAAGAAAACAGGCCGCGTTACATGCCGCCGCTGGCCTAGCTTATCAGTCTTAATTGGTGTCATGATGAGTAAAGACATCATTTATTTCCTATATAGACATCCACCAATTGCCCTGGATAAATGGCTGTATGATTTTTTTTGCTAAAGCGGAAAATTACCGGCAGTACCCTGAGATCAACTTTCTCCTGCCGTTGATTTGAGAGCTCTAATTTTGGTGAAATATAAGGCTGGATACGGACAAATTCGAGCGGGATCTTGACATCGGTTCCCTGCAGCGACATTTCAGCGCGAATATGTGCAGCATCAGGCAAACGCGACACCAAAATTTCATCAACATAACAACGAACCGCCAGATAGTCCTGATTGCGGCTCATCACCATCACTGGCAAATTGGCCTGCGTATAGGCGTCGTAGGAACCAACGCCAGACACATAGCTGCCGGGTGTTGCATTAACAGACATAACAACGCCATCAGTACGCGCCTTGATAACGTATTTTCCCAGTACCGCCAACGCACCTTGGTACGCTTGCTGCAAAGCATCGTATTGTTTCTGTTGATTCTCGATGTCATAAGCCCATGCACCAGCTTTGGTCAGATTGTATTGTTTCTGCGCGACATCCAACGCTGCCTCTGCCTGATTAAGCGCATCTTTGGCATTGTCGAGCACGTCCTTGCTGATCGATTTTGCGTCAATCTCATAGGACGCACGACGTTTTTCAAACTGATCACGCGCAAGTTTTACGTTAGCTGCGGCCAGATCGACCTGGGATTTTGCAATATCAAGTGTTTCTTTGCGGGGTTGTGCTTTTAATTCATTCAAAAGGCTTAATGCAGCTTGGGCTTGTGAATGCGCCTGTTCTGCAGTGGACTTAGGTACTGTATCGTCAAGCATGATCAAAGACGCGCCGGCCGCCACACTTTGCCCTTCAGCGACGGCGACTTTGGTAATTACCCCGGGCACCTCAGGATAAACATTGATGTTGGAGCTACCTGCCTGATCACTTTCAATGATGCCATTGGCGTAGATTGAGGATGGATATGGGCTTGCTACAGGCTTAAATAAAGGTGGCTGCGGCTTACGCTCGATGCCATAAATATAAGCGAATATCAGACCGGCCAAAGCACCGATCAAGGCTAAGCCAAAAATTATCTTGTTTCTCATTCTGTTCCCTTATCTAAGCCTGTGATATGTCCATCTTCCATATGAACAATCCGATCCGCGAAATCGTTGATTCGCGCGTCATGCGTTACGATCACAATGCAACGGTCGGGATTTAAAAATTTCTCTTTGACAAAAGCAATGATCATTTTCCCCGTTTCTCCATCCAATGAAGCGGTAGGTTCATCCATGATGAGAATATGCGGCTCACTGATCATGGCACGTGCAATCGCCACCCGCTGCTGCTCGCCACCTGATAACTTGACTGGCAAAACTTCAGTGCGATCTTTTAAACCGACAATGTCGAGGTAACGACGGGCTTCAACAATAGATTCATCCCAATCTCTTTGTTTGAGTATCAAAGGTATAGCGACATTTTCTGCCGTGGTTAAACGAGGGAATAAATGGAAGTCCTGAAACACAAAACCGATGGTATTAAGGCGAAAATCGGCCAACTGATTTTCAGACATATTCCAGATACTTTTGCCTCTGACATCAACACTACCTTCATTGGGGCGCAAGATTCCTGAGATCATGCTCAGAAACGTCGTCTTACCACTACCGGAGGGGCCAACAATAAATAGCATTTCACCAAGATGGGCTGAAAAATTGACTTTATTGACCGCAACCACTCTAGTCTCGCCCTCACCAAACCATTTGCTCACATCTTTTGCAATAATTGCAGGTTTATCCATGGTTCGTTGTTAGCCTTAGGAATCACATCAATCGTTAAATCGCTCGGGTTAAGAGTTCTTACTTGAGACTTGTTGCTCGCTATAAGTTTTATGACCTAGCGAAAGTTGGCTTTAAGTCATCTAGTCTTGATTTTAAGAATCATCAATGACAAAGTACAGTTTCTATAACGACGACACATGATCAAGATCAAACCTTTTAAAATTAAGCCCAATGAGCCATCCCAACACCAAGGATAGTGAAAAAACTTGCCAGACATTGTCAACTTGCTTTCAATGACAACAGGCGCATCCTTTATAATCTCGGCTCCTCCTGCTTTTACCCATCGCTATCATGACTGCACAAATCATCAACGGAACCCAACTCTCCCAACAACTGCGTGCTGACGTCAGTCAACGTGCCGCCGCCTTGAAGGCTCAAGGCAAACAGCCTGGCCTAGCAGTTATTTTGGTAGGAGAAAATCCTGCATCACAAGTCTATGTCCGCAATAAAGTCAAAGCATGTGAAGATTGCGGCTTTTACTCGGTTTTAGAGAAATACGAAGCAGAGTTAAGCGAAGAGGCATTGCTTTCGCATATTGAGCGCTTAAACAACGACCCAAAAATTAATGGTATTTTGGTACAACTGCCATTGCCAGCGCATATCAATGCCAATAAAGTCATTGAAGCAATTGCTGCCGAGAAAGATGTGGATGGTTTTCATATCAGCAACGCTGGTTTGTTAATGACAGGACAGCCGTTATTCCGTCCATGCACACCGTATGGCGTCATGAAAATGCTGGAATCCATCGACTATCCGGTCCGTGGTGCAAACGCGGTTGTCGTTGGTGCCTCCAATATTGTCGGTAAGCCACAGGCGATGTTGCTCTTGCAAGCTGGCGCTACCGTCACCATCTGTAACTCCAAGACCCGTGACCTTGCTGCACACACACGCAATGCGGACATCTTGGTTGTTGCCACCGGCAAACGTAATATCGTCACCGCTGACATGATCAAACCAGGCGCTGTCGTCATCGACGTAGGCATGAATCGTGATGATGAAGGCAAGCTGTGTGGTGACGTTGATTTTGCGCCAAGCAAAGAAGTCGCGGGATATATTACGCCAGTCCCTGGTGGTGTCGGTCCGATGACCATCACGATGTTGCTGGTTAACACGATCGAAGCTGCTGAAAGAAATTAATATGACTATTGCCTCTCCATTGCTCGACTTTAGCGATCTGCCCCGTTTTTCTGACATCCGTGCTGAACAGGTGACACCTGCTATTACCAGTCTGTTAGAAGAAAATCGTGCCGTGATTAAACTATTGACTGAAGATCAATCAGAAGTCAGTTGGGAAACTTTTGTAGAGCCACTGGAGAACGCAACTGAACGACTAGGCCGCGCGTGGAGCATTGTTGGCCACCTCAATGGTGTGGCTGACACGCCAGAGCTGCGCGCTGTCTACAATGAGAATCAACCCGCCATCACTGAATTCTGGACTGAATTAGGACAAAACTTAGTCCTGTTCGAGAAATACAAAGCATTACGTGCGCAAACCGGCTTTGATGCCTTGCCTGTCGCCCGTAAAACGATTATTGAACATGCGATCCGTGACTTCCGCTTGAGTGGTGCAGAGCTGCCTGAAGAAAAACAACGTCGTTATGCCGAGATTGAGGAAAAACTAGCGATGCTGACTACGCGTTTTTCTGAAAACGTTCTTGATGCCACGAATGATTACCGTTTGATGATTGATGACGCAGCACAACTTCAGGGCTTACCGGACGATGTGATTCAGGCGGCGAAAGCGGCTGCAGAGAAAGATGGCGTCAGCGGTTACAAGTTCACGCTGCACTTCCCTTCCTACTTCCCGCTTTTGCAATACGCAGATAACCGCGAAATCCGTGCCACCATTTATCGCGCCAATGCGACCAAGGCATCTGAACTGGGCGCAAAACCTGAATGGGACAATACTGCGATCATCAATGAAATCCTGCAATTACGTCAGGAAGAAGCACAGTTATTGGGGTATCAGAACTACGCTGAAATCTCGCTGGTCAGCAAAATGGCTCAATCGCCAGCCCAGGTCGCCAGTTTCCTGGAAGATTTAGCAGGAAAAGCGCGTCCCTTTGCAGATAAAGATTTGCAAGAACTCCGCCAATTCGCAACGCAAGAACTAGGCATCGAGAAACTGGAAGCCTGGGACGTTGCCTATGCCTCTGAAAAACTGCGTGAACAACGCTATGCGTTTTCAGAGCAGGAAGTGAAACAATATTTTCCGGAACATCAGGTAGTCAATGGTTTGTTTAGCGTGATTCAAACCCTCTTTGCGGTCGACATCAAACCTGACCAAGCCGGCACTTGGCACCCTGACGTCAAGTTCTACCGGATTGAAAGAAATGGCGAACTGGTCGGTCAGTTCTATCTCGATTTGTATGCCCGTAACGGCAAACGCGGTGGTGCATGGATGGATGATGCGCGCGGACGCCGACTAACCGCAAAAGGACTGCAGACGCCCGTCGCCTATCTTGTGTGTAACTTCACTGAGCCAGCAACGGTTGATGGTGTAACAAAACCGGCGTACTTTACGCACGACGAAGTCATCACTCTGTTCCATGAATTTGGCCATGGCTTGCATCACATGCTGACCAAGGTCGATGATCTGTCAGTCTCTGGTATTTCTGGCGTTGAATGGGATGCCGTGGAATTACCGTCACAGTTCATGGAAAATTTCTGCTGGGAATGGGATGTTTTACAGAAAATGACCGCCCACGCTGAAACCGGAGAGCCGTTACCACGCGCCTTATTTGACAAAATGGTCGCTGCAAAGAACTTCCAATCTGGATTGCAAACACTGCGCCAGGTTGAATTCGCCTTGTTTGATATGCGTTTACATGGCGAGTTTGATCCGCTAGGATCACAAACAGTACAAGAGGTACTCGATGCCGTGCGTGCTCAGGTATCGGTTTTCAACGCACCAGAATTCAATCGATTACAACATTCGTTCAGTCATATCTTTGCTGGTGGCTATGCAGCTGGTTATTACAGCTACAAATGGGCAGAAGTATTATCGGCAGATGCCTATGCTGCTTTCGAAGAACAAGGCAAAAAAGAAGGCACCAACTTATCCCGCACCATCGGTCAGCAATTCCAACGCGAGGTGTTAGAGGTAGGTGGCTCACGTCCGGCACTGGACTCATTTAAAGCCTTCCGTGGAAGAGAGCCAGAAATTGACGCGTTATTAAGACACAGTGGCATGGCTGCCTGAAGGGGATAAAATTGAAGCTAACGTCAATCCAAGTATGCGCTATGGTATTACCGCTGTGCTTGCTCGCCGATGCGACCCAAGCACAGTTGTATAAATCCGTCGGCCCCGATGGCAAAGTAACGTACTCCGATACACCACCGCCGGCAACTCAGAAACTTGTTGAAACAAAGAGCATTTCCACATCGCAAGATTTCAATAATTTTCCGTATGAACTGAAATTGGCGGCTTCAAAAAATCCCGTCGTGCTTTACACGACATCCAATTGCAAACCTTGCAATGAAGGTAAAACGTTTCTTAAATCAGCAGGTATCCCGTTTGCAGAAAAGACCGTGAAGTCCAACGCGGATAGCGATAAATTAAAACAATTGAGCGGCGATATTCAGTTGCCATTTCTGACGATTGGTAGCAACAAGCTCCATGGCTACAACCAAGATGACTGGAAAGCAGCGATCAGTGCCGCTAGCTATCCAGACGCTAACCGCTTGCCAGCCACGTATGTTTATCCACAGCCAGAGAGCGCAGCGCCAGCCAGCAAGCCCGATTCGGCATCTACACCACCTAAAAACGTGGCTCCCCCTGCACCTGCACCAATAAAAAAACCGGAAAACGATAATGGCTTCCGTTTCTGAAAAAACCCGCATCGATTTTCATAGCAATGTCGCGGACAAGCTCAATTACGCCTGCCGTCTGATTCGCAAAGCCCGCGGTGCCAACTGTCAAATCGTGGTCTATCATCCCGATCGTCGGGTATTGCAGCAAATCGATGCAGCACTGTGGACAATGGAAGAGATCGGTTTCTTACCGCACGTCATGGCAGATGATCCGTTGGCAAACGTTACGCCGATTATTCTAAGCCACGAAAATCTAGAGCAAAGTCCGCATTTTGAATTGCTTGTCAACTTAAGTGCGTCAACGCCAGAACACTTTGGACTTTTTCCACGCATGATAGAAATCGTCTCCAGCCAAGCTGAAGATACAAACGCTGGCCGTGAGCGCTATCGCTACTATCATCAACAAGCTTACCCTTTGAGCCATAACGTGGCGAAATAATATGAACACACAACTCGATGCCAGTATTCCGGTTCTGACCGAAATCATCACGCCTGATACCCTCACCACGATTGTCGAAGAAATACAATCGGAGCATATCGGTGATATCACGAGTGAAATAAAACAACCCGCGACGCAGCAAGGCTCCATCAGCGAAGAAGAGTGGCAATTATTGGAACAAACGCTCCGAGAAAATGTTCTCAAACATGTGCTAACCCGGGTGGATTTCGTATTAGAACACCGCGTTCGGGATAGTCTTGCCGATGTACTACAGACGGCGGTAGAAAAACTGGCCAACGAAATTCGTATGGGGTTGAAAAACTCGCTGGAAGAAGTGGTGACCCGTGCTGTGACGCAAGAAATTGCCAAGGTAAAAACATCAAAATAAGCAAAATTATAAAAAATATTTTTATTTTTAAACATAACTAGCTCTCAGACTTTTAAAAATAAAAATAAAATATCACTTTCTGATTACATCAAAAACAATAAGCTTTCTACAATCTCACATGTAAAACAAAGGAACTGCACACTGTTCTGCAGCATTCCTCACACACAGGAGATTGGTCAATGAAAGTCATCGTTCTCGGCGCCGGCATTATCGGCACATCCACTGCATGGTTCCTCCGACAACAGGGTCACGATGTGACTGTAATCGAACGTCAACCTGGTGCCGCGCAAGAAACAAGCTTTGCTAACGGGGGCCAGATTTCGGTATCGCATGCGGAGCCGTGGGCGAATCCCTCTGCGCCATTAAAAGTCTTGAAATGGCTAGGTAAAGAGGACGCGCCATTGCTATTTCGTCCGCGTGCAGAATTGCTACAATGGCAATGGGGCCTCCAGTTTTTACGTGAATGTACGCAAAGTCGTACTGACCATAATATCCGCCAGATCGTGGCGATCGCCGAGTTCAGCCGCCAGACGCTGCTTGAGGTCCGAGCCAGTACGGGTATCGAATACGACTGTCTGACTAAGGGCATTCTCCATTTTTATACTGACCAAAAAGAGTTCGATAGCTCTTTACCTGCGGCACGCTTGATGCGCGAACTGGGCTGTCCCCGCGTCTCTATCAGTGCAGATGAAGTGGTTCAGCGTGAACCGGCGTTAGCTGGCGTACGTCAGCAGATCGTCGGTGGTGATTTTACAGAAACGGATGAATCGGGAGACGTCTATCAATTCACAACTGGTTTGGCACGGAAGGCGACTGAGGCGGGAGTTCAATTTCGCTATAACACCAGTGTTACCAGATTACTGCATGAGGGTTGTGGTGGCAGCGCAGCCATTACTGGGGTTGAAGTTATCGCTGAACATGGTCGTCACGAAACTTTACGTGCTGACGCGTTTGTCGTGGCGATGGGGAGTTTTTCGCAGCCACTGCTAAAACCACTGGGCATTCCTTTAATGATCTATCCTGGCAAAGGTTATTCTGCCACATACCGTATCATCGACGGCGCTGCTGCTCCCACTGTCTCGCTAACGGACGATGGATATAAGTTGGTCGTATCTCGGCTAGGGGATAGGCTAAGGGTCGCAGGCACCTGTGAGATCAACGGATACACGCGAGAACTCAATAACGCTCGGTGCGCAGCGATCACACGCCGTACCCAAGAATTATTCCCTGATGCCTGTGATTACACTGATCCTGTGTATTGGACAGGTTTACGGCCACTCACCCCTTCCAATGTCCCTTACATTGGTAAAACCAGCTACCAGAATCTCTTTTTGAATACCGGCCACGGAACGCTAGGTTGGACCATGGGGGTAGGATCAGGTCGTGCACTTGCTGACATTATTTCGGGGTACCTTCCTGACGTCGATTTTGCTTTCACAGGCATAGAGCGACAACGATTCTCACCACGTCTGGCGACTGCTAGTTAACGCCATCCACACCTCGCAGGCGTCATGCGTTTAGGCAATATATTGCCGTCAAGCCATAGACGTCGCGACGGCCGCAACCGCGGTCAGCAATCTCAGCGACGACATCAAGTGCAATGCTAGGCGTCGTCACCACGATCCATCAGGGTATTTAAGCTCGACAATGTTTCATTTTTGAGAAAAAAATGTGAAACAGACGCGAAATCTTCACTTTATTTCTTCACTTTTACCGTCACTTCCGCAGCCTTTTCGTCGAATGCGATGTAGGTCGTGAATTTAGTCTTTTTCATCGGAAAACGGGAGTGAAAATGTCGTACATTGCCAGATCCAGAAATGACGCGTCGCACAAATTGATAGTACGCATCCATATCAATAACGTGCACAACCAGGAAATAATCGTACTCTCCTGACACAAAATAACACTGCATGACTTCAGCTTCCTTATTCATGCGCGCCTCAAAATCGTGCATAAATTCGTCACTCTGATTCACGAGTGATACTTCGAGAAAAGCGAGCATCCCAAATGCAAGTCCAAAAGGATCAACCACGCTAACGTCAGCACTGATAACGCCTGCGTCACGTAATTCTCTGATGCGGCGCAAACAAGTCGGCTGAGAAATGTGTAACTTTTCAGCGAGAGTCCTCGTTGGAATCTGATTATTTTTTTGGAGATGATTCAAAAGCTTGCGATCAAGCTTGTCTAGCGCACGGAAATGAGGCATATAAAAATCGTCTTTTTTTAAAAAAAACCGCACAAAATAGCTTTGCGAAATATTTTTTCTGTTGTACCTTTTGTTTATTCAGAGATCTGAATAAGTTGGTAATGCAATAGTGTTGTCCTACTTTATTAAACCTTAGGAGTAATGTTCATGTCGTTTAAAACAAAAATGATCCCAGTGGCAGGCGCGATTGCTTTCGCATTCGCTGGTGCAGCAGCGGCAGCTGACGAAGTAGTTATTAAAATTGGTCACGTTGGTCCTATCTCTGGTGCTATTGCGCATCTGGGTAAAGACAATGAAAACGGCGCTAAAATGGCGATCGAAGAGCTCAATACTAAAGGCCTGGTCATCGGCGGTAAAAAAGCAAAATTCGAACTGCTCGCTGAAGATGACGCAGCAGATCCAAAACAAGCGACTACCGTAGCACAAAAACTGGTTGATGCAAAAGTCAACGGTGTTATCGGTCACTTGAATTCAGGTACAACAATTCCAGCGTCTAAAATTTACAACGATGCTGGCTTGGTACAAATCTCCCCATCCGCAACGAACCCAAAATACACACAACAAGGCTTTAAAGGCGCGTTCCGTGTTGTAGCTAATGACGGCCAATTAGGCGGTACATTGGGTCGCTATGCAGTACAAATCAACAAAGCGAAGAAAGTCGCTGTGATCGATGATAAAACAGCATACGGCGAAGGTGTTGCTGCTGAATTTATCAAAGGCGCAAAAGGTAAAGGCGCAGAAGTTGTTGTGCAAGAACATACGACTGACAAATCTACTGATTTCAGCGCAATCTTAACCACAATCAAAGCTAAAAAACCAGACGTTATCTTCTTTGGTGGTATGGATGCGGTTGCTGGTCCAATGCTGCGTCAAATGAAAGCACTGGGCATCACTGCTAAATTCATGGGCGGCGATGGTATCTGTACAGCCGATCTGGTTAAACTGGCTGGCGACGCGATTGGCGAAGGCCAAGTAGTTTGTGCTGAAGCAGGCGGTGTTCTGGATGCACAAAAAGCAGCTAACGAAAAATGGAAAGCTGACTACAAGAAAAAATTCGGCGTAGAAGTTCAAATCTATGCACCATATGTCTACGATGCAGTGATGACAATGGCTCAGGCAATGAAAGAAGCAAATTCTGCTGAACCAGCTAAATACTTGCCATTCTTGAAGAAAATCAAATACCACGGCGTTACTGGCGACATCTCTTTTGATGACAAAGGCGATATCAAAGACGGTACTCTGACTTTGTACACATACAAAGGCGGCAATCGTGATCTGTTAGCAGTCACGAAGTAATTGCGTCTCACGACTTCAGACTTTTAGCTTTCAAGCCGAAAGTCTGGTCAAAAAAAGCCCGAGAAAATCTTATTTTCTCGGGCTTTTTATCTCACTCAACGTCCGCGTCTCAGGCAATGAGGCAGGGACCAACAGCGATAGTCCGATTATTTCAGAGACAGTACCCACTTAACCAACGTGTGTGCTTCTGCGTCGGACACTTGTGTATTAGCAGGCATCGCCATCGTACCCCATGCACCGCTACCACCCTTCAATACTTTTTGTACCAGCTTGGCTTCAGCAGTTTTGTCACCAGCGTACTTTTTAGCGACATCCTTGTAAGCAGGGCCGACAATTTTGGCATCAACAGAGTGACAAGCCATACAGTTCTTTGCTTTTGCCAGTTCAATGTTTGCCATTGCAGAGCCAGAAGCCAACATGGCCACTGTTGCACCTACCAATAATGAGTATTTCATTGTTTTCTCCAGGTTAAAAAATGCGTTTTCATTTTAACGCTTTTTCTGTCAATGAAGGATTTACATCAACGAGTAGGTTGACCCGAGCCAAAATACACATTAATCTGCAAAAAAAAAGGAGCAACTATGCTATTAATCATTCCACTTGTACTTTTACTTGTTCTAAAGCTGGCTAACATCTGGATTTTCGCGGGACTATCGTGGTGGTGGATCATCGGTCTTGCCGTCTTTGCCTTTCTCTGGTTTGAAATTTTTGAACGCATATTGGGATTAGATAAACGCAAAGACGATGCCTATTTCGAAAAGATGAAACAAGAACGCATTAAACGAACCTTCAGTAAAAAAAAATAAGGCATCCCATCTCTAAAAAACCTAGCAAACGCCTATCAAATTCGTGCCAGTTGTCACCGATATGCGCCATGGCCATATCGGTTGATTTTTTAAAGGTCACAACAGTCCTCTGCCTCCCTCATGAATGATATTGATCAAAGGCACTTGGAGCTGCGCCAGTTACGCTACTTCATCACCGTAGCGGAAGAGTTGCATTTTGGCAAAGCGGCCACGCGTTTACATATGACCCAACCACCGTTATCGCAGGCAATTCAAGCGTTTGAATCTGATCTCGGCACACCACTGTTTGTGCGCAGTACGAGGCAAATTAGTCTGACAGCGGCAGGCAAAGCCCTGCTACCGGAAGCCAGAAAATTACTGCAACAGGCGCACAGCCTGCGTCAGTTGGTGCAAAGGGCCGCCGCTGGCAATCAGGGCCACCTGAGCCTTGCTTTCGTTTCAATTGCCGATTACAGCATATTGCCGCCAACGCTGAGAACGTTTCGGCAAACGCATGCTGACGTCAGCATCGAATTACGCGAGGCGACGACCGATGTGCAACTTGAGGCTCTCGAAAAAGGAGAAATTGACGCAGGATTTATGATTCCTCCGATGCCGGAAAAATTTCAACACTTACTTGATTACCAGAAAATCCTGACAGAACCACTGATATTAGCAGCACCAGAGCATCTATTCTCTCTAGGACAGGCAGTCAGCATTGAACAATGTAAAGATCAGGCATTGATTTTATTTCCTCGTAAAATTGCACCCGCCTTACACGATGCCATCCTTGGTTTTTTTCATGAGGCAGGATTGACACCCGACATTGGGCAAGAAGCGATCCAAATGCAAACCATCGTCGGACTCGTCTCCGCTGGCATGGGAATAGCACTTGTGCCACAATCCGTATCGAACTTGCAGCGTCCGGGCGTGTCTTATCATGCGTTCAATGACAAAACGCCTGTTGTTGAGATCGGCTTTGCCTGGCGCAAAGACAATCCTTCAGCAGTATTAACCTCTTTCTTACAGCTCTTAAACCAAAATTTATGCTGATTCACCCCAATCCAGATCCCGTTGCTTTTTCACTTGGCCCTCTGCAAGTACATTGGTATGGTCTGATGTACATGGTCGCCTTTGCTCAATTTGTTGCGCTGGGTAGAGTGCGACTTAAACTTCCTCATATTGCTGCACAAGGATGGACAAAGGAACATATTGATGACATGTTGTTTTACGGTGTGCTAGGGGTCGTTCTTGGTGGACGTCTAGGTGAAGTCTTTTTCTATCGACCACAATTTTTCTTTGAAAATCCACTTGAGATTGTGCAAGTCTGGCACGGTGGAATGTCCTTTCATGGCGGATTTATCGGCGTTCTGGTAGCGATGTCCTTATGGGCTCGTAAAGTAAAGATGCCACTGGTGAACGTCTACGATTTTATCGCTCCATTGGTACCGCTAGGTTATGCGGCAGGCCGGATCGGGAATTTCATCAATCACGAATTACCGGGCCGGATTGCATCGGTGGACTTGCCATGGGCAATGATGTGGCCAGGCGTTGATCATCCCGTTCATCCCTCACCAATTTATCAAGCCTTGGTTGATGGTGTTTTATTGTTCATTATTTTGTGGATTTATGCACGCAAACCGCGTCCACCACTCGCTGTCGGCGCATTGTTTGTGACCTTATATGGCTGCGCTCGATTCTTTACAGAATACTTCCGCACACCGGATTATGAAGTCAGCTTTGCTGGCGTCACTATTTCTGCGGGACAAATGCTGTCCTTGCCGATGGTATTGGGAGGCTTGTGTCTATTGGGATTGGCGTACTGGAACCAACAAAGACAAAAAACGACCAAATAACTTACGTAGAACGAGCGTTTTTCAGCCTCAAAAAAGAGCAAAAAAATGCGTCTTGATCCTGAACTGCGTTTTTTGTTTTAAAAATTGGATACAACCACCTCTGGCTGGCATATATTTCGTTAAGCGACGAACTATTTGCCGGCCTTTTTGTCAAACAGAGTTGCGGTTATGTAAAAAATAAAATCAAAAAAGACGGCAGTGATCTTCATCGAATTTTTTGATCAATCACCTTTCCGCTGCATTTCGTCCGGCCCTATCAAAGCCGGTTTTACTCAAATACTCAAGGGATCATCACATGCAACGCACTCTGCTTTCTCTGGCAGTTCTCGCCACTCTTTCATTGAGTGGATCACCTGCCGCTTTTGCCCAATCACCTGCCCCTGCCCTCCCGACAACAGCAAACGCTTCTGGCACGGCCTCCGCTGCGACACTGCGTTCAGGTATCGATCTGCAATGGCAAGACACAAGTGTGCGTCCGCAAGATGATTTTTTTAAGTTCATGTCAGGTAAATGGCTGGCAACCGCAGAGATCCCTGCTGATCGTGCCCGCTACGGTTCGTTTGATAAATTGCGTGAATTATCAGAACAACGTTCGCATGACATCATCGATAGTCTCACTACCGACAAGCATCTGAAAGCCGGTAGCAACCAGCAAAAAATCGCGGCGCTGTATGCTAGTTTTATGGATGAAGCCCGTGCAGACAAGCTCGATATCGAACCATTGAAAGCGACATTTGCAACAATCGACAAAGCCAGAAAACCAGCAGACTTCCCTGCACTGGTTGCGCACTTGTCGCAATTAGGCGTCTCCTTGCCAGTCAATTCTGGCGTTGGTCAAGATGCACGCGAATCCACGACTTACGCCGTATATGTTAGCCAGGGTGGCCTTACTTTGCCAGATCGTGACTACTATCTCAAAGATGACGCTAAATTCAAAGGCTTCCGTGACGCTTACGTGAAGCACGTCGAAAAAATGCTGGCAATGAGCGGCGAAAAACACGCAGATAAAGCCGCAGCCGACATCCTCGCACTGGAAACAAAGATTGCCACCATCCAGTGGTCCAAAGTGGAAAATCGTAATCCAGTCAAGACCTATAACAAATTGGATATGGCAAAGTTGGCCGAGCTGACGCCAGGCTTTGACTGGTCCGCTTATTTTGCTGGGACAGGCGTTGGTAAAAAAGTGAATTACGTGATCGTACGCCAGCCAAGCTTCATGACCGATCTGGCAAAACTGATCAATGACACGCCAGTCGATGTCTGGAAAACTTATTACAAATGGAAAGTGGTGGATGCGTATGCACCGTTCTTATCAAAACGCTTTGTCGATGAAGATTTTTCCTTCTCCAGCGTGACGCTGCGCGGTATCCCTGAAAACCAACCACGCTGGAAACGGGGCGTTGGTCGCGTTGAAGAAAGTATGCCTGAAGCTTTAGGCGAACTGTACGTTGCTAAATACTTTCCACCAGAAGATAAAGCACGTATGCAAAAATTGGTCTCCAACCTGATCGAAGCGTACAAGCAAAGCATTGAAACGCTGACCTGGATGAGTCCGGAAACGAAAAAAGAGGCCTTAGTCAAACTCTCTAAATTTACGCCAAAAATCGCCTACCCTGATCAATGGCGTGACTACAGTGCGTTGCAAATCAAAGCGAATGATCTGGTTGGAAACGTCATCCGTAGCCGCACATTCGACCATCAACGCGACGTCGCTAGACTCGGCAAACCCGTTGACCGTAAAGAATGGGGCATGAGTCCACAAACCGTGAACGCATATTACAACTCCCGTCAGAATGAGATCGTTTTCCCGGCTGCGATTTTGCAACCACCGTTCTTCAATCCAGCAGCGGATGATGCCGTCAACTACGGTGGCATTGGCGCAGTCATCGGCCACGAAATCAGCCACGGTTTTGACGACTCCGGCAGCCAGTCTGATGGAGACGGTAACCTGCGTAACTGGTGGACCAAAGACGACAAAGAAAACTTTGGCAAACTCACCGGCGCACTGGTTGCCCAATACAATGGCTACAGCCCATTACCGGGCTATAACGTCAATGGCGCATTGACCTTGGGTGAAAATATCGCGGACAACTCCGGCTTATCTATCGCTTACAAAGCGTATCAGATTTCCCTCGGCGGCAAACCAGCACCTGTCATCGACGGCTACACTGGCGATCAGCGTCTGTTTATGGGCTGGGCACAAGTCTGGCGCGGCAAAGCACGCGATGCTGAAACTATCCGTCTGATCAGCACTGATCCCCACTCTCCGGCAGAAGTCCGTGGCAACGCACCATTAACGAACCTGCCAGCCTTTTATGAAGCGTTTGGTGTCAAAGAAGGCGATAAGATGTACGTTGCACCAGAGAAAAGAACGACGATCTGGTAATCGTAGAAAGACACCATTGAAAAACTCAGGATGTCGGTGATGTCCTGAGTTTTTTTATGTTGGGGATGACGAGAGCAAGGTCCTCGGCGGGTCACACTCGGCCCGCCCTTACGAAGTGCAATTAAAATAATTAATAACGAAAATTAAAAAAATAGTCTTGACGAACAACCGCATCTCGATTTACATTAGATCCCATGACATCCCAAAAACACATCACTGCCGCGAAACAAACTGCTGCGCACAGACCTGCTCTGTTGCTCACTGTTTCCGCGTTGATGCTGCTATCCCTACTAGCACTACTATCTCTACAACTAGCGAAGTAATTTCCTCTAGTTTCCGGCATTACCTCCTCAGATCTTGATGTAATCGCCACCAGCTTCAACACCTAATTTGTTTTACCCGGCTCGAGATAAGCCACACAGGATGATCAGCATGTTCATGTTCAAGATAACCAGCACCGTGTTTAAGACCGTTATATCAACGCAATATGCTTGCGTCTTGAACAATCGCACGTCGTATGACACGACTGGTTTGTCTGCATCCGCCCTACTACATCGACTACCGACCGGTTAACTGGCCGCGCGTAAGCCGGTGGACGCCAGTTAGCCTCTGACCACCTTCCTCTCGTATTTATTTTCAACATCGCCTCCTGCGAGGCGAAGGACTCATTATTTTTTAAAGGTTTATCATGCTTGCTCAACCATCGTCGAAATACCGTGCATTTAATCCATTTGCCACTATTCAATTAAGTGATCGCCAATGGCCATCACGTCAGATTGAGAAAGCGCCGATCTGGATGAGCACGGATTTACGTGATGGCAATCAGGCATTAATTGAACCAATGAACGCAAAAAAAAAGATGCGTTTTTTTAAGATGTTGGTCAATATCGGCATCAAAGAAATTGAAGTCGCCTTTCCATCTGCATCTGACACCGACTTTGAGTTTGTCCGCGAATTAATTACCGGCAACCACATCCCTGATGATGTCACGATTGAAGTCTTAACACCGGCCCGTGAAGACCTTATCCGCCGCACCATCGATGCGGTACAGGGTGCAAAACGTGCCATCATCCATTTGTATAATCCTGTCTCCCCCGCGTTCCGACGTATCGTCTTTGCTAAATCCTGCGAAGAAGTCAAACAGATTGCCATCGATGGAACACAACTGATTAAAACGCTGACCGATGCGCGACCGGAGACCGAGTGGATTTTCCAATACTCACCAGAGACATTCAGCATGACCGAGCTCGATGTAGCGAAAGACATCTGTGATACCGTCACTGAGATCTGGCAAGCAACACCTGCGCGCAAAATCATCATTAATCTGCCATCCACGGTGGAATGTACAACTCCGAATATCTATGCAGACCAGATCGAGTGGATGCATCGTCATCTTGCACACCGCGACGCCACGATTCTTAGTGTGCATCCTCACAACGACCGCGGCACAGCAGTCGCCGCTGCAGAACTCGCAGTCATGGCGGGCGCTGATCGTATTGAGGGGTGTTTATTCGGTAATGGCGAACGTACTGGCAATGTCGATCTGGTGACCTTGGCATTAAATCTTTATACACAGGGTATTTCACCTGGGCTTGATTTTTCTGACATCGACGCAGTGCGTCAATGCGTTGAAGAATGTAATCAGATCCCAGTTCATCCACGCCATCCTTACGTTGGTGATTTAGTACATACCGCATTCTCTGGCTCGCATCAGGATGCGATCAAAAAAGGCTTTGCACAACAAGCGCCGGATGGCATGTGGGAGGTGCCTTATCTGCCAATTGACCCGCGCGATATCGGTCGCAATTACGATGCGGTCATCCGCGTCAATAGCCAATCCGGCAAAGGTGGTATGACGTATTTACTGGAACAAGAATACGGCATCAGCATGCCGCGCCGTATGCAAATTGAATTCAGTCATGCAGTCCAACAATTCGCGGATCGCAGTGGACTGGAAGTTCAGGCCAGCGATTTGTTTCAGATTTTCAGGCAGGTATTTTTAACTGCAGACACAGGTTTCGCTTATCACGCACATCAAGTTCTCGAACAGAGAACATCGCCATCTGTTCCTGCGCATTTATCAATGCGTTTGGAATTGCTGTTCAACGGACAATCACGAGTCGTCCAGGCAACAGGTCATGGTATTCATGCGGCAAGCATTACAGCATTTGTACAACAAGGAATACACATTGATCCCGTTGAAGTAACAGAACACACCTTCATCGATCATCAGCAGCAAAAACAATGCCAATGCGTCATTGAGGCGCGCATCAATGGTGACAGACAATTCGGTGCAGGCATTGCGGCGGATGCAGAGTCAGCGTACATCCAAGCATTATGTAGCGTAGTCAACAGGCACTTAACAAACAATGAAGAAGCCTTAGTCGCCTAAGACATCTCTCATTAACGGATAGGAGAAAAAGGAATGACATCTATTGTCAGACACCTTTTTCTCTTTTTTTATTTTTCACCATCAAATCCACATTGATTCTCTATCAATTTATCGTACACTAAGCCCTGAAGTTTTAGATCAAAAAGGACATTCGATGAGCGAATACAAGGCAGAGGTAGTATGGCAACGTGGTGATCAGCTATTTACTGATAATCGATATAGTCGCGGTCACGAATGGAAATTTGATGGGGGTTTTAGCGTTCCCGCTTCCTCGGCACCCAGCTCAGTTCCACTACCGATGTCGGTTGAAGAAAATGTCGATCCAGAAGAGGCGTTAGTCGCTGCTCTGGCAAGTTGTCATATGTTATTTTTCCTGAGCTTTGCCCAAAAGCAGGGGTTTATCGTTGATCACTATCAGGACCATGCCACCGGTTTTATGGAAAAAAATGAACGCGGACGTCTCTACATAGCACGTATAGAATTGCGCCCTGCTACGCGCTTTTCGGGTGAGAAGATGCCCACGAAGGAGCAAATCGATGCTCTCCATCATTTGTCTCACGAGCACTGCTATATCGCCAATTCCTTGCGCGCTGATGTCACGATTATTTCGGAGTAAGTCTCACTATGTACATGCCTGCCCATTTTTCTGAAGAACGCCTCGACGTCTTACATGATCTCATCCATCAACACCCGCTTGCCAGCATGGTTAGTTTGGAAGCGGATGGCATGACCGCCAATCATATTCCGTTCATCATTACCCCACCAACGGCGGATGCACCGCTCGGTAAGTTACTCGGCCACGTCGCCCGTGCCAATCCGGTGTGGCAAAATCGCGCCCCTGTCCTACTGATTTTTCAGGGGCCATCCGCTTACATTACACCTGGCTGGTACGAAGAAAAAAAACTGACTGGCGCGGTTGTTCCAACTTACAACTACGCGGTTGTTCATGTGCATGGAAAAATCAACGTGGTGGAAGACAGCGCACAATTTCTGAGCTTACTCACACAACTCACCGAGCATTTTGAATCAACACGCCCAAAGCCATGGGCAGTCGCAGATGCACCACCGGAATACATTGAAAATATGATGGCGCAAATCGTCGGCATTGAAATCCCGATCACACGATTAGTCGGCAAATGGAAAACCAGCCAGAATAAATCGACAACCAACCGTAGCCATATTGCGGTGCAATTACGAGAAGAAAATAACATGCTAGGTACTGCCATGGCAGACATCATGGAAGATCAGCTATTTGATGTTTGAGTTTAAGTGTAAGTTTGAACAACACTACACCACGGGGCGCGCCCGCTCCAGCATTGCATGCAATAACACATTACACCCCGCACTGATATGTTCTGATGTTGCATCTTCAATTTCGTTATGACTAATCCCATCCTTACAAGGCACAAAGATCATCCCCGCAGGGGCCAAACGTGCTGCGTAAATTGCATCATGTCCAGCACCTGAAACTACATCCATCGTGCTATAGCCTAATGCAGCCGTCGCTTGGCGCACAGCATCAACACACTCCGGATGGAATGGGCAAGGCGGAAAGTAAGAAACACGTTCAATACTGATTTTCAAGCCACTGCGCTGGCTGGTGTCATCCACATAAGCGAGAATGTCATTGTGCATCGTATCGAGCAAGTCGGAGGACACATTGCGTAAATCAATGCTGAATTTTACCTCACCCGGAATCACATTACGACTGTTAGGAAACACTTGTACCATGCCCACCGTACCACGACCATAAGGCGGATAACGGTTGCCGATATTGACTACTTCTTGCATGATATGGGTTGCCACCTGCAAGGCATCTTTACGTAAGCCCATCGGCGTAGGGCCTGCATGCGCCTCCATGCCTGTAACCGTGCAATCGTACCAAGATAATCCGAGCACACCTGGCACCACGCCAATGACTTTATCGGCGTCTTCTAGCACAGGACCTTGCTCGATATGCGCTTCAAAATACGCCCCGATCGGATGGTGCCCTGGCTCTTCTGTTCCCAAATAACCAATGCGGGCCAGTTCTTCTGCCACCGTCTTACCTTCCGTATCCTTGGCGGCATACGCATGTTCCAGCGAGAAGGCACCACAAAATACCCCAGACCCCATCATGACAGGAACAAAGCGAGATCCCTCTTCATTGGTCCAGAACGCGACTTCGATTGGTGACTCGGTGTCGATCTGATGATCATTCAATGTACGTACGACTTCTAGCGCTGCCAACACACCATAATTACCGTCAAACTTACCGCCAGTTGGTTGGGTGTCGATATGGCTACCGGACATCACAGGGGCAAGTGCAGGATTACGCCCTTCTCTGCGCATGAACACATTCCCAATTTTATCAACGGTAATACGCATTCCCGCTTGCTTACCCCAACTAACAACTAAGTCGCGGCCTTGCTTATCGAGGTCGCTCAGCGCTAGGCGTTTAACGCCCCCTTTGACTGTCGCACCGATCTGCGCTAACTCCATGAGCGATGCCCAAAGGCGGTCACCATTGATACGTAAATCACTTAAAGTAGTTAATGACATTGCGACCTCCTGAATTGTTCTTAATCGGCTTTTGCATTAGGCAAGTTTGGCGTTGTGACGCATTTTATTGAGTGCGCCAAACATCGCTGAAAATGACGGTCGTTTGACGTACTGACCTGCGCCACGTTGCGCCATGAGTTGTCCTTCCTTGAACACCAATTTGCCACGGCTGATCGTGTACATTGGGACACCTTTGACAGTGCGCCCTTCAAAGATGTTGAAATCGCCCTTCGAAAACTGTGTTTTGGCAGACAAAGTTTTGCTGGCCTCACTATCCCACAATACGATATCGGCATCGGCACCAGCGACGATCACGCCTTTACGTGGATAGATATTAAAAATCTGCGCGCAATTGGTTGATGTCACCTTCACAAATTCTGAAGGCGTCAAGCGACCAGAATTCACGCCGGCATCCCACAACACCATCATGCGTTCTTCAACGCCGCCACAGCCATTGGGGATCTTAGTAAAATCATTGCGACCGACAGCCTTTTGATCAGCGCAAAACGTACAATGATCAGTTGCAGTGGTATGCAAGTTCCCCCCCTGCAAACCTTGCCATAACGCTTGCTGATGCGAACTGCTGCGGAAGGGAGGACTCATCACATGCCCAGCTGCCTGGGCAAAGTCTGGATGCTGATAGACGCTATCATTGACCGTTAAATGTCCGGCTAAGACTTCACCAAACACACGTTGCCCGCTCGCCCTCGCGCGCGTGATAGCATCGAGAGATTCCTGGCAAGATACATGGACGATGTAAAGCGGTGTATTAAGGACATCCGCAATCGCTATGGCGCGCTGCGCTGCTTCACCTTCGACCACAGGTGGGCGAGACAAAGGATGCGATTGAGGCCCCGTCTGTCCTTTTTTGAGTAGTTCCTGCTGCAAGAGATAAACCAGCTCGCCGTTTTCTGCATGAACGGTGGGAATAGCGCCCAGTTCTACCGCCCGAGCAAAACTCTTCACCAGAATTTCATCATCTGCCATGATCGCGTTTTTATACGCCATGAAGTGCTTAAAACTATTGACGCCGTGTTCATTGACCAAGGTGCCCATGTCGGCGTGGACACTGTCGTCCCACCAAGTCACGGCCACATGAAATGAATAATCTGCGGCAGATTTCTCTGCCCAGCCGCGCCACGTCTGAAAGGCATCCATCAGTTTTTGCTGCGGATCAGGAATAACAAAGTCAATGATACTAGTCGTGCCACCCGCCAGACCTGCTGCTGTGCCGGTGAAAAAATCATCCTGCGTGACGGTTCCCATGAAGGGCAACTGCATGTGGGTATGCGGATCAATACCACCAGGCATCACATACAAACCATCAGCATCAATGATTTCTGCGCCAGTTGGTGCAACCAAGTTCTCACCGACGGCGATGATCTTGCCTTCATCACATAAGACATCTGCGAGAAATTCACGATCAGCATTCACGACCGTTCCACCACGTATCAATAGACTCATCATTACTCCCGGATTCATCAAGCCCAACAGTTTCAGAGTGCCATGATCACGCTTAAAAATGCATGATCACTACGGTGCTATCGCATCACTACACAACCCAGCGTCTTTGCAGAACACACGCTATCAGGAGGCTGTTTTTTCAACAACAACGAGATTTGTTTTACCTTGCATCAGACAGAAATACACCACACCAGATAAAGCCAGCCCCACGAACCAGGCGTAGGTATAGATTGTTTTACACAGTTCCGGAATAGCAGGAAAAGCGGCAGGGAACGCCGCATTCAGAAAACCCGGAATATTGGGCACCACACCAATAAGGAAGGCTACAACGGCGACCATGTTCCAGCCATGACTGTATTGGTACTGACCTTTCTCGTGATATAAATCATCGACCACGATGTGTGTTTTACGGATGAAGTAATAATCGATAATCAAGATGCCTGCGATGGGTCCGAGTAAAGCAGAGTACCCAATGAGCCACGTAAAAATATACCCTTGTGTCGTTTCCAGAATCTTCCATGGCATCATGACCAGCGCGATGCCTGCTGTGATGTAACCACCTGTTTTATAAGAGATCAGTTGCGGATTGAGCGCTGAAAAATCATACGCCGGCCCCACGAGATTGGCTGCCAGATTCACTGACACGGTATCGATCAACAACACGACCAAAGCAATCAAGACTGCCGCACCACTCATGCGACTAGCGAGGTCAACCGGATCCCACAGGGCTTTACCATACAACACCACCGTGGCAGAAGTCACAATCACTGCCAGCAAAGCGAGTAAGCCCATCGGCGCAGGCAAGCCAATTGTTTGTCCTAGCACCTGATCTTTTTGTGATTTAGCGAAGCGTGTAAAGTCAGGAATATTCAATGCGAGCGTGGCCCAGAAACCGATCATCGCAGTTAATGACGGCCAGAAAGTGCTCCAGAATTGACCCGCTTTTTTACCGCCTTCAATAAATTGCGATGGTTGGTCGAGGATAGGACCGAAACTACCTGCTTTGTTATACACCCATCCCAATAATACAAAACAGATCAGGATCTTTAAGGGTGCGGTGTAGGTTTCTAATTGGCGGATGGCTTCCATGCCATGAAAGATGTACCAGAATTGGATGCCCCAGAAAATCAGAAAACAGATCAGTTGAGCAGCATTAATACCCAGACCGTCAATTTTATCGCCGCCAAGCGGATGTCCAAGCAAGACACCGCCAAGGGTATAAATCATTTGCCCGCCGAACCAAGTCTGAATGCCGTACCAACCGCAAGCGACAATCGCTCGCATCAACGCTGGCAATCTTGCACCACGGACACCAAACGAGGTGCGCGCCAATACCGCATACGGAATCCCATATTTAGCACCTGCATGACCTATCAGTAACATCGGAATGAGGACAATCGCATTGGCGATGAACACGCAGATGACCGCCTGATACCCTGACATACCACCTTCGATCAGACTTGCTGCGAGCGTATAAGCCGGAATGCACATCACCATCCCAACCCACAGTGCGGCAAAGTGATACCAGCGCCAAGTACGTTGGGCCGCAGACGTCGGCGCTAAGTCCTCGTTCCATAGTTGACTGCTTTCGGTATGCATATATTTCCTCTAGATAGTTGTATTGAAAACCTTGCCCCTAACTAACCACAATTACTGCCAGCACGATGAATAACGACTAGCAATCTTTATTCCAGAAATAAGGGGAGTGTTTTTTGTGTTTTTATTGGTTGAGCCTTTGCACAACATGTCCTGAACAACCGCATTCAGGGTACGCGTGAAAAGCCATATTTTATTTTTCGAACTCAAGAATTAACAATAACAAAAACCCAACTATATTCATATCGATTTCAGCGCGATCTTCCGCTTATTGTTCACCTCTGCTTGAAGTAAAAAATCATCAGAACACACCTATCCCAAGAACCTATTCTGCTTTGGCAACCGTACGCGGATTACGTGGGTCCTGCGTCCAGTTCATATAGGGCTTGCCAGTGGCTTGTGGCACCATGGTGATACATTGTTCAACCGGACAAGTGATCTGACATAGGTTACAGCCAACACACTCTTCAGATTTCACTTCATAGCGCCGTCCGCCATCGGCACTGATCAATTGAGCAATCGACTGATGTGATGTATCTTCGCAAGCGATATAGCATCGACCACACTGGATACACTTATCCTGATCAATTTCCGCAATCACCTGATAATTCATATCTAGGTATTTCCAGTCGGTGGTATTGGCGACGGCCTTACCAGCGAAGTCACTGATACGTTCGTACCCTTTCTCGTCCATCCAGCGAGATAAGCCATCGCTCATCTCTTTGACAATCCGGAAACCATGCAACATCGCCGCGGTACAGACCTGTACTGAACCCGCACCTAACGCTAGAAATTCTGCCGCATCACGCCAGTTGCCAACACCACCGATACCAGAAATCGGCAAGCCTTTTGTCGCTGGGTCACGGGCGATCTCTGCGACCATATTAAGTGCGATTGGTTTGACCGCACTGCCACAATAGCCACCATGCGTACTTTGTGTACCGACGATAGGTCGTGCCACCATGTGATCTAGATCGATCGATGTGATGGAATTAATTGTATTGATCAGCGACACCGCATCCGCCCCTCCTGCTAGAGCCGCACGCGCTGGGATACGAACATCCGTAATGTTTGGCGTCAGTTTGACGATGACCGGCAAGGAACAATATTTTTTACACCAGCGGGTAATCATCTCAACGTATTCTGGCACTTGTCCTACGGCTGCACCCATACCCCGTTCTGGCATCCCATGCGGACAACCAAAATTGAGTTCGATGCCATCAGCCCCCGTGGCTTCCACCAGCGGCAGCACCCGCTTCCAGCTTTCTTCTTCACATGGAAACATCAGAGACACAATCATGGCGCGATCGGGCCAGTCTTTTTTTACCTGGGTAATTTCTTGCAGATTTAATTCCAGGCTGCGATCAGTAATCAGTTCAATGTTATTAAAGCCGATCACTTCACGATTCTTGCCAAAATGTGCCGAGTACCGTGAAGAGACATTCACTGGTGGTGGATCTTCACCCAGTGTTTTCCAGACCACACCGCCCCACCCTGCTTCAAAAGCACGAATGACGTTATAGGCTTTATCGGTCGGTGGCGCAGAAGCCAGCCAGAATGGGTTAGGCGCTTTTATGCCTGCAAAATTGATGGAGAGATCCGCCATATCACACCTTCGCTTTCAAGTCGTCATTGATTGCCAGCGCCGCCAGCTTACCGTGTTGCACAGCTTGTACTGTCAGATCCTGCCCAGAAGCAATACTGTCACCACCGGCATAGACCTTGGATAAGCTTGTGCGATAGTACTCATCGACCCAGATTTTATCTTTGTCGCGTTTGACTTCATGAGCGATCGGATCGCTTAGACTTGCCTTATCAAAACTCTGGCCGATCGCTTTAAAAATGGCTTGTGCTGGGATATCTATCGTCTCCCCCGTTGCCTGCAATTGGCCGTCGACTTCATGGGTTTTCTCAAAACGCATTCCAGCGACGTTGCCAGCCGCATCCAGCAGCACTTGTTGCGGCTGCGCCCAGGTAATAATTCTGACCTGATTCGCTTTAGCGATCGCTTGCTCATGGCGTGTCGCTGACATATGTGCTGCACCACGGCGGTACACCAGCGTGACTTGTTGCGCACCCAAACGGGCGATCTGCACTGCCATATCAATCGCGGTATTTCCTGCACCAATGACGATACAGTGTATCGGGATGGGCAATTGTGAGAGATCTTCGGCTTGTCTCAGTGCGTATATATAATCAACCGCAGGCATCAGTCCGAGCGCATCTTCACCTGTGAGCCCAAGCTGGCGGCTTGTGCCCAGACCTAACCCTAAGAATACCGCATCGTAATCCTGGCGGAGCTGTTCTAGATGAAGATTGTCACCAAGGATTTGTTCATGACGAATGGTGATACCACCGACTTCTAACAAGAAAGCGACTTCACGTTGGGCACTATCGCCAGTCAATTTATATTTGGCAATGCCGTATTCATTCAAGCCACCGGATTTTTTGTGCGCTTCAAAGATCACGACGTCGTGACCTAAAGTCGCCAGCCTGTGTGCACAAGACAAACCAGCAGGTCCTGCACCGACGACAGCGATTTTCTTTCCTGTTGCTGGGGCCCTAGTGAACGGATGATGCTCAAAGTGCATATGGTCGAGCGCATAGCGTTGCAACAAACCAATTTTTACAGGTGCACCTTCATGATCATGATTGCGGACGCACGCATGTTCGCAAAGTACCTCGGTTGGACAAACACGGGAACAACTCGCACCTAAAATATTTTGCTGCAAAATACCTTGTGCTGCGCCATTTATATTGCCAACGGCGATGTTCTGAATAAAGCCTGGCACGTCAATTTCAGAAGGACAGATACGGGTGCAAGGCGCATCGTAACAATACAAACATCGTTCACTCTCGATCACTGCCTGTCGATGATTTAGTGGTGGATTGAGGTCACTGAATTGCGCGGCCAGATCTTTCTGGGACGTTTGTGTTGCGGTGAGATGTTTCAGGGCTTCCAACATAGGTGGCTCCAATAAATCGAGATACTGTCAACAAATAAAATCCCACGCCGCGTGAATTCCAGACTTACGCAACGAACAACCGAATACAAGAAAAAATAACAAAAGGCGCAGCCTTCACTGCGCACACAGGTCATGAGAGTTATTTCATTTGCGGGAAAGAAAATTCCGCTCCCTTAGACATGCTGTCAGGCCAACGCTGCATGACCGCTTTGACTCTAGTGTAAAAACGGACGCCTTCTGGGCCGTAGATATGATGATCGCCAAACAGACTGCGCTTCCATCCACCAAAACTATGAAAGGCCATTGGCACAGGTAATGGTACATTGACACCCACCATACCAACTTCAATCATGCGCACAAACTCACGCGCTGTGCCACCATCGGCAGTGAATACGGCAACGCCATTACCGTATTCATGATCGTTAATCAATTTCGCAGCAGCCGCCATATCAGGGACACGGACCACACACAATACCGGCCCGAAGATTTCTTGCTGATAAATACTCATCTCTGGCGTAACGTGATCAAACAAAGAACCACCAGTGAAGAAACCTTGCTCGCAGCCAGGAACAACATAATTGCGGCCATCGACCACCAGCTTTGCACCTTGCTCCACGCCTTCAGCAATCAACCCTTCGATGCGTTGTTTGGCAGCATGGGTAATCACTGGCCCCATTTCTGCGCCGTCAACTAGACCGTTATTGATTTTGAGTGACTTAACACGTGCTGCCATCGCATCCACCAGCGCATCAGCCGCTGATCCGACAGCGACAGCGACTGAAATAGCCATACAGCGTTCACCTGCAGAGCCATAAGCCGCACCCATCAACGCGTCGACAGCCATATTGAGATCCGCATCAGGCATGACGACCATATGATTTTTTGCGCCACCCAAGGCCTGTACCCGCTTGCCGTTAGCGCAGCCACGTGCATAGATGGCTTGCGCAATCGGCGTAGAACCAACAAAACTAATCGCCTTGACGTCTGGATGATCAATAATGGCATCCACCACTGCTTTATCGCCTTGCACGACGTTGAACACACCTTTTGGCAACCCCGCTTGTTGCAACAGTGTGGCATGCAATAAGGATGCCGAGGGATCGCGTTCAGATGGCTTCAGAACAAACGTATTACCGCAAGCCAATGCCACCGGAAACATCCACATTGGCACCATGACCGGAAAGTTAAACGGTGTAATCCCAGCGACCACACCCAATGGCTGACGCATACTGCATGCGTCCATACCTCGGGCGATCTGATCTGAATATTCCCCCTTGAGCAATTGAGGAATCCCAATCGCGAACTCCACAACCTCAATACCACGCGCCACTTCGCCACGAGCATCTGCCAGTGTTTTGCCATGTTCTTTGGTCAGTAGATGGGCAAACTCGTCGACATGCTGATGCAACAGTTGAAGGTAGCTCATCAGAATGCGTGAGCGGCTCAGTGCGGGTGTATTGGCCCAGGATGGAAAAGCCTGCTTCGCAGCAGCGACGGCGGACTTCACTTCTTGCTCAGTACCGAGCGCAAGCTGCCCTTGCACACTCCCACATGCCGGATTAAAAATATCAGCAAATTGTGTGTCGAGACGTTGGTATATGTCGCCGTTGATGTAATGATGAACTTGATAGTGGCTCATGTCAGTAAGTTGCATTTCAGTGCATTTTTAAAATTGATCAGAATGTCGCTGGAATCAATCAGCCACTTTCAGAATCTCTGTCAGCTTTCCGAATAACTGGTCGATGTGTTTTTTCTCTAAAATAAGCGGTGGCGACATCGCGATGATGTCTCCGGTGGTACGAATCAACACCCCCTCAGCAAACGCTTTTTTATAAACTGCCATCGCGCGGGCGCCGACTTTGCCTGGGATCGATTCCAGTTCAATCGCAGCGATCAAACCAACATTGCGCAGGTCAATCACATGCGGTAGGCCTTTGAGTGAATGCAAGGCATCTTCCCAATATGCCGTCATACTTTGTGCGTGTTCCAGCACTTTTTCTTCTTTAAATACCTTCAGCGATGCCAGACCTGCTGCGCAAGCTAATGGATGACCTGAATAGGTATAACCATGGAAAAATTCAATGCCGGCCGGACTATCAAGCAAGGTATCGTAAATTTTCTGGTGGCTAAAGACAGCCCCCATCGGCACAACGCCATTGGTCAGGCCTTTAGCTGTTGTCATCAGATCTGGTCGTACATCAAAGAAGTCAGATGCAAACGGTGTTGCCATGCGGCCAAAACCCGTGATCACTTCATCAAAAATCAGCAAAATACCGTGTTTGTCGCAGAGTTCCCGCAGACGTTTCAGATAACCTTTCGATGGCAAGATAACGCCTGCAGATCCAGCTAAAGGTTCAACGATGACGGCAGCAATGGTCGATGCATCATGGAGCGCGACTAAACGTTCTAATTCATCAGCAAGGTGCGTGCCATAGTCTGGCAAGCCACGTGTGAACGCATTTTTTTCTAGGTTGTGGGTATGCGGCAGGTAATCGACACCCGCTAACAGAGTACCGAATTGCTTACGGTTGGCTGGTAAGCCACCAATGGACATCCCACCAAAGCCCACACCGTGATAACCACGCTCACGACTGATAAAGCGGGTGCGCTGCGACTCACCACGAGCACGATGGTAAGCGAGGACCATTTTTAATGCTGTATCAACCGCCTCGGAACCCGAGTTGGTATAAAACACTTGTCCGAATTTATGTCCGCTGTACTCGATCAATTGTTCAGCCAGTTCAAACGCAGCGGGATGTCCCATCTGGAATGCAGGTGCGTAATCGAGTGTTGCAATCGCCTCCTGTACCGCTTTCACAATCGTAGGATGTGAGTGTCCGAGTGGCACACACCATAATCCGGCTGTGCCATCCAATATTTCACGGCCCTGCTGATCGCGATAGTACATACCTGATGCGGAGGCGACCACCCTTGGCGCTTCTTTGTAGTCGCGGTTGGCTGTGAATGGCATCCAATATGAATTGAGCTGTTGCTTGCTGAGCATGTGTTTCCCCTAAAAACGATTTACCAAGTGGTAAAAATATGTTGAAATCCTAGATAAGCATAGGCAAGGACAACATATACAGCCAGCAAAATTTCATCCAACCGTACAGTTTTTTTGAGCAATACAGTTCCAAAGCAACAAACAACGCGACAAACTGGGGAGGACCATTTTGTATCAACCCAGTAATAATGAAAGCGTACGGCAAGTAAAATCGGAGAAAAATATGGAAGCGCTAAACGATGCAGGAAATGAAGAAATTACCATTGACAGCGCGACCGACTGGCCACAGCTTACACTGACCCGTCGCTGCCAAGCTAGCCTGGTAGATCAGATCGTGCATGAAGTGACCCATCTGGTGCGTCAGAATCAGTTACCTACTGGGAGTAAAATGCCTTCGGTCAGGCAATTCGCCAAGTGCAATGCTGTCAGCACGTTTACGGTGGTGGAATCTTACGAGCGACTCATCACCTTGGGATTACTCAGTTCACGACGAGGTTCAGGCTATTTCGTCACTAAACCCAATATTCCTCCCCTCCCCTTACAACAAGCAGAAATGACGACGACGGTCGCAACGTCAACGATTCTCGATGCGTTAAGTCCTGACCTCTATTCTGGTGTATCGACGGCATTACCAGTCGGTTCTGGTTGGTTGCCGCCGGAATGGTATGGTGACGACATATTGCTCGATGCGTTAAAACAATCGATGCGTATCCCGACTCAACGATTACGCGGCTACGGCAATCCATTGGGTTTCCCAAGCCTGCGTCAGCACATGGCAAGCCAGTTATCGCAGGATTTATTCAGCGTTGATGCAGAACAAATCCTCCTGACAAACGGTGCGACGCACGGATTTGATCTGATCCTGCGCACCCTATGTAAGCCGGGCGACTGCGTGTTTGTCGAGAATCCTGGCTACAGTAACTTGCTCTCCTTAATTCGTCATCATGGCTGTATTCCTATCGGTATTCGCAGAGATGAAAATGGCCTCGATGTCGAAGGATTATTAGAGCAAGCCGTTCTGCATCAACCAAAAATCATGTTCGTCAACACAGTGTTGCAGAATCCGCTGGGTACGAGCCTCAGTCAGAGTCACTCGCATCGTTTGCTAGCCCTAGCGGAACAGTTTGATTTCTGGTTGGTAGAAGACGATATTTATCGTGAACTTTGTCCTCGACCGGAGCCATCACTGGCTGCGATGGATGGATTGCGCCGCGTCATTCGCGTCGGTAGTTTTTCAAAAACCTTATCGCCTACTTTGCGCGTTGGCTCCATCTGTGCTTCGCATTCGCTGATCGGCGAGTTACTTCGCATCAAAATGTTGGCGGGTCTCACGACTTCCGAGATCAATGAACGCGCAGTATTACATGCGATTAGTTCGCGGCTTTACCGACGCATGATAGAAAAACTCAAACGCCAGCTCGATACGGCACGAAACAATACATTATCGGTGTTGCACGATGTCGGCATGACACTCTTAGCAGAGCCTCGCGGTGGCATGTTTGTCAGTGCTGGATGGCGACAATCACAACGTCACGCCAGTGATATCACCAGGCAAGCATTGAAGGCAGGAATCATCCTAGCACCGAATGATTTTTTTTCCAGTGAACCGCAAAGTTATCCGTGGTTTCGCTTCAACATCGCATACGGTGACAGTACGCAATTACGTCAATTTCTTGGTGGTATTGAACATGGATAAACGAGTTGAATCAGTCATCAGTCCACGTGATCAAATCGAGGCCAAAATTTTACAATCGGCAACAGAAGTTTTTTCAGAATTGGGTTTTGCCGGTGCCTCTGTGGCTGGCATTGCAGAGCGTGCAGGGATCTCCAAGCAAAACCTCTTGTACTACTTCGCTAACAAACAAGTGCTGTACCACACGGTACTTGATCAGGTGTTAGATCAGTGGCTCGAACGCATGGTCATACTGGCAGATGAACGACAAGAACCCGAGCAATTATTACGCAGCTACATTAAGGAAAAATTGCGCTTCTCACGCGAACAGCCGCATGCATCACGAGTCTACGCGATGGAAGTGATCAGTGGCGCCCAGACCTATGCTGAAAGCATGCGTGAAAAAATCATTCCTCTACTAAAAAAAGACATCGCCGTTTTTGAACAATGGATTTCCCAAGGAAAAATTGCTACCGTCAATCCAACGCATCTCCTTTTTTTGATCTGGGCGATGACGCAATCGTATGCGGATTTTAGTGTTCAAATGACGCTGGTACTAGGACACGCACCATTAAATGAGGGTGACTTCAGCGAAGCAGAAAAACTCATCAGTGAATTAGTTTTGCATCGTTTGCAATGTTCTCAGCGAGCCGCCTCAAACTGATGATGACACCTATCCTACTAAGATAAGATTTCAATTTAATATTATTTTTGACGCTTTTTCTCTTTACCATTTCACTTTTTTCATCATTCAAAAAAACAAAAAAATAAAGTCTCCTACTCGAAGTCCATAGAAAAAATAGAGTACATAGTTCTGCGAGACAAAAAATAATCTATCAGGAAAATTAAAATAAAATCTACGCTAGAAACTCTGATTAAAAACGATGAATATTTTTTCGCAAAATCGTCAAGGTAAAGTAGAGCAACGATCAGTAATGAGTGCATTCGTTAGAAGTCAATCTACTATTAATATTGCCTCATCGACGACTTATCGATGTTGGAAAATGATAACTCCCTGATCAAATCAAACCTTGCATCACGAAGACTCTTGCGCCAAACTAATATATAAAAAAGAACATAAATAAATTACTGAATAAGACAACATAGACATAGCTCGAAATATGAGCGCGTACTTTTCGCACTTTGCGTAATTTGCATGTTTTGTAGACAAAAATAAACCAGCGCGTAATCGAAAAAAAGTAAGTTCTAGCAGAGGCCAACGACAGACACGGGCAATGCACATAGGACTCACTCAACAGATGAGATAAGATCTCAAAGAAGATTCGAACAAGCTGCACTTGATAAGCCAAACTCTTTTTGTTGGCTTCTAAGAGGTCGTACAATCCATACAGAGAAAAAGGCCTATGTACTCACTTCGTTTCCGCCTGACTTCAATTTTCGTCCTGATCGTCACTGCGACGCTCGTCGGCTTTGGGATTTATAAGTATACCCACCTCTCAAATGAGCTAGAAAAGAATTTTAAAGAGTATCAGAAAAGGGTTATCTTCCGCCTGGCAACATCGCTTCCGCCAACGCTATGGAATATGGATGAATCCACAGCGGAAATGATTATCAAAGCGGAAATGCAAAATCTTGATATCGGTCAAATTGATGTCTACTCCGCAGAAAAACCCAACACTAGTTTTGTTAGCGTGACAAATTCCAGGGGCGGTAATTCGCTTAAGTCTAATCATATGACTGCGAGTAAATATATGATTAAGACGATACTTTTTTCTGAGAGCGCCCAAAAGATCACTCCTCAAAGTGAGCCCATATCGCAAACTCTTGGAGAGCTTGTTGTCACATTCTCTCATGACAACATAGACGAAAAATTAAGTGATAGTTTAATGCTGTCATTCATGCAAATTTTTATCCTTGATGTCATCTTAATCATCGCACTCACACTGAGTTTGAAAGTCGTCTTTGACCCTATCCAACGCTTGCAAAATGCACTTTTTGAACTCAGTTCACATGATGTCGCATCTGCAACCGAGTTGTCTGAGTCTAAAAGTTATGAATTTGGAAAAGTCATCAGAGGCTTTAATCTGGTCTTACGTAACTTAAAAAATATTATCCAATTACAGCAAGAGGCAGAAGCGCTCGCCTTAGCCTCTGAAAAACAAACAGCAGAGGCGTTCAGCAATCTTAAAATTGCGCAAAAATCGCTGATTCAATCTGAAAAATTAGCTAGCCTCGGAAGTCTGGTAGCTGGAATCGCCCATGAAATTAACACACCTGTCGGTGTCATTTTAACCAGCGCATCCGTACTAACAGATGCCAGTATTGAGATCAATAAAATGATGGTCGGTGGATCAATTAAAAAATCGGACATGAACGCTTACCTGGCAACAGCGACAGAAAGTTCTCGATTAATTATGGGTAATGCAGAGCGCGCGGCCCATTTAATACAAAGTTTTAAACAAGTGGCTGTCGATCAGACTAGTGAACAGCGACGAGAATTTGAACTGAATGAATTTTTAAATGATCTGCTCACAAGCCTGAATCCAACCTTACGTAAGGCACAAGTAAAAATTGATATTTCCACGCAAGAAAAAATTATGATGGATAGTTATCCAGGACTTCTTGCACAAGTCATTACTAATTTGACGATGAATGCCATCACGCATGCCTTCCCCGCAAAGTCTACAGATAAAATTTTTATCAAATTCCATTTATCTAACGAATTAGTTTATTTAGATTTCTGGGATAACGGTCTAGGAATCGCAGAAGAATTTTTAGATAAAGTTTTCGAGCCTTTCTTCACAACAAAACGCGGTCAGGGCGGCACGGGTTTGGGTCTAAATATTGTCTTTAATATTATTAGCAAACGACTTTTGGGGAGCATCACCGTACAAAATCATCCAGACCAAGGTGCCTTGTTCTGCATTTGTATCCCACGCGTCACACAACAATTAGCGATATAGCGCTTACAGAGTCAATTTTTTATACGAAGTGAGGTACGATGATTAGGAGACTTATCTGATCTGCATTCAACACATCGTTCAAACAAAATTACAGTATTTCAAGAGGCTATCATGCAAGACATCATCGACAACGATAATTGGCTCGAGGACGATAGCGACGCAACGGATATAAATCCCTCGAACTATTGGCGTATCCTCATTATCGATGACGAGCCGGATATTCATGCTGTTACGCGACTAGCTCTCAACAAAGTAACCTATAAGGAGCGTGAGTTAGAAATCCTTTCCGCGTATTCAGGTGCAGAAGGCTTCGAAATACTGTCCAAAGAAACAGACATTGCAATGGTCTTGCTCGATGTTGTGATGGAAACTGAAGATGCAGGATTGGCTCTGGTTAAAGATATCCGCGAGACACTAAAAAATGATCTGATCCGTATTATTTTGCGTACCGGACAACCTGGTCAGGCCCCGGAGCAGCGTGTCATTGTCGATTACGACATTAATGATTACAAACTCAAAACCGAACTGACATCGCAAAAAATGTTCACTGCCGTCATCTCCTCATTGCGTGCCTATGAGGGACTCAAAACAATAGAAACTAGCCGACGCGGACTAGATAGAATTCTTGAGGCGGCAAGCAATTTGTATCGGGTTGAATCTTTAAAAGAACTCGCGTCTGGTGTCCTCACTCAAATCGATGGGATTCTTAATTTCGGTACAAATGGCATTTTATGCCTGATGGATTCCGATAAAGAAAATGGTAACTCTATGCCATTGGTGATTGCTACTTCTGGAGAATCTACCGAACTCTTAACCCAGAAAGCTCTCGACGAAAATCACCCGTGGGCTGCACTGATACTAAATTGCTTTAGAGAAAAGAAAAGTATTTATTCGAACGAACTAGATGTACTTCTGATACAAACGTCGCACGGTCGCCATTTCGCTATTGCCTTCCGTTCATTGAGAAATTTGAGCGAAATTGAGCGCAGCCTGCTCACCGTTTTTTGTGACAGAATCGCCGCTGCTTTTGATAACTTGCATATGTTTGATTTGCTTAAAACAACGCAAGAAGCGACCGTCATTGTTCTTGCTGATCTCGCAGAGTCACGTGATGCAACGACAGGTGGGCATGTGCGCAGAGTATGTCGACTGACAGAAGCAATTGCAACGGAACTAAAAAATGCTCATAAATTACCTCCAGAAGTAGATGCTGATTTTCTGGCATTTGTGGGGATCGCTAGTATTTTGCATGATGTAGGTAAAGTAGGTATTCCTGATGCCGTGCTGCTCAAGCCAGGCAAACATACACCAGAAGAACGCATCGTCATGGAGGGGCACGCACTCATCGGAGAAACTGTGCTTGCGAGAGCCGCACATATGGTCGAGGGGGTTAGCAGCCTGAGTATCGGCGCTCAGATTGCTGGTTGCCATCATGAACATTACGATGGCAATGGTTACCCACGTGGATTAAAGGGCAATGACATTCCTTTTGCTGCGCGCATTGTCGCTGTTGTTGATGTCTTTGATGCACTGCTGCACGCTCGTCCCTATAAACAGCCTTGGCCACTAAAAGAGGTCCTGACTTACCTCGAAGAACGTAGCGGGAAGCAGTTTGATCCCGACATCGTCTGGGCGATTACTCATTTTGTGAAAACAAAAAATCCAGATTGGATTATTGCAGAGGGGCATTAAACCAGATAAGTTTTGCAAAGATAGATTGCCATACTAACCGCTCAAGGATCAATTTATTGATCTCCACGATAGTGATATTTTCTGTATTAAGCACAAGCTACCAAGCGACTAATTTTTTGTGATGAATCAAAACCTAAAAGCGATTAGCATTAAAATCAATTCAACAAAAAGACACTCCGCAGTGAAAAAGCACCCCCTACGCCTCTCATCAAGCAGGGTAGATAGCGCATACCCGTCCCGCTCTCCTACACATCGATATCAAGATAACGAACTCACGCTGCACAATATATTATCAATAAGACAACATCAGGCAACGTCATTAAATGAAAATGACGGTTGATAAAGTTTTATTTGTGTAAAAAAATAGTAATATACAACCGTTTATGGCTGACCAGAATTTAAAGCGAATACATGGCCGCATCTGTTGAATCAGCGCCCTATGTTCACGATGCTCTTACCGGCCACATCAGGTATTGCTTTGCTTCCATTTTTTGATCGATTCTGTTTGTTATCTTTTAGTAAAAATTACTTTATATGCAATCGCCTCGGCGCCCGGATGAAGAAGAATATCGCTTAGCAACCCTTCAGGAATGCGGCCTCCTCGACACGCCATCTGAAGAACGTTTTGACCGGTTCACAGTACTAGCAAAACAGATTTTTAAAACGCAGATTGTACTGATTTCGCTGGTCGATGATCAGCGGCAATGGTTCAAATCTCGGCAAGGTCTTGAGGTCCCCGAAACAGGAAGAGATATTTCATTCTGCGGGCATGCTATCTTATCCGAAGATGTTTTACACGTTCCCGATGCAAGCAGCGACCTGCGTTTCTTTGATAACCCATTGGTCGTAAACGAGCCATATATCCGTTTCTATGCCGGTGCGCCACTACATGCGCAAAATGGCCAACGTATCGGAACGCTCTGCATTATCGACCCCGTACCCAAAACGTTGACGCCGGAAGAAATCGCGATCTTGCGTCATCTGGCCGATTGTGTAGAGCATGAAATCGGTAATACCCAGTCGCAGCGACAACGCAATGCACTTCTGACATTGACAAGAATTACGTCACTCACAGTGCAGGATCCCCAGATTTTGTTACGTGAAGCACTGGCGCTTGGCTGTCAATATTTACAACTATCGACAGGCGTGATTTCGCAAATTCAGGAAAACGAAAGTGTGATCCAAGTTTGTCATTCAGGTTCCGGCATACTTAAAGAGGGGCAGCGTTTTCGCAAAGAAAATACCTTCTCTGATTTTATTAACAGAGAACATGGTGTTATTTTTGAGGCTCATTTGAACCAGAGTAATTACCAAACACATCCAAGCTATCCTCAATTCAAGCAAGAAACCTATATTGGCATCCCTCTCATTGTTGAGGGAAAAAAGTACGGCACTTTAGGTTTTTCAGATCCCCAAGCAAGATCTAATCAATTTACCGATATTGAAATTGAGTTTATCAATGTATTAGGGGACTGGGTCAATGGCACCATCAAGCGACAGCATCTTAACCAGTCTTTGCAGCGACAACAAATTCTCAACGATGCCGTGGCAAAGGCACAAGCGCAATTTATTAAAGGTAAAGATCGCGGTAAAGGCTTCGATACCTTGTTAGTGAATAGTTTGCGTCTGACTCAGAGCGAATATGGATTTATCTGCGAAGTGTTAAAAAGCCGTGATAACGTTCCCTACTTAAAAGTATGCTCGATTCTCGATCTTGGTTGGGAGGATCAAATTATTGACCTTCATAAAAAGCAAGTACAGACTGGCCTTGAATTCTTCGATCTGGATTTATTATTTGATCCACGCTTAGAGAAAAAAATACCGGTGATCTCCAATAATCTTGCCTTCGAGAGAAACATAGGCGATTTACCAGCAGATCACCCACCATTAAGGCATTTTCTAGCCATCCCTATCGAATACGATGGTGAGATTATTGCCATGATGGGCATTGCAAATTGTCCGAGAGCTTACGACAAAGACACGGTCGATTTTCTGCAGCCAGTGACTATCGCTGTAGGACAGTTGGTCAATGCAGCCAGAGTTCAACGTCAACATGCACAAAGTGAACAAAGACTTACCAACATTATTGAGGGAACCAATATCGGTACATGGGAATGTCACATTCCCTCAGGGCTGACAATATTCAACGAGCGGTGGGCCGGTATGCTTGGTTACACTCTGGCTGAACTAAGCCCAACTACCGTCAATACCTGGCTCGATTTATGTCATCCTGAGGATGTAAAAATCTCTGCGGAGCTGATCGAGCTTCACTTCAAAGGTGAATTACCTTACTTCGATCTGACCAGCCGTATGCGGCACAAAGATGGCTCCTGGGTCTGGATCAGAGATCGCGGGTGCGTTGTCAGTTGGGATGAAAATGGCCAACCACTGGTGATGTCGGGGAGCCATCAGGATGTCACGCAAGAGCGTATTGCCGAAGAAAAGCTAGCACATGCTTACGAATTACTGGAACAATCAAACGCTGCTGCCCGTATCGGTACGTGGGAATATGACCTCGCGAGCAAGCAAATCAACTGGAGTTCCATTACAAAACAAATCCACGAAGTAGAAGCTGACTATCAATGTAATACGGAACTATCCTTATCTTTTTACAAAGGCAAAGAAAATCGGGAATACATCCACCATTTGCTGACTGAAGCAGGAACGAAAGGGACTCGTTTCGACGCTGAATTTAAGATCGTCACTGCTAAGAAAAATGAACGCTGGGTCAGAGTCATCGGCTTACCACAGGTCAAAGATGGTGAGATATGCGGCATTTACGGCACGATCCAAGACGTGAGTGACAGCAAAACTAACGCGCAGGCACTACAAGATCAAGCCGCTCACACTCAGGCAATTATCGACAATGTGCTTGATGGGATTATCACCGTTAATCATCTCGGTTTTATTGACGCATTCAACGTTGCCGCTGCAAATATTTTTGGCTATGACAAAGAAGAACTGATCGGTAAACATTTTACGATCTTATTACCTCGACGTGAGGATGGTGGCAATACGGAGTTCCATCTGAGCGCCGACAACATTTCAACGATGATCGGTGTCGCGCAAGAAATCGAAGCTAAAAGAAAAAATGGCACCATCTTTCCTCTTGATTTGTCGGTATCTGCAGTAAAAAGGCAAGGGCGTGCACTATACATTGGACTGGTGCGCGACATTACCGAAAGAAAGCGTCTCGAGCGAATTAAAAATGAGTTTATTTCTACGGTGAGTCATGAGTTACGTACACCGCTGACATCAATCTCTGGTGCATTGGGCCTCATTTTAGGTGGCGCAATCGGATCACTGCCAGAGAATTTGAAACCATTACTGAATATTGCTAGTAAAAATAGTCAGCGCCTAACGTTCCTGATCAACGATCTGCTCGATATGGAAAAATTAAGCGCGGGCAAAATGCATTTTGATATGCAGGAATATGCACTGGCGCCTCTATTAAATCAGGCGATTGATACGAATATGATCTTTGGAGCAGAGAGACAAGTTAAACTGCACCTGCATCACCCCTTGCCAGAAGTCAAAATCTTAATTGATATTCAACGCTTCATGCAGGTCATTTCAAATTTGCTCTCGAATGCGATCAAATATTCTCCCGTCAATGAGACGGTTGATATTAGTGCAAGTGTACAAACAAAGCATGTCCGCATTGTCGTTACGGATCAAGGGAAAGGCATACCTAGCGAGTTCAGAGATCGTATTTTTCAGAAATTTGCGCAGGCAGATTCCTCAGATACCCGTGAAAAAGGGGGGACCGGACTCGGTCTGGCTATTTCAAGAGAACTCATAGAAAGCATGGGGGGAACGATCGGTTTTGAATCGACAACAACGCAGGGAACCCGTTTCTATATTGAGTTGCCGATTACTGACGGAGATGCTGTTTCTCCTTGAGTCAGCCAAGAAAGTTATAATCTCGACTTTGATCGTGCGCTACACCTGCGCATCATAACCTTTTAAAAAGTAGCTTCATGATAGTTCTTGGCGTTGAATCTTCCTGCGATGAAACAGGACTTGCCTTATATGACACCGAACGTGGTTTATTAGCGCATGCTTTACACTCACAAATTGCAATGCATCAGGAATACGGCGGTGTCGTACCTGAGCTGGCATCGCGCGATCATATCCGCCGCGCCTTGCCACTGTTAAACCAAGTGATTCAGCAAGCCGCCATACAAAAACAGGACATCGACGCTATTGCCTTTACGCAAGGACCTGGGCTTGCAGGAGCGCTGCTAGTTGGTGCATCTTTTGCCTGCGGCTTGGGGCTGGCGCTAGATAGACCCGTCCTCGGTGTGCACCACCTTGAAGGGCATTTATTGTCCCCACTATTGGCCAGCCGACCTCCGGAATTCCCCTTTATTGCCTTATTGGTCTCCGGTGGGCATACCCAATTAATGCGGGTCGATGGTATAGGACAGTATCAATTACTGGGTGAAACACTCGATGATGCGGCTGGTGAAGCATTTGATAAATCAGCAAAGTTGTTAGGGCTATCCTACCCTGGTGGTCCGGCGATCTCCATCTTGGCAGAAAGTGGAGATCCAGGCGTACATCAATTCCCACGCCCTATGCTCCATTCCAAAGACTTTAATTTTAGCTTTTCAGGATTAAAAACAGCCGTCCTCACGGCAGTCAAAAAATATCCTGGTGAGTTGAGCGAAACGGACAAAGCAAATGTTGCGCGTGGATTTGTCGATGCGATCGTTGATGTATTGGTGGCTAAATGTGCGACAGCAATTAAGCAGAGTGGTTTAAAGCGCCTCGTTATCGCTGGCGGTGTTGGTGCTAATCGTCAGTTACGTCAGGCGTTAAATGAGACGGCGGCAAAAAAACGCTTTCAGGTGTTTTATCCTGAACTCGAATTTTGTACCGATAATGGCGCGATGATCGCTTTTGCCGGTGCGATGCGGCTCAAAAAAAATCCCGCCTTAGCAACACGGGATTATGCGTTTAATGTCCGGCCTCGTTGGCCTTTACATGAACTTGATGCAGCCTGATTTTCAGAGGTCGAACTGTTATGATCGACCCGTCATCGTCATCGTCATCATCATCATTTGTGTATAACAACACTGATCATGTCTGGGTCACGAGAAGCGGCGTGACCTATTTCTTCTTGCTGCCCAAACGACTTTCTTTACCAGCCATCAAATTGGCAATATTTTGGCGATGGCGATACACGAGCAAGCCACTCATCACAAACACCGCCAGTAATTTGATATCAGGGCCAAACAGAAAACCGTAATACAGCGGCGCGAATATTGCTGCCACTAACGCCGCCAAGGATGAATAACGGAAGGCATACGCAATCACTACCCAAGTCACTAATGTTGCCAGTCCTAGCCAAGGATTAATACCAATCAGTACACCGGCAGCCGTAGCGACGCCTTTACCACCAACAAATTTAAAAAACACCGGCCACAAGTGGCCAAGAAAAACAGCAATAGCGACGGCCGCAATGCTGCCATCATCAAGGTTAAACTGCGTTGCGTACGTCATGGCCAACCAGACCGCAAACCAGCCTTTGACAGCATCACCTAACAAGGTCAACACCGCTGCCGCTTTGTTACCGCTACGCAACACATTGGTTGCGCCGGGATTCTTAGAGCCATAAGTACGCGGATCAGACAGACCGAATACCTTACTCACCACCACTGCGAAAGACACTGAGCCAATCAAATAAGCGAGTATCGTTGCCAGAATCGTATTCATTTTTATCCTATAAGCTGCGAAGGGGGTGAAAATTCCCCTCCAGTCATTAAATATCTCATTCGTTTCAATGAGAGCACGCAGATTTAATCACATATATGGTCATTGTTGAGGCGAACCGAAGGAAACAACTAATTCCGCCTTGGTTCAAAGATACTCACTCATCAATTGCACATTCAACTGCTCTTGCTTGCAACAAAGTGACTAACACAGAAGGCGTAATGCCGACTAGGTAACCCCTACGTCCACCATTAATGTAGATTTTCGGTAACTCCAGGATCCCTCGCTCAACATAGATTGGCATCACTTTTTTAGTGCCAAATGGCGAAGTACCACCGACTAGATAACCTGAATGTTTTTGAGCAATTTCTGGCTTGCAGGGCTCTACTGATTTGCATGGAATCTGACGAGCCAGATTCTTAGTCGACACCTTGCAATCACCGTGCATAAGCACGATCAGCGGTTTGGCTGCGTCATCTTGCATAACCAAGGTTTTGATCACACTGTGCTCATGCACCCCTAGCTCGCGTGCCGATACCGACGTACCACCGTGATCTTCGTAGGCGTACGGGTGCTCAGAAAATTCCACGTTATTTTTTTTCAACAGTTGTGTTGCCGGTGTCTCAGAGACGTGTTCTTTTTTTGCCAAAATGTTTTCCCGCTAAAACTAAAAAAACAAAGAGGGATTATAGCTTTTCTCATTGTGCAACAGCGAATTTTACGCACCATAAGGTTTCGGTCAGTGCTATTGCTCTTAAAAAAACTGTACTTTATGAAAATTAATTTCCGTTTTACGCAACATAATTGCAACAAATAAATCATTTTGAGTAACTTAGTGTTTTAATTGAAAATATTTGTAGGCATAATGTAACGCAACTCATTTTTACGTTTCGTTACATTACTCAATACGTACAACGAGTTCGCAATATAAATAGTGATTAATGCCGATGAACATGCTTTTTTTGCTTCATTGGTCATCAAAATAAACAAAAAAATTAATTATCTGGAGAGGCAGCAATGGTATTGAAGGAAAAATCGGTGGTTCTATCCGTGAAAGTAGCATTAAGTCTGTTGGCAAGCGGCATTTGCGCGACTAGTTTCGCCCAAGAAACCGCCGAAAACGTACAAAAAATTGAAATCACCGGCTCCAGCATTAAACGCATCTATAAAGAAGGTGCGCTACCAGTGCAACTTCTTAGCAAAGAAGCGATCGCCCGCACTGGTGCAAACACCATTGCCGACCTGATTCAGAAGTTACCGGCAATGCAAGGCTTCACTACGCAATCATCAGCGGTAGGCACTAACTCCGGTGGCCGTGTCAGTGCATCTATTCACAATATCGGTGAAGACTATACACTGGTCTTGCTCAATGGTCGCCGTGTCGCGCCACAGGGTTCAGGTAGCTCAGTGAATTTGAACGCCATTCCGATGAGCGCCGTTGAGCGCGTAGAAATCTTGACCGATGGTGCATCCGCGCTGTATGGCTCTGACGCGATCGCTGGTGTCGTCAACTTTATTTTGAAAAAAAATGAACAAGGCGGAACCGTTGAGGCTGGTTACAATTCTCCATTAGAAGGTGGTGGCCAGTCGTACAACGCGAGCCTGACTTATGGCTTCGGCGATCTGATTGAAAAAGGCTACAACGTGCTGGTGAGCTATCGCCATGATGATCAACAGCAGTTAAAAGCGACAGATCGTGATTTTGCAAAGACTGCTTACTTGCCATTCTCCGCCAACGGCAACAACTATGTGTTCGACCGTACCAGTGGCTCTACCGTTCCAGCAAACGTGACGGCAAGTTTTAAAGACAAAACATTGGCCGGTATTACATTTAACCCTTACCTGCTCGCCAATGGCAAATGCCCAGCGAATCACGTGGTTAATCTGAATAATCCAAAAGGTTGCACGTTCGACTATGCATCCACATTGGAAATTGTGCCGGTTTCTCAACGCGATAGCTTGTTCACTACCGCACGTTACAAACTCAACAATGACTGGACGCTGTTTACAGATATTGCGCTGTCACGCATGAACCTGACAGCGCGAATTGCACCAAATCCTGTTCCGGTTACGATCGCACCAGGCTCGGCGTATTACAACACTTACGTATTACCGTACCTGACACCAGCCCAGGCTGCATCGGTAAAAACCGTCTCAGCTAGCTATCGCATGTCTGATTGGGGAACACGTGATGACAACACTATCACTGACACCAAGCACTTTGTTGTCGGTGTCGAAGGCGAATACCTGGGATGGTCTATTAATAGCGGCGCGACCTACTCCAAAAATGCCATCGATGAGAAATACACAGGTGGCTATGTGCTCGACGGCACGTTCCGTGGCATGTTAAAAGCAGGTAGCTTTAATCCATTCCTGCCAGCAGGACAACAGTCAGATGCAGTAAAACAAGCGATTCAAAGCTCACTGTTCAACGGCTCTATCCGCACCGCTTCAACGACGCTCAAAGGTATCGATGTACGAGGCTCACGAGAATTGTTTGCATTGCCGGGCGGTAATGCGAGCATCGGTATTGGTGGTGATTATCGCGAATACAACTTCCAGCAAACACCATCTGATGCAGTAGCCGCAGGTGCAGTGTACAACTTGGCAGTCCCTCCAACCTATGATTTATCCCGTAAAACATCGGGGGTTTTCGCGGAGTTCCTGGCACCGGTGGTGGATAAAGTTGAATTCACAGCAGCGACCCGTTTTGATCAGTACTCATCGATTACTGATAGTGTGAACAAAACGAGCGTTGGTGACGGTAAAAATGCCACGACATACAAACTGTCTTTACGTTACCAGCCAACGAACACCTGGTTAATCCGTGGTTCCTATGGCACTGGCTTTAAAGCACCATCGATGCTTTCCATTGCACAACCACTGGTTTCTGCAGGCGTGACGAACAACTGGGCATGTCCTTTCCCTGGTACTGATTACTGCAAACCAAACATTGCACAATACGACAGATTAACTGGTGGTAACGCCGAATTAAAACCAGAAAAATCGAAACAATTCAGTATTGGTACACGCTATGAACCAACGGCTGATTTCTCTGTCGGTTTAGATCTGTGGGATGTTGAAATGCGCGATCAGGTATCCTCAGTCAGCCAACAGCTGGCATTTGGTGACCCAACGAAATATGCACAGTTGTTCACGTTATCGAAAGAAGTCGCAACAGGAAACAGCTACTGGGCGTTTAAAGATCTGGCGATTAACATCGGTAAAGCACATAACCGTGGTATTGACTGGGATATGACTGCTCGTCAAAAACTTGGCTTTGGCACATTGACTGGCAACATCAGTGGTACGTACATGCTCGTCTCCAAGTTCACCAAACCTGGTACTGACAATCAATGGGATACCGATCTGGGGAAATTCAGTATTTATAACAGTGTTGGCTTCCGTAACATTGTCAGCGCGACAACCACTCTCGAAACAGGTAAATTTACTAACTCACTTAGTCTGAACTACCGTTCTGGATATCAGGATGCGCCAGCGACCGTGCGTAACCTTGGTACAGGCAAAGACGAAAGTATTACTTTGCACGTTCCTTCATACACCACGTTTGACTGGCAAGGTCGTTATGAATACAGCAAAAAAGTAGAACTGCGTGCGGGTATCAAAAACTTGTTCAATCGTGTTCCGCCAATGTCACTTCAGGCAGCAGGAGGTGGTCAGCAAGCAGGCTACGATGCACGATATACTGATTCGATACTGCGTACTATCTACGTGACTGGCAAATATAAATTCTGAACTATGTTCTGAACTATGCTGCGAATGTAGTCTGATAAAAAATGGCCGTTCATTGACGGCCATTTTTTCATCTTTGCGGCGCCCCTACACCTCTGCGCACGAGAACACGTTATCCTCGTGGATGATGTTCCGCATGCAATTTCTTCAATCGTTCTTTGGCAACATGCGTATAAATCTGCGTCGTTGAAATATCGGCATGCCCCAATAATAACTGGACGACACGCAGATCAGCGCCATGATTAAGCAAATGGGTAGCAAAGGCGTGACGCAATGTGTGCGGCGAAAGATGAATAGTAATGCCCGCTTGCAAGGCGTACTTTTTGATCAGAATCCAAAACATCTGACGCGTCATCGCACCACCGCGCGCAGTCACAAATAGAGCATCATCGACCTGACCTTGCAAAATTGCCAGACGCGATTGTTTCAGATATTTTTCCAGCCATAGGCGGGCTACCTCACCAAATGGCACTAGGCGGGTTTTATCTCCCTTACCTGTTACTCTTAACACACCTTCATTCAATCCTACTTCGAGCGATTTAAGATTAACCAGCTCGGACACCCGCAAACCACAAGCATAGAGTAGCTCCAGCATCGTACGATCACGTATGCCAAGCGGACTATCATCCGGCGCTGCTAATAATGCGTCAACTTGTGCTTCACTGAGTGTCTTGGGCAAGCGTACTGCTTGTTTTGCTGATTTGAGTTTACTGCAGGGATTGATCGCAACCAGATGCAGTCGTACAGCCTGCAAATAAAAGCGTTTTAAGACACTTAAGCGTCGATTCGCTGAGGTTGCCTTGGATGTTGGATGTTTCGCTGCGATGTAGGCAGTGATATCGGTGTAGCTGACCTGATACAGATCTTTGCCGCCGTTGCCATATAGCCATTCAGCAAATAAACGCATATCGCGCCGGTAGGCTTCAACGGTGTTTTTGGCTAAACCATCTTCTAACCAAAGCAGATCACAGAACTGATCAATCTGTGCAGTGACGCTGTCTGGCAAAATAATGGGTAATGGAGATAAATTGTTGCTCATGTCAGCTAACGTCACTCTGGAGGCGAAATATCAGGCATAGGCCGTAACGCCCTCGTGAGCAAGTAACCAACGTTTTACGCCAAGGTGGAAACCCGTTTCATCATCATGATGGGCAAATCCCCCTAGCCCGCCAGCGGCTGTGACACGGTGACAAGGGATCACCAGGGGATACCAGTTGGCACCACAAGCCTGCCCGACGGCCCGTGGCGCTGAGCGGATATGCTTTGCAATTTGCCCGTAAGTCGCAACCTCGCCACGCGGAACTGCAGAAATCGCCTGCCAGACGCGGTGTTGAAATGCCGTACCCACGGATTTTAAAGGCAGGTCAAACTTGGCATCTGGATCATCAAAATACGCATAAATTTGTCTGGCAACCTGCTCAGACAAAGCATCTTGCGGCGCTTTCTCAATAAAACGAGATGGTAAATACACGAGTTCAGTCACGCGTTGATCTTCGGTACGTATCCCCATCGCACCAAAGGGAGCATGAATCACTGCGGAGAATATGGATGCTTCCTGATCTGACATGATTAATCGTGAGCGCAAAGACTGACAGCATAGCGGAATGCAGGAGATATGGGGGAAATCGCTATACAAACGCCTAGGATGATAAGTACAAAATTCGATCGATGTTTCCGAATATCAACAAAGAAGCATATCACGAGCGATTGTTCTCTAGAATCAGGCGAAACAAAGAAAAAAGGCGCATCAGCAGATGCGCCCTTAAAATATATCTCGCGTTTTCGGCTGTTTAGTTTGATGTGATAACACATCAACTCAGCTTGTAATAAAAACGCGCGTCTCCTCAGTGTACGGTATGAGTACCGTTTTTTCGCACTACCGCCTTTTAATCCTGCCGACTGCAAATTTCAAATCTGGGCAGAATATAGCATGCCCAAATACCGGTGACAAAAAAAACTACGTAAAAACACGCATGTGTTGCATATATGTAAAACACATTTAAAAAACCAAAAAATGTGGTAAACATTTTTTTATTTCGCTCTGTTGCAACACATTAATATTAGGCAAAGAACAATGTTTAATCAAGTCTCATTAAGCGATAAAACCAGATATTAATTCATTGCAACTTCATCACAACCGACTGTGTTGATGATGGTGCCTTTCAATAGCGCTTCTTCAACATCATGACTGCAATATATGCCGAACACTGACAAAGGCCGCAAAAATTTTAATGATCGACTATGACATTTTGGTGTCATGATGCCGACGGGACAATTTTACTTGCTCCAAACTTATTGGTAGCCAAACTTATTGGTAGCCAAACTTAGCCGCTTCTTTGTTGATGCTCATCACCAATTCTTTTCCGATGCGAGACTCAACTTCTTTTTGCACTGGCAATAAGGCCTTACGCCAAGCGCTTCTTTCCTGTGCGTTTAATTCGTAAATCTTTGTTTTTCCAGTTTTTTTTATTGCCTCCAGCGCTCGGTCATTTTCCTGCTGGGCAATCGCATTAGCATAGGTAGTCGCCTCCGCCATCGCTTGATTGAGCTCATCCCGAATATCTTTAGGCAGCCCATCCCAAAATTTCTTATTCACGATCACCGCATAGCCAAGATAGCCATGTCCAGTCAACGTCACATATTTTTGGACTTCATACATTTTTTGAGTATACAAATTGGATGGCGGATTTTCTGTACCGTTCACAAATCCACTCTGGAGCGCTTGGTAAACCTCAGAAAACGCCAAGACCTGTGGCGTTGCTCCTAACGCTCTCATTTGTGTATCAATGACCTTGGAAGACTGTATGCGCACCTTCAATCCTTTCATATCAGATGGCAAATGAATCGGTCGATTTGCAGACATATCTTTAAAGCCATTATCCCAGAACGCCAATCCGGTAATCCCTTTAGCCTCAAGCTTACTGAGTAAATCACGGCCAATGGGACCTTGCGTCACCTTGTACAACACCTCTTTAGAAGGGAAAATATAGGGCACATCAAAGACTTCAAATTCTTTGATTCCCAAAGGTCCGAATTTTGCCAGTGATGGCGCAAGCATTTGCACTGCGCCCAACTGCAAGGCCTCTAATTCTTCTTTGTCTTTGTACAAACTGCTATTGGGATAGATGTCGATTTTGACACGTCCATGAGTCGCTTTTTCGGCGAGTTCTTTGAAGCGTTGTGCGGCCTCCCCCTTGGGTGTATTGCTCGCAACGACATGACTGAATTTGATGACTATTGGTGACGGTGGAGATTGCGTCGATTGTGCATAAGCAGGAGTCTGAGCGACGAATGCTGTAACGAAACATAGTAAGGCGTATTTGATTTGCACAACTGTCTCCAATGTCATTGCCAAGTACATTGGCTGATTCATTATTCAGAAATAAAGTTTAAACAACAAGTGTGGAAAACCACAAGCATCACTGTAAGACAGATGAGGATTCACGCTAGTGCTCAAATCACTTGTACATTACACTGTTGAGCATGAAGATTTTCGATAAATCACGCTCTTGGTCAAAAGAAAAATGGCGCTGGATCATTCCGATCCTGCTGATTTCCTTATTCCTTGCCACCCTGAGCTGGTTGCCACTGCAAGCGCAACGCATGGAAGCCAACGAGCGCCAAGAGCAACTGATTGCCGATACCCTTTGGGTAGAACATGCAATTCAGTTTCAAATCGACAGAAATGATGAAATGTTGCGCCAGATTGGTGCTGATATCATGGGTATCGGTTTAAAACCTGCTGAAGTGCTTGAACGCTTTGAACGTTTGCGTAATAGTAATCACGAAATATCAAGTCTAGCTTGGTTTAACCACAATAACACCTTGGTGACTGCAAGCACAGATGAGGGGCCGTCAGGCAAGCACGTACCTGATCTACCGTATCAAGAGTCCGGTGCTCTTGAGTTTGATATACGCACCCGTTGTTTCTCACCTACTTTAGATGACCAGTTTGCTAAAGCAGAAAAAAACTCCTATGTCATCAACTGCCAGATCCCACTGATCAAAGGTAGCAAACATTTTGGCCGCATTATCATTACTTACCGAGCCAGCGGCATATTAGAGGAGCTAGTTCCGTGGTGGTTTGCGCAGGATAACCAAATATCACTGGTCGATATCGACGATAAAGTGTACGCCACCCGTGCGTCAGCTGGATTGGGGAAGAACATCTACACCCATAACCGTACGCTAGACCTGCCAGATCTCCCATTGGTCTTGCACACCAACAGCAACAAAAGTGAACCGAAATTGCTGGCGAACTTGCTGGTGTCAGTCGTGATCGTCTTATCGCTGGGGTTAATCTGGAGCCTAGCAGCACTCTGGCGTGACATCAACCGCCGCCTTGCCACCGAAGGAGCGCTGCGCCAGCAAGTTATCTTCAGAACAGCCATGGAAAACTCACTGGTGACTGGTTTGCGTGCGCGCGATATGCAAGGGCGACTTACCTACGTCAACCCTGCGTTTTGCACGATGGTTGGTTTTCCGGCAGAAGAAATTATCGGCCGCTTGCCGCCAATGCCCTACTGGGCGCCGGAAGCCTTCGCAGAATATAAACAGCGATTTACGGAACTCCTCGCCGGAACCGTCCCCGCGAATGGATTTGAAACTATTTATCAACATGCCAATGGCACAAAAATTTCGGTATTGATTTACGAATCAGCACTGATTGATGAAACTGGAAAGCAATCGGGCTGGATGAGCTCTATCCTCGATATTTCCGAGCTTAAACGGGCGCAAGAATTAACAAGGCAACAAGAAGAAAAGCTCCATGCTAGTGCGCGACTGGCAACCATGGGGGAAATCGCCTCGATGCTGGCACACGAGTTAAACCAGCCTCTGGCGGCTATTTCCAGCTACACCACCGGTGCAATGAATATTCTTGAAGCAGATAGTGCGGATAAAAACTTATTGCTCGGTGCACTGGGCAAAGTCAACAACCAAGCGCAGCGTGCTGGGCAGATTATTCGCAGCGTCCATGAGTTCGTCAAAAAACGTGAAGCCACTAGAGAGCAGGTTGATGTCTGCGAATTGGTCCAAAACACAATGCCATTAATTGAATTACAAGGGCAGGCATCACATATCCACCTGCAGTGGCTACCAACAAAAAATTTACCTAACGTACTCGCGGACAAGGTTTTGATCGAACAGGTACTCTTAAATCTGACCCGTAATGCCATTGAAGCAATGCAAGAAACACCTGATGGACAACGAAATCTGCGGATACAGGCCAGTCTGGATAAGAGTGCCGATCAGGTCGTCGTTGAAGTCACTGATCGCGGCACTGGGATCTCAGAAGCGATTGCTGAACGGCTATTTTCACCGTTTTTTTCCACCAAAGCATCTGGAATGGGGATGGGACTCAATATCTGTCGTACTGCGATAGAATTTCATGGTGGTAAACTCACGCACAGCGATAACCCAGCTGGTGGTACTATCTTCCGCTTTGCGTTACCAGCATTTCACAGTACGTCAACGTCAATGCCTGAAACTGGTATAAAGCAAAGATAAAACCGATATCGAGTGCAGATGTATTACGCAGCACCCATAGACACAGCCGTTATTAACAGCACGAGCCATTGAATGATGGGTTGATCGGAAACACAACATAGCAACGTGGATGTTTGGTCTCAGACATGCAGACATAAGATTGCAACCGTTAGTACCAGATTGAATTTTAAAGTTTTTGGGGAGACACAATGCTACACATTATTGACGATGAAGATGTCATCCGTGACTCGCTGTCATGGCTGGCGCGTTCACGCCAAATCGCTGCTATCGGTTACAGCAGCGGTGAGCAATTTCTGGCAGCCTTAGCGCAACCACTGCGTTTCGATCAGGCTGGTGACTGTATTTTGCTCGATGTCCGGATGCCGCAACTCAGCGGTATCGGTCTGTTCGATGTGCTCTCAGAAAAGAAACTCACCAAACGATTACCCGTTATTTTTCTCACTGGTCATGGTGATGTACCCATGGCGGTTGATAGTTTAAAGCGCGGAGCGTTTGATTTTTTTGAAAAACCGTTTAACGACAACAAGCTCATGGATCGCGTACAAGAAGCGCTCGCCTTATCACGCGAAGCGGGTTTGGCTGCCGCCGTTCACGACAGACTGGCGAGCTTGTCTGTACGTGAAAAGGAAGTACTTGATCTGATCCTGCAAGGTAAGATGAATAAAGTGATTGCAGATCATCTGGGAATCAGTATGCGTACCGTGGAAGTTCATCGGGCACATATTTTTGACAAAATGCAAGTCAAGACTGCGGTGGAACTAGCTGGTATTCTGAAGTAAATGTCGACCTAAAAAACACCCTCAAACGCAAAAAATGCCAGCCAAGGCACTTACGGCACAATCGTCGTGAACAGATATACTGCAAAAATGACCAAGTGAATAGTGCCTTGCATAATGGTGGTCCTTCCAGTCCCCAGAGACAGTGTCGTAATGATGAGCGAGAGCAACAATAACACCGTTGATTTCGCGTCAATCCCCAAGCTTAACTGCCAGCCCGTCATCAACGAAATAATAGCGACTGCCGGAATCGTGAGTCCTATACTCGCCAATGCCGAGCCCAGCGCCAGATTGATACTGGTTTGCAGACGATTGGACCGCGCCGCACTCACCGCAGCAATCCCCTCTGGTAACAGTACAATCATCGCAATGATGATACCGACTAATTCTTTGGGTGCCCCTACCGCAGCGACAGCAGATTCCAGACTCGGCGCAAGTGATTTGGCAAGCAAAACGACGGCAACAAGGCAGACAATCAACAACCCTGCACTACACCAGGCAACTTTATTCGACGGTTTAGGGGCATGTACACCTTCATCACTAACGGCCACTTCCGGCAAAAAATAATCACGATGTCTGACGGTCTGTATCAAAACAAAGGTGCCATAGAGCACGACGGACACAACAGCGATAAAAGCTAACTGACTAGCACTATAAAATGGACCTACAACGGTCGACGTAAAGTTCGGCAATACCAAGGTCAGCACCGCTAAGGCAGCGAGCGTCGCTAACGACGTGCTGGCACCCTGCAACCCAAAACTTTGCTCACGGTGACGAATACCACCAACCAATAAACACAGGCCAATGATGCCTGTCAGAATAATCATAATGGCAGCAAAAACGGTATCGCGTGCTAAACCCGCGGTTGCCGCACCGCCTGACAACATCAACGAAACGATCAGCGCCACTTCGATCAGGGTCACCGCCAACGCCAGTAACAAGGTACCGAATGGTTCGCCAATTTTATGCGCCACTACTTCAGCGTGATATACCGCCGTCAGTACACCTCCGAACAGCGCAATGGTGAGTACGATAGCGTACAAAGAACCAAAGTGGAGTAAAGAGCCAGCCAGCGCAAGCCATGCGAAAACCGGGATTAACACAGACCAGCGTGGCAAAACGGGGGTTATTATCATAATCACTTTCTCTTGTTATCAGACTGACTCATCGTAAAGCAGCAGCAAAACACTTGCTACGCTACCCTGCTTACAAAGCAATACCCAGCAATACCCAGCAATTTTAGCTGGGTCAGATCAAAATAAGACCGCTATAGTTGCGTTTTGTTCATTTAATCGCCACCATCCATTGCCAATCGGCCATATAAAAGAAGATCGGAATAAAGCTGCTCTTTCAATCTCGCGCCACGTAATACGCCTTCCGGTTGAAAACCCAACTTCAGAAGTAGTTTCTGAGAAGAGGTATTACCCACCTCGACATAAGCTTGCAGCCGGTGGATTGCTAGTTCAGAAAAGCAAAATGGCAGCAACGTGCGAAGACCCTCTTGCATCATTCCTTGTTGCCAGTACGCAGGGAGTAGCCAAAATCCGATTTCAGCAGAATGGTTTTCACGATCCCAGTCATGAAAACCACAGGCACCAATTAATTGGTCAGGTGCGTCTTTGAGGCAAATCCCCCACCAGATTCCAGTACCATGATTTACAATGACTTCAAACCACGCCATCAGTGATTGTGTTTCAGACAGCGTTTCGTAACGGCATCCATAAAACGCAGTAACCTCAGGGTGCGACATGGCGGTGAATATCAGCGTCTGATCCGCTGCAGAAATACGGCGCAGCTCGAGGCGGTCGGTGCGTAACTCAGGAAATGACATATTTCAAGATGATAGCGTTGTAAAGACGAACACGATTCGCCGCGTGGACTTTATAATCACACGCTAAGATTTTTATGGAGTTCTTCATGAGTGTTGCGATAAACGCATTCTTAAAAGCATTGATTGTGGTACCAGTCACGGTATTACCTATTTTAAATCCAATCGCTGTTGCGCCGATATTTCTGTCGATGACAGGGCCACTGGATCCCGCTCTGTCCAACCGATTGGCAAAACGAATCGCATTGAACTGCTTTTTTTTGTTAATGGGTGCGGTATTCATCGGCTCTTATGTGCTCGATTTTTTTGGTATTTCGATTCCGATTGTACGTGTCGCCGGTGGTATCGTTGTCGGGATGGCAGGCTGGAAGCTGTTGAACGACCAAAGTCAGGATAAATTGCTCAACTCAGTAGCGGCCACCCATGGTGGAAATTGGAGCCAAGATGAATTACGCCGCCGCAGCTTTTATCCCTTCAGTTTTCCTCTCACTGTGGGTCCAGGCACCATTGCTGCGTCGATTACGTTGGGAACGCAAATGCCAAATAAGCCAGTTGATTTTTTGGTAATTAGCATCGCTTCAGCGATAGGCGTGTTACTGACAACCCTCGTCATTTATTTATGTTATCGGTTCGCGCGTAATATGGAGAAGTTTCTAGGTGAAGTTGGTGCTACGGTATTAATGCGTTTATCAGCATTTATTTTGTTGTGTATCGGTATTGCCATCGGCTGGGCAGGTATTGCAGATCTGTTTGCCGAACTCGCTGCGCAGTAATTTTTTATTTTCCGTCCGTATGGCAGGCACACGCCTCGCCATGCGCGGCGGACACCAATTCGTGCAGAATTCCGCACTCTTTCCCGTGGTGGCGATCATCACACCGCGCCCGCAGTTGACTCAACTGTTTCTCCAGTGCTTTCATACTTTTTAACCGCGCTTTGACGCGAGCAATCTGCTGATCAATAAGGTGATTAATATCGCCACAATCCTCTGCCGGACTCTGAATAAAAGAGACCAACCGGCGTATATCCGCCAGCGGAATATCTAACGCCCGGCAATGACGGATAAACGACAAACGTTCTAAATGCTCCGCCGTATAACTGCGATAGCCATTATCCTCCCTCGCTGGTGCAGGAAGTAACGCTTGTTTTTCGTAATACCGAATGGTTTCCAGGTCGACACCCGTCGCACTAGCAAGTTCGCTGATACGCATTTTATTCTTTCATAAAGACCATAAAATAAAGCTCACCTTACACACCAAAAAATACTTTTTTAACAACATCAAAAATCACAAAAAATCTGCTTGACCCTGTAGTGACTCCAGAGTCTACACTAGTTCTAACTTCTCTGAATTGGAACTACCATGACTCAAGATACGACCTGCTGCGGCCACAATCATCAAGAAAAGAATGATCATGGGCATGAGCATAGTCACAAACATGAGCACAAGCACAAGCATAGCAACGATCATGCTCACGAACACAAACACGTACACGAACATAAGCATGGCCACGCCTGCAGTCATGATCACGGGCAAGATGCAGTCTCCAATACAGTGAAAGCAGTAGTTCCGACAGACGCCAAACGTCTTCGCCTGCATATTGCGGACATGGATTGCCCGACTGAAGAGGCCTTGATTCGTCGGACCATGACGGGCATGCCGAATGTATTGGGTCTGGATTTCGATTTGCTTAACCGCATTCTGACGGTCCATCATTACCAGCAAGATCCGGCTGAAATCCACACCAAACTAAAGGCACTGGGGATGTCCGGCACAGAGTTAGCCGACGGCGAGATAGCCAGTGCACCTGCAACACCATCCAGAGGACAGTATTGGAAGGTCGCCATCGGTGTTGTCGCTGCTGCGGCAGCAGAAGTGGCAGCATGGCTGACCAGCAGTGACACCTCGGTCGTCGTCGGTTTATTGGCACTGAGCGCGATTCTGGCCTGTGGCATTCCGACACTCAAAAAAGGTTGGATTGCGCTGCGTCATTTCACATTAAATATTCATTTACTAATGACTGCTGCCGTGATTGGCGCGTTAGCGATTGGACAGTGGCCAGAAGCAGCGATGGTTATTTGCTTGTTCGCCGTAGCAGAAATGATCGAGGCAGCAAGCCTGTTGCGCGCCCGCGATGCGATTAGTGGCCTGCTGGCCCATGCACCAGAAACGGCGTTGGTTCAACAAGTAGATGCATCATGGCAAGCAACACCGACCTGCAATGTTGAAGTTGGCGCGCTAGTTCAGTGTCGCCCTGGTGACCGTATCGCCTTAGACGGCACGATTGAGGCAGGACAGTCACACATCAATCAGGCGGCAATCACTGGTGAAAGTAGTCCGGTTGAAAAACGTATCGGCGATATCGTTTATGCAGGTAGCATAAATCAATCCGGCGCCATCCAGATTCGCGTTTCTGCAGCCGCTAACGCAACCATGCTGGCACGTATTGCACAATCGGTACAGGATGCACAAAGTCAACGTGCGCCAATGCAAAGCTTTGTAGATAAATTTGCGGCCATTTACACGCCGAGTGTGTTTATGTTCGCCCTATTAATGGCGCTCGTTCCGCCTCTCGTTTTAAACCACAGCTGGCATGACAGCTTATACCGTGCCCTAGTATTGCTGGTCATCGCCTGCCCTTGCGCGTTGGTCATTTCGACACCGGTGACTGTTGTTAGTGGTCTGGCACTAGCAGCACGTCGCGGTATTATTGTCAAAGGTGGTTTATTTTTAGAACATGGACGGCAGCTAAAGACAGTGGCTTTTGATAAAACCGGCACACTGACGGAAGGGAAGCCACGTTTGACAAAAACCGTCAGTCTCAGTAGTGTTTCCGAATCGGAAATAGTGAGACTGGCAGCAAGTCTGGATGCAAACTCCAGCCATCCGCTGGCACATGCGCTGATTGAGGCCTGTAAAGAAAGCTTATTTTCTGCGTCTGATATCAGTTTGTCAGAAGTGGGACGTGGTCGTGGCATCAACGGTATTATCGGTGGGGTGCAATACCAACTGGGTAACCGCGCGCTGATTGAAGAGCTTCACATAGTGATCAGCAAGGATCAAATGAGCGACCTGGATCAACAAGTGCAGGAACTGGAAAAACGTGGCAATACGGTGATTTTTTTGTGCGCAAACGAGACGTTAATTGGATTGCTTGCGATTGCCGACCAGGTCAGAGCCACCAGCAAACAGGCGATTGAGGAATTGCATGCGCTCGGTGTTGCCACTTTAATGCTGACCGGTGATAACGACCACACGGCACAAGCAATCGCAGCTCAAACGGGCATCACCGACGTTCGTAGTCAATTATTACCGCAAGATAAACTGGAGGCGGTAAAGCAACTCGCCGATCAGGGGGTGACGGGGATGACAGGGGATGGCATTAACGATACACCAGCGCTCGCTCGTGCGCATATTGGCTTTGCTATGGCTGCAGGAAGTGACACCGCGTTAGAAACAGCAGACGTTGCGCTCATGCAAAACGATTTGCGGAAGTTACCGGAATTTATCCGCATTTCTCACAAAACCAGTGCGATCCTATGGCAAAACATCATTTTTGCACTGGCTGTGAAATTTGTATTTTTTGCACTCGCGCTAGGTGGCCATGCAAGCCTGTGGATGGCTGTGTTCGCCGACACTGGCACCAGCTTACTTGTGGTGCTCAATGGTGTGCGATTACTGACTTATTCAGATTCGCTGGCCTCAACAGCGCGCTGAGCCGATTCACTGATCATCAACGCATGTTCGACCTGGTTGGATTCGTCACCAATACGACTCTGCCAGGCACGTAAAAAATAGCCGATTTCTTGCGATGTTGGCGCAGCATGCCAGATCACCATCAGCGTGCCCTTGTGGTCATGCAGTTTAGCAAGCTTTTCTATGCATTCAGAATTTCCATCAAGGTCAGCCAATCCAGCGGCATATCCATACACGCGGCTGAGACGCTCAAGCCGGTCTGGCTCTGTTTCGCTATTCGTTGCAGAAATTTTCGGGTAATCCAAAAACATAGTGCTATCTCCATCGTGTTAGTGTGTGCTTCATTCTATCCGAAGCGCTTCTTAACGGCTACGTTTTTCCCATTTGCACTCTTGCCGAGCCAACACCTTGTTCTGTTGATCCACTGTTTCCAGAAAGACATCAAAGCCCCACAAGCGCGCGACGTGTTTGAGCATTTCATCCGTTTGTGGATTTAACGGTCTGCGCTGGTATTGGGTATGACGCAAGGTCAACGAACGGTCACCCTGCATGTCGACGGACCATACCTGTATATTCGGCTCGCGATTGCCAAGATTATATTGACCCGCCAACTGCTGGCGAATATAGCGATAACCGTTTTCATCATGAATCGCTGATATCTGCAGTTTGTCTTTACTGTCGTCATCGAGGATCGAAAAAAAATGGAAATCACGAATTAATTTAGGCGATAGATACTGAGCGATGAAACTCTCATCTTTAAAATTACGCATCGCAAACTGCAAGGTTTGTTTCCAGTCGCTGCCAGCCACATCCGGAAACCATTCGCGGTCTTCCGTGGTTGGATTTTCGCAAATGCGGCGAATATCACGCATCATGGCAAACCCTAAGGCATACGGGTTGATACCGTTAAAATAACGACTACTAACCGGCGGCTGGTAGACAACATTCGTATGGCTTTGTAAAAACTCCATCATAAAGCCATCCCCCACGATACCTTCATCATAAAGCTGATGCAAAATGGTGTAGTGCCAAAACGTTGCCCATCCCTCATTCATGACCTGTGTTTGTCGCTGTGGATAAAAATACTGCGAAATCTTCCGGATGATCCGCACGATCTCCCGTTGCCAAGATTCAAGTAGCGGCGAATATTTTTCAATAAAGTAGAGCAAATTTTCTTGTGGTTCCTGCGGGAAGCGTCGTTCCTGCAGACTTTCAACTACTTCCGGCCGACGAGGTATGGTGCGCCACAAATCATTCACCTGAGATTGTAGATAATTCTCTCGCTCGGCCTGACGTTCACGCTCCTCCGTTAATGAAATACGCGCTGGCCGTTTGTAACGATCGACACCGTAGTTTTGTAATGCATGACAAGAATCAATAATTAATTCAACGGCTTGGGCGCCGTGGCGTTGCTCACACTCGGCGATATAGTTTTTAGCAAACACCATATAGTCGATGATGGCATCGGCATCGGTCCAGGTACGGAATAAGTAATTACCCTTGAAAAAAGAATTATGTCCATAAGCGGCGTGGGCAATGACGAGTGCCTGCATCGTCAGGCTATTCTCTTCCATGAGATAAGAAATACATGGGTTGGAATTGATCACGATTTCATATGCCAAGCCCATCTGGCCACGCCGATAGCTTTTTTCTGTCGATAAAAAATGCTTACCAAACGACCAGTGATTGTAAGAGACCGGCATACCAACTGAGGCATACGCATCCATCATCTGCTCTGCGGTAATAATTTCGAGCTGGTTGGGATAGGTATCGAGTCCAAAATTTTCAGCAACACGACGGATTTCTTCATGCGCTTGCTCGATTAGTTCAAAAGTCCATTCCGACTGCTCTGGCAGTGCATTCGGATGTTTTAGCTTGGGCGTGTCATGTACGATTTCCATGATGAACCTCAATTCGGCTGTTTTTTAAATAGTTCTCTAAACACCGGATAAATATCGGCCGGGGATTCTATTTTCTGCATCGCGAAGTGTGCATGACGCGCCGCAACCTGCTCGTATTCCAGCCACAAATTCTGTGGTTCACCTTCGGTAATTTCAACGTAGGCGTAGTACTGCACCAAGGGCATCACTTTATTGATCAGCAGTTGCCGACAATTCACGGAATCATTATCCCAGTTATCACCATCAGAGGCTTGTGCAACATAGACATTCCAATCACTCGCCGCATAGCGCTCTTGTATGGTCTGCGTGAGCAAATTTAGGGCTGACGAAACAATCGTTCCTCCCGACTCTCTCGAATGAAAAAAAGCATCCTCATCAACCTCTTGCGCCGTGGTGTGGTGGCGAATAAAGACGACGTCAATTTTTTCGTAAGCACGGGTTAAAAATAGATACAGTAAAATAAAAAAACGTTTCGCTGTATCCTTTTTTTGCTCATCCATCGAACCGGAAACATCGAGCAAACAAAACATGACGCATTGACTAGCTGGTTTCGGCACTTTGATCCGATTACTGTAGCGGAGATCAAATGGGTCGAGAAATGGAATTGCCAGCAGTCGCAGACGTAAATGATGTATTTCTTGTTTCAACAATACAATACGGCTATCGGTAACGGCGATTCCGGCATCAAGTAAAGCGGTTAACTCGGCTTCAGCAGCTTTTAGACGGCGGGATGACTTACCACCGACAGCAATCCTTCTTCCCATTGCGCCGCGCAACGAACGCAACACATGCAGGCTCGATGCCGTGCCAGAGGTTTTATAACCAGCACGCTGACTTTTAAAATCAGTGGTGGAGGTCAGTTGCGTCTTCACCATATTAGGCAACTCGAGATCCTCGAAGAAATAATTCATGAATTCTTCGCGACTCAACTGAAATACAAAATCGTCTTCGGCGGGATCTTCGCTATTTCCCCCCTGTCCCTTGCCACTTCCGCCACCGCCACCTTTAGGGCGAGCAATCTGATCGCCTTTTTGATATTGCTCGTTACCTGGTTGCACCACTTCCCACACGCCGCCATGGGCGTGACCAAAGTTAGGTTCGTTGACATCTTTGACGGGGATAGAAACACGCTCGCCACTTTCGATATCCGTAATCGAACGCCCTTTTACTGCCCGCGCAACCGCTTCTTTAATCTGCCCTTTATAGCGACGCAAAAACCGTTCGCGATTTGGGGCGGATTTATTTTTACCTTGAATACGTCGGTCAATCAGATGAACCAAAATGCTCTCCCGTTTGCCCTCAATAGAGTCACCACTTTACGCAGAAAACAGTCTCATCAAATCCAAGTGGACTAATCAACGCGCCATTGCAGAGGGACGTCAATGCAAACAACGTTGATACATCTTCATTTCCATCTGCAACAGCAACGCCAGACTGTCTTCAACGTCAATTCAACCTCGCTCTAATCAGTTACGATGATTTTCTAACACGCAAATACCATTCACATAACAATCTCACTTGCTTCGCGGTATACCCTTTGCTCACCATGCGATCAACAAATTCCTGATGTTTATTCGCATCATCAGCACTGGCTTTGGCATTAAATGAAATCACTGGTAAGAGCTCTTCTGTGTTCGAGAACATTTTTTTCTCAATCACTGTCCGCAGTTTTTCGTAACTCGTCCATGCCGGATTTTTGCCCGCATTTTGCGCTCTTGCCCGCAACACAAAATTGACGATCTCATTACGAAAATCTTTTGGATTAGATATACCCGCCGGCTTCTCAATTTTTTCGAGTTCATTATTGAGCGCGTCGCGATCAAAACTCTCGCCAGTATCCGGATCACGGAACTCCTGATCCTGTATCCAAAAGTCGGCAAACGTCACGTAGCGATCAAAAATATTCTGTCCATATTCGGAATAGCTTTCGAGATAGGCCGTTTGTATTTCTTTGCCAATAAACTCCGCATACCGTTGCGCCAGATACTCTTTAATATATGACACATACTTTTGTTCGATCTCAGGAGCAAACTGTTCACGTTCAATTTGCTGCTCAAGTACGTACAGCAAATGAACGGGATTAGCTGCAACCTCGGTGTTATCAAAGTTAAAAACTTTCGACAAAATCTTAAACGCAAAGCGAGTGGATAAGCCATTCATGCCTTCGTCAACACCCGCATAATCGGCGTATTCCTGGTGCGATTTCGCTTTGGGATCAGTGTCTTTGAGATTTTCTCCATCGTAGACTAGCATCTTACTAAAGATACTAGAATTTTCTGGTTCTTTCAGACGTGATAGCACCGCAAATTGCGCCATCATTTTCAAGGTCCCTGGTGCGCAAGGCGCAGCAGACAATGACGATGTACGGACTAATTTATCGTAGATCTTAATTTCATCACTAACACGTAAGCAGTAAGGCACTTTAACAATATAAATCCGGTCCAAGAAAGCTTCGTTGTTCTTATTGTTTTTAAAGGTCTTCCATTCCGATTCGTTCGAGTGTGCCAAAATAACACCATCAAACGGGATCGCACCAAAGCCTTCAGTACCTTTAAAGTTACCCTCCTGCGTTGCTGTCAATAGGGGGTGCAGCACTTTAATCGGTGCTTTAAACATCTCAACAAATTCCATCAGTCCTTGATTAGCCAAGCAAAGCCCGCCGGAATAGCTGTAGGCATCAGGATCATCCTGTGCATATTCTTCGAGTTTGCGAATATCGACCTTACCAACTAGCGAAGAAATATCTTGGTTGTTTTCATCACCGGGTTCTGTTTTCGAGATCGCGATTTGTTTTAACACCGACGGATAACGGCGCACGACACGAAACTGATTAATATCCCCATTGAATTCATGCAGGCGCTTCACTGCCCATGGGCTGGGGATCCCTTTCAAATAACGACGTGGAATACCAAAATCTTCTTCCAGTAACGCGCCGTCCTCTTCTTCGTTGAAGAGTCCGAGTGGCGACTCATTCACTGGCGATCCTTTGATCGCGTAAAACGGAATTTTTTCCGTTAACACTTTAAGCTTTTCGGCAATCGACGATTTACCACCGCCAACAGGTCCGAGAAGATAAATAATTTGCTTGCGCTCCTCCAAGCCCTGCGCAGCATGGCGAAAATACGACACCACCTGCTCGATGACTTCTTCCATGCCGTAAAACTCACGGAACGCAGGATAGATTTTGATGACTTTATTGGAAAAAATTCGTGACAGCCGAGGATCATGTCGCGTATCGACAAATTCGGGCTCACCGATCGCCGCTAACAATCGTTCTGAGGCGCTAGCGTAGGCTAGTTTGTCTTTCTTGCAGAGCTCGAGATACTCTTGCATTGAATATTCTTCTTCTCGAGTCCGTTCATACCGTGCAGCGTAGTTGTCAAAGATGTTCATCTCGACCTCCCTGGTTAAGCAATCACATGCGAATACCGAATAGTACTGGCGACATTGATGTACTTAATTTGGCATGCCTGCCAGCACACTACGAGGTTAGTGTAGATGAAATTAGAAATTTATGTTGATTAAAATATTTCTTTTTTAAAAGCAACAACAAACAGATAAAAAACGGGATAATAAAAAGATATATTCCTTGAGCGCTGACCATAAAAGTCAAACATAAAAAGAAAAGATAGAATAAAAAAACGACTATGTTAAGTTGGAATTTCAGCGATACGTATCATTAATGAAAGATGCTGAAGTAAAAGACTAGGACACTTGCAATAATTGTTTCGCTTTTAAATGCGATGCCCTTAATAAGGTATTCATTGCATGAATGTTTAAAGGCCGATGGTAGTAATAACCCTGAAATAAATCACAACCCACTTCTTTCAAGAATAGTTCCTGACTCTCGTTCTCAACACCCTCAGCAACCGTTGTACAAGCAAGAATTTTAGCCAGTGACACAATCGCTTTAATAATCATTTCACTCTTGCGGTTGTAGCCAATTTGCGCCACAAAAGAACGATCAATTTTGACAGTGTGCGCAGGAAAATGACTCAGTTTTGATAAGGAAGAATAGCCTGTTCCAAAATCGTCAATCGCAATCCGGTAACCGTGATTTTTTAATGCATGCAGATGTTGAATCGACAATGCCTCGTTGGCGCTCAGCCCAGTTTCTGTAATCTCAAATTCTAAATACTGTGGTTCAACACGATAGTTGTGACAGGTCTTCGCAATTAGATCCAAAAGACCGGGCTGGGCGATATCACTCGCTGCAAGATTTAAGGCAATGACAGGGCTCTCACCAAACTCGTCGAGCCAGCTACGCACCTGGCGACAAGCTTGCTGTAGAACAAATTCACTAATTTGCTGTATCAGTCCTGAGCGTTCAGCAATAGGAACGAATTCCGCTGGAGATACCTTACCCAAGGTTGGCGACTTCCAGCGCAACAACGCTTCAACACCGAGCACTGCGCCATCGTGCGTCACTTTGGGTTGATACATCATATAGAAATCGTTCTGCTTCAAGCCATTGACGATACCCACCTCAATTTCTACCCCCCTAAGAATTTGCAAAGCATCATCTTCGTCAAATAGAGTCACACTTTGATCATTTGAGCGGCGAGCAGTATCTAATGCCACCTCGCTTCGACGAAGAACGTCATCAGGTTCCACATCCTCCGGTCGAACAATCGCAATACCCGCTGAAAATTGCACTAACAATGTTTCACCATTGAGCTCGACTTCCGTCGGCAAGCCCTGGCGTACTTGATCAACAAATTGAATGACATCTTGCGGGGTACGCAGATGATCGACAACAAATGAAAAGACGATACTGCGTAAGCGTGCACAAAAACAATTTTTCGGCAACACTTGCGTCAACTCATCAGCAAAACGCCTTAATAACACATCACCGGTCTGCGCCCCATATTGCTGATTAGCATGGCGAATACTATTGAGCCGGAATGAAACAACCGCAGTCACATTCAATTGCGCTGGATCAGGATTGAGTAATAGCGCCTGTAAATAATGCTTTAACATGCCGCGGTTGGGCAAATCGGTGAGTGCATCGTGATTGCTGAGATAGTCTTGGCGCTCCTGACTCAGTTTCAACGCATGTTGCATGCTATGCAAATTCGACACGTCACGTAAAGCAACGATGTAATGGTCTGCCGACGTTTGAGAGATATTATCTAGCGCCACCATTTTACCGTCACGCGTTCGGTATGCAGATAGGCGCAATTGTCCCTCATCGTCCGCTTCGCCGGGAGCAATGCGCACACTATCATCAATCGAAAGCCAGTTAAATAAAGCTAACTCGTCATCATTTTCTGGGTCGCGTCCGAGCAATAAATTAGCCTGTCGATTTGCTTGCAGAATCTGACCGTAAGCATCCGTTAATAACAACGCGGTACCAGCATTTTCAAAAATTTCCTGATACTGAATATAGCTTATCTTGAGCGCATCACTCGCATCGCGAAAACGTGCCAACGATAGATCAAACGCATTCAGAATCCGAAAAACAGCTAACGGGATACAGACGTTAATAAACAAGAAGAGCAAAGCGTGGATGTATTGCGGCGCATACGGCATCGCAATATGTAAATCAATCAGATGTGGTACCGGCACCTCGGCCAATACCAGAAAGCAGCCGATTGTATTTAACAACATAAACACCAATGCGAGGCGCGTATCAAAAAAAACACGAGCAAGGATAGGGGTTACATAGGCTAGGACATACGCTAATCGCGCTAAAGAAGGGTCAGGTACTGTCGTGGCGACGACGATCGCTATCGCATACAAATTGGCAATAAGCAGACTGGCGCCTAGTTTTAATGAGCGACGAGAAACAAGCAATGCGAGCGATTTTAAGCCATACAAACCAGCAACGATCCACAACACCCGATATGCGCCCTGGGCTGCAGAATTGAGCGCGCTATGAACAGCAATCCAACCTTCAAGGAAAAAGCTCGATACTAAGATAATGCGCAAAGCGCTGATTTTCCAGGCAGCATGTTCAGCAGGCGTGAGAGCACTCTCATTGAGGAAAAGCCAGCGAAACATAAATTCTGATTATCAATATAAAAAAGAAGGAAAAAAATGGCACATCAACAAAAAATATCATTTTTCAATTGCAAAAATAACCATTCAGGACAAACACATTACGTTATTGAAGTACGCATGATCTTCATCAAGACCAGCTTCGTGTCATCATTAATCATGTTATAAATCACATCGTTAAGCCACGACCAATGCCACCATTAGTACCATCATCAACAATCTGAACCACAAAGGTATACGCATTATTTGACTAAATACTTTACTAGTCGTCTAGCACCGCTGATTGTTACATTTTTTTCTACGAAATGCAGCAGATAACTGTGCTGTGTGACATCTGTAAGACAGAATTATGCTTGACGCTAGTTGACTGGTCTACTAAAATAAATAGCTATGACCCTATTATCCTCTCGCCCACTCCATCAAGACACCCGTGAACGCATTCTAGCGACAGGTGAAAGTCTGATCGCGGGTCGAGGGTTTAGCGCATTGGGACTCAGTGAAATTCTTGGTGCCGCGGAAGTGCCAAAAGGGTCGTTCTACCATTACTTTCAGTCCAAAGAAGGCTTTGGCGTGGCAATGCTAGAACGTTATTTCGCCGATTATCAGTCACGTCTGACTGCGTTATTTGGTGACAATCGCCTTTCAGCACAACAACGTTTGCTGACCTACTTCCAGAACTGGCAAACCACGACCGAAAGCAGCGAGTGTCACAAGCTTTGCCTTGCAGTCAAGTTAGCCGCTGAAGTCGCCGATCTGTCTGAGCCAATGCGTGTGGCATTAGCCGTGGGGATGAATGGCATTACTGCACAAATTGCCAACGTGGTGCGTACCGCACAGAGCGAAGGTAGTATTTCAGATAAACTCAATGCTGATGAAGTCGCCGAATCTTTGTACAGCATGTGGGTTGGCGCTTCTTTACTGACGAAGGTAAACCGTCAGATGCGTCCTTTGCAGCTCGCGTTCAGACAAACCAAAGCATTATTACAGTCTTCATAATTTATTTTCAACATCGCCTTAAATGCAACGTTAAATACAATGCATCGCAGGACATGGGCAGTAGCCCATTTTTTTGAATCAACAACTAGGCGACCGGTCTAATTTTAAGGAATAACTATGTATAGCAAATTACTCTCCCCCGTTCAAGCAGGCAGCGTACATCTGAACAACCGCGTTGTGATGGCGCCACTGACACGCTCACGCGCAGGTCAGCCGGGCGATGTACCACGCGCGCTGAATGTCGAATACTACGCGCAACGCGCCAGTGCTGGCCTGATCGTCACAGAAGCGAGCCAGATTTCTCGTCAAGGGCAAGGTTACGCATGGACACCTGGCATCTATACCGATGCGCAACAAGCTGGCTGGAAAACAGTCGTCGATGCGGTTCACGCTAAAGGCGGAAAAATCGCATTGCAGTTATGGCACGTTGGTCGCATCTCGCACAATCTGCTGCAAGAAAATGACGCAGCGCCTGTTTCCGCATCAGCGATCACTGCGGCTAACAGCCAATGCTTTGTGATTCAAAAAGATGGCACACCAGCAAATATTCAAACAGCTGAACCACGCGCTTTAGCTTTAGAAGAGATTCCTGGCATCGTTGATCAATATCGTCAGGCAACCATCCGTGCAAAAAATGCTGGTTTTGATTTGGTTGAAGTCCATGCCGCCAATGGATATTTGTTGCAGCAATTTATGTCCACCAACAGCAATGTGCGTACAGACGCTTATGGTGGCAGCCTTGAAAATCGTGCTCGCTTGACACTTGAAGCTGTGGACGCAGCCATTGCAGAGATCGGTGCTGACCGTGTCGGTGTTCGGATGTCTCCCAACTTTGTCGCACACGGCATCCACGATACAGAAGCAGAACCGATTGCGCTGTATCTGGCAAAAGAATTCACTAAGCGCGGCATTGCCTACCTGCACATCGCAGAACCAGATTGGGCTGGCGGCGCAGAATTGACTACGCATTTCCGTGAACAATTACGTCAAGCATTCCCAGGTACATTGATTTGCTGCGGTGGTTACACGGCAGAAGAAGCTGACGCCTTAATCAATAGCGGTCTGGCAGATGCTGTTGCATTCGGTCGTCCGTATATCGCTAACCCCGATCTGGTAGAGCGTTTTGCAGCAGGTGCAACACTCAACAAACCTGATCGCACAACGTTCTACGGTGGCGAAGAAAAAGGTTACACAGACTACCCAACGATGACACAAGCAGTTGTGTAATCGAGCAATCAACAAAACCTGACGTATTGCCGCTCCCTCGGCAAAGAAAAAGCATCTCGCCATTCAGTATGAACAGATGCTTTTTTTGTCTGCGCTCATTGGAGTACTCAGTGCATGGATAATCGGGCATGCAACTTCTGTTGAACAAGTGCTGCATTGCTCAATGAGTTGCGACAGGCTCGACTCCATTCTCTGTAAATCAGCAAGTTTCGCGCGCACCTGCGTCAGGCGTTCGCTGGCGATGTGCCGGATGGCTTCGCGGTCCTGACTATCCTCCAACTGCAATAGATGGGCGATCTCATCCAACGAAAACCCCAGATCCTGTGCACGTTTGATAAACCGGATGCGATCTGCCAATCTGGAAGGATACGTCCGAAAACCGCTATTGACGACAGGAATAGGCAACAAGGCACGCTTTTGGTAATAACGCACCGTCTCGACACCAACTCCCGCCGCTTGGGCGAGTTGTCCTATCGTATATTGATCATCATCAGATGTTTGTTTAGCTATCAGCATAAACTTCTTGACTCCGTAGTCAGGTACAGCGTCTATGATACGAGTAAATACCATGTAGAGGAAGCATCATGACCGAACAACATAGCAATCTTCAAGATAGTGCTCGCCAACATCAGGGGGGCTGCTGCAGTACGTCCACGACGGGCGGCGCCGGAGCGTTGGAAGAAAAAAAATACACCGATCCTGTTTGTGGCATGCAAGTCAGTAAAAGCACCGAAAAAACAGCCCGTTTTCAGGGGGTGGCTTATTACTTCTGCAGCTCCTCCTGTGTACAGAAATTTACGGCTACGCCAACAGATTATGTCAAAGCCAAACGCGTGATTGGTCTTAACAAAGTGCCCACTAGCGAAGCGAAGTCAGGCAATATTGAGCTCATGCAGGAAGATCAAGCAGGTGCATATACGGATCCCGTCTGCGGCATGCGTGTCAATGAGAAAAGCCCACACCACACCGACTATGCTGGTCAACGCTACTATTTTTGCTGTGCATCGTGTCTAAAAAAATTCGACGCAGACCCTGTAGCGTGGCGCGATCCCGCGCAACGTCCAGCACCCAAGCCCGTCGCTAAAGATGCGATCTACATGTGCCCTATGGATCCCGAAATCGAACAAGTTGGCCCAGGCATTTGTCCGATTTGCGGAATGGCGCTGGAACCAAAAGAAGCCAGCACCGAAGAAGACACGACCGAACTTGATGATATGCGGTGGCGTTTTAAACTCAGTCTACTGTTCTGTATCCCGTTGCTGATCCTGAGTATGGGTGACATGATACCCCACGTTTCCTTCCACGCGTGGCTGGGCATGACGGTATTTGACTGGCTGCAATTTGCGCTGGCAACGCCCGTCGTCGTGTGGCTGGGACAGCCTTTTTTTGAGCGGGCAAAAGCATCGTTTAAAACTGGCCATCTAAATATGTTCAGTCTCATTGGTGTTGGCACCGGAACGGCGTACTTATTCAGCTCATTCGCCCTCTTATTTCCAGGCACATTACCGGATGCCTTTACCATACAGGGAATGACGCCCTTATACTTTGAAGCAGCAGCGGTGATTATCAGTCTTGTGTTACTAGGACAGGTAATGGAATTGACTGCGCGCTCAAAAACGAACTTAGCGCTCAAAGCGTTGCTTGGTCTAACGCCAACAACAACGATACAAGTCGCACCTGATGGTACAGAAAAAGAACTTGCTGTCGCCGATGTCATCACAGGCAATATATTACGAATCAAACCTGGCACACATATACCCGTCGATGGCGTCGTCATTGACGGACATTCTTTTGTCGATGAGTCCATGCTGACAGGCGAGCCACTGGCCTGCGAAAAAACAGCGAACGATATCGTCCATGCTGGCACGATCAATCAGCAAGGCAGTCTAACGATGCGAGCTGAAAAAGTCGGTAAAGACACGCTACTGGCAAAGATCATCGACATGGTGAATCAGGCGAGTCGCTCACGCGCGCCCGTTCAACAACTCGCGGATCGCGTCGCAGGCTGGTTTGTCCCAATCGTGATTGCAGCGGCGATTGTCGCCTTTGCTGCATGGGCATGGTTCGGTCCCGCACCAGCGCTAGCGAATGGCCTCATGGCTGCGGTCTCGGTACTGATTATTGCCTGTCCATGTGCGTTAGGCCTAGCAACACCGATGTCAGTCACCGCGGGTATCGGTCGAGGTGCCATCGAAGGTGTTTTAATCAAAAATGCAGAGTCCTTAGAGCACTTAGCCAACATCGATACCCTTGTCATCGATAAAACAGGCACGCTTACCGAAGGCAAACCTACGGTACAGGAATTCCATGTCGCACCTGACGAAGATGCGACAAAAATAATGGCTTTAGCGATTGCGATTGAACAGCAAAGTGAACATCCACTCGCCACAGCGATTATCGACTTTGTCCGACAAAAATTCCCAGCAAGCGCAGCCACTACAGCCGTGCTGCGTGATTTTAAATCGATCACCGGACAGGGTGTAGAAGCCCATATTGACGGCGTTCGCGTTTTACTCGGCAAACCTGCCTTGATCAGTGATGCAAGTATCAATATCAGCGTTTTTCAAAAAGAACTGAGTACCCTTGAAAACAATGGTCACAGCATCATGATGATGGCAATAGATCAGCGCGCCGTTGCATTATTTGGTATCGCCGACCGCATCAAAGAAAATAGCGCCGCGGCGATCACGCAATTACAACAGCTCGGTATGCGTGTGATTTTACTCACGGGTGACAATAGCTCCGCTGCCGAGGCTGTTGCCCACCTGCTGCGCATCGATGAATTCCATGCCAATATGCTACCGGAAGATAAATTTCGCTTTATCACAACGCTGCAACAGCAAGGGCATCGCGTGGCAATGGCAGGGGATGGGATCAATGACGCGCCAGCGCTGGCACAAGCGAACGTAGGCATTGCGATGGGGACGGGAACTGACATTGCCATGCACAGTGCGCAGGTCGTGCTGGTCAAAGGGGATTTACGTGGTATCGCAAAAGCACGCAAGCTAAGCATCGCCACAATGAAAAATATCCGGCAAAATTTGTTTTTTGCGTTTGCCTATAACCTGATCGGCGTCCCTATCGCAGCCGGCATTCTGTATCCTTGGCTAGGGATATTACTCAGTCCAATGGTCGCCAGTGCCGCCATGAGCCTGAGTTCAGTATCCGTGATCAGTAATGCTTTACGACTGCGCACGTTAAAACTCTGAACAGGATGTGAAATTGAATCTGAAATCATTGTCAGCATCCTTAGTTTCTACTTCAATTTTTCTGATTTTTACCTCAGGATTGATTTATGCGGCAACGCACAAAATACTATAAAGCGGTAAAATAGAGGGCTGATTATGTCAGCCTTTTTAGCTTCAATATGAGCTTGCCTGGCTGGCTTTCTTCTCTTATAAAGAACTTTATGCGCTCTCAACTCGCTTTTATTTTTGCTTCTGCTACTTTAGTACTCGCACCGCTGAGTGGTGCAGCAGACGCTGTTACTGCGCCCAAAATCACTCCAAAAAAATCAAATTCAAAAGCAACGACGTATACTGTCTACGCTGCTGGTGACATTGCAGAATGCAAGAAAGCACCCGCCGATCAGAGTATCGCGGCCCGCACTGCCGATATCATTTTCCACGGTTTGGAAGGAGACAAAAATGCCATCGCCATCACACTGGGAGACAATACCTACCCGGTAGGTCAACCAGAAGAGTTCAGTAATTGCTATGAACCAACCTGGGGGCGTTTTAAAGAGCGCACGTTACCTTCTCCTGGCAACCATGACTACGGCATGCCAAAAGCATTGGGTTACTTTAATTATTTCGGTGACATTGCCGGACCGGAACGTCGGGGCTACTATGCAACATCGCTCGGCACATGGCGTGTTGTCTCGCTCAACAGCAATCTGAATAAGCTGGAAATGCAAAAACAGATCGCTTGGTTGCAAACAGAACTTAGCACAAACAAACAATCCTGTACCCTCGCCTTCTGGCATCACCCAGCGTTCAGCTCCGGCGGTCACGGTAGCAACGACAATATGAAACCAATCTGGAAAATGTTAGCTCAAGCGAAAGCAGATATTGTTTTGAGTGGTCATGATCACGATTACGAGCGCTTTGCGCCGATGAACGAAGAGGGTGATAAAGACGAAAAAAATGGCATACGTAATTTTGTCGTGGGTACCGGCGGTGCGAAATTAACACCGATGTTTTTACCAAAATTGACAACAGAAATTCGTAGCAACTCTGCTAACGGTGTGCTCAAACTAACTTTGCATGAGAAAGCATACGAATGGGAATTTATCCCTATTCCAGGCGCAACCTTTACCGACAAGGGGCAAGGTAGCTGCCACTGATGATCAGCTTTCTCCTCGCTGCTAAAACTCGCTATTCACAGTCGTATCGACTCATCGGTACCGGTATTAAGAAAGCATCACCTTCCTTCAGACACCGTTAAAAACATCTCTTAGAAATTCGCCTGCGAATATATAAATGCGATGATGTGGCGTATTACAAATTCAAATAAATGAATACGTTTTTTTAGGACTATAATCAACTACGGCTCAACAGCTTAGTACGTCTTTTCGTCTAAGTTGTTCCTTCCCGCGTCCGCCAGACGCATTACGGAGTCGTTATGCATATTGAAGAAACTCTGAGGCTTGATTTTAAAGACGTGTTGATCCGTCCCAAGCGCTCTACCCTCACCTCCCGTTCCCAAGTCGATTTAGAGCGTGAATTTGTCTTTCATCATTCACGTAAAACCTATCGTGGCATTCCTATTATTGCAGCCAATATGGATTCCACCGGCACCATCGAAATGGCGACCGCGTTAGAAGGGCATCAATTGTCAGTCGCATTGCATAAGCATTACGACGAGGACACACTAGTCAATTACTTCACTGGTTTACAAAAAAAATCGACCGCGTTTTATTCGATGGGTATTACGCAAACTGATTTTGAAAAATTTTCAGCAGTGATGACGCGCGCGCACAATGCCATCGAATACGTCTGTATCGATGTGGCGAATGGCTATACCGAGGGTTTTATCAACTACGTCAAAAAAGTCCGTACCACCTATCCTCATCTCACCATCATGGCTGGGAATGTCGTCACGGGTGACATCACCGAAGAATTAATCCTTGCCGGCGCAGACATCGTCAAAGTGGGAATCGGACCAGGTTCCGTTTGCACAACGCGTAAAATGACCGGTGTAGGTTATCCTCAATTGTCAGCGATTATCGAATGTGCAGACGCAGCGCATGGCCTCGGCGGTCAAATTTGTGCTGATGGCGGCTGTGTCGTCCCAGGCGATCTGGCTAAAGCATTTGGCGGTGGTGCCGACTTTATTATGCTCGGTGGTATGTTAGCCGGCCACGATGAATGTGCGGGTGATCTAGTTGAACGTAATGGCGAAAAGTTTAAACGCTTTTACGGAATGAGCAGTCGGGCTGCCATGGATAAATATGCGGGTGGTGTCGCAAAATATCGCGCCTCAGAAGGAAAAGAAGTACTCATCCCCTACCGCGGCCCCGTTGATCAGAGTATGCAAGATATTCTCGGTGGCGTGCGTTCTGCGTGCACCTATGTTGGCGCACACAAGTTGAAAGAGCTGACCAAACGTACAACATTTATTCGCGTCACACAGCAACTCAACGAAGTTTTTGGTAAGTCCTGATCGTCTTTCAATACGTTCTGATCTAATGCAAAGCCACGTAGCACTGTCTCAAGTGAAACGTGGCAACATCAGTTCAACTTCTTCATCCCCCCAGCTTTTTAGTCAACGCTAAAGCGACTCTCGGCGAACTCCTCGCTTTAATCAGCATCGCTCCTTTTAGTGCCTGGCATACTTCCTGCTATTCATACAACAAAACAAGCTTCAGCTGACCAATTTGGTGCTTAATATATTGCGATAGCCAGATATCCATGTCAGCATGGGTGTTTTTTTTGTTCGACAAAGTGTGAGATTTTGTTAGTACCGTAAAAATTAGTAATCGCCAAGCGTCATTTGCATCGAAAAAGACCGCTGAAAATATGAGTAGCAACCGATTTATATGTGGAGAGATATGAATAAGGAAGTGAAGAAAAATTGGTATACCGAGTATAAGCTTTTAGGTTCGATGATCAGCGTTCTTTGCATCGGAACGATCATCACAGCATGCTCCAAAAATACACCCGCCGACGAGCCAAATCCAACAGCAATTTCGAACAGTGCCCCGGCGTCTTCAACGCAACCGACCGGTTTAGTCAAAAATCCGATCAGCCACAATAAAGTAGCAGATGTAACGCAATGGATGGATCAGGCCTCCACAAAAACGGCGGCACAATTAGCGCAAGAAGAAAAACTAGCTAAAGAGCAAAAAGAAGTAAAAGAAAAACAGATCCTCGAAGCAAAGCGCGCGTCTGATGGTAAAACTCAGAGCATAAAAAGTGAAGGCAACTCTTCCCCTAGCCAATCAACGGCAGCGCAGGTCACCAAAACAACGGAAAGCAAACCAGTTGAACCAGCTCCTATCGTTGTTGCGGCGGCGCCTTCACAAGTTGCCAGTGTACCGCTGGCAACAAAAGTCAATTCCGAGCCAGAGCGAGTCGTATTGAAATTAGTAAACAACGTCCCTCCAAAGTTTCCCGTCAGCGCCGCAAAAGCGGGAGTCAGCGAAGGAACTGTCAGTGCGCGGATTCAAATAGATACTGACGGCAAGGTCTCAAAGGTGGAAATTCTTAAAGCACGTCCGACCAAAGTTTTTGAGAAAGAAGTGATTAGTGCTTTATCGCAATGGAAATATGCGCCGATCCCTAATCCACAAACAGCCGTGGTCGAATTCAGTTTCAAAGGCGATCAATAGAGCGCTGAGCAACAAGGTACGCTTAAAAAAGTTGAAAGTCCCTCTTCGCCAAAACGGATTTTATGTCTTGTTTTAGCTCCGAGGGACTAGCAATGAAGGCGTCTACACCGGCGTCAGAGCTCGCCTTTATTTGTGTACAAAAGTACGAGTAGAGAACGATCTTATACTATGAATTGGGAATCAGACCCAATTCAGGACCAGACATCAGTTTTTCGATATCAAGTAAAATAATCATCCGACCTTCGATATCCCCCAAGCCCAACAAATAATCGGTTGAAAAAGTCGATCCAAGCTCAGGTGCTGGTTTGATCGTTGTTGAGGACAATGTCACGACATCTGAAACGCTGTCGACGATCATTCCGATTACCTTGCCTTTGATATTGAGCACAATAACGACCGTCGAGTCGTCAAAATTATCCGCCCCAGTATTAAAACGCAAACGCATATCAATCACTGGCACGATAACACCGCGCAAATTCATGACCCCTTTGAGGTAATCTGGCGCATTAGCAATACGTGTCAGCGTTTCGTAATTGCGGATTTCCTGCGTTTGCAAGATATGGATGCCATATTCTTCAGTACCAAGACGAAATGCCAGAAACTCTTGATCAATCTGAGGTTGAAATTGTTGCTGACTGTCAGCGGTTGGCGAAGCGAGATCAAATTCGCTCATGGCGATTTCTCCTAAAATAATGAAATGATGTTGTACTTAACATGTTAAGGAATCAGTTCAGGAACCAGACTTCATCGACACAAGCAGTAAGACAACCTTGGACTACAATCTAACACAAAGGCTAACATAATCATGCCCACAGGAAACACAAGCTAACAATTGACGGGGTTGATCCTCAACTTATTTTCCGTTTGCAACAGGTCCCTAACGAAAATATCGTGGTCTCACCGTTTTTTTGTCGCATTACTTCATTCCCGCCAACTGTCGCAACACATAAGCCGCTGCCATCATTCCAAACGACGCGGTAACAACAATCGATGAGCCAAACCCCGCACAATTGAGCCCTGTCACCCCTTGCGTACTGGTCGTTTCGGCATCGTGACCAAGCTCCGTAGCGGGACTCACTTCGCAGACCTCTGCGGTTTCGGGCATCGTCAGCACTTCCATCGAGAACACCGCATCGATCCCGAACTTGGTCTTTGAGCCACGAGGAAAGCCATGATTTTGTCGGAGACGCTTGCGAACCAACGCCAATAAAGGCTCTTGCTCAGTACGAGAAAGATCGCGAATCTCGATTTTTCCTGGGTCGGTCTGACCACCTGCTGCACCAATAGTGATCAGCGGCACTGCGTGTTGGCGGCAATACGCAATCAATGCTGTTTTCGCTTTGACGTTGTCAATTGCATCAATGACGTAATCAAATTGAGTTACCCCGATCATCGCCTCAAGGTTGTCGGGGCTGACAAAATCCTCGACCTCTGTCACTTGACAAAAAGGATTGATCAATGCGATTCGTTCGGACAAGGCTGTGACTTTCGCTTTGCCTAAGGTCTCGCTATTGGCCTGAATCTGTCGATTAATATTCGACTCAGCCACGTTATCAAGGTCAATCATCGTAATTTGACCAATCGCGCTACGCGCCAGGGCTTCGACCACCCAGGAACCAACACCTCCAACACCAATGACACATACATGGGCATGTTTAAAACGTTCCAGAGCGGCAGTACCGTACAACCGGGCAATGCCGCCAAAACGGCGTTCAAAATCGATATCTGAATTTTGTTGCATAATGAGCTTATTTAAGAATTACCCGTCATTTTACAAGACGGCGATTGATGTGTCGCAAGTAGCGTTAAAATGTGTATAGCATAATGAGATTAACCTCTCCAAAGGGAGTCAGCATGAATACCTTATTCGACAGTGCACCTGGCTTTGATCAGCCGTTAGCAGTGTTAAAACATTGTCATGACCGTATTCGTAAGCAACTAGCGACGATGGAGAAACTGGTCAGTCACCTTAACGATCTCGGGATTGATGAAGACGCACAACATGCAGCAAAAGCGGTGTTGCGCTACTTCCGTAAAGCTGCTCCGCAGCATCACGATGATGAGGAAATTGATCTATTACCCGAACTAGCGGCAACTGCCGTTGGCGATGATGCAACATTATTGAACGCATTGACGGCACAAATTCTGCAGCAGCACGGGCAGATGGGGCAACAGTGGAAAGTGTTAGAAACACAGCTGCAAGAAATTGAAGATGGTGAAGGTGCAGATTTGTCTGCGTCGGATGTTGAAGAATTTACCGCTCTATATGAAGAACACATGCGCATCGAAGAGACGCAAATCGCACCGATGGCAGCACGTTTATTCAACGAAGAGCAAATGAAAAAATTGGGCGCAGCGATGCAAGCACGCCGCGGTATTACCGCATAAGAAATAAGACATTGCATCACTGACAGCAGATGATTTTAAGCTGATTATTTTAAGGAAACCTATGTCTATCGCTGATATCCGCAAAGATTATCAACAAGCGAGCCTGTCCGAAACGGATGTTGCTGCAGATCCTATTCAACAATTTGCCACTTGGTTTGATCAGGCACTACAGGCTGATGTGGCAGAAGCGAACGCGATGAGTTTATCAACCGTCAACGCCGCAGGACGCCCTTCATCAAGGATTGTATTAATCAAAGAATTTGATCCGCGCGGTTTTTGTTGGTTCACCAACTATGACAGCGCAAAAGGCAATGATATTGCACAAAATCCGTATGCGGCACTGCTATTTTTCTGGACGGCGCTCGAACGTCAGGTACGTATTGAAGGCAAAATTGAAAAAATCTCTGCCCAAGAAAATGATACCTATTTTCATAGCCGCCCACTCGGTAGCCGCCATGGAGCGCATGCATCACAGCAAAGCCGCCCGATTCCTCATCGTGCCGCATTAGAAGATCAACTAGTCGCGGTGTTGGAAAAGTACGGCGACCAGCCGCCACGTCCTGAACATTGGGGCGGTTATCGACTCGTGCCTGAAAAAATCGAGTTCTGGCAAGGTCGCAGTTCGCGCTTGCACGATCGGATTGTCTACACACGGAATGCGGATGGTAGCTGGTCGATAGGTCGCCTACAGCCATAAACGCTCTGAGCCGATAGCATCATCGTTACCGTCCATTTCAATTGAAATTGGGCGGTATTTTTTTGTACGTAGGCAAAAAAGAACTTCTTTCAGAATAGTGTCATACAACGGTCATTTTATAGAAACTCCCTGTTACCAAACCACATGCTTGGCGACATAGACATCATGTTATTCTCTGCGCTTTATGTACTTACCGGCATTTTATGGGTAAAAGAAGAATCTTGCTATTGAGTGTTTCTGCAGGTGCAGGGCATCAACGTGCTGCTGAGGCAATACATATCAGTGCTTTACAGCGCAGCGAGGATTTGGAGGTATGTCATCTTGATGTCATGGATTTTGTGACGGCAGGATTTCGAAAAATCTATACCGACTTCTATATTAAACTTATCAACAAAGCGCCCACTTTATGGGGCTATCTGTACCACGCAACCAATGACGCGCAGCCGGATAGTACGATGGAGAAGCTGCGCCGTAGCGCGGAGCGCCTCAATGCGCGCCCGCTCCTGCGGGCTATCGCAGAGTTTGCACCCGATGCTATTATCTGCACCCATTTTTTGCCAGCAGAGATGCTTTCACGCTTGATCTACAAAAAACGTCTACATTGTCCAGTCTGGGTACAAGTAACCGATTTTGATTTGCACCGGATGTGGATCCACGAACACATGTCCGGCTACTTTGCAGCGAATGAAGAGATTGCGCAGCGGATGCGATTGAGCGGCATCCCTGAACAACTTATTCATATCACTGGCATACCAGTAATGCCCACATTTACCCGCCAGCCAACGCGACAAATCTGTGCCACAGAAATTGGGTTGGATCCCGCGAAACCAACGGTATTATTGATGGGTGGTGGCGCTGGGTTAGGTGGTCTTGATCAGGTTGCACAACGACTATTGGCATTAAAAGTCGATTTTCAATTAATTGTACTTGCCGGTAAAAACCTGTCTGCCCTCAAGGCGTTACAAGCGATGATGCTAGAACTACCAGGCAGACTTGTCGCTCTTGGCTTTTCGGATCAGGTTGAGCGCCTCATGGCCTGCTCTGATCTGGTCATTACTAAGCCAGGGGGGCTCACTACCTCGGAATGTCTGGCAATGGGATTGCCCATGATCGTTAACTCGCCGATCCCTGGGCAGGAAGAACGCAATGCGGATTACTTATTAGAGCAAGGTGCTGCACTCAAAGCCTATGATGATCTGAGCCTTGCTTATCGCCTTGAACTACTTTTATCCAACCCCAAAAAACTCCAGACAATGCGCGCCGCGGCGATCGCCTTAGGAAAACCAAATGCCGCTGCTGATGTTGTCTCTTTCGTTCTGAATTCCCCTATTAAACCTAAAGATTAGTCCCATGTCTAAGCCACATCCTATCAGGGCATTTTTTCTCACGTTCATGTGGGTCGCCTTACTTGCGATTTTTTTCTCGGAAGTAGAAATTCAGATTGAAGGGGCCGCGGGTTGGGGAGCCAATCTGCCGACGTGGCGTATTGAAAAACACTGGTTACTAGATTTATTTTGGGGAGGACGGGCAATGACTGGCTACCATGCGTGGGTATTTCCATTCATTGCCATGTTTTTTCATTTTCCGTTTTTCTTTGGTGAGGCGTGGACACTCAAACTACAGGCCCGAGTCATTTCCTGTGTGATTGAGTTCTGGATTGTTGAAGATTTTTTATGGTTTGCTCTCAATCCTGCCTTTGGCTTAGAGCGATTTAATCCTGAGATCGTGAAATGGCATCATCACTGGATGTGGGGTACGCCTGTTGATTACTGGATTGGTGGCCTCATTGCTGCGTTGCTGTTCTACTATTCATTTCGCCCACAGAAATAAACTGGTCACCAACAATTGGAGACCCTCAACAAATTTATCAGTTAATCGGTACAATCATCGTTATGATGAAACTACATGCAGATTATTCAGCTCGCGCTGTCGTACAAACAATGGACTTGCCTTGGACAGACTCTCCTGTGGCAGGCGTTCAACGAAAACTAATTGAGCGGGACGGCGATGAAATTGCCCGTGCGACATCCCTCGTACGCTATGCAGCTGGGGTGCAATTTTTTACGCATGAACATACATTAGGTGAGGAGTTTTTAGTCCTCGAGGGTGACTTTAACGATGAATTCGGCACCTACGGCCCAGGTACCTATGTGAAAAATCCACCAGGTTCATCCCACGCGCCGTTTACCGTTGGTGGCTGCACCATCCTCGTCAAATTGCGGCATCTGGACATCAACGATACAGAGCGAGTCGTTCTCAGTACAACGAACGCTGTCTGGTATCCAGGTACAGTCCCAGGACTATCAGTTCTTCCCTTGTCTGATTTCGGTACCAGTCATACAGCACTGGTGAGATGGCAGCGTGGCACGCAATTTAATATGCACAAGCATTTTGGTGGTGAAGAGATATTTGTTCTGGAAGGAGTATTTCAGGATGAAATGGGAGACTATCCTGCTGGCACATGGATCAGAAGTCCACACATGAGTTCACATATGCCCTCGAGTGAACAAGGTTGTCTGATTCTCGTTAAAACTGGACACCTACCTCTGCCCCATCATTAGAAATTAGAAATCACAAGTTCCAAATGAAACAAAAAATAGTTCTACGGCATCTCAGCCAAGACAGCGCGTGCTATAGACGCAGCGCATACGTCGGCATCTAGCATCATCACTGTCATTCAGTATCAATGAACGTCCACGTGTCGGCACCATCAAAATAGCGCACCTTGACTTGCTCTTGTAACCTAAGATCAAAATTGCGTAAATTAATGCCGTGGCTTGTTCCCAGCTCACCATCGATGGGCTCCCAATGAGTCACACATCCGCAGTAGTTGCAACGAATTGTTTTCAGCGTCTTGTCTCCCCACACGTAGTTGCTCGTGTGCTCAGGATGCCCCTCGATGCGAACAGAACCAAACGGATAGCGCGCCCACAGAGCGCCAAGACGCCGACATAACGAGCAATTACACGCGATTGCTGTTTCTGGTATCGAAGGCAGCATTAAGCGTACTGCACCGCAGTGGCAAGAACCTTCTAGTCCTGGTTGTTCGGACGTGACATACGTCATTCAAAGACTCCTCAATCAGAAAAAATTTGCTGTTGATATTTTCTAAATATTAATAACTTTCGACGCCTTCCGAAGGCTTTCAACGGAAAATTAAGAGCAGCACAATGACTGTTAAATATTTGTAAATTTACAAAAAATTACAGCTTGCTGGCGGTATGCCTCCTACACTGCATTTCCCCAAAATGACTGCAGACGATATCGACCATGTTCTACTTCAGAATCAAAGATAGCTTACGCACTTTATTTCGTATCCGTCAAATCCGATGCACTCCACTCGCGGGCGCAAAACCACCGCTCGGAAGTACTATCGTGCTCAATACCTTAAAAATGCAATTACTCGTCCCGATTGATAACGAGCAATGGCAATGGCTTAGTCATCGTGGCTGGCGCGCCTTAGATATGCGCAAAAACCGCCGCCGTTATTACCGCGTTCCCAAGGCAGCCGTTGAACGCTTCATTCTTGCCAGTGTAGAAGATCGTGACAAGCTGTATCAACGCCTGGTGACGTATCCATATACACACAGATTTCTCGAATAGGGCGCGGATACGCTATCGCAGCAGTGTTTCTTGCCATTGCTGATGCGGCATCAATCAATGACCGTTGATGAATCCCCAATATCGACGGCTGACGCCACAATGAGTCTGCCTTCAGCGATGACATGTTGCAATCTCTATTTCTGATCAAAATCATCATTTTTATTACCAAAAACATATCACACATACACATCCTCTCACTAAACTTGTCTTACGTAAATTTCGGCATGTCCTGAAACCTTATAAAATTAATTTTTAGACAATACTCAAGCTGCCAGCAAGAAGGTAAAATGCCGCATGCAAAATTTTAGTGACGACACCCACGCACAGAATGAGGATGACCTCGCTCTGCAGACGTATTTTAAAACTGGTATTTCTCCCGATGACGTTTCCGCCGTTTTTCCGTTGAGACGTGGCCAGCCTGTGCTTCAGGCTTTCACAGCCTTGTTTCATGGTGGGTTTAACGGTGTCTTGTTACGTCTACTGGTGTTGCGCGAGCTGACAGCTGACGTTGATTCTCCATCCCTGACCCGCGCCGACATCAATGCGAAGCTCGGTTATCTGGAACCCGAGGCACTCGAAACGGTCCTTGCGCGGCTACGTTCGACTGGACTACTCATCTGGGATGCGAGTCAATCGGTCTACAGGATCGCACCAACGGCGCGTAATGTTCTGTCGGCCGTGGAGTCATTGTTACAAGTCGAAGAAAACAACGACCAGGCAGAAATGAGCTATATGCTGACTCAGGTCGCTGGTGCGCAAGCGGTTGGTGGTGTCTCAGTTGAGCAATTACATCATCTTCTGGGACGCCTGATTGAGCTGACAGAAGAATTCTCAGATGCGATCGCCTCAGGCTCTGAATTTCAGCTCCGCGCAGCGCAGCAAAAATGGCATACTGCTTGTGACTGGGTTGAAAAAGGCTCACAGATTATTCATGCCATTACGCATGATGAACGTGCTGACGCTGCGACCCATCGTGCAGCACAAGCGATTGGCCGTGCCCAGAGTGCGCTATTGAATATGCAAGGGATGTTTTCACGGGCACTCAATCAGATCGAGCGTCAGCGCGTGCATCTGGGACAATCTGGTTTATCGACCACCGATATTAAAACTTGGTTACTACAAAAGGATGACCTTGCTGCACTAGCAGACGACGCCTTGGCGCAGCCAGTCACACCGTTGTTTATCACGCCATCAGAAATGATCGATGTCGCCGAAAGTGAATTATTGAGCCATCGTGTGTCGGCAATTGCAGGCGCGTTACCGGTCGGCGAAAACGCGATTTCTGTTGCCAATGATGACAGCGACGCTTTGCATGAACTAGACCACTGGCTTGGTTTATTAGATAAGACCGATGTGAAAGAAAAATCCATCGCTCTGCAAGATATTTTGTTGCCAGCCAATTTTGCGATTGCCTCTTACCGTGCTTCGATGTTGCCACTCCTTGGCGACGCCAATGAATCTGCATTACAAGGCGCGACAGGTACGCTGGCACGACTCCCCCTGGTATTCAATTCCAAGGACAAAATGCAAAAGCTTAATGATCCGCATATCGCGGCAATGTCTATTGCCAGTCTGAGTATCAGCACCCGCCACGACATAGATCCGGCAGTCGTCGCTTCATCCGTACCAAACAGAGAAACACCATGACTGAAGATGCACAAATTCTGATCGCCCGCCTGTTGGCGCACCAAACCTTGCGTCGTGAAGATAAGCTCGTTAAACGTGCCTTGTCAGATGAGATTTTCCGGACTGAATTAGATACGCGGCTCAAAGCCTGCGGTATGAAATTCATCGATAACGTCTATGCGGACTACGTCACATTGGCACTTACTCGCGATAGTGAGTCAAAAGTGTTTGGTACGAAAGAAACCTGGCAGAACAATAATTTCGGACTGGCAAGGGATGGCGTTGCGCTATTAGTTGTATTGTGGTCACTGATCATCTTGCCAAAACGCGAAAGGCAGGAAGCCCATCAACTGGCAGAAGAAGATCAAAACGATATGTTCGGTAAAGAGAAGCCGTTGCCACGTGCCGAAGATACATCGATTGGTATTTCTTATCGTGCATTGCTGGCTGATTTCGGCGACAAACTCGGCAAAAAAACCCGCATGGATATGAACCTGGGCCAGCTGGCCAGGGTTGGTTTTATTGAACGTAAAGGCGATATGATTTTAGAGGGACCGTTACTCGATCTCTTGATGGACACCGACACGCTGAAAGACCGCATCATTAACGGTGCGCTATCGGATATTTTCCATCTTCCAGCGCCACGTACACCCGCTGTGATCGCTACCGCTACGGATATCGCTACAGACCACGATGTGCAAAGCAATGAAGAAGCAGTGCCCGATCCCGAGTGATGTGCAATCGGTTTTCTATGCTTAGCAACGTTCACCAGACAAAAGAATACACACCATGTTTCATATTAAATCGTTAGAGTTGGTTCATTGGGATTACTGGCAGCGGATTAAAAATATTCCGCTCGATGCCAAGATCATCACCATCGCCGGTCAGAATGGTTCTGGCAAAACGACGCTGCTCGACGCCTTACGTACCTTGTTCGGTCTCGAATGCTCAATGGGACGTTCGTATAAGCACTATGCACGACATTCTGGGCAGCAGACTGCGTGGATACGCTCTGTCGTCGATAACAGTGCCGTGGGTCCGCAGGTATCGAATCGCCCTTTCCGTATGTCAGGCTTGTATGATGATGAAGTGACCTTATTTTGTAAGATTGAAAAAAATGGTGGCGACTGGAAGCGTCAATACTTGATGCGCGGTGGCAAAGTTGAAATTGAAGAAGTCACAGAAGCCAATGACTGGCTAGGTGTCGAAAGCTATCGCAAACGGTTATCTCATGCGGGCCTGTCTAACGCCATGGGAAAAGTACTGGCACTAGAACAAGGTGAAACCGATAAGCTCTGCGAATACGCACCACGCCAATTACTTGACCTGGTATTTCAGGTATTTGGCGATAAAGAGGTGCTCGATGCCTATGACGACGCTAAGCGCCATCAACGCGATACAGAAACCGAATTGCAACGCTTTGAGACAGAGCTCGAAGCAGCAAAAGCGAATCTGGAAGGTTTGCGCCTCAAAGTCGCGAACTACCATCAATACGAAAGTCTGAGCAAAGAAAAACGTGACCTGCAAGAAGAGATTTTACCGACCCTGCAATACCATGAGGATCTGGAAAAAGCGAACGCGACCAGCCATTCGTTACGCGCCTCTAAACGTTTTCTGAAAACACAAGATGAGGCCTTATCAGAGCGACGTCAACATCTCGCCCAACAAGCTCAACTCGTCACCGAAGCAAAGCAAGCGGAAGCCGCATTAGAATCAGAAGAATCGGCACTGCGCGAAAAACTGTCGCACATCAATGCCAAACTTAAACCGCAAGAAAGCTTATTAGAACAAAAAGCGCGTCTGCAAAAATTAGCGGCAGAAGCGGATGCAGATGTCGCCACAATTGCCGACGATCTAGAAAAAAAAGAAGCTGAACTTTCTCGTCAAAAAACTGAACGCGATAGCCTGAGCCAGCGTATTGCCGCCGAGATGGACACGATCGCTGCGCTTCAGGGAAAATCGAGTTTACCCGATCCGGAAAACGTCCGGCAAATGCGACGTGCACTCAAAGAAGCGAATATTGAGCATTGCATGCTGCCCGATATTGTCGAAGTCACCGATCCGCAATGGCAAGGCGCCGTCGAAGGCGTATTGCGCGGTTATACATCCGTGATCCTGCTCGATAAAGCAAGTGACGCTACTGCTGCTTACCGGATTGGTGAAAAACAAAAATATAGCCACTTCATCGTCCCCGATCGTATCAGTGCTCCGATCGTGAAAGACCACAGCTTACTGTCGGTAGTGAACTTCACCGCACAAGCACCTGGATGGCTGATCGAACAATTACAACGTATTGATACCGTCGCTTCGATTGAAGCGGGCATGAAGCTACCACGCTCTCAAGAATGGATTACACCAGACGCTTATCATTTTGAGCGCCGTGGAGGCCGCTCCTTGTTTGTGGATGTGTCGCGCTACCGCTTTGGTAACGCAGGCCGTACACAACGTCTCGAAGCGCTGCTGAAATCCTTACCGCGTCTGCAATCGCAAGAAGATGTGCTGACGATGAACATCAGCAAACTCGCGGGTGAAATCAGTGCTTACAAAGCGCGACTAGCTGGTGTCGATGCGGCAAAAGAATTAAATGCTCGGCATGCAGAGTTTGAAGAGGCCACCCGTAACACCCAGCCACTCAAACAGCAGCGTATTGAAGTCGGTAGCCGACTTGGTGAATTGGCGCCATTACTGAAAGCAGCGACAGAACGACGTTCAATTTCTCACTTAAAATGGGAACAAGCCAAAGCGGCGATTGCCGATGCCGAAAACCAATTACGCACCTCAGAAAAACGTCATGCTGAAGAACGTAAAACACAGTTTGAAACACTGCGTACTATGCGTACGACGTGGCAGACATTACCACCCAACTGGAAACGCAGCTCGCACCGCAAAGAGCTCGTCGCCGAGCATGAAAACGTCCACCAGATCGAACTGCGCATCCGCAGCCTGAGTAACAATTTAGCGCGTGATGACTGGGAGACCGATGCGACCGTGGTGGACCAATACACACGTTTAAATACCTTATTGCAGGGACGCCAGGCCGAAACCGACGAGCGTCGTTACCAGAATAACCGCGCTATCGAAGCGACCGTCAATGCACGCGCTGCGTATATGGACAGACTACGCTTCACGATTAAGTCGTATAGTAAAAATATCAAACAGCTCGGTGAATTAGCTGGTATCGAAGTCCACACCGATCCGGTCAAGTTAGAAAATGACGATATTCAACTGGCACAGGCGGGTTTGCATGTTCGCTTCAAGTTCGATGGCAAAGGTCCGATCGGCATGAACGACGGTGAGGCATCCGGTGGTCAACAGGTCATGAAATCGCTGATTTTGCTGATCGGATTGCTCAAGTCTGAAGACGGCTCCGGCGGCTTTGTGTTCATTGACGAACCGTTTGCCCATCTGGATATTCGTAATATTCAGTTGGTTGGCGAATTCCTCAAAAATACCGATGCACAATATTTGATGACGACACCATTGACACATAACACTGATGTCTACGACCCATCTGAACTAACACTGATTACGAGCAAAAAGAAAAAAGATACTGAATGGGCGCAGCCTATTTTTGTCTTGCAACGGAAAACGGAAAAAACAAAAGAGCGGGCATAAAACAAGGTGTCGACGGGGTGACGTCAGGTTAAACACAAAACCAACGGACATCCCTTGGCACTGCCCCTCCCCCTCAACGGCAATCATCAAACTTGCCGCGATAGCAGTGTTATCATGCAGACTTTACATAGTTTTCCACCGCATCTATGTCTATCCCCGCTACCGTCGAGCAAACTGCTACCGTAAAAAAATATCTGCCTTGGGTTGTCGCTATTGCCCTTTTTATGGAGCAATTAGACTCGACGATTATCAATACAGCAGTGCCTGCTATGGCACAGAGTCTACAAGTCACGCCATTAAGTCTTAAAGCCGTCGTCACAAGTTACATTTTAAGCTTGGCGGTTGGTATTCCGGTCAGTGGCTGGATTGCTGATAAGTTTGGTACACGCAGGGTATTTAGTCTGGCAGTAGCTATATTTACCCTCTCATCTGCCTTATGTGGTCTCTCGCTTAACTTACCCATGCTGGTCGCGGCACGCATACTGCAAGGGATGGGCGCCGCAATGATGATGCCCGTTGGGCGACTGACTATTGTGAGAACGTTTCCCAAATCAGAATTACTCACTGCGATGAATTTTGTGATTATTCCGGCGTTAATTGGACCGCTACTTGGCCCGACTGTCGGTGGATTAATTGTACATTGGCTATCTTGGCGGATTATCTTCTTTGTCAATATTCCGGTCGGTCTGGCAGCGCAATACTTAATCCATCGTCATATGCCGGATTATTATGGCGAAGTGGCACGTCCATTGGATGTGAAAGGATTAATTCTGTTTGGCACAGGCGCGGCACTACTCTCCTGGTTACTAGAAATTTTTGGTGAACATTCGATTTCGGCAACATTAACTTTATCGTTGTTTGTGCTGTCATTGTGCTTGCTTGGCTGGTATGGCTGGCACTCGCAGCACACGACTACGCCGCTGCTGAAATTGCAATTATTTACGGTCCGCACTTTCCGGGTATCCGTGGTGGGTGGATTTATTACACGCCTTGGACTTGGTGGTTTGCCTTTTCTGCTGCCGTTACTATATCAATTGGGACTCAATCTGCCTGCCTGGCAGTCAGGATTATTGATGATGCCCGCCGCTGCCGCAGCGATGTTCATGAAATTAATTGCCAGCCGGGTATTGCGACGTTTTGGATATCGACAAGTGCTGATCGTCAATACGTTAATGATCGGCGTCACGATTTGTACTTTTTCTCTGGTTACGCCAGCGACACAATGGTATGTGATCGTGCTTCTGAGTCTGACACAAGGTTTTTTTAATTCTCTGCAATTTACCAGCATGAATTCGATGGCTTATGCCGATATCAAACCTGCAGATTCCAGTATGGCCAGTACGATTGCCAGCACGCTACAACAAATGTCCATGAGTTTTGGTCTGGCCTGCGGCTCGTTAGTGACAGCCTGGTATCTGAGCGGCCTACCTCAATCAGACAAAATCGCTGTCACCAATGCATTGCACAATGCCTTTTTAACTCTGGGCATCATGACGCTACTGTCGTCAATCACTTTCTGGACGCTGCGTCCAGAAGATGGTGAAAGTGTCAGCAAAGGTGGGGCATAAATCGTCGCACGGCAATCTGGGTTGGTTGGACAAACAACGATTTCTGATGACAGACAGGCATTTTCTTGAGAAGTGCATATGGATGAGACACGAGTATGTCATTCATATTCGAATAAAAAAGGCCACTCGCATTAATAAAAGAGCGTCCCTTTTTTTCAACACGTGACATCAGTTGACGTTACGTTTTAATATCGCATTCAATTCGCCATTCTTTTTCAGGGCTTCAATTGCAGCATTCAGACGTGGCAGCGCATGCGCTTTACTTGGATGGACTCGGAGCATAATATCGCTTGACTGTACGTAGCGTCCCTCTTCGCAATTGTATTTTCCAGCATCGACTTTAGTCCAATATTGCTTCACATATTGACTGATGATGATCTGGTTAAAACGATTTGCTTTTAGCATGATCAGCAAACTGGGATTGGTATAAATATCAGCGCGTTTAATGCTTCCGTTGGCAAACGATGCGTCAAATTCCGGATGGCTATAGTTAGCGATCACGCCTATCGTTTCACCTTTAAAGCTAGTAACGGATTCATGCTTTCGTCTTTCACCAGGGCGATAGCAAAGAATATCATTCACCGTCACAAATGGATCGCTATATAAACCTGGTACCGATGATGTACTGCGCCATTTTGGATTGACACCCACTTCGATGTCAGTGATGCCCATTTCAAACGCCTGGAATACGCGTTTAATAGGAAGAACCTGCACCTCTAGTTGGTCGCCACTTTGATGAGCAATTGCTGACATCACCTCTGGAAAAATACCCGTAACTTTGCCTGCTGTTGTGTAGACAAATGGTGCATCTCCGCCGTCATAATATGCGATGCGAAATGTTTCTGATTTTGCGGCAACGCTCATTGATATTGCCAGAAGAAACAATATGGGTTTCAACATCTTTACACTAAGATCTTATCAATATAAGGATGAGTATATCAATGAATTTGAGATGCGACTATGGTGTTCAAGCGCAATTGATGCAGACTAATAATCGCCTCGCGTGTTGGGGTTGCGACTGCATCTCGCAATGTGTAGCCATCAAGTACCGCATAAAAGCTTTTCTGTGCCTGATCGAGTATACGTTTAAGTTGGCAATTTCCTTTCAGTCCACAGGCGGGTTTAGCGCAATCAATTAATTCGACATGGCCCTCCAGGGTCGAAATAAGATGTCCCAACTTATATTTTTGCACGGGCTGCGCCAATGCCATCCCGCCCCCTTTACCGCGTGTCGTCACAATCCATTCCTGCTGTGCTAAAAAATGAACTACCTTAACCAAATGATTACGAGAGACATTGAACTGCAATGCAATTTCAGAAATGGTCACCGGCTCTGTACGGTCAGGATATGTCAAATAAATCAGGACGCGCAGGCCTAAATCGGTAAAGTGGGTAAGTTGCATAAGTTGCTATTCTTGAAGTTCGCAGAACTGGTACGTTATTGTCTCATTAAAACTGGCATGCAGACATCAGCAAACCAGAGAACCCAATACCGAAACACAATTAGCGTACAGCGCTGATGGCAAAAAAACACGATGATAACAACATCGTGTCTCTCGTCTACAAACAATTATGCCGCAACGCCCCCGCTGCCAAAAGCCTCCGCATAAATTTTTCCAGCATCAACACCCAGTCGTTTTAGTGTACCGATTTGCTCCTGCATGAATGGTACTGGGCCGCATACATAATAATCGGCGCCGGGAAGCAAACAAACAGATGCAATCTCTTCTAAGTTTAACCGTCCGCTAGCCTGGTAATCAACCTCGAGTACATCTTGTTCTCTCGGCACTTCGTAATAGATCAACGTCTTAAGGAAAGGATGTTCAGCACTCAATTGTCGAAGTTGTCGCTTAAATGCATGAACACCGCCATGGCGGCAAGCGTGAATAAAGACAATCTGGCGTGTCGAATGTGTTTCAGCCAGGTGCTCGAGCATCGATACCTTGGGTGTGATGCCGACCCCCGCGCTAATCAACACGACGGGGGTGTTGCGATCTTCATGCAAGAAATAATCGCCCATTGGTGGCGCGACATCGATCAGACTGCCCTCTTTCACATTATCATGAAGCTGCTGCGAAACCAATCCATCAGCTTGCAGACCATTCCCCTGCGCGCGTTTGACGGAAATCCGCAAGCTGTCTTTTCCAGGGGCTGCTGACAGACTGTATTGACGCGCCTGACTGACGCCAAGTGATGGAATAGATAATTTGACCGAAATATATTGCCCCGGTAAATAGGTAGGCACTTTGCCACCGTCTGCAGGACTGAGATAAAACGAAGTAATCTCGTCACTTTCAATCACTTTTTCCGCAACGTTAAAACTACGCCAGCCACTCCACCCGCCATTCTGATTGACCGCCTGTTGATAGATCATCTGCTCTTGCGTTATCAATATATCTGCTAGTTGACCATAAGCGGCAGCCCAAGCGGCAATCAGCGCATCACTAGCAGCATCACCCAGCACTTCTTTAATTGACGCTAATAAATGCTTACCAACAATAGCGTAGTGTTCTGCACGAATCCCGAGACTGACATGCTTATTCGCGATCAGTCGTAAGGCGGGTTCTAATACCTCCGGATGATCGATGTGCTCGGCATAAGCAAGTACCGCCATCGCCAATGCTTGCTGCTGCCGTCCAGTTTGTTGGCTCGTTTGATTAAACACTGGTTTGAGCTCAGGGTTATGCGTGAACATGCGAGCATAAAAATGGCGCGTCAATGCCACACCGCTTTCCTTGAGGACTGGTACGGTTGACTTCACCAATTCGCGTATAGAGGAATCTAACATAATAAACCTTGTAAATATATTTTAAATACATCTTTTAATGTAAGCGACGACCGAGTCAGCGGCATCATTGACCACATCTTGCCTGAGCGCATGCTTAACATCATATCCGATTTAAAATGTATTTTCAATACACCTTTAAAAGAACGCGAAAGTACCCTGTGGCGCGCACGTCGCTTTTACTCGTTTCAGCGCGTGCCCCCAAGCATTTTATTTGTATAGTAGTGAGAAGTCGGAGAATGGCTACAAGCTTGCGTGAGGATTCAAATGTAGACGTTGATCATTTGCCTCGAGCGCTGCCTGACATTGAATACATCGCTCGGCGGTAGGTTCTACCTCTAAGCGATTAAATGGAATGGGACCACCGCATTCACAACAGACATCGGCGATGTTTTCACTCAGACGTGCTTGTGCTCGCTGTAAAGACTGCCATTCCGCATGCTCATGCAAGAATTGAGACATGGCATCATGATTGAGCACATCAGTGATAACACCATCGCCTTCGCCACTCTGATGGTCGAGCTGTTGAGGATTGTGCTGGCGCAATTCCGCCTGAATTTTTTGCTCCAACGTGTCTAACGTTGATTTTAATGTTGCTTGCTGTGCGAGATTGAGGCTCATATTTTTCCCTTGAGACTTCATAGAAAAGAACTCAATGCAAGATCAAATCCAATGGCTAACATTGGCATATGAGAATTGTGAGTGAGTTCCAAAGGCTAACATGGAGAAGCCGTCGTTAAAAAAACGACAAGCAGCATGTTCGACGATTATGCGATTGAGATTACTCTACTTAAGATGAAAAGTTTTGATAAAACTCAATACTTATGAAAGCTGTTTTTTTTGAAGTAGCGAATTAAAAATCACGTCCAACATCGTCGCTATTTCTTTAATTGAATGCATCAACGATGCCACATCGATCTGAATGGCAACATGAATAAATGTGGTTCAAAAAAAAGCACCATAAAGAAAATTTCTTCATGGTGCCACTGCTTTTGATTCCATCCTTAAGACGTCAACAACCTAAGAAAATCCCGAGACTGCGTGTCATCTGAAATGAGAGATTAAAATTCTTCCCACTCGTCCGTTGCAGCTGCATTCGATTTACTCGCCTTGAGCGCGGGTGCTGCTGGACGGGATTTTGGCGCTTGCTTTGGCGCTGGTTTTACTGTCAGCGTCTGATGACCCGCAGAGCTTGTAGTGCGTGGCTTAGCGGGTTGACGTTGCGCGTGATTTGGCGCCCCGCCAGTGGTCGTGCTGTTGTGCAATTTAAAAACAGAAACGACTTGGCTTAAGCGAGTTGCCTGATCCTGTAATGAAGAAGCCGCCGCCGCTGCCTGCTCAACCAACGCCGCATTTTGCTGCGTACTTTCGTCCATGTGAATGACCGCATGATTGATCTGATCGATACCGGCACTCTGCTCATGGCTGGCATTGCTGATTTCACTGACGACATCGTTCACTTTTTGGATACTAGTGACGATATTCGTCATCGCCACACCAGCCTGATCAACTAAGCGTGTTCCGGAGTCGACTTTTTCAACGGAGTTATCAATCAACGTTTTAATTTCTTTTGCTGCAGATGCAGAACGTTGCGCTAAATTTCTGACCTCAGCGGCAACCACAGCAAACCCACGACCTTGTTCTCCAGCACGAGCAGCCTCAACAGCAGCATTGAGCGCGAGAATATTTGTTTGGAAAGCAATGCCATCAATAACACTAATGATATCGACGATTTTTCTGGATGAATCATTAATCGCGGCCATCGTTTCAACAACTTGAGAAACAACCGAACCACCTTCAACTGCAACCGTGGCCGCAGCACTCGCCAATGTATTCGCTTGACGTGCATTGTCAGAGTTTTGTTTAACTGTGCTGGTGAGTTCTTCCATCGACGAGGCGGTTTCTTCCAATGCACCCGCTTGTTGCTCGGTGCGGGATGATAAATCCATGTTGCCAGTGGCAATTTCTGCAGACGCTGTTGCGATCGCATCCGTTCCCTGACGAATTTCTGTACAAATCACTTCGAGGCTGCTCGCCATTTCTTTGATTGAACTCATCAATTGGGCAATTTCATCGGAACCAGACGCATCAATTTGTTGGGTCAAATCACCTGCGGCAACTGCCGTCGTCACTCTAATTGCTTCTTCCAGTGAACCGACAATTTTCTTAATCAAACTCAACCCCATGATGGTGATCACTAAAATTGACATCAGACTAATTCCAGCGGAGAGCCAGTTTGCATGGTTTAGGGTTTGTTTTGCATCATTCGATCCTGTATCACCGAGTTGTCTATTGTATTGACGATGTGCTTGTATCGCCGTGGTCATTTGCTCGATTATGTCGTGACTGCTGAACATCTCTTGCAAAGCTTCTTCATGCTTACCATCTATCTCTTTGGTGATAACGCGATTAAGAAGTGCGTAATACGCTGCGATCTTAGTCCGAACATCAGTTAATAAAGCTTTATCTTTATTATCAGAAATATCGTCCTTTTCGTATTTGGCTAGTGCTTTTTCTACCTTTGCTTTATCACTCTCGATACCAGTGTAATATTTTTTCTTTTTTTCGGTATCCATTGCCGCGAGACTCTGCCATATTTTAACTCGCATATTGTCAACGTTATCACTTACACCATCTATTTCAATTAGACTTGGAACGGTGTTGGCATTAGCATAGTCTGCAGCATCAAATACCCGTTGGATTTGATATAAATTGAGACCAGCGGCAAGTAACATTGCAATACCGACAAAAATAATCAATATATATAGGCGCTTAGCAATGGTCATTTTCGAATCCCCTCAAATTATCTTAATATTACTTAAATGCAATATATTTATAGTATTGGCATTCACTTTCAGGTAAGTGACTCCAATGTGTATAACAATAGGTCATTTCCCGCACGGCAATATATAAATATTGTTATTTTCAATATAAATACACATTCTTCAGCAATAATAGTTCACCAACAAAACGCATTAACTATTGTTCTTCGTAGAGAGAACGAACTCTCAAAAAAATCGACGAGACTTGGGTGTTGCAACCCAGACGATCGCGCTTATTACTTTAGTCCAGTTATTGCATGACAAAAGAAAAAATTGGTGTTTTTTGATAAATTTCGTGAAAGCCACTGATGCAAAAAAATGACAAAAAAAAAGAGATAACCATTGCCGCTATCTCTTAGTCAATAATCAAGGATAGGCCAAAATCTATTGCCTCGCTGATTATTTTAGTATTGATAAATTTGGTTCTTATGCTTGTCGATAATTATTCAGCATTTTGTAACTTCTGGCGTAAAAAGCAAAAATCAGTGCCGCTAAAAGTGCAAAGCAAGCAAAAAAGAACATCAGAAATGCCGTTGAGCTAATACCAGTGGTTCTAATTTGCGCTAAAACAGTCGGGCTCTTCACGCTCGCATCTGCCAATAAAACCCAGAGATTACCGATGGTAACGGAGAGGCTCCAGAAACTCATGATCACGCCTTTCATCGCTAACGGTGCTTGTCCGTAAGCGAATTCAAGGCCAGTGGTTGAGACCAATACTTCACCCAATGTTAGTAGCGCGTAGGGCAAGACTTGCCAGGTCACCGACAGCGCATCGCCACCATCCATGGATAACTGCAACAATCCGACCACAATCCAGGCAATACCAGAAAAAGCGATCCCCAATCCCATACGACGTAAGGCCGTCAACTCAAATCCGATACGTCTACAAAATGGGTACAGGACCAAATTATTGAATGGGATCAACAGCATCACCAACATCGGATTTAACGCCTGCATCTGCGACGACTGGAACCACGACGGTTTTGTCATCGAGTCAGCTTGGACGACCCACGTCGATGCTTTCTGATCAAAGAGCGACCAGAATGGCGTCACCAGCGCAAAGATAACCAACACTCGCAAAACAGAGCGAACACCATCGACGGTCGCATCGGGATGAACGCCATACGCGCGGTCCAATTGTATCCACGCCCCAACGCCACCAAAACCTAGCAGGGTAACAAGTGCCAGACAAAATGCAGGCACCAGGCCTAATGTCGGCGTCTGCGCCAACGCAGTCATTGCCACGACCACACCTGCGACAGCGATGAAAAGGCCTGTACGGGATTGACCGTCTACTTTCGTCACTAACGCTGTACGCACCACATTGAGAAAGGAATGAGGGTCTTTAACAACAGGGGCGACGTGAACATATTTTTTCCGACCCGACCAGAAAATAATCGTAGCGATAAACATCAGGATACCGGGAATACCAAATGCCACGCTAGCCCCCAATTGCTTAAGGAAAATCGGCATCAGTAATGAAGCAAAAAAAGATCCAAAATTAATGATCCAATAAAACGCATCAAATACTTTTTGCGCTAGGCTACGATTACTTTGATCAAATTGGTCACCAACAAACGATGACACAAGTGGCTTAATCCCGCCAGAACCTAGCGCAATCAAAAACAAGCCGACATAAAATCCGCGTGGATTATCGTCAAACATCGCCAGACATGCATGCCCGGCACAATAGACCAGGCTGAGCCAGAACACCGTATTGTATTTACCAAAGAAACGATCCGCTAACCAACCACCGAGCAACGGGAAAAAGTACACCCCAATCACAAACGTATGAAAAATTTCTTTTGCCATACCGGCGCGTGCGCTTTCCGGCATCGACAAGAGCAAACTACTAATCAGGAATACGGTAAGGATGTTCCGCATTCCATAAAAGCTAAAGCGCTCACAGCCTTCATTGGCGATGATATAAGGTATTTGTGGCGGCATTTTGGGCTGCACAGCGGTTGCTGCTGTTTGACTCATTTATATCTCCAGTTCAATAATTTTTTTGAAAATGAAAAAACGGCCTGGATAAGGCCGCTTCTAAAAAGTCTAAGAATATTGTCCTCAGACTTGTATCTGGAAACGTTGCTGCCGTTATTCAGATAAGCAACGGCGAGCGAGTATCCTGATTTAAAACTGGCAAGTCAAGTAAGATTTGATCCACTTTACTGCTTGCCAATGATGCCTAAATAACAGACGAAACAGACGACGGTTTATTTTTGCGGAAGAGGCGGAAAGGTATCCGATATATAAACCGGATCAGTGTTATCGTCAACAACGCCTCAATAGCGGTGAGCACCCCAGCAAATAAAGCGTTCCAACGCGCTGCGCGATAACGAAATTTCGCCACCATACGATCACGAGAAATTTCTATACTGTCGTAGAAAGTAGGAACAACCAGTAACGTCAACAAAGTCGAGGTAATCGTCCCACCAATAATCGCAATCGCCAAGGGACGATAAAATTCGCCCCCTTCACCCATACCAATCGCTACAGGTAACATCCCCGCAATGAGAGCGAACGTTGTCATCAAGATTGGTCGTAAGCGTTTACGGCCTGCGTACATCAGAGACTCCTCTCGATCAAAGCCCTCTTCCTCACGCTTACGTGCGCAGTCGAGCAATAAAATCGCATTCTTTGCCACTAAGCCCATCAACATGATGATGCCAATAAAACTCATTAGGTTGAGTGTGCCGTGCGTAAGAAGCAACGCCACTACCACGCCAATCAGACTCAGTGGCAGGGATAGCATCACAGCGATCGGCGCGGTGAATGACCCAAACTGCATGACAAGAATCAGATACATCAACCCAATCCCCATCACCAGAGCAATCGCCATTTCAGTAAATAATTCTTTCTGATCTCGGGCAGCGCCGCCCAAATCTAACGCATAACCTGGAGGAAAACTCATTGACTTCGCGATTTTCAGCGCATCAGCAGTCACTTCTCCAGGTGAGCGCCCCTGCGTATTCGCCGATACTGCCATCATACGTTTGCCATCGGTATGCTTGATCTGGGAGGGTCCTTTTCCCATGGTGATTTTAGCGATTTGTTCCAAAGGTACCATGGTGTCGCTGTTATTCACAGCAATCGGCAAGCGTTCAATATTTTCTGCATTCATTCTGTCATCTGGATGCAATCGTACGGCAACATCCCGAGCTTCACCGGTAGGATCAACCCAATCTCCAACCTCAACGCCAGCGAAAGCGACACGGAGTGCCTGCGCGGCATCATTGACAGAAATACCGAGTGAATTTGCCAAACCACGGTTAAGTTCAATCTGTAATTCATCCTTCGGCTCTTGCTGGGACAGGCCCACGTCAACAGCACCGTTAACCTGCCGTAACTTATCCATAAACTCATTGGCAATCGTCAATAACTTTCTGGCGTCAGGACCGGAAAAATTAATCTGTACCGGTTTACCACCGCCGTTACTCAGATCATCCTGCACAACGTACTCGGCACCAATCACTTGCACCAATAACTTACGTAAATCAACGGCAACCTCTGCTGCAGATTGTTTGCGCTCTGTACTTTTGCCGATGTCAACATATACCCGTCCTCCACCGCTATTGACTGTACTATTGGTTGCCTGAGTCACTTTCATTGAACGAGCTAACTCAGCTGCCTTCTCTACTTTGAGGCGAGAATATTCCAGACTCGATGAAGAAGGGGTGCGAATATCAATATAGATCGTGCCATTATCCGAACTGGGTAAAAAACTGGAGCCACCCAATGTGGCATGTAATGCGATTGCACCAACAAATGTTGCCGCTGCAATCAATGCCATCCAGACGCGATGATGTAGCGCCCAGGCGATGACGTTGCCATAGCGATCTGACTGATGATCAAACCAGCTATTAAATTTGGCCAACACCAGACTAATGCCTTTTTTAGGCATCAGGTGATGACCTACCGGATCGCCCCAGTATGCTGAAAGCATAGGGTCAAGCGTGAAAGAAATAAATAAACTGACCAACACGGAACTGGCAACGGTCAAAGCAAATGGCCGGAACCATTCACCCGAAATACCCGGCATAAATGCTACCGGAATAAAAACTGCAATAATTGAAAAAGTTGTCGCTGCAACCGCCAAACCAATTTCCTTGGTGCCGTTGCTTGCCGCTGTACGACGATCGACACCCATCTCCATATGTCGGACAATATTTTCGCGCACAACGATCGCATCATCGATCAGAACCCCAATCGCTAATGACAATCCTAACAAGGTCATAAAATTGAGAGTGAACCCGCTCAACCAGATCGCAATAAAAGCAGCGATCACTGAGGTCGGCAAACTCAGTGCAGTAATTAACGTGGAACGCCATGAATTTAAAAATACATACACAACGAAGATCGTCAACACGGCACCAAACATCAATGATTCAATGACGTTATTGAGGCTACTTTCAGCATCTTTACCGCCATCTTGCGTGACCTCTATTTTGGTACCGACTGGAAGTGTTTTATTCATCTCCTTGACGAGATCACGGACACGGTTTGCCACAGAAACGGTACTCGCTTCGCGTGAACGTGTAATAGAAATGCCGACATTGGGCTTACCATTATGCAGGCTAAAACCATTGATTTCAGAAAAACTATCCGCAATATCTGCGACTTGCGCTAAGCGAATAATTTCATTACCCCGTTTTTTAACGACAATCGACTGAAACTCTTGTGGCGATTCGATGCGACCAATTAAGCGTATGCTCTGCTCAGTCAAATGCCCGGTAATTTTACCTACCGGTGCAGTTGTGTTCTGGTTGCGCAAAGCATTCACGACTTCGGAAACAGAAACATTGTATTCACGTAACTTTTGGGCATGCAGCAGGACGCTGAGTTCGCGTCGCAATGCACCATCAACCGTGACCGTTGCCACACCATCAATGGCACGAAATTTATCGGCTAACTCATCTTCTGCTTTACGCGAAATTTCGGCATGACTTAGTGAATCTGACGAGAGCGCCAATTGCATAATCGGTTGAGCAGAAGGATCAATGCGCTCCAATACTGGCTCTCGCATTTCTACGGGTAATTTATAGCGAACGGAAGCGATCGAATTACGTACCTCATCCGAGGCTTCGACCATATTTTTGCCAAAATTAAAAATCAGGACAATCGTCGCTGAACCCTCATTTGCCGTTGAGCGCAGTTGATACACACCGGTAATACTCTGCATGGCTTTTTCAACGCGATTGATAATCTCGCGTTCGACCGTATCTGGTGAAGCACCAGGATAAGGAATACTGACGACCAATACCGGTTGCTGCACATCGGGGATCTGATTGACTTTAAGTTTTTTCAGCGCCAGCAAGCCTAACGCCATCAACGCGATGATAATGACAATCATCGCGATGGGACGTTTAATACTGAAATCGGATAAGAACATGGCTTATTTCCCCGCTGGAATGGCGACTGTTTGCGGCGCGATACCAGGAACAGCTTGTGGCAATTGACTCGATGCTGAAGCGACTAACGACAATTTCTGCCCTTCTTTCAAAGTGGAAATCGGATTACGTATCACCTTATCTCCTTCTTTCAGACCGACCTGCACTGCATAATCACCATGGCGGGCGTCACGTTGTCCAACATGTAAAATGACTTTATTCATATGCCCATCCTTGACTAACCATGCATAAGACTTATCTCCCTCTCGAACTAAAGCAGAGCTGGCGATAGTCAATGTCTGGGTGCTTGTCGACTCAATCAGACCTTCAGCATAGAGACCAGAAACGCGTGGTAGAGATTTATCATCAAAGCTCACTAACACTTCCACCTGACGCGTCGTCGCATTGGCGGCCAGATCAATACGCTTGACCTTGCCGCTAAATTCCTGCTCGCCGTAACCATTGATATGGAAACGGACAGATTGACCAATCTTGACGTTGTTGATTTTGTCGGCGGACACCAGACCTTCAAACCGCAAACTGGTTGGATCAATCACCTTCACTAATTCTTTACCTAACTGTGCTGTATCACCCGCTGACACTTTACGTTCACTGACGACACCATCAAATGGTGCACGAATTTCGGTGCGTTGTAGCTGTTGGCGTGCTTGCACTGTCCGTGCTTTCGCTGCGACCAGATCACTTTGGGTATTGTTGCGACGGATCTCCGCGTCCTCTAGTTGTTGTGTGGAGGTCATGCCGGATGCCCGCAGTGTCTTGAGACGCTGAAATTGTCTCTCAGCCTGATCAAACGTTTGTACCGCCGCACGTTCTGCCTCTTCTGCCGAATGCAGACTATCTTTGATAGAGGTATCGTCAAGACGAACGAGCAAATCACCTCGTTTTACAGTCTCGCCATTTTCCTTAAACACTTGTAGAACGACTGAAGATAGCTCCGCACGTAAATCGGCTTTTCGCTCCGGCTCGACTGAACCTGTAATCACGGGCCCCGAAGAGAGTGCATTACTATGTATCAACAAAAGATCCTCTTGTGTCACTAACAAAGGCTGATCTGTCAATGCAGCCGAAGCACCTTCTTTTGCGTCATTTTGTTTGTCTTTATTACAGCCCGCCAGTACTAAGGTAATAGCTAACGTCATCAAACTAAGTCGTAACATGGTGAGTCTCCGGATTTCAGGTAATTCAAATCAAATGAAAATGAAGTAGCATTCTATGAACATTATTTATCCAAGCCACCAAAAAACCGGACTTCGCGCAGCACGATCATGTCGCTGACAATCCGAGTATCGGTGCACTTCGCAGAAGATAGCGGGGCGGCTCTTATGGATATTTCTTATCAGCTAAGCAGTATCTATGAGACTTAAAGTTCTTGTCAATCAAGCATTGAACAATTCAAAAACTAATTTATATTCAACGGGTTAATACACTGTTTCAAACGCCATAAGCACACTCGTAGTACAACGTCCTGCCTTATTCCACTTGCAAATTAAGCCTAAGTCCGGTAGTCTCCGCCCTCCTTTGCTTTTCCGTCATTGTTTGTGTCTTCCTCAGTTAACTCCACGTCCATCTCTAGCCAGCCCCTCTCCCAAGCGACCGTTTTAATTGCCACGGATGTCTTTGGCCACACACCAGCAGTGGCGAGCTTGGTACGTCAACTAGGTACCAGCGCAATCGTCGTCAGCCCGTGGGATACACCGGAACCTGTATTTCGTACAGAACAAGATGCCTATCAGGCATTCATTATCGATGGTGGTATTGCGCGCTATGCAGAGAAACTGCAACGCATTTGTAGCCAACATGATCATTTACGTTTCATCATTGGTTTCAGCGCCGGTGCAAGTGCGCTCTGGATCAATAGTGAGCACGTTCATATGCAGAAAATTCACACCGCTGTCTTGTTTTATGGCTCGCGTATCCGCGATTATCGCGATATCAAGCCGGCGTGCCCAGTGCGTTTGATTTTTGCGGAACATGAAGTGGCATTCGCAACGACTGAACTAGTCAGCGATCTCCACCAACGAGGTTATCCCGTCGAATTGGTGAAGGGGACAAAACACGGCTTTATGAACGCCTACTCCCGCGGCTATTGCGTGAAATCCCAGACACGCTACACGGCCGAATTAATTGCGTTATTGCATGCTAAAGCGAATAAAGTAGCTGCATAACGTCAGCGTATCGAGCAAAAATAACGCCTCGTTCAAGCAGCGATGCAGCGGATAAAGATCGCCTGAAAATAGCAACATATTAAAATAACCATAATATTTGAGTTAACACCCTCTCATACCTTATACTTCGCCCCGCGTGACACAATCACCACCTAAATGCATTAATGACAACAGCCCGTCATTCATTGCTTGTTTTTTACATTTTTACCCATTTTCATTACTTTTATTCACTTTTTTGCAGAATATGATTCAGCCTTATCCGGCACTTTGAGTCAGTCTTCTGCGCGGAGCCATAAGCATGACCGCTTTTGTATTTAACGAAATCAACTTTGATAACCACGAACAAGTCGTCTTTGCTTCTGAAGCAAAGTCGGGCCTGAAAGCAATTATTGCTGTTCACAACACCAATCTCGGTCCAGCCATGGGTGGATGCCGGATGTGGAACTATGCCAGCGAAGCCGAAGCTGTGCGCGATGTACTGCGCCTCTCGCGTGGCATGACCTACAAAAACGCCGTTGCCGGTCTGCCTATTGGCGGCGGTAAAAGCGTCATTATTGGCAATCCAAAAACCGACAAAACCCCTGCCCTGTTCGAAGCTTTGGGCGAAGCACTTGAACGTCTTAGCGGTCGTTACGTGACGGCAGAAGACGTCGGCACCAGCCCCGCCGATATGGCAAGCGTTGCGAGCAAAACAAAATACGTTGCAGGTCTCGGTGATCGTGGTGATCCATCCCCATTCACTGCATTAGGTTGTTTTGTTGGCGCACAGGCTGCTGTCAAACATCAGTTAAAACGTGACTCCATGGAAGGCCTGACAGTAGCACTGCAAGGTCTGGGACATGTTGGTTACGACTATGCCCGTCGTTTAAAAGAAGCAGGCGCGAAGCTGATCGTTGCCGATATTGATCAGGGTGCGCTCAAACGTGCACAAGAAGAGTTAAATGCTGAAGTGGTCGGTATCGATGCCATTTACGATGTAAAAGCCGATATCTATGCCCCATGTGCACTCGGTGCCACGCTGAATGAAAACACACTGTCCCGTCTTAAAGCCACAATCGTGGCAGGGGCAGCCAATAACCAGTTAGCGACACCAGAGATCGGTGAAGCTTGCCGTCAAAAAGGTATCTTGTACGCACCAGATTTCGTTATTAATGCCGGCGGTATTATCAAAGTCTGCTACGAGTACTTGAACACACCAGAAGATGGCATGGACGCGCATGTTCGTCGTATCGGTGACACCTTAGCAGAAATATTTGCCCGTGCTGATGCGGAAGGTCAGGCAACAAGTATTGTTGCGGACCGTATTGCAGAACTGAAATTCAAGCGCTAAACCTTAAAGCACGCTGACGAGAAAGCCATCTGTTCAACGCAGATGGCTTTTTTATTTGAATCCTGCAAGATTTTACGATAATGTTGGCTTCACGATGCTTCTTCTGAAAGTGACAAGCAATGACCATTCTCACCACAAAGCGTCTGCGTCTGGAGCCGATCGCTGACCACCACCTTGAAGGTTTGTGTAAGTTAAATAGTGACCCATTGGTGATGCGTTACATCACAGGCCAAGCCGAATCGCGTGAACAGACGCTGGAGATGATCGTTCGCGTTAAAGACCGGTGGGCAGAATTTAGCCACTCGTGGTGGAGTATTTTCGATATTGAAAATAATGATCTTATCGGCGCAGGTTGTATACAGCATCTGGGCCGCGACCCAGCCAACCCGCTCGAAGTCGGATGGCGCTTACGTCCAGATAAATGGGCACAAGGGTATGCATCCGAAGCGGCACAAGCGATGGCTGCTTTTGCATTCAACCAGCTCAATGCTGATTTACTCTGTGCAATTTGCATTCCTGAAAATACAGCCTCATCACATGTCATGAAAAAACTTGGCATGACTTATAAAGGGATCGAGCGCTGGCATGACAAAGATGTCGCGGTCTACACCATCAGCAAGGATGTCTGGCAACATCGCTCATAGTTTGATAATTTTTATCTTGCTTTCCTACCATCGCCAATCCTAGCGATATACACAAGGCGTTGCGTCCATTATGGTCAGTCCCATGCATGCATGGATTGAATCAATAACAAGCATCCAGGGACTTGCTGCATCCTAAAAAAAATAGACACAATGTAGCGCCACATCATCAATCGTTATGACCAAACCTATTTCGTACCGCGACAAATGCGTTCTCATTGTCGATGACATGGCTGATATGCGAAGCTCCTTACGCAGCCAGGTTGGCTCACTCGATATCCAGAATGTGAGCGTCGCTGCCAACATACGCGACGCACTCGAATTGCTGGCGCACAAACGTTTTGATGTCATCCTGTGCGATTACTACCTAGGTGGCCCCACTGATGGTCAGCAGTTTTTGGAATATTTACGCACCGGAAACCTGATTAAGCGCGCAGTCAACTTCATTATGATTACTGCAGAAACGGGATACGAGAGCGTCATTACCGCAGCCGAATGTTTGCCTGATGATTACTTACTCAAACCATTTACTGCTGAAACTCTGCGCTCCCGTTTTGCGCGTTTGATCGAGAGAAAATTACACCTTCAAAAAATCGATCAACTCCACGACCAATGCAATTGGTCTGCAATCATTGACGCTTGCGATGAAATGATCAGCCGACCGGATAAATACCTGATCGATGCTATGCGCATCAAAGGAAATGCATTGTTGATGGCTGACAGACATCAAGAAGCCATTCTCTTTTATGAACGGGTGATTTCTCAACGAAAACTACCTTGGGCCAGATTAGGCCTGGCCCGTGCAATGAAAGGAAACGGCCAGTTTGATTTCGCCAAGCAACTATTAAACGAGCTCATCAATGATGCACCTCAATTGCTCTCCGCGTATGATCTTTTAGGAAAAATTCATGCTGAGAAAGGCGACGACGCCGCTGCAATAAGTATCCTTGAAAAGGCAGGCCGTGTAGCACCCAACTCACTCAACCGACAACGTTCCATCGTTGAACTTGCCGAAAAAAATGGTGATTTTCAACGCGTCGAAAGTATTCTGACGTCCGTACTAAAGAAAACCAAAAATTCACCACTGCGCAATCCGGCTGACTATGCAAAATTAAGTAATGCCTATCTGGAAATGAATGACCTTCAAAAAGCTGGCGGCATCATTGACGAAGCGAACATCAACTTTAAAGACACGGGTACCTCGCGGGCACTTTCTGCCGTTGAAGCACAGGTACGCTTTAAAACAGATCAGCCAGAACTCGCTCAACAGGCACTGGCAAAAGCGCTGGAGGGTGGGACGAATGACATTGCCGACGAGCTGGCATGCCTGATCGCCAAAGCCTGCCTTGTCAATGGAAAACCTGACGCCGCTGAAGGGATTGTCAAGCATCTCTTACAGAACAATCCTGATTCTGCTGCTGTGGTCAAAGCCGTATCTGACATCTATAAAAATCATGGCGGCGAAGAAGCGACAAAAATTCTCATCGAACAATCCGCACAAGAAGTCGTCAAACTCAATAACGAAGCCGTCGTGAAAGCAAAATCAGGCGGCTACGCAGAAGCTGCGCAAATGCTGACAGAGGCAGCATTCCGGCTACCCAACAACCTGCAAATTGTTGCCAACGCAGCGGTCGCCTTACTTGCAGATGTATTCATGAATCAATTCGACATCGGCAAACTCAGACAGGCAAAAAGTTTCGCTAAAGTCATTGAAAAAGCGAACAAAGAGCATCCGAAACTAAAAGAAGTCGCGCACATTCTGCAAAAAATTCAATCTAAATATCCTACCGAATCGCGATCATGAGCCTGATGACGATTGCTAGTCTGACGATACACGACGTCAAAAACCAATTAGCACACATCGCCGGAGCTGCTGAAATAAGGGGGGATGAAGCAACCTTACAAGCAATGCTCAGCGCCTCTGAGATGCTGTCGAGGCTATTAATATTCTTTCGTACCGAGCATGAAACGCTGCCTATCCATATCAACTCTTGTTCACCCGAAGAATTGGTGACCGAACTGACCATCAATCACGTTCAAAAACCAGACATTTTAATTCAATCAGAAACGAGTGCTTCACCTGTGTTCTGGATGTACGACGAAGTCTTAATTCGCATGGTATTAGTGAACGCTTTACAGAACGCGCTTCGTTACGCACAGCATCAGATAGTGATCAGCGCAAAACAAGTAGGGGCGTTCTTAGAAATCAGTGTCCATGACGATGGCCCTGGTTTTCCGGTATCGTTCATTGAAGAGGACGAACCAATTTCCCACGTCAGCTTACATGGCACAGGCTTAGGACTACTTTTGGCTAGACGTATCGCAGCATTACACAAAAACGATCACCACCATGGCGAGATTCAATTATTGAATCAGCATGGTGCGTTGTTTATCTTACGCCTCCCTGCCTGAACATGCAGTCACTACAGAAGTTCAAATGTCTGAAAAGAAATAGCAAAGATCAGACCTTTTCCTGTTATCGGTTCAGATACTGTGATCGTTGCATGATGAAGATCAGCAACATTCTTTACGATCGCCAGACCCAAGCCACTTCCTGACTCCCCGCTACCTTCACAACGATAAAAGCGATCAAAGATGCGTTCCCTTTCAACTATGGGTATCCCCATCCCATTATCACTGACACGTAAAATCACTGACTGACTCTCTTTGATTACGCTGACATCAACGCAGCCGTCTTTTGGCGTGTAACGAATCGCGTTATCGACCAGATTACCCAGCATGATCCGCAAAGAATCTGGATTTCCTCGGATGACAATATCCTCACCATTGACATCCACTCCAAGATCAATATTTTTATTTTCAGCGAGTAAAGAAAAGTCGCTAACAACTTGTCGTGCGAGCTTAGGTAGAGAGATATTTTGATCGATTTTTTGCTCATCCAAATCACTCTGGCGTGCCAAAATCAATAACTGCTGGACCAGGTGTATTGCACGATTGAGCCGCTCGTGTAATTTTTTAATGCCAGATTTACGTTCTTCCTCGTCAGTCGTCCGTTCAACTAACTGCAGTTGTAACTTGAGTGCAGCTAAAGGCGTGCGTAACTCATGTGCGGCGTCAGCAACAAACATTTTCTGCAACTGAATCGAACTATCTACACGAAAAAATAATGCATTGATCGCATTCACAATCGGCATCATCTCTGGTGTATAACCGTTCGTATCAAGAGAATGTAATGCATCTGCAGAACGCTCACCCAATGCCGTTGCCAGACGTGTCAACGGTTGCAGACTTCTACCTACAACAATCCAGATTAACAAGGCCAACGTAGGTATTAAGATCAAAAAAGGAATAAGCGATCGCAACGCAAGACTAATCTCAATTTTTTCTCTATCCAAAATAAGCTGTCCAACCTGAACCACTTGCTGGCTATTTTCTTCGCTATAAATTCGCCAATTCTTCTCAGCCACCTGAACTTCAAAAAATCCTCTTTTATCATAAAGGGGAAGATTTCGTGCAGGATTAGAAGTAAACACCATCGACCGATATTTATCCCACACTTGGACAACAATTTTTTTTCCAGGATGTTTGTCTGCCGTCTCAGTCTGCTGCAGAGTCATGTTCGCAGGAAAAGAGCGAACAATTTGTTTTAACTGATAGTCAAATAACTCATTGGTCTCATGTCTGACTTTCATGTAAGTACCAATACAAACGGCAATAATTGTCACAACCATGCCTGACATAAGACCAATTAATAACTGCTGACGAATCGTTCTCATGTTTGAATGGCATTCATCAACTTATATCCGACGCCGCGGACATTTTTTATAAACTCCGCTCCTACCTTTTTTCGAAGCATATGAATATAGACTTCAATGGTATTGCTTTCGATATCTTCATATTCCCCATAAATTTTCTCTTCAAGCTTTGCTTTAGAAATTACTTTTCCAGGCGTTTCCAACAAGGCAAGCAAGAGGTTAAATTCATTCAGTGAAAGATGAATTTCCTCACCATTAAAAAATACTTCATGTGTCGACGTATTGAGTTGCAGACCACAATGTTTTAATACAAGGCCTTGCTCTATGTGACATCGGCGTAGCAATGCTCTGATACGTGCGTATAACTCGTCGAGGTCAAAAGGTTTCACCAAATAATCATCTGCGCCGGTGTCAAGGCCTTTGATTCGGTCAAACGTTGCATCTCTGGCGGTGACAATCAGGATAGCGGCTGATCCCTTCGATTGTCTGTATTTAGTGAGCACATCGAGTCCCTGTTTCTTCGGCAAACCAAGATCGAGTAACACCAACTGGTAGTCGTTGCTTGCCAGCGCAACCTCAGCCGCTAAGCCATCGGTGACCCAGTCCACCTGATACTTTTCCTGTTGTAGCCCCTCTACGAGACTCTCACCAATCATCAGATCATCTTCAATTACCAGTAATTTCATGCACTTCCATTCTTTCATTGGCTGACTGATTCGCAAACGCTTTCGCTCACAATCACATTAATACAGGACCTAGGACACATGATAGCTGTCGCCATTTCAAATATTCCCTATCAGAAATACTTAAAAGTACCTTAAAAGGCGCAGCCTAGATTGAGGCATATTTTTTTTCTCCAAAAATTAAATTCAGCTTAAGAATAGATAAATACAACAAGATCGTTGCATTCCATCGAATGTCTTTTTCTTGTCACAAATCTTTCTTAGGATGCGAGCCATCTTAAGAAAAAAAATTAATTTAAAAAAATTAAATTCATCAAATTCAAATGGGTTTGATCTCGCTCGCAAGCAAGCAAGGCATTGCAGATCAGTGATTTTTTTATCTGATGAATAAAATTTTTTTAAGCTTAGTCATTTTTCTTGCTTCGGCAACTGTTTATTTGATGTTGCGGTTATTAAATTTTCACTTATTTCAACCCTAGGATTATTTATGTCTCAAGCAATTCCGTTTCCTAAGCGCTATTTATGCCATGCGTTGTCCGTCTCTTTGTTATCCATCGCTGTTCCTCATGCCGCTTTTTCTCAAGAGACAGTGAATCTCGGTGCAGTTGGTGCACAAACTGGCGCTGGTCAGATTGTTGAAGTGACCGCCAAACGTGATTCCGTTGCCGCAGTAGCACCAACTCAAGCCAACTTGACAGCAACTGAACCACAATCTGTGATTTCACGTGCGTTCATTGAACAATCCGTCGCGCCAACAGGCAATTTCAATACGATCGCTGGTATTTCTCCAGGCGCATCCACCCAACCATCCTCGAATGGACCTGGTGCAGCAGATACAAAAACCGTATTGCGCGGATTTCAAGATGCACAATATAACGTGACTTGGGATGGTATTCCATTTGGCGATACCAACGATCCGACCCATCACTCTACGGCATATTTCCCAGCGGCTGTGATTGGCGGCGTGGTTGTAGAGCGCGGCCCAGGCAACGCAAGTAATGTTGGCCAGGCAACGTATGGCGGCAGTATCAATTTATTCTCCAAGACGCCAGCGGCAAAAATGGGAACCGAAGTCTATCTCTCCCATGGCAACTGGAATACGAATTTGTACGGTGCAGCATTTGAGAGCGGCAAGTACGGCGAGAATGACGCAACGTTGCAGTTGAACGCGCAGCAAATTAAGAGCGATGGCTATCTGACATACAACACGATGAACGGCTCTAATTTTGTCGCAAAATACCAGCAAAAAGTGGGCAGCGATAGCCGTCTTACTTTATTTGCCACCTATAACGACATCAAAACTGCGTTACCTGACTCAACCTCTGGTGCGACCCTGGCACAAGCGGCCTTGTTTGGTAAGAATTACAGCCTGAATAATGACCGAAGCAGCCAAGGTTATTACGGCTATAACACCGTTCACAAAGAAACGGATTTTGAATACATTAGATTGCAAACTAAATGGGGTGATGGCTTCCAGACTGATAATAATCTGTACACCTATTTTTACGATAATAAAACAATCGCCGGATTTGATGCGACTGGTTATTTAGGTCATGGCGTTATAGCAGCAGGTGCAGGTACGAATTCCACCTCGTATGCCGGCGCTAAAGTGCGTGCCGGTGGCGTTTTAGGCTATGACAAATTGAATGAATATCGTGTCAACGGCGATATTTTCAAAGCCACCAAGGAATTTTCCGCAGGTTTGCTACGTACAGGTATCTGGCTGGAAGAATCTAACACGTCGCGCCATCAGTTCGGTTTGGATTTAACGACAATGGCTTTGCTTGATCCGACTCAGGCTGGCGCTGGTACAAAATTCAACCAAGGTTCGAACTGGAAGCAATACCAACCGTTCGCAGAATTTGAATGGGTGGCGACTGAAACAACGACAGTCACACCAGGCTTTAAATACATGCACTTTAGCCGTAGCGTTGATGCGATTAAAAATCAGGGTTCTAGCGTACCAGCGAGTTTTTCAGAAACATATACAGCGAGTCTCCCATACCTGACCGTGAATCAAATGATCGGCAAAAATGATTCGCTTTACGCTCAGTATGCTAAAGGTATGCAAGTACCTGTTCTGGGAACTGCACTTCAAGTGGTGACACCAGCAAATACGCCAGATCCTCAGACGACAACTAACTACCAGTTTGGTGGCGTTCATAAATCTGATCGCTTCCAGGTTGCCGCTGATATTTACTATATTGACTTTAACAACCAGATCGCATCTAGTGTCGTTGCCGGACAAACTGTCTTTGTGAATCAAGGCGGAACGATATACAAAGGCGTTGAAGCTGAGGGAACGTATCTGATTGAAGGTGGATTAGCCGTCTATGCAAACTACTCTTTCAACAGTGCGAAATTTAAGACCGGTAACAAAGCAGGCGTTGGTACGATTGCTAAAGCACCAAAATCGACTGCAGCATTAGGTCTGCTCTTTAATCAAGGACCTTGGAATGCGTCACTGATCTATAAACAAGTCGGTGAACAATACGCAGTCAATAATGAGCCAACAGCCTATAAAATTGATGCATATGGCAATACTGACCTCAACGTGTCTTATACCCTAGGTGATATTACTAAAACATTCCTCAAAAAAGTAAAAGTACAGGTGAGCGCCTACAACGTCACGAATAGTCAGAAAGTGACATCAATCTCAACTGGTTCAACAGCAGCATTAGATCAATATCAATGGCAAGCACCACGCAGCTACATGGTTTCAGTCAAAGGTTACTTTTAACTGAACGCTGAGTTCTGGTGTAATGCTGTGACTAGCCTTTAGCGCGACGTATCTCGTCGGTGAAGACGTCAAAAAGCACCGGGATAGCAACATATCCCGGTGCTTTTTCTATTTTAGAGATACAGCTAACAACACTGCGTAAGATCAATATCAGACTAAGCGATCGACGCTTATACTGAAATCTCATCACAAAAACAACACTTCTCTGTCAGGTTTCAACATGACTAATGTCTACGATAAAAAAACGATTGCCTTACATTGGCTCTCTGCACTTCTGATCATCGGCCTATGGTGCGCTGGCCAAAGCATCGATTGGTTCCCGAAAGGAACACCACGCGTCTGGATCCGTAGTTTGCATATTCTGTTTGGCACCCTGCTTGCCATCACGATTGTATACCGACTCTGGTGGAGGGCCACAGCTGGGACAAAGCTACCTCCTGCAGCGACAGGCTGGCAACAAACAGTCGCAAAATCAACTCACCACGTACTGTATTTAGTCATTATCAGTACCGTTCTACTGGGATTATTTAACACATGGGTCAGAGGAGATAATTTATTCGACTTATTCCGTCTGCCTGAATTCGACCCAGGCAATAAGGATCTACGCCAAGAAGTAGAGGATTTACATGGTTTAGCGGCAAATATTCTGCTCGCCATTGCGGCTTTTCATGCGGCGGCAGGTTTAGCCCATCATTTCATCCTGAAAGATTCAGTGTTATCGAGAATGCTGCCAGGCAAGAAAAGCTAATCTCCCTGTGAGGTTTGGCTTAATCAACGGCGACAATCATTTTTTATAGTGATTAACCAGATAGTAAGCCTACTGACGACGTTCTGGTTTAGCCTTAAATCCTTGGCATACATCGCCGGACGCCTCAACGACCTCTAGCATTGGCTGCCGCTTGCTTTTGATCTGGAACATTCGGCATCCATACATAAAATGAAGATCGTGTGTGATGTAGTAATGAACACATTGCAAGCAATGCGGGATTGTTTTTTTCAGGTCAGACATGTCAATTTCTTCGTAATTTCAGCGATGTTTTGATTATTTTTTTAAATTCACAGCATTATTTAAGACGATTACATCACGATGAACTTCAACAAATTAGCCCTCGCAGCTGCGCTCACCATGAGCGCGAGTATATCAACCGCCGACGCTCTCACGACAGAAAACTCGCCTGCTTTCATTCAGAACTGGTCCTTAGGTGCGGCAAGTCATTGGGATTATATTGATATCGACCCAGTACGTCATCGGCTATTTCTGAGTCGTGGCGATCATGTACAAGTACTTGATTTGCCAACCGGCAAGCCTATCAGTGAGATACCCAATACAATAGGTGTACATGGGATCGCCTTTGCGCAAGATCTAAAATTAGGCTTCACCAGCAACGGCAAGGCCAACACTGTCACGGTATTCGACCTCGATACGCTGGCGGTTAAGCAAGAAATTAAAGTCACAGGCGTCAATCCTGATGCGATCTTATACGATGCATTTTCTCATCAGCTTTATACATTTAATGGCAAAACCGCGAACGTCACCGTCATCGACGCCAAGAGTCTGCAAGTCGTAGCAACGATTGCAACGACGGGCAAGCCAGAATTTGCGGCAAGCAATGATGCCGGAAAAATCTATTTTAATGTCGAAGACAAATCACAACTACACGTCATCGACGTCACGACGAACAAGCTGATTGCCCAATGGCCACTGGCACACTGCGAAGAACCAACCGGATTAGCCATCGATAAAAAAAATCAACGTCTATTCTCCGTTTGTCAGAATAAAACGATGGTAGTGACAGATGCAGAAACAGGAAAAGAAGTGGCAACAGTCGCCATCGGTGCGCGCCCAGACGCTACTGTTTATGATGCTGCCAATGGCATGGTGTATTCATCCAATGGTGAAGGTACGCTATCTGTGATTAAGCAACTCGATGCTAATCGCTATACCGCGACGACGACGGTCAAGACCAGCAAAGGTGCGCGGACCATGACGATGGACTTCAGTAGTAACACGATTTATCTACCCGCCATCATCGACCAGCAATTTACTGTCATGTCATTTGGCAAGAAGTAACTATTTCTATAAAAAAACAAATGCCCCCGAGGATGCATTTGTTTTTTTCCTGACCTCATTCTGATCTAATTCCGTCATGCGTCTTCATTCTCGACGGCCAAGGCCACCCATAACGCGTCCGTAAATTCTTTTGACTCAGGTGCAGTACCTTCTGGCATCACTTCTTCGACCGCCGCGCCTACGCCCTGTATCAGTGCTTCGGCTTTCAAAATCAGGTCTAGGTGCTGAGGAATCGTTTCATCACCATCTGCACATCGTTGCGCATCGATAGAATGTGCCTTACGGCAGACGCCGGGTCTGTTCGCGTAAATCATGCATTGCTGATTTTCCAATAAAACGCATGGCCCCCGCTGCCCCAGATTAGACTGTGCTAACGCCTGCTTTTCTACGAACCCTTGCCGCATATGCGCAACAATATGGGCAAACTCGTCCGCTGGTAATTGCTTCAGTTGTCGCGCAATGTAGTCGACTTCTGCTTGTTTTGCTTCGAGTTTGACATGACAACAATAACTGCATCCAGCACGACAGGCGATGGTCTTACCCCTCGCCTGCATCTTAACAAAGAGGTCATCAACATGCCGGTACAGTTGCGGAAATAGGTGAATAACGTTAGTAGGAAAAACACGTTGCGCTAACTGCCGCTGTGCGGTGATTTTGACTGCATCTATTGCTGCAAAAAATTCCGCTTGTTCTTCGGCTGTCAGCATATTTTCGTTCCTCTTAACGAGCCTCGTTCTGTTTAAATCAATCCAATTACATGATGTAATAGCAGTAACTAGGCTTGAACCTGCAAAATTTTAACAACACGGATTTCATTGCGTTCGCCAGCACCTGAACTCACATTTTTCGATTCTTTTTTAAGGATAATCAGACGATCACCGGACACGCCGTACACCAGGCTTTCATCCTCTTTAGCTTCAAAACTGATCACAACAAACGCGCTTCCTTTCATTGACTCGCTGGTACGGCTTGCCAATGGCGTGCCATCACTATCAATCCATACTTCCAGCTTACCTTCGTAGGTTTTTAGATACTTCCGTTCTTTTTCACTCAAATGCTCGACGGGAATATCAAAGGTCAGTAAGCGCGTTGACTTGCCGTTGAGGATGTCTGTTTTTTCAGTCTTAAATACCGCGGTTTCAAGACGATGCGAAAGGTTACTTGCTGCGGAGACCAAAGGCCGCAATTCGGTCGAATTAAACTCTTTTAAGGTGTTCGTGACCGGCATTTTAGTATTAGGATCTCTCTCTTTCGCCCGCTCTTCAGCTTGTAAACGCGATAGTAATTCTTTGCTATACAACACTTGCAAACCCCGTGTCGTATCTTCAATCGTCACGCTGGCATTTGCCTGCATCTCCTCGGCTTTTTTTCCTTCACCTTGGCGATTCCATGACTTCGCTTCTAAGACGGCTTTTAGTGCAGTACTGCCCTGCAATCGTCCTAATGCAGTCTTGAGATCACCCACGCCATCTGCGTACACATTGGCGGTGAGCAAACCCATCATCGCAAAAATTACGGTACGGAATATGGTCCAGTTACTTTTTTTGATCATTAATGCACTCCTTTTAAAACGACTCTGAATTTTCTTTCATTCTTGGATCGCATTTCTAAGATTAAGTTCGCTTTTGTCGACGACCGACGTAAGGAATAACAACTATATTTTTTTATTTTTTAAATCTAGCCATCGCTGATAAGTCAGCAATGCAACCTGAGCGTCGTTCGCAGCATATAAAATCTGCTTTTCTGTGAGCGGATTGAGCGCCCAATTGGACGTTGATGTTTTTTTTGATTTGGACAATTGCATACCAAAAAATTTGGCTACCGCTGCTTTCGCTCCCATGTCACGTTGTTTGCTCTCGCGCATTGCCTTAGCCAGATCTAATACGTTAGCGGTCACGATACCGAGCTTACTTTTCAATAATTTGATATCGTCGTTAAGGCCATATCCCACTTTAAGTATGGCCTGCGTTTCAAGAATGGATTTCACGACGTCGATATTCACCGCCTTCACAACAGGAAATAAAAAAACCTTACTTTCCGTTGCCAACTGAATCAAATGCGGACCGTCGTTTTTTTGTCCTTTCAAAAAAACTGGCTTCGTTTCTGTATCAAAACCAATCACGTTTGATCTTGATAAGTGACTATAAGCCCTGTCCGCATCGGCTTCATTTTGAATCAGAAGGATGTCGTTAAGCGTAATGCCCGGATAAGGTGGAAGGGGCGTATCAGCGTCGATTTGGGTGGCAATGGCTGGTTCTTTTTCAATTATCATGCGGTGATCATCAACGTTATCGGATTTATATCTAAAGGGGGTATCGGCATTTAATGGCGCGCGCTGACAACGCAATAGTGCGCCAGTCTAGTTTCATAGCGACTCTGTATCATCGTCATCAATACGGCGTCGACGATAACTCTCTTTGCTATTGATTTCAATCACTAGAGTTTGCCCATCCGCTAAAGCAACGGCTATTTTTTCCTGCCCCTCTACCTGAAAATGATAAAGGGTTACGTTACCGATTGCCGTCGATTTTTCTAGATCAGCACCCACTAACATCTGAGACAAGTCTGTTACTGGTGCAATACGCCATACTAACTTCGTCATCTGGTTTGCACCTGCCTATCATTAAGGTATTGCTCAAATGCTTCAACATCTAACGGTTTAGAGAAATAATATCCCTGTACCTGGCTACAATGCATGTCTTTCAGTGCGGTAATCTGCTCGATGGTTTCGACACCTTCTGCCACAACGCTCAGTCCCAGACTTAATCCCATCGCAACAATCGCACTGGCAATCGCTGCATCATCCTGATTGGAGTGAATGTCGTTGATAAAGGATTTATCAATTTTCAGCTCATCAATCGGGAAACGACGTAGATAAGATAAGCTCGAATAGCCAGTACCAAAATCATCTAACGAAATCGACAAACCCAAACTTTTCAATGCCTTGAGAGCGGTCAGTGTACCGCTGACATCTTGCATCACCATACTTTCAGTTAATTCTAAGGTCAGATTTTTTGGTTCTGCACCAGTCTGCTGAATAATCAAAGCGACGCGATCCGCCAGATCATCCTCCCTGAATTGCCGCGAAGACATATTAATCGCGATATTGAGATCCAGTCCGCGTTGTTGTTTCCACAAAACCTGTTGCCTGCAAGCCTCTGCGATGACCCATTCTCCCAGCGGCAAAATCAACCCAGTCTCTTCAGCCAGCGGAATAAATTCCATCGGCATCACCAAGCCAATCTGGGGATGCCGCCAGCGCACTAACGCTTCCGCACCGATCACTTGTTGTGTAACGAGATCGATTTTCGGCTGATAATACAAAACGAATTCATCATGCTCTAACCCCCGCCGCATCGCACTTTTCATGTTGAGGCGGCTGATCGCCGTTAATCCCATCTCTGGCATAAACTGGCGCACACTGTTACGACCATGTTCTTTCACCCGATACATCGCAATATCGGCGTAGCGCAGTAAAATTTCACCATGATCGCCATCACGTGGATAGACCGAAATCCCAATACTGGCCGTCACAAATAATTCATGACCATTGATAATAATCGGACGTGAGAGGGACTCAAGGATCTTGGCTGCAATTGCATCGATGTCCTCGGTGGTTTGCAAGTCAGTCAACACAATAACGAATTCATCGCCACCGAGGCGCGCCACCGTGTCCGTGTCGCGCACACATTGCGTGAGCCGCTGGGCGACTTGTTTGAGCATTTCGTCGCCGGCGCCATGTCCCGAGGCATCATTAATCAGCTTAAAATGATCCAGATCCAGCAACATGAGACCGACCAGAAAGTTCTGACGTTTGGCCCAAGAAATCGCCTGCGTGATTCTGTCATTTAAAAGATTGCGGTTAGCCAAACCAGTCAGGCTATCATGGGTCGCCTGGTACTCCAATTCTCGTTGATAGTTGACCCGCTCACTGACATCATTGATCACGCTGACAAAATGCGTCGTACTGGCCCCAGTGGCATCTTTGACAGGCGAAATGTGTAATTCATTCCAAAATTGGGTGCCATCTTTACGATAATTGCGTAACAAGGCGCGACCTTCGCGTTTCTCACGCAATGCCGTGCGGATTTCCTCGAGATCTGGTTGCGCCAGATCGTCACGCACTAAAAAGCGTCCTTCAAGACCGATCACTTCGCTGGCCGGATAGCCAGTGATACGTTCAAAAGCAGGATTGACATACACAATCGAATGATCGTCTTCATCACTACGGGTAATCATGATGCCGTTGCTACTGGAGACCAGTGCCTGCTCACGCAATAACAAGGCTTGCTCAACTTCTTCGAGCTCGACGCGATTTTTAACCCCATTATGGCTAACCAGCTCATCGCTTATTTCTTGTCTGACCGCAACCAGATGAGTAATGCGACCCACGTCATCATTCAATGGACTCACAACTTGCCGCTCTCGGAAACGTGCTCCCTCCTTGTTGTAGCTCTGTATATCTCCATGCCAGTACTGCCCGGGCGTCAAGGCCAGAAACGCAGCGCGATATTGCAGGTCGAGCACTGTATCTCCACAACTCCACAGCACGTTACGACCAATCAGTTCTTCCAACGTGAAGCCAGAACGATGCAAATAACTGGCGTTGCAATACTTAAACTCTCCCTGTGCATCCGTAATCAGCATTGAAAAAGGACTTTGTTTTACCAAAAGCGCCGACAACGCAAGATTGTCCTGAAGAATGTGATGTTCGTATGTCGTCAAGAAGGCAACGATCGCTTCACCAAGCGCCTTCACAAGGCGATCAAGGATCTGACGGGCGTCACTTCCTTCGTCAAGATCAAAGTCCGCACTCAGTGTCAGCGTCGCATACGCTTGTTCGCTGCGCAATGGCGTCAGCGATACCCCAAGACTCAGAGAATTCAGCGCTTGATCGCCCGCTTGCACGGCACTTACCTGATACGATTCGGACTGATTATCCGTCTCATAAACAAGTTCAGCACTGGCATACCTTCCACGCTCGACCAATATTCTGCAAAAACTTTGCAACATCGTTGGCAAATCAGTGGAATACCAGAGGCAATCGGTCAATTCACCCAGCAACCGATACCATTGTTCTAATGTTTCTGTCTCCGTACTTAAAGAATCCCGCGAGATGCGTGTGTTCATCTGCTGTGCCACTCCCGTTATTGATTATCGTTTTTATGGTCTTCCTGCGGTATTACTTTTCAGGGGATTTTTATACCTTGTAAAAAATATTAGCGCAATAGAAACATTCACTGAACATAGTAAATTTACAAGCAAACATTTTGCGCATTGCAGCAAACGGGGCCCTTCGGGCTAACTGATTGACCGACAATCCATCGCAGGATACAAAATCGGACGCCACCAACTGCATTTCTGTCTGCGTTGATGTCTGATCAACAGCATTTCTGAGGTAAAATCGAAGGTTTAGCAAACAATATTCCTCGCACTCGTCGGGTGCGAAAAAGGTAGACAGCACGATGCTTACATTTCAACAAATCATCCTGACATTACAAGATTACTGGGACAAACAAGGCTGCGCTTTGTTACAACCCTATGATATGGAAGTGGGCGCAGGCACCTCACACACTGGCACTTTCCTGCGAGCAATTGGGCCGGAACCATGGCGTGCCGCCTACGTGCAACCATCGCGCCGTCCGAAAGATGGTCGCTATGGTGAAAACCCGAACCGTTTGCAACACTATTATCAGTATCAAGTGGTTTTGAAGCCCGCGCCTGAAAACATTCTTGATTTATACCTGGGGTCGCTCAAAGCACTCGGTCTGGACTTGCAACAAAACGACATCCGCTTCGTGGAAGATGACTGGGAAAACCCAACACTAGGCGCTTGGGGACTGGGCTGGGAAGTCTGGCTCAACGGCATGGAAGTGACGCAGTTCACGTATTTCCAACAAGTGGGTGGCATCGATTGCAAACCGATTTTGGGTGAAATCACCTATGGTTTAGAGCGACTGGCAATGTACTTACAAGGCGTGGATAACATCTACAACTTGGTGTGGACTGAGCGTGAAGAAAACGGTAAAACCGTCCGTCTGACCTATGGCGATGTATTCCATCAAAATGAAGTGGAACAATCCACGTTTAGTTTTGAATATTCCAATACGGATTTCTTATTCTCGTTGTTCAGTAATTACGAATCAGAAGCAAAACGCCTGCTCGACGTCACTGAAAAGTCGCTGGCATTACCTGCCTATGAAATGATTCTCAAAGCAGCGCACACCTTTAATCTGCTCGACGCACGCGGTGCGATCTCCGTTACCGAGCGCGCAGCTTACATTGGTCGTATCCGCAATCTGTCACGCGCCGTCGCTGCTGCCTATTATGCGTCGCGTGAAGCACTGGGTTTCCCGATGTGTGCTGCGGACGATAAACATAAACCAGCGCCAGCCATCGCTGTGCCCTCTGCGCCAACTGCGTCAGACGCTGCTTAAGACTGAACTGACTGGATTTAAATATGAATCACACCTTATTAGTTGAATTATTTACCGAAGAATTGCCACCAAAAGCGCTCGCTAAGTTAGGCGAAGCATTCGCCGCGGGCGTTGTGGCAGGATTAACATCACGCGACTTCTTAGATCAGCAATCGATCGCAACCAGCTATGCGTCCCCTCGCCGGTTGGCAGTCAGCATCACTGAAGTGCGCTCGACATCGCCAGACAAACTGATGCGCGACAAAGTGTTGCCGGTCAGCGTAGCGATTGATGCCGCTGGTAACGCGACTGCGCCGTTGATCAAAAAGCTGACAGCGATGGGTTTCCCGCACCTGCAGATCAGTGACCTAGAACGTGCGGTCGATGGTAAAGCAGAAAGTCTGTTTTACAACCACACCGCGCCTGGCTCTGCGCTAGCACCAGCCTTACAAGCCGTTGTCGAAGAAGCGATCAGCAAATTGCCGATCCCGAAAGTCATGAGTTATCAACGTCCAGATGGTGAGACTGTTCATTTTGTGCGTCCAGTGCATAGCATCATCGCTCTGCACGGCACGGATATCCTGCCGATCGCGTTGCTGGGTCTGCAAAGTGATCGCGTTACGCAAGGTCATCGCTTCTTATCTGCTGGCAAAGTCAGTATTGCCCATGCCAACGATTATGCAAACGCATTAAAAACCGAAGGTAAAGTCGTTGCTAGCGTCACTGAGCGCAAAGAACAAATTCGCACTGCCTTGTTGCAAAAAGCAGGCGATGATCTGGTGTTAATGCCAGAATCCCTACTCGACGAAGTAACAGCGCTGGTCGAATGGCCAGTGGTGTATGAATGCCATTTTGAACAAGAGTTTTTAGCTGTTCCACAAGAGTGTCTGATTCTGACCATGCAAACGAATCAGAAGTACTTTGCCTTGACAGATGCGAATGGCAAATTGCGTTCGCGTTTCCTGATTGTCTCCAATCTCGAAACCAACGATCCGCAACACATCATTCAAGGTAATGAACGCGTCGTTCGTCCTCGTCTGTCAGATGCAAAATTTTTCTTTGAGCAAGACAAGAAAAAAACACTGGAATCCCGTTTGCCATTATTAGCCAATGTCGTTTATCACAACAAACTTGGCAGTCAGGCAGAGCGCACTGAACGCGTGAGGACACTGGCAGGAAAAATCGCTGCCAGCCTGCACGCTGATGTTGCATTAGCTGAGCGTGCTGCGTTATTGGCGAAGACTGATTTGTTGACAGATATGGTGGGTGAGTTCCCTGAGTTGCAGGGCATCATGGGAACCTATTATGCACAACACGACGGTGAACATGCTGATGTTGCTGCAGCGGCCTCGGAGCATTACCAGCCACGTTTTGCAGGCGATGCGTTGCCTGCAACAATAACTGGCACCGCGGTTGCGCTGGCAGACAAACTGGAAACGCTGGTCGGTATCTGGAGTATCGGTCTGCAACCAACTGGTGACCGCGATCCGTTCGCGTTACGCCGCCATGCACTGGGCATTTTGCGTATGCTGGTTGAAAAGCGCTTGCCGCTGTCTTTATCTGGCTTGCTGAGCGACGCTGTTGCTCTGTTTGCTGGTAACCCACAATGTAAAGACCCAAGCGCTGACGTATTGAATTTCCTGTTTGATCGTCTGCGTGGTCAATTGCGCGAACGTGGTTTTGCACAAAATGAAGTTGAGGCCGTCGTTGCCCAAAACCCAGACACCCTCGATAACATCGTTGAACGTCTGCAAGCCGTGCAAGCCTTCGCGGCGTTACCCGAGTCTGTTTCACTGGCTGCTGCGAACAAGCGCATCACCAATATCCTGAAAAAAGCAGAAGGCACGCCGGGCAGCGTTCATCCAGCCTTGTTGCAAGAAGCGGCAGAACAAGCATTGGCAAAGGCGATGGCTGATGTCAAACCCCAGGTGGATGCGGCATTTGCTGCAGGCGACTTTACTGGTGCATTAAAAACCCTCGCTGCCTTGCGTACCGAAGTCGATAACTTCTTTAATGATGTGATGGTCAATGCAGAAGATCTGGCGCTGCGTAATAATCGCTTGGCTTTACTGGCGAATCTGCACGTGATGCTCAATCAGGTGGCAGATATTTCTAAACTGGCGGCGTAAGATGCTAATGAATGAGAAAGGACATGGCATGAAACTAATTGTTCTCGATCGTGATGGCGTGATCAACCATGACTCTGACGCCTTCATTAAATCTCCTGCTGAGTGGACTCCTATCCCTGGTTCATTGCAGGCCATCGCCCGCCTGAATCAGGCAGGTTACACGGTCGTCGTCGCTACCAACCAGTCAGGCATCGGTCGTAAATTGTTTGATATGGCGACGTTAAATGCCATTCATCAAAAAATGCACACAGCCGCACAGCAAGTAGGTGCAACGATCGATGCTGTCTTTTTCTGTCCGCATACTGCCGATGACAATTGTGATTGCCGCAAACCAAAACCCGGAATGCTGCACGAAATCAGCCGCCGTTACGGCATCAGTCTCAAGGGAATCCACAGTGTCGGGGATTCTTTACGGGACTTACAATCGGGCTTCATGATGGGCTGCGTGCCGCATCTGGTACTCACAGGCAAAGGCAACAAGACGCAAGAAAAAGGCGGCTTACCCCCAGGAACACAAATTTATCCGAATCTGGAAACAATGGTTGATCAATTACTCTCCAGCGTTGCACAAACCGAACTTAATTTTGCGGTTTGAACACAGATATGTACCAACAATAAAGCGATACCCTAGGGTTCGCCTGACATGGAGACTTCATGCGTAATGTCATTCCGTTTATCCGTTCTTTGATCTTTTTAATGCTGATGATCGTTGTTACCGTCGTCTGGGCACCGATCAGTATGCTGTTTGCATTTTTGCCTTATAACCAACGCTATTACATCACCGCACGTTGGAACGTGTTTATCATCTGGGCTGCAAAAGTGGTCTGCGGTATTCGTTATCAATTTAAAGGTTTCGATAATTTTCCGGATGGACCAGCGATCTTGTTAGCGAAGCACCAATCCGCGTGGGAAACAATCTTCTTGCTCATGGCAACACCACGGCCACTGGTCTTTGTGTTCAAAAAAGAAATTACCTATATTCCTTTTTTTGGTTGGGCGATTGCCTTACTGCGTATGATTCCGATTGACCGCAGCAAAGGCAAAGACGCATTCGCCCAAGTTGTTGTGCATGGTAAAAAGCGCCTGGCTGATGGACAATGGATCATCATGTTCCCAGAAGGTACTCGCATCGCTGTGGGTAAAAAAGGCAGCTACAAAGGCGGTGGCGCTCGTCTGGCAGTGGAAACCCAGACACAGGTGGTGCCAATTGCCCTCAATTCCGGTGAGTGCTGGCCAAAAAACTCGTTCATCAAACGTCCCGGCATCGTGACCGTGTCTGTTGGCAAACCGATCCAGCCTGGTAGCGATAATCCAGTTGAGTTAATGCAAAAAGTTGAAGCATGGATCGAAGCAGAAATGCGTGTCATTTCACCAAATGCGTATCACGCAGATGGCTCACAGAAATAAGTTGAATCGGAGTCACATTGATCTCGACTAAGGATACAATGTGACTCATCAACACGCCTGCTATTCACGGCAAACATCACGTGCGAGTCGTCAACACACTCAAGTATGTCATCCATAGTCAAAGCTCTACAACTCGCCTTGCAACTGGATTTATTCAGCGATTTTCTGTTGAATGAACGCCCTAAACCTACGCCTGCGCCTCCCAAAAACCTCCCCCCAATCGTCGATAACGACACAGACACGATGGCCCCTCCAGCACCAGATAACGTCATCGCCACGAACAAGCGACGCGTACTGATGAATGATGTGCTGGTCGAATACGAGCTCCTGCGATCAACACGCCGCAGTATCGGTTTTCTGATCAATGATAACGGCTTAAGAATTACCGCACCGCGCTGGGTGACACTGGCAGCAATTGAGTCAGCGATTCAGGAAAAACAACGCTGGATCCTCAATAAACTGACCGAGCGTAAAGAACGCACCCAAAACCACCCACAAACAAAACCCATCTGGACAGACGGCGTATCGATTCCCTATCTAGGTGACAAGATTGTGTTACGCGTCTCGCAGGCAACCAGTCAGTTTCTACGCTTTAACAATGAAACCAACGAACTGCATATTTGTTTATTGCAAAATGCAGGGCAGCAGCAATTAAAGGAGAGCGTACTCCATTGGTTGCAACAACAGGCAAAGAAAGAATTCCATCAGCGTCTTCCTGGCTATGCAGAAAAGCTCAACGTGCGCTATCACAGCGTCTCCCTGTCCTCTGCTAAAACACGCTGGGGATCTTGTACATCCGAAGGAAAAATACGCCTCAACTGGCGTCTGATTCATTTTTCGCCCATGATCATTGACTACGTCATCGCCCATGAATTAGCGCATTTGCGTGAAATGAATCATAGCCCCCGCTTCTGGGCAACCGTTGCCTCCATCTTCCCTGAATATCAAACCGCGCGGCAACACCTGCGTCAGCAGGCGACATCGGATTTGCCGGATTTCAACTAAAAATAATAGAACTGTGACATTCAGGTCTAGCGGGATCAACGAGCACTAAACATAACGAGGTCGTTGACAACGCCTTGCCCCCCGCTATCGACAACGCAGATTCCCAGATTGTGTAAGAATAGACCTCCTACGCCTTTAGCACGTCTATCGTGAAAGCATAGACACAAACATCGGGCCAACTCATTTGCAACGTTCAAGGAAAAACCATGAGAATCTTACACACCATGCTACGCGTCGGCAATCTTCAGAGATCTATCGATTTTTATACCAACGTACTGGGTATGCATTTGCTACGCCAATCCGATAATCCAGAATACAAATACACACTGGCATTTTTAGGATACGGTAGCAATCCTGAACATACAGAACTCGAACTGACCTATAACTATGGCGTCGAGCAATATGACATCGGCACAGCATACGGCCACATTGCGATCGCGGTACCTGACGCGCACGCCGCTTGCGAAGCAGTCAAAGCACGTGGTGGAAACGTCACGCGCGAAGCGGGTCCGGTCAAAGGTGGAAAAACCATCATTGCCTTTGTGCAAGACCCTGATGGTTATAAGATTGAGTTGATACAGCGTAGTGCGGATGTGACGATCTAAGCACAGGGTCATTAAAACGGCACCGTGCTCGATGACTGAACACGCTGCCGTTTTGTTGATTTTAAAGGCACTTAGAAGGTCCACTTAGAAAAAACGTAGCAACTGCTTATCAACTGACATAAACTTAAATCTACTCAGTCTCGCTTTATTTCATTGGCAGACCTGATCAAGCGGCATAGGAATTTGAGTTTTTACCTGCCCTGCTAGATAAATATCACGGCCATTGTCGTCGCTGACTGGCATATCAAATATATAATTTCTCCCATCGACGCCCTCCGAAGTATATGCAGAGTATTTCGGGAGAGAATTAAGTGGATATAATTCATACACCCTCTTTGGTTTTCCAACCAAATTAGCGTCTAAATATGCATTAATGCAATAGGTCGATTGTCGAACTCCTGCCCCCTTCAAGAGTTGTACGTCATTACGTAATCCTTCATCAGGAGGTACACGGACGTTAGCATTCAGTTTTCCTTTATGCGTCAAATGATAAGTAAAATAATATTCTAGCGTCGGTGTAGTAGCTACTTGACCAATCTTAATATTATTTTCTGCGGGGGTTGTGTAATATTTACTGACCATACCACCTACTGGTGTAACGGTAACAACAATATCGCCACCAACCCTAAGGTCATCATTATTAGTTGATCCATTATCAGTCAAAAATAGCGCACGAGAAGTGCGTCGAAATTGGATTTCTGCGCCGCCAGCGTAAGCGCTCAAACCTTGCCCCGCAGCACATCCCGAAGTAGAAGAAAAGTTACCATCTTGATTACCACTGAGGCAAAGTGCCTTACTAGCAGCTAAAATAGTCCTAACCGCTTCGGGTTTGGGATGTTTATATGAATTTGAAGCGCCAGCCGAAAAAACAACGGAGGTGGGTGAAAACTTGTTATAAAAATTTGTATTATCCGTCTTTGCTCCATGGTGTGATGCGGCCATCATCCCGCGTAGGTTATCAATGCCAAATAAAAGCGCTTTACGTGCTGCCTTATTTTCATTCGCCTCTTGTGCATCGCCAGGCGCTGTAAAACTATAATATCCATCCGCCACAGAGACGATCAAACTATTTACGTTTTTATTCTCAGCAGTAGGGTCGGACTCAAGAAAATAAAGCCATGGCCTGTCAATACGTTGTTTTGACGATACATCCTCCAAGCCCACCCTTGGTATTGAAGGCACTAAAGGGAACGCTGCGTCTATTTGTTTTTCGACCGTGCCCTCACTAGCATATAACTTATTATCTTTAAAATTTAATTTCTCATAAAACGGCACCTTAGCGGCAATGAGACCCTTAAGCCATGCAAGTGTCTTGTACTGAAGATTTAGGTCATCTATCGGCGGAGTAAATTTGTTAAGCCCCCCGCCAAGGTACACGGCAAAAGGGGGAGGCAATGCGGCGTCACCTATTGATTGGAACATGTATTCAAGCAAATTATAGTGATCTTTATCGGCATGAGAAATGATAAGGATTGGTCGACGCGCTGTTGCACGTACAGTTACAGGCAACGCTGCATTTGACTTCATTACTTCCTGTGGTCCTGTCCGCAGTAACCAATCCATGAAGCTATGTAATTTAAGTCCATGTTTCGTCAGATCCCCACTAGTAGGACCTATGCCAGTACTCGATCCCATATCAATAATAACGGGATGTGGCCAGCCATATCCATCGACAACGTTAAACGAACCTTGCCCAATATTAATCACATAAACACGCCATTGACCTGGTAACAACGGTGCTAAGACTGGCGTACCAAAATAATGTTTTCTTGATAAATCGAAGATACTTGAATTACTCACATTATTATTGAGGAACGTAAATTTATCAGTGATCTGTGCGGGAGGCGTCAAATCAAGTGATCGAGTCGGCCGCGACAGCGTTTGACCTTGTTGTTTGCAATCTGCCTCGCGGTTTGTTTTACGCGCACCTTTATAATCGGATGGATAAAAACTCTCACTCAAAGCCATAACACAACTGAAATTTGAATGCTGGGCATCATACTCATTTGTGTCATGATTAAATTTAAATGTCGTCGTTTCTACAGGCTGTAACCCCGGAATACTCTCGTAGGAAACCAATATTTTTTTGCTTCCCTTCCAGTCGGTGCAAGAGTATCCATAAATTTGCTTGTCCAGTGACCCCGGATTTGTTTCTCCCATGCATCGATTGGCATATGCCACGGACTCGAAAGAGACTGTGACTGGAGCGTTGTTTACCGAGCTAGTTTTGGAGACAAGCCGAAGCCACATTTGCTTGGGGTTATTCAATTCACATTGTTTTAAAACGACCGTACCCCAATCGCTTGCGTCTGTCAGTTCCAGACAGCGATCTTCGCCGACGTAGATCATATTGCTACTCTCTGACCAAAAAAAACCTCCTTGGGCATTTGAATCTTGACGAGCTTCAGAGTAAATATGTCCTTGTTCGATTTCAACGCCATAGGAATCAAACTTTGGTAAAGTAACATTCAGATAGTTACCATTCCCAATGGTCACTAATTGAGGATAAGTGGCCGAGCGTAAAAATAAGCGTAAAGAGAGTCCCTGATCATACAATTCAGAACCAGGATTGACGCCGTTAATTGTAGAATTTCGGGGCGAAATATCAGCCCAGGTATAGACATGTGGTCTGTGAGTTTTACGGTCATCTTCGTCCTCTACAGCACTTTTTTGCTCGTATTTCTCCATTTTTGAAAAATTAATTTGAAGCGCTCCATCTTTGTCAGTAGTTTGGCCCCAAATCATTTCTGTAATTTGACTAACCGTATTTTTAAAGCTTTCAGCAATACCATCCAACGCATTCGTCACCAATACGTTAACTACGCTTTGGCCAGCTTTATACGCAGCTTTATTGTAAGCGTCGACCATCACCTTCTCTAATGAATCAGCAGCCTTGGGATTTATTGTCCTTACAATATCTGCAACATAGATAATACTGTTAATTACATCTTCAGCTTTAATCTGTGCAAAGACACCACCCACAGCGATAAACATAACTAAAAAAAATATCATTAATTTCTTTTTCATTGCATCCTCCATTAATAATGAAATACCAATATGAAAAAGCCATACCTGACTATTTTGTTAATTATAAAAATAAATTTAATTAACATTTGTCATCTGCGCAAATGAAGCTTAGTCACACATATCTATTTTTGCAAGGATAAATTACTTTACGGAAATATACATCGCTACATTTTGGTTGATGTTTAAAACAAAATTTTAAACTCAGAACGCCAGCCGATAAGTCTATAGGGTAATGATGGAGGCAGAAAAAATAGGAGGCCCTATATCGTTGAAGAGACTACGACAGGACAATGGAGATAACTTACTTTCAATCTTTACTATACAAATCGAAAGTAAGTTATTCCTTCATGTTGATCAGACGTGACCGTGACGGCGGAAGTAAGCGATTAAACCGCTAGTGGAGGTATCGAGTTGGGCGTCGTAATCCTGGTTGCCGAGGATGGCAGGTAATAGACGATTGGCGAGTTGTTTGCCGAGTTCTACGCCCCATTGATCAAAGGAATTAATTCCCCAAATCACACCTTGAACAAACACCTTATGTTCATAGAGCGCGAGTAGCATACCGAGTTGGAAAGGGTCCAAGCTCGGCATCAAAATGGTTGTTGATGGTTGGTTACCGGCAAAGACTTTGTGTGGTAACAAGGTAGCGATTTGCGCATCGCTGAGACCCGCTTGCGTCAACTCTTCACGCGCCTGCGCTTCGGTCTTCCCAAATGCGAGCGCAGCACTTTGTGCCAGACAATTGGCCAGCAGTGGCGCCTGATGACCTGGCAATGGGTGATCACTGGAAGCGGCAACAATAAAATCACATGGAATCAACCAGCCACCCTGATGCAGTAACTGGAAAAACGCGTGCTGACCATTCACCCCAATTTCTCCCCAGACAATTGGGTTAGCGCGGCATGTCAGTGGCTCACCGTTACGGCCGACCGTTTTACCGTTCGATTCCATTTCTAGCTGCTGCAAAAATGCAGGCAAATGTCGTATTGATTCGTTATACGGCAAAATTGCTGTCGTTTCTGCACCAAGGAAATTCGTATTCCAGACCGAAATCAATGCCATCAGCACAGGCAAATTATGCTCCAGCGGCGTCGAGCAAAAATGTTTGTCCATGGTCTCGGCGCCGAGCAACATACGCTCAAAACCGCTCATCCCTATCGCGAGTGCGACTGATAAACCCACCGCAGACCACAACGAATAACGACCGCCGACCCAATCCCAGATCGTCAGGATATTTTCATCGGGGATACCAAACTCGTGGGCTTTTTCAGGGCTAGAAGTGACGGCAATAAAATGCTTACTAATCGCCCACTCTTCCATCGCCGCGGCCATCAACCACGTGCGTGCAGTATGCGCATTGATACTAGTTTCTTGGGTGGTGAAGGTTTTTGAAGCGACAATGAACAAGGTTGTGCGTGGATCGAGTTCCTCAAGTAATGGCGCAAGATGCGCACTGTCGAGATTCGATACATAGTAAAAATTCAGGTTCGGATGCTGCATCGCGGATAACGCCCGGGTCGCGAGTTTAGGACCCAGATCAGAACCACCGATACCGATATTGACGATGTTTTGAATGGCATCGCCTTTAAAGCCACGCCACAGGCCGCTTCGGACACGCTCAACGATATCACGCATTTGTTTGCGGACTGCGCGTACCTGCGGCATCACATCATGTTCTGCATTCGGGAACGGTTTGAAGTCCATATTGCGTAAAGCGGTATGCAAGACGGCACGATCTTCGCTGATGTTAATTTTTTCGCCGGCAAACATCCGGTTACGCCATTCTTCGACGTTAGATAGACGCGCCAGTGCCAACAAGCTATCCAACGCTGGCTGATCGATTCTTTGCTTGGAATAATCAATCAATAAACCATCAAGCTCTGCTGAAAAACGGGAAAAACGTTGCGGATCTTCAGCAAACAAATCACGTAAATGCTTTTTTTCCAAACGACTCTGGTGCTGTAATAATGAGTGCCATTCCGGCGTTTGCGTAATATTCATAATGTGAAAATTAGCTTAAGTAGTGACAACAAAACAGAGAATGAAATCAGACCGCGATCGGTAACATGCGTGCCAGATTGACGTATTGTTCGAGTGCAATCGTTTCTGGACGTGCCTGCGGGTCGATGCCAGCGTCAATCAACTGCTGTTCAGTAAACATACCAGCCACGCAATTACGTACCACTTTGCGACGTTGAGAAAACGCTTTAGTCACCACTGCTTCCAGATTTTTCTGGTGACAGGCGAGTGTCTCTTTTTTTGGAATCATGCGCACAATGGCAGAATCGACTTTTGGCGGTGGATCAAACGCCTCAGGCGGCACGACAAACAATAAATCCATCTCATAACGCCACTGCAACATCACTGACAGACGACCATACGTTTTACTGCCAGGTGGCGCGACCATACGTTCAACCACTTCTTTTTGCAGCATAAAGTGTTGGTCTTCAACCTGATTGGCAATCTCTGCCAGATGGAATAATAGTGGGCTAGAAATGTTATACGGTAGATTACCAACGACGCGTAATTTTTTACCCTCAGGCACGGGAATGTTATTGAAATCAAATTTCAACGCATCGCCTTCATGGATAATCAGTTTATCTTCTGGAAAACTCTTTTTAAGACGTGTCACCAGATCGCGATCGAGTTCGACCACGTGCATCTGTGGCACACCTTGCAGTAACAAACGAGTCATTGCCGCTAGGCCAGGGCCGATTTCGACCATGGTGTCACCCACCTTGGGATCAATCGCACGAATGATCTGGCTCAATACTAATTGATCGGTCAGAAAGTTCTGACCGAAACGCTTACGAGGAATATGTTTCATGTTTATTGTTTGTTTTTTACCATGTTCGCAGCAACGCGAATCGCTACCAACATACTACTAATATCGGCATACCCCAGACCTTGCGCTGCCAAATCCAGCGCAGTACCATGATCAACAGAGGTGCGGATCAAGGGCAAGCCTAAGGTAATATTCACACCCAATCCAAAACTGGCGTGTTTAAGGACACTGAGTCCCTGATCGTGATACATCGCCAGCACACAATCGGCGCGTTCAAGATACTTAGGTTGAAACAAGGTATCTGCGGGATAAGGCCCACTGACCTCAATACCGAGGCGTTTTGCTTCTGCGATGACGGGGGAGATAACGTCAATTTCTTCGCGCCCTAAGTAGCCATTTTCTCCTGCATGCGGATTGAGTCCAGTAACAAGGATACGCGGCTGGGCAATGCCCATTTTTTGTTTTAAATCGGCATCGATAATCTGCAACGTACGAAGCAGATCGTCGAACACAATCGCCGCTGGAACGTCTTTGAGTGGCAAATGCGTCGTCGCTAATGCCACGCGTAACGGTTGTGCCAGATGTGCATTGGCTTCACACGCCAGCATCATGACTACCTGTGGCGTGTGGGTCTTTTCGGCGAGATACTCTGTATGCCCGCTGAACTTGACACCCGCGTCATTGATCGTACTTTTTTGTAGAGGGGCGGTAACGATGGCATCGCACCATCCCTGGTTAACACTTTCGATCGCCACATCCAGCGTTTGCAGCACTGCTCTGCCATTACGGGGATCGAGCTCTCCAGCAATCACATGGGCATTAAGCGGGCAATCAATCACGGTAACTCTGTCTTGCCCCGTCGCTGATAACCCATAGTTTCTGAGTGCTTCGATCGAAACACCCATGAGTTTGATCTCAGGGTCAATCTCATTAGCAAGCATTGCCAGATAGGCTGCATCACCCACTAATACTGGCCTCACCTCATGTCGTAAAGCCCACGCCGCGCGAATCGAGATTTCAGGCCCTATACCTGCCGGTTCGCCGACCGTCAGTGCTATGACCGGCAATCTGGATTCAGGCATTATTTGTCATCCGTGCGGTATTCGACATAAGTGCGGTCACGCAACTCACGCAACCAGTCTTGCAACGCTTCATCGGCTTTGCGTTCACGTAATGCGTTGCGGGCAGCCAGACGCTGACGATCGTTAGATTGATCTTCGGTTTTACGTTCTGTCACTTGGATCAAGTGATATCCAAAAGGAGATTTGACGGGATCACTCACTTCATTGATCGCCAGCTTATTCATTGCTTGCTCAAACTCCGGCACGGTATCACCGGGGTAAATCCATCCCAGATCTCCGCCTTTTGCCGCAGAACCATCTGCAGAGTTAGCTTTGGCCAGATCTTCAAATGTCGCCGCTTTAGAGACGATCTGTTGTTTCATCTCTTGCATTTTTTTAAGCACTTCAGCCTCAGAAATGATCTGATTTGCTTTCATTAAAATGTGACGTACATGCGTTTGCTGCACCACTGCGGCATCAGGTTTGGCATCATTCGCCGCACGCTGTCCATTGAGCTTAACGATATGAAAACCGTTCGGACTACGAATGATGTCAGTAAATTCACCTGACTTGATTTTGCTGACAGCATCTAAGAATAACTGAGGCAATCGTTCTTGCTCACGCCAGCCAAGATCGCCACCTTTCAACGCTTCTGCGCTGTCGGAATAAGTCACTGCCAGTTTGGCAAAGTCACCGCCAGCACGCAATTTTTGCAACACTTCTTCAGCACGATTTCGACGCAGCGCAATTTGATCTGCGGATGCATTTTCTGGAATACGAATGAGGATATGCGCCAGACTTAATTCTTGTTTTCCAACCTTGGCACTCGCTTCAGCTGCCAAAAAATTATCAACTTCGCTTTCGGTAATCAAAATTTTGCTATCGACTTCCCGTTCACGTATGCGTTGCATCATGATGTCGTCGCGAATCTCTTCGCGGAAAGTTGGGTAAGGTGTCCCTTCACGCTCAACTTGGTTGCGGAACTGTTGTAAGGTCATTTTTTGTTGCTCAGCCATGCGCAACATCGCACGGTCAAGCATGACATCATCAACACGCATGCCATTTTCTTTGGCCAATTGTAATTGTGCGCGATCGACAATCATGCGTTCCAACAATTGTTTTTGTAGATCAGCCCGGTCTGGCAATGCCGTACCTTGTGCTTTTAAGCGCCGCTCTACCATCGCCTGCCGTTCATTCAACTCTTGCTTTGTAATGACTTCATCATTAACGATGACTGCAATGCTATTAACGACTTGTGATTTCGCTGGTGTCGCTGAAACGCTTGCTGTCGTTGCTTGTTGCGCCAGAGTGGACTGCGTCGCAAGAAAACTGACGGAAAAGGCCACCACAGATAAAAGAGTACGTTGTTTCATGTGCAATAAATGTCGCATAATGATCTAAAAAACTGTTTGAGCAATACCGCAGCATAGACTGCTTATGCGGCATAAAAGTTGCAATATACACGTTAGCGGAGTTTTCACAAACAACCATGTTTGCGCTTCAATGTCTGAAACTATCGCTAACTACCTGACAGAACTTCCGTGGTTCACTGACGCGAAGCGAATTAACGCTCGGTAATCGGCTGATAACCGGAAATGTTCCGTTTTAACGCTTCTATCGGGTCGTTACCCACACCCAACCGGCCCAATCCATTGAGCTCCAACTGAATTGAAAAGCCAGTGTTATTATTTAAACTATCAACAGCAAACCGTTGAGCAACGAATCGCAGCGCCCAGCAATCTGCCTTGTATTCAAGCCCAACGAGACCATCCACAACTTTCTTGTTCATCAAAGAATAGTTACTTCTTCCTACTGCATACCAATTTCTTGCAATAGGCCATTGTCCTGATAAGTCTAGCTCTTCTAAGGTATCGCGCTGGAAGCGGTACGCAAAATTCAATACCTTTTTAGCTTCTGGCTGCCACCTGATCGCATAGCTAGATTTGACGGATTGGCGTGTACTCTGACTAATCTGCACCGCTAGGTCGGTTGCTAGCTGCCGAGTAATCTGCCCTGATACCGCCAGCAACATATCTGACCGACTTGGTGTCACTGTATCGTCGACTCTTACCTTTTGGGTATTAAAGTAGAATCGTTGTCCAATCGCTAGCTTAAGGCGTTCCTCACCATCCAACTCGATGAAACGAGAAATAAGGGCGGCAGTAATCTGATTCGAATCACCGACCAAATCCTGTCCACTAAACCGATTTTCATTAAAGATTTGCGTGAAGTTAAAGTCAGCATCAGCCGTATCAAAGAGAGGAACAGCCGACTGATCAACAAACGGCGTACGCACGTAAAACAAGCGAGGTTCAAGTGTCTGAGTCACTTCGCGTCCAAACAAAGTACTTGGCCGATCGAATACCAAACCGCTATCAAGTGAAAACGTTGGAACTGACGTACGCACCGTCGTTGGGCTCCCTGGATCAACGTTCGAAAGCTGGTAGTAATTGGCGTGCAGCATCAATTTCGGCACAATAAAGTAGCCTGGCTGCACGATAGGATAAGACACTTGCGGATTGAGCACCAAACGGTCGCCACGCACAAACTCTGGGTGCCAGAAACGAGTCAACGTGGCATCAAATGAAAAATCAAATCCAAGCACATCACGTTTTTCCGCATGGAACTGAATCTGCGGCAAACGATCATAGGGCCGCGCGATGGGGGACGCCTGATCCTGCAGTACCTGATAATTACTGGCGAGAACGTTCAGACTCCAAAATGACCCGGTGTACGTCGCATTAATGTTGCGAGGTAACAAGCGTTGCGAGGTCTTCGTGATAGAACTAGAGAAATCTGAGGGATAGTTGTCATCTGAGGCAATATTGATATCCCAGTTCAATTTCAACGCAGGCGTAATCAACTGCTGATGGGTGGACGTCAACGCATACCGACTGGTGTTGGTGACTCTATCCCCCTCCAATCCCTCTAAGGTCGTCTCGCCACGGTAATCTTCACCGAGATAACGCGCATCTGCACCCAGTTGTAATCCACGGCGTGAAATCAACTTAGGATAAAAAGTAACATCTCTGTTGGGTGCAATGTTGTAGTAATACGGGATGCCAAATTCCGCGCCACCTGCAGTTGAGGCACCGACTGTCGGCGGCAAAAAACCAGAGTGACGAGCACCGGAAAGCGGAAACGTGAGCGTCGGTGTCGCTAAAATCGGCGTTCCAAGAAAATACAGTACTGATTTTCCTGCCTGACCCGTATCGAGTCCACTATCGAGACTTAAGGTGTCGGCACGCAAATACCAATCTGGATCAACTCCCTCGCAGGTACTATAAGTCCCTTGGTGCACTATTGAGCGCTCAGAATCAAGAAAATCGATACGTTCAGCCTTACCTTGGGCATTGCTTTCCAAAAGATGGTAATTGGCCTTCAATACATTGCCGATGCTGGAATCTAATTGCAAACGTGCACTATCACTGTTAAAGCAATCACCATCCCGTTTTACTTGTACGTTACCTTCGGCATTAAATTCGTCTTCAAGGTACAAATAGCTAGCTTTATCGGCCGTAACAGTGGTCGTTCCCTTAACTATCTCGACGTTATTCTCAAAATGAATATCGCGTTCGGGCCTGCCGACCACATTTTCGGCACGAACGACAACAGGCGCAGCCTTGTCACTCTCTCGTTGCTGCTCTTTTTTTACGGCTTCTTGCGCTTTTTTTTCTTCTTTTATTTTTTGACGCAAGACCGAATCCTGCTCAAAACTCAAACTATCTGCCAAGACAGCATTAGTTTGACCAGCACTGATGTCGCTGACAGGTGAGTCGACAGAAACAGTCTGCGCTTTAGCCTGCATAAAGAAGGCTGGCACCAATACCGACACGACAATCGCCGGGATAGTAGGAAACAAGAGCGGTGAGTGAGATAATACGGGTTTCCTGCGCATGTATTCAGTAGTCAGTAAGCGTTTTAGCCAGCATGGTGGACGGTATCGTTGAGACAATCCGCCAGAAATTAGTCGCCTATTATAGGTGAAATGCCGCTAAAACTAGCCGAAGTATGCGCACAAACTCACTCTATTGCCAATTTAACCATGCCATCCACTGAAAATCAGTCCGCCCAGCCTGCTAATCCAGCCGTTTCTGAGATAAAAGAACAACGTCGTATCGCTCTGAGAGAGTGGCTAAGCGGCCTTTCTGCACATGCACTCAAGCTCGACACGCTACGTTCAGCGTCTTCTGATGCGAGTTTCAGACAGTTTTTCCGCATTGACACCGAAGACGGGCAATCACTGATTGCGATGGACGCACCGCCAGCGACAGAAAATTCTGCGGCCTTTGTCAACATGGCCAATTTACTGAAAAGCATCAACCTGACGGTACCTGAAGTACTCGCGCAAAATCTTGAGTCGGGCTTTCTGCTCGTCACCGATCTTGGCTTACACACCTACGCGCACGTCTTAAACCACGATACAGCGCATAAATTGTATCTCGACGCGATTGATGCACTGGTACTCATGCAAGCACAGAGCCAGCCGGATGTGTTACCAGAGTATGACCGCGCTTTCTTATTGCGCGAGCTTAACCTCTTTACTGAGTGGTATATCAACAAACATCTTGGCATCACGCTCACTGAAAAGCAGAACGCGACATTAACAAAAGTATTTGACCACTTGCTCGCGAGTGCGTTGGCACAGCCACAAGTTTATGTGCATCGCGATTTTCACTCCCGTAACCTGATGTGGATGGATAAAGGAAATCCAGGTATTGTTGACTTCCAGGATGCCGTCTACGGACCAATCACCTACGATCTGGTCTCTCTACTGCGTGACGCTTATGTGCAGTGGGATGAAGAAATGGTCCTCGACTGGGCAATCCGTTACTGGGAAAAAGCCAAACGTGCGGGCCTGCCAGTCTCTCCGGACATCGATAGCTTCTACAAGGATTTTGAATGGATGGGATTGCAACGCCATTTAAAAATCTTAGGTATATTCAGTCGCCTTTCGCACCGCGATGGGAAAGATAATTTCTTGGCAGATATCCCAACTGTCATGGAATATATCCGTAAGACGTGCCATCGCTATAAAGAACTGGTCCCTCTGCTGCGCTTACTCGATGAGTTAGAAAACACCGCGCCGCAAGTTGGTTATACCTTCTGAGGCACGACAGATGAAAGCAATGTTACTTGCAGCAGGTCGTGGCGAACGCATGCGACCACTGACTGATACCTGCCCTAAACCACTACTCAAAGTGCGCGGTCGACCGCTGATCGTGTGGCATATTCTCAATCTGGTCAAAGCGGGCATTACCGAAATCGTGATTAACCATGCGCATCTCGGACAAATGATTGTCGATACACTGGGTGATGGCAGTCAGTTTGGTGCTCAACTGACTTACTCAGCAGAAGATACTGCGCTTGAGACAGCAGGCGGTATTGCCAAAGCCTTGCCACTGCTCGGCACGGATCCGTTTATTGTCGTGTCTTCGGATATTTATATTCCCCACTTCGACTTTAAAGAGTGCCTGAACACGCTAGAAGACAATGACCCTTGGGGCAATCCTTTACCTGACGACGAGCGCGATGTTGCGTGGTTATATATGGTCAAGAATCCGGATTTTCATCCAGAGGGCGACTTTGTACTCACGCTAATGGGTTTATCGAATGAAGGCTCACCGCGCCATACCTTTGCCAATATTGGCGTCTATCGCCCAGAAATGTTTGCCAGCATTCGCCCTGGTAATCATGCCAAACTGGGCCCGCTGATGCGTCAGTATATTGATGCTGGCCGTGTTGGTGGCGAACTCTATCGTGGTCAATGGCATAATCTCGGCACACCAGCACAATTAACGGCGCTGAACGCACCACTGAATTTTATTAAAGGATTGCCATGAGCCAGGCCAGTCATCTCCATTACTCTGCCCGTCGTCAGCAATTAATGTCACTGATGCAGGCGCAAGGCGGTGGTGTGGCGATCATTCCAACGGCGCGTGAACTGACCAGAAATAACGACAATACCTTCCCTTTCAGACACGATAGTTATTTTTATTATTTATCTGGTTTCACAGAACCGGAAGCAGTGGTCGTTCTGGTCGCCAATAGCAACGAGCAAACTGAGATCTTGTTTTGCCGCGAAAAAAATATCGAGCATGAAATATGGGATGGTTTTCGCTACGGCCCAGCAGCGGCGCAAGCAGAATTTGGTTTTGATGCTGCCTATCAGATCGCAGATATCAACAGCATCATGCCGGGCTTGCTATCCGATGCACATACGCTGTTTTATAGTAATGCGACTGAGCCACACTTGGATAATCAAGTACAACAATGGCTACAGGATGTAAGGGCAAAAAACCGTGCCGGTATCAGCGCACCAGCGATCACCGTCGATGTGCGTTGCCTGCTCGATGAAATGCGACTCGTGAAAGATAGCGTCGAAATCGCCACGATGCAACGCGCAGCAAGCATCTCCGGGGCGGCCCATGCACGGGCTATGCGCGCAGCCAGACCAGGGCAGTTTGAATACGAATTAGAAGCCGAGCTGTTGCATGAATTCCGGCGCAATGGTGCGCAATCTCCCGCCTATGGCTCCATCGTCGCCGCGGGTGCCAATGCCTGTGTGCTGCATTACCAGAGTAATCAGGCACAAATTCAGGATGGCGATTTGGTTCTGATTGATGCTGGTTGCGAATTCGATAGTTACGCATCTGATATTACTCGAACTTTCCCAGTCAATGGCAAGTTCACGCCTGCACAAAAAACCTTATACGAGATCGTACTCGCAGCACAATCAGCAGCACTCGCCTGCGCCAAGCCAGGCGCGCGTTACATGGATGGGCATCATGCCGCAGTACGTGTCTTGACCGAAGGTATGCTAAACACAGGTTTATTGAATAAACACGAGGTGGGGAGCGTCGATGATGCCATCGCGAGTCTCGCGTATCGCCAATTTTATATGCATGGTACAGGTCACTGGCTGGGGCTGGATGTGCATGATGTTGGTCTTTATCGTGAGAACCAGAACATCGCTGAAGAAAAGCCTTACCGTCGCCTCGCAGCAGGCATGGTAATCACGATCGAACCCGGAATTTACGTGCGACCTGCTGAAAACGTTCCGCAAGAATTCTGGAACATCGGCATACGGATTGAAGATGATATGTTGATCACAAGTGATGGTCATATTAACCTCAGTCGTGACACACCAAAAACGGTCAGTGAAATAGAATCAGAAATGCGTCAGCCTCAGTGAATTCAGTGACCTCAGTGACATCAACGATGATGAATACAGACTTCGATATCGCCATTTGTGGCGCAGGACCGGTAGGACAAGCACTTGCGCTGCTCATGGTAAAACAGGGCATACCCGCCAACCGTATTGTGTTGCTAGATGCTAAAACAGCAACGCAAGCTGAAAATGATGCGCGCTCCATTGCCATTTCTTACGGCAGTCAGCAAATATTGCAGCGCGCCGGTAGCTGGCCCATCAAAGCAACGGCGATTGAAGAAATTCATGTCTCACGCCGCCGACATTTTGGTCGCAGCCTGATCCGTGCCAACGATTACGGTGTGCCCGCTTTAGGTTATGTCGCACGGTATGGCGATATTATTCGCCCGATGCAGACCGCGCTGAGCGAGGCCGGTATCCAGATTCTCCGTCCTTTTTTGGTCGAACAGACGCAAGAGCATAATGATTCGGTGACTGTCGCAACGAAGCATGTCGACACAGGCGAGGTCTCGCACATGTCTGCAAACGTTCTGGTGCAAGCAGAAGGCGGCACCTTTGCTGATCAGTCGCAACGCGTGCAGCGCCACGACTATCAACAAACCGCCATCATTGCGCATGTGATCTGTGATCAGCCTATGCCGCAGCGTGCGTTTGAGCGCTTCACCGATCAGGGGCCACTTGCTTTATTGCCGCAAGAAGACGGCTACGCGCTGGTGTGGTGTGCCCGCCCCACGTTGGTCACTGAGCTTCTCGCACTGGACGATAAAGCGTTTCTGACGGCGTTACAGACTGTCTTTGGACATCGTCTTGGTCAATTCAAACAGATCTCCAAACGGCACGCGTATCCGCTTGGTCTCAATGCGCAATCCAGCGCAACAAATCGAACTGTCAACATCGGCAATGCCGCACAGACTTTACATCCGGTTGCTGGTCAGGGATTGAATTTAGGACTACGAGATGCACACACATTGGCGAAGTGTCTAAGCCGTTGCGGCGAGACATCAGGGACAGCGATGACTGCATGCATCCAGACATTTATCCATGAGCGTAATAGCGACCGTCAACTCACGATACGCCTGACCGACACCATGGCGCGGGTCTTTGCCAGCTCGTCTGATGGCTCACTGACGCAGTCGTTATTGGGCGTCAGCCTTGGCGCATTGGATGTGTTAAAACCAATGAAAGATCTACTTGCAGGGCAAATGATGTATGGCTGGCGTTAACACGAAGCACATCAATGTGATGACCTGCTTGTTTAAAAGTACGCTGTAAAACAGCAAAGTAAAACCCTTAAACCGTTATAATCCGCCCCTCACTAAAAAGGATGCAACATGAAACTCCGCACAAAAAGACGTTTAATGAATTACGGTCGTATCTACAACCACCAGTTGTCCGTTGTATTAGAAGCAGCATTTGAAGAATTCCGCGCGAACTTCACTAAAGAAGGTGAATCCCTAGAACAATCTTTGGAAGCCTTGCATAAACTGGGCGCAAGCTACCGCCATTTTAAGAAATTCTCTCTTCGTTTCGCGATTTCTCATTAAAATTCGCTCGCTGTAGATACCTCTGACGATTCAGATGCGTAACTAAGCGATGAGCGAAATGCCGGACAAAATACCGGACCAAATTTCTCCCAGAAATTCTGGTCCGCAGTACCATTCAATGCACGCCCTCCTTTGCACCAATCAATGTAAGTCTGACTTCATCAGCTAATCAATCGGCAATCCAGACACCGGCTTCACCTCTTCAAGACAAATCATCGATCGCAGCGAGGCAACCCCTGGCACTTGCATTAGGGTATCCGTCAAAAATTGCGACAAGCTTTTCAGATCGGTTGCGACAACCTTGAGAATATAGTCAAAGTCACCAGAAATGGTGTGGCATTCAATAATATTGGGAAATGCCCGCAGTTGCCGCTCCACCTCTCGCACATTGCGGAATTGCTCTCGGTCCAGTGATAGATTCACAAAGGCCATCACGCCCAATCCAACGGCCTCTGGCGCGACTTGCGCAATGTAGCCACGGATAATATTTTTCTCTTCCAGCGCCCTGACGCGACGCAGGGTCTGCGGTGCCGAGAGATGAATATTCTCAGCGAGATGCAGATTACTCATCCGGCCATCATCTTGCAAATGACGCAGAATGCTCAGATCGTAAGCGTCCATATTGTGTCCTTAATCAATTGGCGAGCGCTCTTATGTGGCGCTGTCACCCTTCCCCAGCGATGAGCACATCGACATCTCAGATTGTCGTTATGTACCCTATGCACCCAACGCCATTTTAAGATGATTCAGAACTCAAAAAATGGGATATTTTATGTAAGTAAGATTAAAAGTAATTTAATTTCTTTTAAAAATTATTTAAGAAATTTAGTTTCATTATTTAAAACGAATAACTCAAATTTAGCAATCTAATTATTCGCGCAGATGGCTACAATGGTGATCAGAACTCGTCGTTTTGATCAGTACCTGAGTACGCGAGGCTTTTGCGAAATGCGGAAAAATTTCGCAGTGGCTTCCGGACATGCCTGTTGGAAAACTTCGTGGCTAAGTCCAATGACGATGTTCTCATAAAGATGAATGCAAAACAGTCAACGCTTCTCCTCCCTTAGCGGAGTACCTGACAACAGTGCATCCGTCATAAGACTAACGATCCGGAGACCATCATGGTGACCTATATTGGCACACAGGAAATGCAAGCCCACTTACGTAAAGTGAAACCAGAAACCGCCATCTCACGCATGGCGGAGATGATTAAAGAAGATTATCTGCGATGGGCAAGTTTTGATAAATCCGCCCGCGTTGCCAATCATTCCGATGTCGGCGTCATTGAATTAATGCCCATTTCTGACGGCAAAAACTATTCGTTCAAATACGTGAACGGTCATCCTAAAAATACCCAAGCGGGCTTACTGACTGTCACGGCCTTTGGTGTTCTTGCCGATGTTGAAACTGGTTACCCACGTCTTTTATCTGAATTGACCCTCACAACAGCCTTACGCACTGCCGCCACATCTACGCTTGCAGCAAAGTATATGGCGCGTCCTGATAGTCGCAGCATGGCGTTGATTGGCAATGGCGCTCAGAGTGAGTTTCAGGCGATCGCATTCCACGCCATGTTAGGCATCAACGAAATCCGCGTTTTTGACGTTGATCCGGCAGCGACGCAAAAAATAATTCATAATCTGCGCGCTTATCCAAATTTACGCGTTATTCGTGCGGGATCGGTCGCTGAAGCAGTTAAAGGTGCAGACATTATTACCACCGTGACAGCGGATAAAACCAATGCCACCATTCTGACGCCAGAGATGATTGAGCCAGGCATGCATATCAACGGGGTCGGTGGTGATTGCCCAGGAAAAACAGAGTTACACGCTGATATTTTGCATAATGCGTTTGTTGTGGTTGAATATGAGCCGCAATCCAGAATTGAAGGTGAATTGCAGCAGATGCCAGCCGACTTCCAAGTCACAGAACTGTGGAAAATTCTCGAAGGTCATACCGCAGGAAGAGCCTCCGCTGAGCAAGTCACCGTCTTTGATTCTGTTGGTTTTGCGCTGGAAGATTTTTCTGCGATGCGTTACCTAGAAAAATTTGTGATGCAAAAAACATCACCGATGCTGGATCTGATTCCGGAGATGATGAATCCTAAAGATTTATTTGGGATGGGGATGGGTGTGACTGCTGATATCAGCGCAGCACCAACGACGCATACTGAAAATGCAAGATCCGCGACAGCGGAAACACCAACGGCACCAAAAGTGCCAATACATGCTTAATTCGCTTAATACGCATAACTTAGTCTGAAAATTAAACATAGAATGAAAACCATTTCCTTAATCGGAGCACCGACAGATGTTGGTGCCAGCGTCAGAGGCGCAGGCATGGGGCCTGATGCATTACGCGTTGCAGGACTGAACGAAGCCCTCGAAGGGCGTCAGCTCAAGGTCATCGACCACGGCAACCTGCGGGGCCCCGCCAATCCATGGGAACAACCCGTCAATGGCTTGCGTCACTTGAAAGAAGCGATCGATTGGAATCAAGCGGTCTACGATGCCGTCGATCATGCCTTACTGAATGGTCACATTCCGATGATGCTCGGTGGAGATCACTGTCTCGCGATTGGTTCTATCAGCGCAGTGGCGGCTCACTGCCGTCGGGTCGGCAAAAAATTACGTGTCTTGTGGTTTGATGCTCATGCTGACAGCAATTTATCAACGATCAGCCCGACCGGTAATATCCATGGTATGCCCGTTGCCTGCCTGATGGGACATGGTCCTAAAGAATTGATTTCGTACGGTGGTCATACCCCTGCGATGCAACCGGATGAAATTCGTCAGATTGGTATCCGCAGCGTCGATGCCGGTGAAAAAAAATTCATTCACGAGATGGGTATTCAAGTCTATGACATGCGCTATATCGATGAATATGGCATGCGCAATGTCATGAGCTCCGCGCTGGCTGGTGTCGATTCTAATACGCACTTGCACGTCAGTTTTGATATGGATTGCCTCGATCCTGCGATTGCACCAGGTGTTGGCACAGCAGTGCTTGGCGGTCCGACATACCGTGAAGCACAGTTATGTATGGAAATGATTGCCGATACTGGCTTACTGGCATCGCTAGATCTGGTTGAACTCAATCCGGCACTTGATTTGCGCAATCAAACCGCGATTCTGGCAGTCGATTTGATTGAGAGTCTGTTTGGAAAATCGACACTGGTCAGAATGTAAGCTGATCAATTAATGCAGATTCGCCCATTTCGAATAATGAGCCACTTGCCTCGCAAGTGGCTTTTTTTTACCGACCAGTTTGGAGAACTATCTAGTTAGTTTTTTTGCAGACAAGAAAAGTCCCCGTCACCAGAGGGGCTGACGGGGACTTTTAATTCAGTTGCATGAGTTACCAGCTGCAACAACCTTATTCGACGGCTTTGACCATATCTTCAATGACCTTTTTAGCGTCACCGAATACCATCATGGTTTTGTCCATGTAGAACAACTCGTTGTCCAAGCCGGCATAACCAGATGCCATAGAACGTTTGTTCACGATAACGGTTTTGGCTTTGTAGGCTTCCAGAATCGGCATGCCAGCGATCGGTGATTTTGGATCTTTCGCAGCTGGATTGACAACGTCATTCGCACCCAACACCAGCACCACGTCGGCCTGACCAAACTCACTGTTGATGTCTTCCATTTCGAAGACCTGATCGTAAGGCACTTCCGCTTCCGCCAACAAAACGTTCATATGGCCAGGCATCCGTCCGGCAACTGGATGGATCGCATATTTGACGGTAATCCCTTTGTGCGTCAACTTTTCAGTCAACTCTTTGAGGGCGTGTTGTGCACGTGCTACCGCCAGACCATAACCTGGAACAATGATGACCGTTTCTGCATTACCCAACAAAAATGCAACGTCATCGGCAGAACCAGACTTCACGTTACGCTGTGCTTGCGTACCTATGCTGGCAGTTGCTGCCTCGCCACCAAAACCACCCAGAATCACATTAAAGAACGAACGATTCATCGCCTTGCACATGATGTAAGAGAGAATCGCACCAGATGACCCGACCAGCGAACCGGCAATAATCAGCATGGAGTTGTTTAATGAAAAACCAATACCTGCCGCCGCCCAGCCAGAGTAACTATTAAGCATAGAAACAACGACTGGCATATCTGCACCACCGATAGGGATGATGATCAGTACGCCCAGCACAAATGCGATCGCTGCCATTAACGCAAATGGTGTCCAGCTTTGCGTGACACAGAAGGCAATGCCTAAGCCCAGCATCGCCAAGGCCAACACCAAGTTTAACTGATGTTGGCCACTGAAGCTGACTGGTGCCCCCTGAAATAAGCGGAACTTGTATTTACCAGATAATTTACCGAACGCGATCACAGATCCAGAGAACGTAATTGCACCGACAAAAGTACCGATAAATAACTCAATCCGGTTACCCACTGGAATCGGCATATCTTTGCCAACGATATTAAATACCCAAGGCTCAGATACAACAGCAACAGCAATACACACCGCTGCCAAACCAATCAGCGAGTGCATCGCTGCGACCAGCTCAGGCATTTTTGTCATTTCAACGCGTTTGGCCAGAATGGCGCCAATACTACCGCCGACAACCACACCCAACGTCACCAAGCCGTAACCCATGCCGCTGCCAGCACTTTCTGTTTTGAGCTTCACGATCAGCGCAATGGTTGTCGCCGCGGCAATCGCCATTCCGACCATGCCGAACGTGTTACCACGACGTGCCGTAGAAGGATGCGACAAGCCTTTCAACGCCTGGATAAAACACACCGAGGCGATCAGATAGAGCATTGTTACGAGATTCATACTCATTATTTGCCCTCCTTGTTACCGTCCGCTTTTACAGCTTTAGGCTCTTTTTTCTTAAACATTTCCAGCATCCTCTGGGTAACCAGAAATCCGCCAAAAACATTCACTGCGGCTAACGCCACAGCAACGGTGCCCATGACCTGCGCCAGTAAACCTTCAGTCAAGCCAGCCGCCAACATAGCGCCGACAATGATAATGGCTGAAATAGCATTGGTCACTGCCATCAAAGGCGTGTGTAAAGCTGGTGTTACCGTCCAGACCACGTGATAACCGACATAAATTGCCAGTACAAAAATGATGAGGTTGGTTAGGGTATGACTAACTTCCATGATGTCCTCTCTGTTGTAGGGATTGAGACATACAAATACAGTCGATTTCTTGGGAAACTTTTTCCGGCAGGCATCGTGCATCTATTATTCCTGCCATCGTCCGCTCCTTTGTCATCGGCTTAATACTCCTTGAGACTAGTGATCTGATTTTTTGCATTCACAAAAACCACATTCGGTTTGTGCGCACGCGCTTCTTCTTCTGTCATTGGTGCGTAAGTACAAATGATCATCAAATCGCCTAGTTGCACGCGGCGAGCTGCAGCACCGTTCAATGAGATTTCGCCACTACCACGTTTGCCTTTAATTGCATAAGTGGAGAAGCGCTCACCATTGTTGACGTTGTACAGCTCGATCTGTTCGTTCTCGATGATATTCGCAGCGTCGAGCAGATCTTCATCAATTCCACAAGAACCTTCATAGTGGAGATCGCACTGGGTTACAGTGGCGCGATGAATTTTGGCGCGGAGCATATTTCTTTGCATGGTGTTTCTACTTTCTGATACTTGTTACGAAAAACTTAAATTCTGAAACCTGATATTCAACTACTTCTTGAGTACCTCGCCGCCCGCACACACTAAAGTGGCGGCAACAATTTCGTCTTCACGATTGATCGCCAATGCCGCTTCTTTGTCGATGATCAATTTCAGAAAATCGAGTACGTTGCGGGAATACAATGCCGACGCATCCGCCGCTAGTAAGGTTGCCAAATTCGGCTCACCAATAATGTGAACACCATATTTGGTCACCGTTTTGCCTAATTCTGACAAAGGGCAATTGCCACCTTGCTCCACCGCCATATCGACGATGACAGAACCGGGCTTCATGGATTTGACAGTATCTTCAGAAATCAATACCGGGGCTTTACGACCTGGTATCAACGCGGTGGTGATAATAATGTCGGCTTGTTTGGCACGCTCATGCACCAATGCTGCCTGACGTTGCATCCAAGCAGCAGGCATAGGTCGGGCATAGCCGCCTGTACCCTGAGCGATTTCGCGTTCTTCGTCGGTCTCATACGGGACATCGATAAATTTTGCGCCGAGCGATTCTACTTGTTCTTTGACTGGAGGTCTTACGTCCGATGCTTCAATCACCGCACCCAGACGCTTGGCTGTCGCAATCGCTTGCAAGCCAGCCACGCCCACGCCCATGATCAATACACGCGCCGCTTTGACGGTACCTGCGGCCGTCATCAGCATTGGCATAAAACGCTGATAAGTATTCGCGGCCAGCATCACTGCTTTGTAACCTGCGATGTTTGCCTGTGAAGACAGCACGTCCATGGATTGTGCACGCGTAATACGTGGCGCTGCCTCCAACGCAAATGCGCTAATGCCATGCGCTGCCATGGCTGCAATATTGTCGGCATCAAATGGATTGAGCATACCGACTAACACTGCTCCGGACTTGATCAAAGTCCTTTCACTGGCATCCGGCGCGCGTACTTTTAATACTAATTCTGCGCCGAATGCTTCTGCTGCGGTACCGATCTGGGCACCTGCTGCCAGATATGCTTCATCTGTGATACTCGAAGCCACGCCAGCACCAGACTGCACAATCACCTGGTGTTTTGCAGCAACGTACTTCTTAATGGTTTCCGGAGTAGCCGCAACGCGCGTCTCTCCAGGCCGAGTCTCGGCGGGAATGCCGATTTTCATAGAATTGCTCCCTGATTGTGAATAAAATCTTTTGAATAAAATCTTAACTTACTATCCGCGACCACTGCACACAACCTGAGCAGCCAACGGTGGCGATTCATGGCATAGCAAAGAATTGCCAAAGTTGCATTTAACGTCTCGCCTGCAGTCGATGAAGAATCAATGAGGTACGATCGGCGCAACGCCGAAATACTTACCCGAATCTTACATTTCGTATTCGACAACAATATTACACGCAAAGTGTTTTTTAGCACAACCGTTCGTTTTTTACCATTTTTGCAAATTTTTATTTTGTCATTTCATGGTCAACATGCTCATTCGTTCATTAAAAAATCTGTTTTCCCTTTTAAAAACAGACGATTAGCGTAATGAATCTGATATAAGTTACCCTATTTTGAAGAAAAATATTTAGTTTATCGCAACGAATGATGTGTGATTTGCACTGATAGATAAAAAACGCATTAGCTAATTCACTTTCAAATTTGCTGGTTTGCCACACAAAATTTGATGGCAAAGTAAAATGTCACCTTACCAGAATTAATGAAAGAAGTTATGTCCTCTATCTGGAAGCCATCAGTAACTGTTGCAGCGATCATTGAACGCGATCAGCGGTTCCTAATGATTGAAGAAGAAACACCAGACGGCATCCGTATTAATCAGGCAGCGGGACATCTGGATCCGCAGGAATCCTTAATTCAGGCGGTTGTTAGGGAAACACTAGAAGAAACGGCACATGATTTCACGCCCACAGCGCTAGTAGGGACCTATTTATCGACATTTATTTCGCCAGCGACGGCAGAGGAAGTCACTTACCTGCGTTTTGCATTCACCGGAGAAGTGGGGCAACAATACGACCAGCCATTGGATGACGGTATTGTGCGTACTCTCTGGATGAGCTATCAGGAAATCGTCGATTGTAAGCATATCCATCGCAGCCCTTTGGTGCTGCAATGTATAAACGATTATTTGCAAGGACAGCGTGCGCCGCTATCCTTGTTATTTACCCATCCAAGCGTACTTGGATCACAATTATGAGCAAAAAAAGAGTTGTTATTGGCATGTCTGGTGGCGTTGATTCATCCGTCTCTGCATGGTTATTAAAAGAACAGGGTTATGAAGTCATCGGTCTTTTCATGAAAAACTGGGAAGACGATGATGATTCAGAATATTGTTCAACACGTGAAGACTGGATCGATGCTGTCAGTGTCGCTGACGTCGTTGGCGTTGATATTGAAGCGGTTAACTTTGCCAGCGAATACAAAGACCGGGTCTTCGCCGAGTTTTTACGCGAATACCAAGCGGGGCGCACGCCCAATCCTGACGTCTTGTGTAACGCTGAAATCAAATTCAAAGCATTTCTCGATCATGCAATGAAACTCGGTGCCGACTATATCGCTACCGGTCACTATGCCCGTGTGCGCGAAGTAAATGGTGAATTCCAATTGCTCAAGGCACTCGATGCCAGCAAAGACCAGAGTTATTTCTTGCATCGTCTAAACCAGAAGCAGTTAGCGAATACCTTGTTTCCGTTAGGAGAAATTCAGAAAACCGAAGTCCGCAAAATTGCAGAACAATTGCAATTACCTAACGCGAAAAAGAAAGACTCGACGGGCATCTGCTTTATTGGTGAACGTCCGTTCCGTGATTTTTTAAATCGTTACCTGTCCTATAAACCAGGCGATATTAAAACACCGGAAAACCAGATTATTGGTCAGCACGTAGGTTTGAGTTTCTATACCTTGGGTCAGCGTAAAGGCATTGGTATCGGCGGCATCAAAACCCACCAAAACGCCGACGGCAGCAGCGACGCCTGGTACGTGGCACGAAAAGACGTAGAAACCAATACCTTATACGCTGTACAAGGTCATGATCACCCTTGGTTATTATCCTCCAGCTTAGATGCAACCCAAGTCAGCTGGGTCGCTGGTTACGCGCCTGTGAATCCCGATTTATCAGCCAAAACACGCTACCGTCAGCCCGATATGCGCTGCACCTTTAATGGCGATAATCAGCAATTTAATTTGCATTTTGACCAAGCGCAGTGGGCAGTGACACCTGGCCAGTCTGCCGTGTTGTATGACGGTGATGTATGCCTTGGCGGTGGGATTATTCACTCAGCATCGAAGTAACTCTCCGTAGTACCTCGCCGCCAGCCCCTCTCCCACTTGCGGTAAAGGGGAGTACGGCTACTTGAAACAAAAACAATATCCACATCGTTCCAGCAAGTTTATCTTGGCAAAAAACTTACCGTGAAGCAAAAATTTTCAGCAAAAACTGAACAATTTTACCTCAATTTACGTCTATCATATGCGCCACAATCGCACATACTGTAGTAAGGTTCGATACAAGAAAATTCAATTTATATCTACCGCATTCAAGGCAATGGAAAATATAATTTATCTTAATTAAAATATTCGGATGAATATTCAGCGAAGCTAATGCGACTATTAATCTAAGAACAAACAATCAATTGCTCCTCATTGATACGTTTCATTACTTTACAATCCAAATTGATGAAACTATATTTACATATCTTTTTCCTGAAAACGCTCGCTAATTATGAATCGCCCTGATACGCAAACCCTCGGTGGAACGGTCAATGTTCGCATTGGCAAGGTTTATATGAACCTGTCGAAAGCACACAAAAAAGCTGCTGACTATGTGTTGTCGAACGTTTTCAGATCAGCGACGATGTCGATTGATGAGCTAGCTAATGCGGTAGGCATCTCGGTTGCAACTGCAAACCGCTTCGCGCGCGCCTTGGGTTTTGAAGGATATCCGCAATTCCGAGCAGAACTGGTCACGGGCTTTGAAGCCATGTTAGCGCCGATCGATAATTTGCGCAGCGAAGTCAGTCGTCCGGCAACCAGTACTGAAATTATTGCGGGTTCATTGAATGAGGATCTGTCTAACCTCGAAACGACGCGTCGTGGTTTGGATATTGAATCCTGCAATCAGGCAGTAAAAATGATTTTAAATGCCGAGCGCATCTACATTGTCGGCTACGGCGCGAGTGCGTTCCTGGCGGGCCTGATGGCGCATAATTTGGATCCGTTTTGCAGCACAGTACAATCCACAATCGGTTCTGGCGGCCCATCAACTGTCGCGCGACAGTTGTTTAAATTCACACCGCGCGATCTGGTGATTGGCATCTCGTTTCCACGCTATGCAGAAGACGTGGTGACGATGATGCGTCAAATCAAAGAAAAAGACGTACCTATCCTCGCATTGACGGATGCCCCCAGCTCACCGTTGGCAGCATTGGCGAATGTGACGCTGTACGCACAAACCAGACGACAATTTTCTCCTAACTCTGAAGGTGCTGCATTGTGTCTCATTGAAGCACTGTGTAGTGCCGTTGCTCATCAGGCTGAAGCACCAGTCCATGCGGCGTCAGAGTTGACCAAGTTTGTGATGCATTGGCTGTATCAGGATCCAGCACACACGACAAATAAAGCATCACAAGTTGAACGCAAAACCGTAGATGCAGACAGGCCTGCCTGAGGGATGCCTCAACCTGACCTCACTGATAACTGATCACGATTGATCGGGTATGTCGTTATGCCACTACGCTGTTGACGCGCAGGGGTGTCGTTTCCTTGTCGATGCTTGGTCGTAGCGCGTAAACACTACACCCTTTGCTGGCACTGACAATGTGACCAAGCTGTGCATTTTCGAGCCCCTTCTTCGCATGAATAATCAAATTCCTGTTGTCAGGTACGCTTACGCCACGCGGCAAAATCATATGAATAGCGTTATCACTTATCCCTCTTATTGCTCTGATGAGTTCTTTGTCGCCCGCGCGCACATCGGATTGGTTGTTCATTAGCGTTTCATCAGGTACTTCGATAGCGACTGAGGTAGAGTGCTGGCTGATCAATTGTATTTCAACATAAACCTGACCTGATTGGGGTCGCAATATCCGCTCAATAACGCCCAGTCTAGGTTGGTGCCAATCGCTCTGCTCGAGCATATAGGCTGTCAGATCACCGATATGCATTTCTGATGTGTGACGACTCTCTAATGTCGACAAGCAAATCATGTTGTCATCCTGATGCCGAAGAAACCAAGCACTTTCAATAGAACCTGCTGCGTCATCAGAAAAAACGGCAGAGTGTTTGGCTAACAAGTCCGACATACGGCGCCCTATCCCCTTCCATCCGCCACCAGAATCAATGTGCCTGAGCAAAGCAAAAATCTCATTGAAGCCAATAAAGATACGCAAGTCAGGGACTTCTCTTTTCTGATCAATAGAAATAGAATCACGGAAGGGATAGTCGCGAAAACATTGAAATTGCAATTGTGCTATCGCTAACTGCTCATCACGGCCAAACAGACTCAGATGCTTCGATAACGATACGCCACCACCGTTCCGACGCGAACGGATGACTTGCGCAAGATCGGAGATCATTATTTGTTGCAATTGATCCCACTCCAAAATGAGGGGAGCAATTTGCCCAGTTTGTTGCGTATTAGCAAAGCGGCTCGGTACCGTGTCGGCGCAATAGACCAGCGACGTTTGTGTGGACACTACGTCGTTTGCATTCTGACTCAGCCCAATTTTCAAGTCACCCAAACCAATCGAGCGAATAAGCCACGTCTGCCACTGAACTGGCCAATAGCTAAGTTGCAGACGCTCGACCATCTGCAGGGCAAGATAGACGTCAACCGCTCTCCCCATCGCCATCGGTTGATCGGAACGGTATTGCTGATCCAGCGTTTTCTGAACGATGTACAAGCGTTGATTGGCAGCCAGAATATGCACCAATGAATTTGCCATGCGCCATGACTTCGCTGATAACTCTTGGTAGCGCAGCGCTTTGATGGTCTGTTTGAATTTTAATAATTCCAGCAAACGAAATGCGGCCTGATCTAATTTTTTTAATGATCTGACATAGCGAAAACCTGAACTTTGCTGGCAATGCTCAATGATCAGTCCGTAGGAATTCACTAACTCAGCACAGATCGCAATCATACAGTCGAGCAACTGTGCTCTTCTCTGACTATCCGGCACCCCGCCATCTTTTGAAAATTGTCCAGCCAACACCACCGCCAGCGGATAAAACAAACCCGTAAAGCGATGATTGTATTGAGCTCTTCTCGTAACGCTGGTTTTGTGCCTGTTAAGTTGCTTGAGATTCTTAAGTAACAGCGCCAAAAACTGTTCATCATCTGCCTGTGTACTTCTGTGTTTTTGAAGTTGATATAGCGTGTTTAGTACCGGTGCAGGAGTCGACTTCACCAGAGGCAGTGTGATAGGAAAGGGAATCCGCTTCTCAGAATAATGTAAACCCAACCAGTTATGTAGCCATTGCGGTAGCAGAGTCATTGTCTTATTATTGCCTTTAAAGTTAGCATTAATTATAACAATACAATTGCTAATATAACCACTTATTTCTAATGAACAAACTTTCTACTACCGTACCCTTAGGTTGATTTTTAACTCATTCAAGATTTCAAGACAAAAAAAACCTCGTCCGTAACGCGACGAGGCTTTTACCCGACGGCACCTTGTGAGTGCCTGGATTCTTACTTACATTAACTGCGAATCAAATGATCAAACGCGCCTAACGCTGCTTTTGCACCTTCACCAACAGCGATCACGATTTGTTTGTAAGGCACGGTGGTGACGTCACCCGCTGCAAATACGCCTGGCAAGGATGTCTGTCCACGTGAATCAACGATGATTTCACCGTGACGAGATAATTCCAAGGTCCCTTTCAACCATTCAGTATTAGGTACTAGACCGATCTGAACAAACACGCCTTCTAACTCAACACGTTTCACTTCTTCGTTCGTACGGTCTTTGTAGCTGATAGCGTTCACTTTTTTGCCGTCGCCATGAATCTCTGTTGTCTGCGCCTGAGTGATGACGGTCACGTTTGGCAAACTATGCAATTTTTTCTGCAATACGGCATCGGCACGTAATTCTGCTGCAAACTCAATCAAGGTCACATGACCAACGATACCGGCCAGATCGATTGCAGCTTCAACACCAGAGTTACCACCACCGATCACAGCAACACGCTTACCTTTGAACAGCGGACCATCGCAATGCGGGCAATAAGCAACGCCGTGATTACGGTATTCTTTTTCGCCGGGGACATTCACTTCGCGCCAGCGCGCACCGGTCGCCAGAATTACCGTTTTGGATTTTAAGGTCGCACCACTTGCCAGCAAAATTTCGGTCATGCCATCTTTTTGTGTCAGCTTGTCGGCACGTTGCAAATTAGTGATATCAACGTCGTAGGCTTTCACGTGCTGCTCTAAGGCGACGGCAAATTTAGGACCTTCTGTCTCGGTCACAGAAACAAAATTCTCAATCGACATCGTATCAAGCACTTGTCCGCCAAAACGCTCAGCAACGATACCGGTACGAATCCCTTTACGTGCAGCGTAAATCGCAGCAGCAGCGCCAGCAGGACCACCACCAACGATCAGCACATCGTAAGGCGCTTTGGCATCGAGTTTTTCTGCAGCGCGTTGAACGGAACCTGTATCTAATTTCGCCAGGATTTCTTCTACTGTCATACGGCCTTGACCGAATACTTGACCATTGAGATAAATCGTTGGCACCGCCATGATCTGACGCTGTTCGACTTCAGCCTGGAACAAGGCACCGTCAATGGTTACTGATTTAATACGCGGATTAAGCACCGCCATCAAGTTCAGTGATTGCACGACCTCTGGGCAGTTCTGGCAGCTCAGAGAAATATAAGTTTCAAAATGGAAATCACCGTCAAGATTCTTGACCTGTTCGATCACATCGGCGTCGACTTTCGGTGGATGTCCTCCCGCCTGCAACAGTGCCAAAACCAATGAAGTAAATTCGTGCCCCATTGGAATGCCAGCGAAACGAATTGAAATATCATGACCCGGGGAAGCGATAGCAAACGAAGGCTTGCGGCTTGCAGGATCGGTATCTTGAATCAACGAAATTTTGTCCGACAACTCAACGATTTCATTGAGTAATGTCTGCATCTCTTTTGCTTTGTCGCTATCATCGAGTGAGGCGATCAACTGGATTGGACGGGTTAATCGTTCGAGGTAGGCTTTGAGCTGGGCTTTGAGTGTATTGTCTAACATGATGATTCTTTCCTATTCTTTAACTGAGCGTTTTTAGGACTGATGCAAAATGGTCCCAACGGGGCATGAAGGCAACGTAAGCGCGGCCATCTTGTGTATTGTGGAGACTGTTGGGGCAATTTTGCATCAGTCCATACCCTGACAAAGATCAAGGTATGGAGTGTCGTCGCTTAACCTATCTGATTTCCTTCGCGATAAGTGAGCGCGTCAGATCAACGATCTTAGATCTTGCCAACCAGATCCAGAGATGGTGTCAATGTTTCTGCACCTGGTGTCCATTTTGCTGGGCAAACTTCACCTGGGTGGCTTGCAACGTATTGAGCTGCCTGAACTTTACGCAACAATTCTTTTGCATCACGGCCGATACCATTGTCGTGCACTTCCAATACTTTGATTTCGCCAGCTGGGTTTACAACGAATGTACCGCGCAGTGCCAGACCTTCTTCTTCGATCAACACTTCAAAATTGCGGGAGATAGCCAATGTTGGATCAGCGATCATTGGGTAAGCAATTTTGCCGATCGTGTCAGATGTGTCGTGCCATGCTTTGTGTGTGAAATGTGTGTCAGTAGAAACACTGTAGATTTCTACGCCCAGTTTTTGGAATTCTGCGTAGTGATCAGCCAGATCGCCTAATTCTGTTGGGCAAACGAAAGTGAAATCTGCTGGGTAGAATACGAAAACAGACCATTTGCCGTTCAGATCTTCATTCGTTACTGGTACAAATTTACCATTGTGGTAAGCAGTTGCTTTGAATGGTTTTACGATGGTGTTAATCAATGACATGGTAATTTCCTTTATGGTTGAAACGTAGTTAACGTGCTTCGCAACCTAAGCTGACACGTGTTGACTTACATACTGATGACGCGGTGTGCTACGTAATGAAGCCACCATGATAGAGCGTTTTTACAACTATGAAAAACTAATTAATTTTATCAAGTCAATTAATTTTAACTATCACTCTAAGTATACCGCAAATTTGTTCCGCCCATATGTCATGCCCTTATTGACATTGAGGATCAACCTACATCCCGTCTGAAGCTAATAAAAAGACAGTTTTTTTGCGGCGCAATGCAGGAAAAACGTGATTTATCTTTGCGCAACGTTATAATTCCCGACCACTTCAATTCAAAGGTCACCTACTGTGCCAGATCGACTTGCCGTTCTCACTCAATACCTTTTACCCAAACAGGCACTGACTGGTCTGGCAGGTAAAGCAGCTAATGCCAGATGGGGCAATGTTACAACCCGTTTTATCCGCTGGTTTGTGGGCAAATACCAAGTCAATATGAGCGAAGCGGTGAATCCGGATATCGCCAGTTATGCTACTTTCAATGAATTTTTTACCCGACCGTTAAAACCGGGCGCGCGCCCCCTGGCTAGCAGTGATTTGATCTGCCCAGTGGATGGTGCCATCAGCCAGTTCGGTCCTATTTCTCAGGGGCAGATTTTTCAGGCCAAGGGCCATCAGTTCTCAGCGACGGCATTAATCGGCGGAGACAGCGAGGCAGCAGCAGCATATACAAACGGCAGCTTCGCTAATATCTACCTAAGTCCTCGCGACTACCACCGAATTCATATGCCTTGCGATGGCAAACTGACGCGCATGGTGTATGTGCCAGGCGATCTGTTTTCCGTCAATCCAACGACAGCCCGCGGTGTTCCGAATTTATTTGCCCGCAATGAACGCCTGGTGTGCTTTTTTGAATCGGCATCGGGTAATTTTGTCATGACGTTGGTTGGTGCCACCATTGTCGGTAGCATGGCAACGGTATGGCATGGCATTATTAACCCGCCCCGTCCCGGTAAAATTTGCAGCTGGGATTATAAGGATCAGAACATTTCTCTCAAAAAAGGTGAAGAAATGGGGCGCTTTATGTTGGGTTCAACGGTCGTGTTACTGTTTCCACAGGGGGATCTGCGTTTCAACACAACGTGGAAACCGGCTGGTAGCGTTAAGCTCGGCGAAGCCATGGCTGACTTTACGTAACGAGTTCATACCTATCATAGTAATTCGAGAGAACAACAAAGCCCGAGACGTGCGCCTCGGGCTTTGTTGCTTTTGGGCACCCTGCTGACAAGCTTTTTCAGCAACCTCGAGTTATCGGCTCAACTCCACTAATACGCTCAAGACGTTTATTTGTTCACAGAAAAATAACTACCTCGACAGAAATTATTTGCAAAATTCCCTATTTTAGACAATAATCAAATAAGAATGATTCTCATTTAATTTTTAGTTACATCTCATTCACTGATGAAGGACTGTTATGAATACCCATGAGCAATATGATGGCACACCAACTGTGATCAGAAAGACGGATTTGTGCAACGGCAAAACAAACCAGCCTGTATTACGGCTTAAAAGTAAGGAACTCATGCAAAACCTCAGAGAACTTGAGATCGATCATGAAGGAAGAATTTATCGCTTGCGGGTGACCCAACTGAATAAGTTGATCTTAACCGCCTGAATCTATTTATCATCAGCCAGCTACGCATTGTTCTGCTAGTCAGCCAAACTATCTACCAATGAAGGGAGACCTACCGTGCAGAATACTTTATTCAACAATGTTCCAGGTCAACATCATGCAGACAAGTCAACTCAAGCAGAAATTTTACTGTCAGCGGCGCTACATCTCATGTCACACTACAGCGTTAAAGCGGCATCTCCCGAGGGGAGTACCGCATGCCTTAAGCTAGCATCAGTGATTGAGAGGCATTTGAAGGCGTTGAGTGAACTACCAGGAATGACGCCCGTACTCTTGGCGACATGCCAGCAATTGCACGAGCAATGGGCGAGCTTCATTGATGATCTTCTCAGACAGCAACAAAAAAACCGCTACAGCTTTGGTTTGTTTCGTTCAGAAAAAGAACATAAAGCGTAAAAAAGCGACTTCGGAGAAATCATGCCAAAGCGGCCATCGCATTAATTGAGATGCAGGTCGCTACTGACATTGATCGACCTGTTCCTGTTACAATTTTATGGTGCGCTCTGATCAAATTAAGCGGGTATCGTATCTTTAAACGATGCACGTTCCGATAGCTTATCGGCAAGTTTTGATAGGTTAGGGTACTCAGTGCGCCACGTGATTTCAGGGAAACGGAAACTTAACCAGTCCAGCGCGCAGACGACACTAATATCTGCCAGTGTCATGTGATTTCCTGAGCAAAACGCGGTTTCGGCCAAGCCTAACGACATCGCTTTGACTCCAGCATGGACTTTTGCCATCTGACGCTCAATCCATTCACTGCTTTGTTGCTCAGGTGCTCGCAAGGTTTTTTCGAGACGAACTAAAACCCCCGCATCGAGCACGCCGTCGGCAAGTGCTTCCCAGCATTTGACCTCGGCACGCTCACGACCCACTGCTGGTATGAGTTTTCCTACCGGCGTCAGCGTATCGAGGTATTCAACAATGACGCGCGAGTCAAACATTGCTCCACCATCTTCCATGAGCAGACAAGGTACTTTCCCAAGAGGATTGGACTCTTGAATCGTGGTCTCGCTTGCCCAAACATTTTCTAATACAAACGTGTACTCAAGTTTCTTTTCCGCCAAGACGATGCGAACTTTTCTAACGTACGGACTACTAGTAGAGCCAATGAGTTTCATAGTTTTTACAGGAATAATGTGGATTTGATTATAGCATTTTGACGAGGAGAAACTCTCGTAAAGGCAGGGCCAATACGTTAGCGTGTGCCCTTTTTTTCCGCGATCACATCAGACGCCACTGCTTTCCGCGGCCATCAAATGGTAAAATCGCGGTTTGAGCGCAAAATAATGCAAAGAACGTAAAGATAACTAATTCCTGAGCTTAATTTAAAACTTTGGAAAGTTTACAAAATTCGCTGCAAGTGTTGTTTTTTGCGCAAGCCTTTCTCTCTTACACTACCACATCGAGCGATCATGTCCTTATCCTCCCTCTCCGCCCTTTCCCCACTTGACGGTCGTTACGCTGGCAAAGTTGATGCCCTGCGCCAGACATTATCAGAGGCCGGCTTTATGCACCATCGCGTCAAAGTCGAAATCTCCTGGTTGCAAGCGTTATCTCAAGCAGGCTTTGATGAGATTAAACCATTCTCCCCTGCAGCGAATGCCCTGTTAGACAAACTGGCAGCTGAATTCTCTGAAGCGGATGCACAACGCATCAAAGACATCGAAGCGGTCACTAACCATGACGTGAAAGCGGTTGAGTACTGGCTTAAAGAACAAGTCAAAGACGTACCAGAATTGGTCGCGGCCAGTGAATTCATTCACTTTGCGTGCACATCAGAAGACATCAACAATACATCTCACGGGATGATGTTGAAAACTGCTCGTGACAGCGTGATGGTGCCAGCCCTGAAAAAACTGATCGCTCGTTTGACTGAGTTAGCGCACACTAACGCTGATGTACCGATGCTGTCACGTACGCACGGTCAGGCTGCCAGCCCGACAACTCTGGGTAAAGAGATGGCGAACGTCGTCGCTCGTCTGCAACGCGCCATCAAGCGTATTGAGCAAGTAGAGATCTTAGGAAAAATGAATGGTGCGGTTGGTAACTACAACGCCCATTTGTCCGCTTATCCACACTTTGACTGGGAAAGCTTCTCCAAAAATGTCATTGAACAGCGTCTTGGTCTGGTCTACAACCCCTACACCATCCAGATCGAACCCCATGATTACATGGCAGAAATGTTTGATGCATTTGCGCGCGTTAACACCATCTTGCTGGATCTGAACCGCGATATCTGGGGTTATATTTCAGTTGGTTACTTTAAACAAAAAACCAAAGCAGGCGAAATTGGCTCCTCCACCATGCCGCACAAAGTCAATCCGATTGACTTTGAAAACTCTGAAGGAAATCTGGGGCTGGCAAATTCTCTCTTGCGCCACCTGTCTGAAAAACTGCCAGTATCCCGCTGGCAGCGCGATCTGACGGATTCTACCGTCCTGCGTAACATCGGCGTTGCACTCGGTTACACCCTACTGGCCTACGACAGTTGTCTGCGCGGCCTGAACAAGCTGGAAACCAATCCTGAACGCCTGGCTGCTGATTTGAATGCAACCTGGGAAGTACTGGCAGAGCCAGTCCAGACTGTTATGCGCCGTTATGCAATAGAAAACCCTTACGAGCAGTTAAAAGAATTAACTCGCGGTAAAGGCATTTCTAAAGAAGCGCTGCGTGAATTTGTCGAAGGTCTGGCAATTCCACAAGAGGCGAAAGATGTCTTGTTAGCGATGACTCCAGCAAACTACATTGGTATTGCCGCCAAATTAGCGAAAGCTATCTAAGAACAGCATTCGAAGCATCGTCGTTCCGGTATTCACCACTCAGATCTGATCTGAGCCAATAAGCGCAATCATCTTTTTGATTGCGCTTATTTTTTTTGCCTCTATATTGAAAATGTAACAATGACATAGTACAGATGCTGAAGACAGTGTTATACAGATCAAATACGGTGCGGCAGGTGCGAACAGTATTCATCTCAAAAAACGCCTTCGCCAGCAGACTTGAACTTTTTTTGCTATATTAGTTCTAATGCGAACTAATTTACTTTTTAACTGGAGTTCTGAATGACGGAAAATCAACGTTATCCCGCAGCAATCGTGGTATTACATTGGCTCATCGCAGCCCTGATCGTATCGGCCTTCGCACTCGGTACGGTGATGACCGACATGCGTATCAGCCCAACGAAGTTACAATATTACTCCTATCATAAATGGCTGGGCATCACGGTGCTTGGACTCGTTGCTATCCGCCTGTTGACACGTTTATTCACTCACGCCCCCACCTACCCTGCCTCCATGAGCGCATGGCAAGCGAAGGCAGCTGATGCGGCACACGTGTTTCTCTACGTGCTCATGTTCGCCGTACCCTTATCTGGTTACTTTTACACCTCAGCGGCAGGGTATCCAGTGGTTTATTTGGGGCTGGTTCAATTACCTACCTTCATTGCCCCGGATCCAGCCTTAAAAAGCTCTCTCAAAGAATTACATGAGTTACTGACCAATGTGATTCTGGCAGTCGTCGTTTTACATGTACTGGCTGCACTCAAACATCAATTCATCGACAAAGATGGTTTACTGCGTCGGATGACGCTCAACAAATAAATATTAAGGATTGCTATGAGATTTCAATTCAAACCACAACATCTGATCGCTTCAGCACTCGTTGTGGCAATGTCTGTTCCAGCGCTGGCAGCTGTTGCACGACTCGACGCAGCAAAAAGTGCCGTCACGATCGTCTTTAAACAAATGAATGTACCGGTAGATGCTAAGTTTAAAAAATTTGCAGCAACAATCGACTATAACGCAGCAAAACCAGAAACATCAAAAGCCAGCGTCGAGATTGATCTCGCCAGTTTTGATTTGGGTGACGCCGAGTACAACAAAGAAGTATTGAAAAAAGAATGGTTTAACGCTGCGCAGTTTCCAAAAGCAAGCTTCGTTGCAACTGGTATGAAAGCCAACGGTGTGGGTAAGCTCGATGTCACTGGTACGCTGAGCATCAAAGGTAAAACGGCCAATGTCAGCTTCCCGATGAGCATCAAACAAGAAGGCGCCAATCAGATCTTTGACGGCAGCCTGCCGATCAAACGCCTCACCTTCAATATCGGAGAAGGTGAATGGAAAGACACCGGCATGGTCGCCGATGAAGTTACGATTAAGTTTCATGTAGTTACCACGCAGTAAACATCACAAAAGCAGCAAAAAATAGCAGTAAAAATATCGTCATCTTTTGTTACCACCGGAATGTCAATGCAAGGCGCTGACATTCCTCCATTGTCCAATCAGGAGCAACCTATGAAATTAGCAAAACTTATCGCAGCAGCTTTAGTTGTTAGTGCAGCACCGGCATTCGCAGATAACTACACGATCGATCCAACACATACCTATCCAAGCTTTGAAGCTGACCATTTCGGCGTATCCGTATGGCGCGGTAAGTTTGACAAAACAAGCGGCACAGTCACTCTGGACCGTACAGCAAAAACAGGTACAGTAAACATCACGATCGACACATCATCGATCGATTTCGGTTTCTCAAAAATGAATGATCACGCAAAATCTGCTGATATGTTCAACGTTGAAAAATTCCCAACAGCGACTTACAAAGGCACTTCGATCAAATTCAATGGCGACACACCAGTTGCAGTTGAAGGCGAATTCACTTTGTTAGGCGTAACAAAACCATTGACACTGACCATCAACAAATTCAAATGTATTCAACATCCAATGTTGAAAAAAGAAGTGTGCGGTGCTGACGCTTCTGCTGAATTCAAACGTACTGACTTTGGCTTGAACTATGGCACACCACGTTTTGCACCAGAAGTAAAACTGGCTATCCAAGTTGAAGCTGTTCGCGCAGACTAATCACTCGTCTGCTCTTTGACGATCTCAGACTTCTCTTGAGATGGTCCTTGTTGGTTCTGATCAACGCAGATCAGAACCAACATCGGCATAAACAACCGTAACGCAATCTGCTTTTATGCATAGCGTAGCGAAGTAAATAATTTTTGCTTCCGACCAATATCGATAATTCTATGAATAAACGCTACCTACGCAGCATCCGTCTTTTATCCGAATGTATGCAGTTGTTTGAAACAGTATCAAACCGCAGAGTAAGACAACTCGGCTACACCCCAGCACAGTTTGACATCATTGCAACGCTCGGCAATACGCCAGGAATGACTTGCAAAGAACTCGGCGAAAAAACCCTGATCACGAAAGGGACCCTCACCGGGGTACTCGACCGCATGGAGCAAAAGGCACTCATCATTCGTGAACGTGGTGGAGAAGACCGGCGACAGTTATTTGTTAAATTAACGTCGCAGGGCGAAACGATTTTTAAAGATATCTTCCCAAAAGTAATACAAAGTGGTGGAGAAGGATTTGCAGAATATACAGAAGCGGACTATAACGCTCTCGAAGAGGCGTTGAGCAAGTTAAAGTTACACTTAGGGAAGAATGCCGCTTAATATTCACAGCGATGAACTTGCGTGTTTTTAAGCCTGTCGACGATAGAAACATATCGTCGACACATCATCGACGCGTCATCAAAATGACCAGTAACGCGTGAGCATAGCACCCTGATTGATGGATGAATGCATAAGAAAAGCCAGCAATTAATCTGCCCAATTAAATGGGGTCAGTTCAAATGCTGGCTTTTTTATTCTTGCTTCATTCTCAAAAAAGAGAATCAACCCTTCAAACGATTCAGAAGATTAAACAACCGCTCCGTCTGTGTCGTCTTTTTCTTTGACTGGCTTGATCAGATCTTCACGTTTCACACCCAACCACATCGCAATCGCCGCAGCCACGAAAACAGATGAATAGATACCGAAGCAAATACCAATCGTCAATGCAACCGCAAAATAATGCAAGGTTGGACCGCCGATTAACAGCATCGACAACACCATCATCTGCGTACAACCGTGGGTAATAATCGTCCGTGAGATGGTGCTTGTGATCGCGCTATCGATCACTTCTTTGACGGTCATCTTGCGTTGTTTACGGAAGTTTTCGCGGATACGATCAAAAATAACCACGGATTCATTCACTGAGTAACCCAGCACCGCCAGTACTGCCGCTAAGACAGATAAGTTAAATTCCCATTGGAAGAATGCGAAGAAACCCAAAATGATGATCACATCATGCAAGTTGGCGATAATTGCCGCCACCGCAAACTTCCATTCAAAACGAATCGCCAGATAAATCACCACACCGATCACCACGAACAACAAGGCCATCAAACCGTCATGCGCTAACTCGTCGCCCACTTGCGAGCCAACTTGTTCTGTCCGTTGCAATTTAACGTCTGGATCAATGGCTTGTAACGCCGTGAATACTTTTTTCGCCTGATCATCTGCCGAGCTGTCTTGCTTTGGCAATGGCAAACGAATGACCACATCTTGTGCTTTACCAAAGGTCTGCACTGGGACATCGGCGTAACCTAAAGACTCAACGGTTTTACGCACGGCATCGACGTCTGCTGCTTTGGAATACGACACTTCCATCACCGTACCGCCGGTAAATTCAACGGAGAAGTGTAAACCCTTGTGCAGCAAAAAGAAGACGGCGGCCACAAACGTTAAGGCAGAAATGACATTGAAAATCAGCGCATGGCGCATGAAAGGAATGTCTTTTTTAATGCGGAATAATTCCATAATGAATTCCTGAATTCTTATCTAGGCTTACGATTGTTGAGTAACGTCAGTCGTGTTGACCGCATCAGCAGTTGGTTTCCAGATCTGACCAATAGACAAGGAAGTCAGTTTCTTTTGACGACCGTACCAGAGATTCACCACACCGCGTGACACAAATACGGAAGAGAAAATCGAAGTCAGAATGCCCAGGCAATGCACAACAGCAAAGCCTTTGATCGGACCAGAACCAAAGATCAACAATGCCAGACCGACGATAAAGGTCGTAACGTTGGAGTCGAGAATGGTTGCCCATGCATGACCAAAGCCTTCTTCGATCGCTTTTTGTGGCGATTTACCACCACGCAGTTCTTCACGAATCCGCTCGTTAATCAACACGTTCGCATCAATCGCCATACCTAGCGCCAGCGCAATCGCTGCGATACCAGGCAAAGTCAGTGTTGCTTGCAAGAGGGACAATGTCGCCACCAACAACAACAAGTTGACCGACAGTGCCAACACACTGAACGCACCGAACAACATGTAATACACGATCATAAAGATCGAGATCGCAGCAAAACCGTACAGCGTCGAATTACGACCTTGTTTGATGTTCTCGACACCTAATTGCGGTCCAATGGTACGTTCTTCGATGATTTCCATTGGTGCGGCCAGAGAACCAGCACGTAACAACAAAGCCAGATCAGCCGAGGCAGCAGCAGTACCCATACCAGTAATCTGGAAACGAGAGCCGAGTTCAGCATTAATCGTTGGCGCGATCAATACCTCACCTTTGCCTTTTTCAAACAACACGATCGCCATACGCTTGCCGATGCGATTACGCGTCGCTTCACGCATTTTACGGCCACCGTCACCATTCATATCCACAGACACTGCTGGCTGTTGACGTTCATCGAATGTTGCTGATGCGCCAGTAATATAATCACCTGTTGCAACGGGATCTTTGCTCAGAATCAGCCATTCACCACGGTTAGATTTAAATAATTCAGAACCAAACGGCACTGGTGTATTGGTATCGACTGGACCAATCACACTGTCATCTAACAAGCGAACTTCCAGAGTCGCCGTACGGCCAATAATTTCTTTTGCACGTGCAACATCTTGGACGCCAGGCAATTGGACGACGATACGATCCGGACCTTGTTGTTGAATAATTGGTTCAGCAACACCCAGTTCATTCACACGTTTAGATAAGGCACTGATATTTTGTTTAACGCCTTCGGTAACCACTGCCTTGAGGGCTTCTGGTTTCAGGCCGGCTTGCAGATTGAACTCGGTCGCATCGCTACTAACGGCATCAACAAAATTCACATCCGTTAATTGCGATACCAGCAGGGCTTTAGCAGCATTACGGGTTTCTGCATCACGGAATTTAATGGAGATCACATCACCATCACGGCTGATACCAGCATGATGAATATCTTTATCGCGTAACGTTGCGCGCACAGTCGATTGCAAACCTTGTACGCGCTTGTTCAATACGGCTTTAGTATCGACTTGCATCAGAAAGTGCACACCGCCGCGCAAATCCAGACCCAGATACATCGGCAAGGCATTCAGATTCTGCATCCACTTTGGCGTATTCGACAACAGATTAAACGCAACCGTATAAGTCGGGTCGTTTGGATCTGTATTCAGCGCTTTTTCGATCGCATCTTTGGCTTTGAATTGGGTATCCGTATCTACAAAACGTGCGCGAACGGTGCCTTGTAAGCCATTAAAATCGTAAAAAATGCCATTGTCTTTGAGGCCAGCTTGTTGTATTGCCTGTTCAACGCGGGCTGACAAGCTGCTGTCAATTTTGACTGTCGATTTCGCGCTACTGACTTGAACGGCTGGCGATTCGCCAAAAAAGTTCGGTGCCGTGTATAAACCGCCAAAAACAAGCGCGATCAAAATCAACAGATACTTCCAGAGTGGGTAGCGATTCATAATAAAAATAGAAATGGAAGCTAAAAAGCACAACGCAGTCCAAGGTGAAATGGACTGCGTTGCCGGTGTTTGCTAATTAAATCGCTTTAATGGTGCCCTTAGGCAGCAGCATCGTCACAGCAATTTTTTGTACGACAATTTCTGTACCGTTCGCGACTTCGATGGTCACGTAGGCGTCAGTCACTTTAACTACTTTACCCAGAATACCGCCGGACGTGATGACTTCATCGTTCTTTGCCAGGGCATCCATCATGGCTTTTTGTTCTTTCTGACGTTTCATTTGTGGGCGCAACATCAAGAAATACAGCACCACAAACATCAAAACTAATGGCAAGAAACTCATTAAGCCACCATCGCCACCAAGAATACTAGCAGCACCAGTGGACTGCGCATAAGCGTTAGAAATAAACACGTTAAGACTCCATTCGTTGTAAGAATCAGTGGCTCATACAATCAAACCACTCTTGTTGCAATCACCCTTATGTCGTGACAGATGGGTAATTTTCAATTGGCAAAGCGCCACATTCTAGCATTGGCAGGCAAAAATACCGCTTTTTCGTATGATTTACTGTGTTTTGCTCATAAAACTTCATCTTGTTATCTATTTTTTAGATGGATTTTGACGTATCCATAGCAAAACTTAGTCGAGTTTCCAGCCAATATTAGACAAATTTCATGGTTTCCAGCGCCAGCTCTGCAGTATTCAGTGCGCCTTCGACAAATCCCTGGTAATCAGAATACGCCTCACCGACGATGTGGATGTTTTTGGCTCCCGATCCAAAATCAAAGGCTTTAAACACGTCCATCACTTTCCACGACCGCACGCCTGGCTGCCAGCCATGATTCGCTGCTCCATACGGAGCACGTGCCCAGTCGCGAATGCCGTAGGTAATCACAGAGTTTTTGATAAACGCTGCGGTTTCTTCAAGGCTCTTTTCTTCAAACATATGACGTGCTTGCTCTGTTAAGCTCAAACCGGAACGATTAATATCAATGAGGCGTTTGACATCACGTGCCACAAACAAGGAGAAAGCTTCAACAATCTTAGCATTCTGATCAATTTCTGCTCGGTCATGCTTATCACCTTCAACTACGTAGTGTTTCCAGAACTCTGTCGAAGGTCGATCCATGTACAACAACACCATACCGTGTCCGTCTTTGTCTTTGTTTTCAGGTCGGCGGAAGTAATGAATCTCACGGGTCGGCAAGCAACTCGCATACTGCTGCGGTTTTTGAGAATAATCCCACCACGGCGCATCGGTGACAAAAAACAGTTTCAACATCGGGAAACCGTTAACGGAATCGAGTTGACTCGCAACGTGCTCAGGCAATGACGATGCCAGCTTCACTAGCGGTAAGCGTGGCAAAGCCAACATCAGACGGTCTGTTTGCAATTCAATCACGCCATTTTTGGTGGTAATTTCCAACGCCAAACGCGGCTGCCCCATGGCAACTTGCTTAAAACTTTTCAAAGCATGCCCACCAGCCAGCGTGACATTGCTCGATGTGCGCAATTTAGCCATGATGCTATCGGTCAGCTTGGCGCTACCACCATCAATGGTTGCCAGTTCCTGACCGATGGTTTTCAAAGCACGTAACCACCAGATGATCCATTCAATCGCGTTCAGATTTTCTGGCAGCATATGATAGAACGTGCCGGTATCACGCAATTTGGTCAGCGCTAGATGCGACAATACGCCTTGCGCTGACATCGCGTTCCAGAAACCCATGCTCCATAACGGCTGGCCGTTCAACTGCGCGTGTTTGCGCATGCGTTGGTAATCTGCTTCTGTCTGCTTATCGATCCAAGCCTGATCATCGGGCGACTGACCCATGATCAACATGATGCCGCGCTTGAGTAGTTGCAGCGAGTTGAGCCCCAACTCTTCATCGGGCAAATCATAAGTAGGCGCATTTACTTCTTCACCCACTGGGCCACTGAAATCAATCAGTTTCACACCCAGATCGCGGCATAAACCAGCAAAGCGCGGTTGTAGCGTCGGTTCAAAGCGCATCGGCCCCCATTCAGCGGTAAAGCCATCAAGGTCTTCGGTCTCGATGCGACCACCCCAACGATCCGCAGAGCCTTCCAATACCACCACTTGCTGTCCAGACTCAGCGAGTCGCCAAGCGCAATACAACCCAGCAATACCGCCACCGGCGATCACTACAGGATGAAAATTCATGTTGTCTCCTATTTATTTTTTCGTCTACGTGGCGAACGACTCGCTCAACCGCAGAACAATCAACAATGCAGAAATTCTGTCAGGCGCGATTTTACTCTTGGAGAGCGGAAAATAACGATGCATCACCGACTATATTTGAAAAACGTATATCGATATTACAAACGTAAAAAAGGGCCGCACCGCGACCCTTTTCAGACTTCATCAATCGTCATCAAGCAAGTTTGATGCTTTGAATTTTCAGATGAATTTATATACCACGTGAACGATCTGCATGGAATTGCTGCACAAACTCAGGAAAGCGTTCATCATCCAGAGATTTGCGGATGTTTTTCATCAAATCTAAGTAGTAGTGCAAGTTGTGGATCGTATTAAGGCGTGCACCAAGAATCTCACCGGTACGATGCAAATGATGCAGGTACGCACGAGAGAAATTTTTGCAGGTGTAGCACTCACATGTCGCATCTAATGGTTCTTTATCTTCTTTGTAACGTGCATTTTTAATTTTCACGTCACCAAAGCGTGTAAAGATCCAGCCATTGCGTGCATTGCGGGTTGGCATCACGCAATCGAACATATCGATACCATTCGCCACACCCGCCACCAGATCTTCTGGCGTACCAACACCCATGAGGTAATGTGGCTTGTTTTCAGGCAATTTGGGACCGGTATGCGCCAGAATGCGCATCATGTCTTCTTTTGGCTCGCCAACAGACAAACCACCAATCGCTATTCCGTGGAAACCCAATTCATTCAAGCCAGCCAACGATTCATCACGCAGGTGCTCAAACATCCCCCCCTGAACGATACCAAATAAAGCGTTCGGATTTTCGTTGGCATTGAATTCATCAATCGAGCGCTTTGCCCAACGCAAAGACATGCGCATGGATTTGCCAGCTTCTTCGGTGGTTGCCGGACGACCATCGATTTCGTAGGGCGTACATTCGTCGAACTGCATCGCGATGTCGGAATTCAGCGCACGTTGAATTTGCATCGAGATTTCTGGTGACAAAAATAAGCGCTCACCACTGATCGGAGAAGAAAACTTGACGCCCTCTTCCGTAATTTTGCGCATCGCGCCAAGCGAAAACACCTGGAAGCCACCTGAATCAGTCAGGATCGGTTTATCCCATCCCATAAAGTCATGCAAACCGCCAAATTTATTCAGAACGCTTAAGCCCGGGCGCAGCCATAAATGAAAGGTATTACCCAGAATGATGTGCGCATCGATTTCTTTCAATTCCAGCGGCGACATCGCTTTGACGGAACCATAGGTACCGACTGGCATAAAAATCGGTGTTTCGATTTCACCGTGGTTGACCTTCACACGACCGCGACGGGCTGCCGTAGTCTTGTCTTTTTTGATGAGCGTAAATTCCAGCATAATCTTTCCTTGTGTCCTACTTGGTAGCGGACACGCTAAATGTGTGTTTTTATTTCTCTGTTGCGCCAGCGTCTGTCTGCGCGTCTGAGGTATTGGTCAGTAACATCGCATCGCCATAACTGAAGAAGCGGTAATGCTGTGCAATCGCATGGGCATAGGCTGCCTTAATGCTATCGTAACCTGCAAAGGCAGACACCAGCATCATCAACGTTGATTTTGGTAAGTGAAAATTCGTGATTAAACGATCCACCGTTTTAAACACATACCCGGGTGTAATGAATAATTGGGTGTCGTCGCTACCAGCTTCCAGTTGTCCGGATTGCGACGCAGATTCTAGGGCACGCATACTGGTTGTACCAACAGCAACCACCTTGCCACCAGACGCTTTTGCAGCGCGGACTGCGTCAACTGTCTCTGTCGGCACGGTGTACCACTCGCTGTGCATAACGTGCTCTTTCAGGTCTTCGACACGCACTGGCTGAAACGTCCCCGCGCCTACATGCAAGGTAACATAAGCAAGTTGTACGCCTTTAGCCTGGCAACGCTGCAATAAATCCTGATCAAAATGTAAACCAGCAGTCGGTGCAGCAACCGCACCCGGCATCCGGTTATAGACCGTTTGATAACGTTGTTCATCAAAGTCGTCCGCATCATGCTCAATGTAGGGCGGCAGCGGCAAACGGCCATATTGCTCCAGCAATACGAAAATATCCGATGGGAAAAACAAGGTAAAAAACTCGCCTTGGCGTTCACCAACAACCACATCAAAGGCGTCTGCGAGGCGAATTTTACTACCTGGCAATGGCGATTTAGATGCTCGCATCTGGACTAACACGCTGCGATTTTCATCGGTATTCGACAATACACGCTCCACCAGCAACTGCACTTTACCGCCAGTTTCTTTGGCACCAAAAAAACGCGCCTTGAGAACCCGGGTGTCATTAAATACCAGCACATCGCCTGCGGTTAACTGGCTTAATACATCTGAAAAACGACGATCAACCAATTGATCACCGTCCACGTGCAATAAGCGCGATGCGGTGCGATCCGGCAATGGCATTTGCGCGATCAAGGACTCGGGCAAATCAAAATCAAAGTCACTAAGGGTATATTTCATGCTCGGAAAACCAAAAGAGTGAAAACAAAATGCTGCGCACTGTATAAAAAATCAGTAGAATAGTTTGCGACATGCTATTCTTTTGAGAATATCGCCTCTGTTTTTGAACAAAAAGCATTATTTTTATCAACTACGCCAACAGCAAAACCTACCATTTTACACCCATGGCAGCGCAAGCCCCAAATCTACCCGTCGTCAACACCGAAATCGCCTTAAAACCGGACGATGCGACAAGCAATGGGCGAGCCACTGCAAAAAAAACATCCAAAAAACCCGCCGCCAGCAATGCCATCAAAGCCAGTGACAAATTAGCCAAATTGGGGCTACGTAAAGACATGGATTTTGCGCTGCATTTACCGATGCGATATGAGGATGAAACCAGCATCACCAGTATGCACGACGCATCACTGCGTGGTGGAAGTATGGTGCAGGTAGAGGGTGTCGTGACTGAATCGGATGTGCAGTACCGGCCAAGACGGCAGTTAGTCGTCACCATCAGCGATGACAGCGGCCAGATTGTCCTGCGGTTTCTCAATTTTTATGGCAGTCAGCTCAAACAGTTTGCCAGTGGGGTACGCGTGCGGGCACGTGGCGAATTAAAGCACGGTTTTTTTGGCGCCGAGATGGTACATCCCGGCTATAAAATCGTTAATGAAGGTGCCCCACTGCCAATGGCGCTCACGCCTGTCTATCCCTCCGGCGAGGGCGTTCCGCAGGCATTATTACGTAAAGCCATCGCCAACGCGTTAAGCCGAATGCACTGGCGCGATACGTTGTCACCCGCGCATCTTGCTGCACTGGGATTGCCCGGCATCGAAGAAAGTGTGCGCATCCTGCACAACCCACCACCGGATATCGATCAATATAGCCTGATCGAACACGAACACCCAGCATGGCAGCGCGTCAAATTTGACGAACTGCTGGCACAACAATTATCCCTTAAACGCGCACAGATTACCCGCCGTAGCAAAGGCGCGAACGCGCTCCCTGTGGTCGGTGAACTGAGCAACGCGTTTCTGCTAAATCTGCCGTTCTCGCTGACGGGCGCCCAGCAGAAAGTTCTGGCGGAGATCCGTCACGACCTCCGTGCCAGCTATCCGATGCAACGCCTGCTGCAAGGGGACGTGGGAAGTGGCAAAACCATCGTTGCCGCATTAGCCGCTGCACAGGCGATTGATAACGGCTATCAGGCAGCACTCATGGCACCGACGGAGATTTTAGCAGAACAACATTTCCGCAAAATCGCCGCTTGGCTGGAGCCACTCGGCATCAAAACAGCGTGGCTGACAGGTAGTCTCAAAAAGAAAGAAAAAGACAGCGCTAATGCGCTAATCAGCTCGGGTGAAGCGCATTTAGTCATTGGTACACATGCGCTGATACAGGACACTGTACAGTTTAAAAAATTAGGTTTAGTGATTGTCGATGAGCAGCATCGCTTTGGCGTCGGTCAACGTCTGACACTGGCGAACAAAGCCGAACAAGGCAAAGTGCCGCATCAGTTAATGATGTCGGCCACCCCCATTCCCCGCACGCTGGCAATGACGTATTTTGCCGATCTAGAAGTATCGGTCATCGATGAGCTACCTCCCGGTCGCACCCCAATTGTTACCCGCGTTATCGACCAGAACCGCCGCGATGAAGTCATTGCTCGCGTGCATGCTGCAGCACAAGAAGGCAAACAAGTGTATTGGGTTTGCCCATTGATCGAGGAATCAGAAACCTTACAACTACAAACCGCCACCGATACTCATGCCATGCTAGCACAAGCCCTGCCTGGCGTTCAGGTGGGCTTAGTACATGGTCGTTTGAAGCCCACTGAAAAACAGCAGGTGATGGATGACTTTATTCAAAACCGTAGCCAGGTCTTGGTGGCAACCACGGTCATTGAGGTTGGTGTCGATGTCCCGAACGCCAGCCTGATGGTGATCGAACACGCAGAGCGTTTCGGCCTGTCGCAGTTGCACCAGTTACGTGGTCGCGTCGGGCGCGGCGCCGCGGCAAGCGTGTGTCTGCTGTTGTATCTGGGTCCACTCGGTGGCACTGCAAAACAACGATTAGCCACCATGCGGGAGAGTAACGATGGTTTTGAAATCGCCCGCAAAGATCTGGAACTGCGCGGCCCGGGTGAATTTTTGGGAGCACGTCAGTCTGGCGAAGCAATGCTGCGCTTTGCAAATCTGGAGACCGATCAATGGCTGGTCGAAAAAGCCCGGAATCTAGCAGACGATTTATTAAAAAATGATCCTGTCACCGTTGCCGCGCATCTAGAACGCTGGCTGGGAAACCGTGAAGAGTTTTTACGGGTTTAGAACTTGATCGCCATGCACCCTCTTTCCCTTGAAAAATCCTTACCCGAACAAAATACGCTGCCCCCCACAGTTAAAAACCCGCAGAAATGACGAGTCTAAAAATAACATTGGATTAGTTAAAGCAAGCGCCATATCACAGTTAACTCGCCACTCTATTTTTATTTTCATACCACTCATCCCTGCCCGTAGAACGGTTACTGATGGCTTTGAGTTCAAGTCTTATGCGCGCGGAAGAGGCGTCTCAACCAACTTCGCGGTGAGGCAAGTTCCCAACGATCCCAGCGCTTGATTAAATGCATCCAGACTTAATTGTGCTGTTGCCGTCGCAAGGCATGAGGTGATTCCACTCCCGTCAGAAATGTACGGCTCTAATTGCGTCAGAATCGAATCAGCTGGATCAAGAAAACTGATCTGAGGTGCAGCTATTTCAAAAAAAGATTTCAACCATGGTAGATGCGTTGACGACATTGTCATGACATCCAGTGATGGATGCGTGGCGAGTAATTGATCGATAAACGCAGTTACTGTTTGTTGTGTGCGTTCTGGGTGATTTAAAAAATCAAAATTTTCCACCAGATCGACCAAGGATGATGCATTACTTAAGACAACCAAGTCTGGTTTGGATTTGTGTTGATCAACATACGCCTGCATCGCAGCGCTATTGACCATCGATTTCACACCCAGAATAGCAACTTGTTTCGTGGAAGACTTATCTAATGCTTCTCTGACCGGTGGAAACACACCAATCACAGGAACGCCAGCCAGAGCACGTAACTCATCCAACACAACGATACTTGGTGCATTCGATGCGAGTATAACAGCGGCACATCCTTGTGATTCTAAAAAATCAGTCGCAACACGCACGGATTGCAGTAACTGCTTTGGTGTTTTAGTACCATACGGAAAACTCGCGCGATCTGCAAAATAGACAATATCCTGCGATGGGAAACGAAGGCGGACTCGCTCCACAATCGCATAACTGCCGATCCCTGCATCAAAAATACCTATTGGGTGATGGAGTTCCATTATTGATTGACACCTATATTAATACCTAAATTGAGAAATAAAGATTACTGGATTGACCTCACAGCGTAACGATTCAAGCACACGTCATGTGATGTTCTAACTACAATGAATCTGCATGATGCAATTTCAACACGTCCACCACCGATTTTTATCAAAGAATGCCATTTGACATTTGAAAAGCTTAACGCGGTACTACCATTAAGACAAATCGACGCGAAAGAACAAGCACGGTCTTGAATTGCTGTGAGTCAAACGTTTCCAAAAAATGAGCGCCAATAATGTCAGCGATAGCAGGCTACTCAGATCCATGATAATGTTATCAGCTAATTTTATTTATATAAAAATGAGATAAGACATACAGCAGACCAGCTTCACGATAGTGATGAGGAAAATATAGGTCTGAGCAGTATTTATGCATCAATACAGGATCATTTTATTTTTCAACGTAAGCAGAGATTAATCGGCACCTCACCTTTAGCCCGACTCTGCCTAACGTCAATGATGTTCTATCGCGGAGGCAAGGTTCATGGTACGACTAAGTTTATTTTTACTGCTCAATCTAGTAACGCTGATCGCGTCTTCCGCGGAGAATAAATTAAAGTTTTGCTATATCGATCACTCAATGTCCCCATGGATCACCGGTGCCAACCAAGGTCTAGTTCTTTCAGCCATTCATCAGGCAGAACATGATCTCAATCAGGAGTTTGAACTGCTTAGGCTCCCTTGGAAACGCTGCCTCAATGAGGTAAAAGAGGGACGAATACAAGCTGCTATTGGTGCCAGTTATATGAAAGAGCGTACCATCTGGGGGAGTTATCCAACTACGACGCATGGTGCCTTGAATAAGGATCTCCGTCTCTTTAATGCCAATTTTTATCTCTACCGTCACATGAATAGTAAAGTGCGCTGGCACAATCAACATCTTGAACATGCAGATAATCTGCATGTCGGTGTCCAACTTGGCTATAGCGTCGGGAGAGACCTTGAAAAACTCGGTTACTCGATCACCTATCTCCCTGCCAGCGATGATTTAGTTGGCGCCTTTAAATCAGGAATGCCGGAAGTCATCGTATTGGAAGAGGCAGAAGCAAACAGGATCATGAACAAAAATACCGCACTAAAAAATACGATGATTCGGGACGATGAACCAATTAAGATTGCTGAACAATATTTACTGTTCAATGCAGATTTTTACAACGAGCATAAGGTGCAGGTAAACACTATCTGGGCAACGCTGGGGAAGATCAGAAAAAGTAAGTCGTATCAACGTGAAACAGCAAAATGTTTAAAACCCAGATAAGACAGACATGATCAGATGAAATTCAATTCAATCCCATTACCCAAAGGATCAGTAAAAAAAATCTGCTGCTGGGTAGAGAACCCTTCAGAAGCTGGAATTTCTGCCAGGCGATAAGGGATTCCCGCCTCCCGCAATTGCTGCAACATCATCTCGCTCTCTGTACATTGAAATGCAACGTGATCAAAACTGGTCTTGAGCGCACTTTGGCGCTGCTCGCCGTGACGTGCTTCGGACAAATGCAACACTGCTTCGCTTCCCGCATACAGCCAATAACCAAAACTAGCGATGGCAGGTCGTGGCCCAACCCTGAGACCAACGAATTGGCAGTAAAAATCTTTCAACACTTCCATTTGCTCACGGTCAGAACGTAAATTATAGTGACTCAATGCGGTAGCTGGCATAACGTTGTCCTTCGTGTAAGTGGCGAATGTCTGATACAAGATAGAGCTTAACGACTACTTTTCTCGATGACTTTATCGATCATCTTCCGACGTAGATCAGTGTCGGTACCGGTGGCGTTTTCATCTTCAGTCTGTACTGGCTTAGAGTGAACAAAGCCCTTGGTATCAGTGAGTTTCATCGTTTTAGTTGTCGGATTTTGATCGCTACATTCCGTGTCAGAAAATACTGTTCTGCCCTGAATAATACAGCGACGCACACCCGATTCCACGGTCACTGGCGGCGGTGCACCAGCGTTTTCCTGATCAGGCAAATTGAGATCCTTGATGCCCGTTGCTTTCTGTAACTCATTGCCGATCACCTTACCAGAGCTCTGCCAGCGTGCGAGGGCTTCCTGAAACGGCAAATGGCCGTAGCGCATGGTGTAAAGAGCCATCATACCCGCGGCAGCCACGATCATAGATAGAATGGACACCCAGACAAGATTGATACCCGTTTGTCGTGTCAGTCTCATGGCAATTCCGCGTTATTCATTCGTTTTAAAATCAGTTCGGTCCGGCGCTGGAGATATCCTGAGCCTTGGTTTTTATCGAAATAACGTGGCTTAGGTAACATCACGGCGAGGCGTGCGGCCTGTGCAGGTCCCAGCGATGCCGCATTGATCCCGTAATAATGGTGTGCTGCGGCCTCAGCGCCAAAAATACCGACACCCCATTCGACAGAATTGAGATAAATCTCCAGAATGCGTTCTTTACTCATGCAGAACTCAAGCATATACGTAATGATGAGTTCCTGACCTTTGCGGAGATAGCTGCGTTCGCCGGATAAAAACAGATTTTTAGCTAACTGCTGGGTAATTGTCGAGCCGCCAGAAACAACTTTTCCTTTTTTCTGGTTTTTTTCGTAGGCTTTCTGCATTGCTTCCCAATCAACCCCTTCATGATCGACAAAGCTGTCATCTTCAGATGCGATCACTGCACGTTTGAGGTTATTAGAGATGCGGTTATACGGCACCCATTGATGCTGTAACTTGGCGTTCGGATCTTTCTCTTGCAGGACACTTAATTGATGACGCATGAAGCTGGTCGATGACGGATTAAAGTTAATCCACCACGCAATTTGCACAAAAAAATACGCCTGCAATAACAAGACAAACAGGATGGGAGCTACCACTAACCAAAACAGTAAACGACGAAAGATTTTCATATTTTCCAGAGGTTTCAGACCGGCTTTATTGCTTGTAATTCTGTGCGCAAAGTACGCAATACCGGTTCTGTTTGTGGACGTACGCCACGCCAAAGATAAAATGCCTCAGCTGCCTGCTCTACCAGCATTCCCAGTCCATCGCGACAGACGGCACCCCATTCATGAGCCAAACGCAGAAAAGCGGTGGGCGTTGCCGCGTACATCATGTCATAGGCAAGCGTGGCAGAAGTCATGATACCAGTCGGTAACGGTGGCACATCGTCACTCAGACTGGCTGAGGTTGCGTTAATGATCACATCAAATGGGCCAGATAATTGCTCAAACGTCGCCACTTCCACCACACTGCTAGGCGAGAACTGTTGCGCGATGGCTCTTAAATCCTGCGCCTTAGACAGCGTACGGTTAGCAATCCACAAGCTGGCTGGTTGTTGCTCAAGCAACGGCAGTATTGCACCACGTGCTGCGCCCCCGGCACCAAGCAGCAATACGCGTTTGCCGCATAAAGGAACGCCAGCATTGTTCATGATATCAGCCACCAACCCGATGCCATCTGTGTTATCGCCGATCAGATGATCTACTTCAAACTTTAAGGTATTAACGGCACCAGCTGCTGCGGCACGAGGGGTTAGCTGATTAGCGGGTTGATTTGCCAATGCATAGGCTTCTAGTTTAAATGGCACCGTCACATTCGCTCCTTTGCCACCACTGGCGCGAAATGTCTCGACCGTTTGCACAAAGCTCTCCAGCGGCGCCATCAAGCGCTGGTATGCCAACTGTTGCCGCGTTTGCTCTGCAAATGCGGCATGAATCGAAGGTGATTTACTGTGCGCAATAGGGTTGCCAATCACAACATACTGATCCAGCACATTTGATGACGCCACTGAATTATTGACCAATACAGTACTCAACTTTTACCTCCGCGTAATTCTGTCTCTAGCTGCTCATCACGGGTAAACTTAAAACGAGTAATGACAACCCATAAATCGTTCTTATCAGCGGAACGCATATTCTGTGGAAATTTTTCAAATGGTGCCGCATGTCGAATAATACGTAATGCGGCTTTATCAAGTTCTTTACTACCAGACGATTTTTCTATGCGTGGGCCACCATCTTTTTCATAAATGGTGCCATCCTGAAAAATCGGAATGTACACAATCAGCTCACCGTACAATTTTTTGCCGTCTTTTTGTGGGAAATGGACCGTGCCAAAATCCTCGATCCTTTTTTGCATCTCTTTGTAATACAGTGCATAGCCCACTTTTTGCGTACTTGGCGTAATGAATGTTTTACGTGGACGTTTATTCTGATCTTCAATCGTCTGTGAAATCTCAGCCGCCATCCGCGCAAGCGCTTTGGTGGTATCGAGATCATCGTCCCCTTTAGTCGGAGCACGGCTATCATCGAGACGTCTTTTTTCATGTTGAGGAAGACGGAAAGTCTCCTGACGGCTGGCCTGGTCCAGCAACTCCTTTTGCTGCTGCTCGAGCTCTTCAATGCGTTTAGTGGCGGCACGTATATTGTCACCATCTTCACTTTTCTGCATATCCGGCAGAGGTGACTTACTACGCCCACTATCACTGGCGCCTCCTCCATCGAGATCAGCTTGCGCGAGTGCTTCGGCTTTTAAGGGTTTCTTATCATGCTTAGCATTGACTAAAATCACTTCTAAACCAGGATCAGCCGCTTTCGTTTCCGTCGTATCAGGCGCAACGAAATGTACCAGCATTAATGCTGCATGCACCATCACCGATACGGTGATGGCAATGGTCAGTATCAAATTATCGAAAATTGATTTCAATGGTTTGTTTTCCGTCTTATTGTCTGACTTTATACCAGTCTGATGAATACCAAAAACTCATGCACGATTTATGGTTGCGTATTTTCTTGAATTGTCACTTTTTCGTTCTGCAAAACGCCATCGGTATCATCAATATCAATTGCATTAGCATCGCCTTGCAGTGCTTGCTCGCTATCCACTGCTGCCTCCGTTTGCTCCTCTAAACTGTCTTCTTGTTGAGCGATTTGATCGCCCCCCTCGTCACCGACGTCTTCTTCCTCGTCTTCACCCAGTTCAGTTACGGTATTAAGTACTTCCAGCAAGCGCGCCTCAACGCTTAGATCAACTTCATCCCAGCGCAAAATATCGAGCTTGACTTGTGCACCACGTGCCGTCTGCGGCATACCAGGCAAGCGTATCACGAGTGGAATATCAACCAGTCGGAGAATTTCATCTTTCAGAACCACCGCATCGACCTGGCGGGCACCCTCTTGCTGCAACCAGCGCAAACACCAGTAACGTTCCATTGTTGACTGGAAATCAGCGTATGCGGAATAAGCTGCGTCAAAACCAGACACAATCGCAAACAGGTCCGCGTCTTTTGGTTTAAAGGTCGCAACAAACGGCGCAGTAATGCCGTGCTCTACGCAGGCAATAATTTGCCATTGATTTACCAGATCAGTGTAACGACGTAACGGCGAGGTGCTCCACGCATATTGATCAACGCCCAATCCTTGATGGGGCGCTGCGTGCGTCAACATACGCACTTGCATACGTCCAACCCACCCACCCTGACCTCGACCACCTGCAACGCCCTGCGCGCGGTAGATACCAGGAATCCCATGGTCGGCCATGAGCTTGCCCCAGGTGCTGTTAGCAAAAATCATCAGCTCAGCCACCATCTTATCGAGCGGTGCGCCACGCTTGCGACGAACGATACTAACCACGTCATCTTCAACGTAAAAGTTAAAATCAACACGATTAGTTTGTTCTGGTTTCATACCAAAACTTTCGCGCTTGGCCATGCGGCCTTTTTCTAATTCTAATGCCCATTTCCAGATATGTGCGATCTCAGCTTTATGCGGATATTCACCGGTATTGTTTGCCAGATTGTCTTCTGTCACTAAGGCATCCAGATCGTTATGACGCAGATTGGAGGCCATTGGAATAGCTTCTACTTTCGTCTCCGTCGCGACCACAGTCCAATCTTCGGTATTGATGATGGCATACAACGACAAGGCCGGACGCGTCTGCCCCGCACCTAAGGTGTAGGCATTAACCAGCTCGTCTGGCAACATCGTGATCTTGTCACCGGGCATATACACAGTCGACATACGTGAACGGGCAATCTGATCGATGGCGTCGCCTCGCCGTATACCTAACGCTGGTGCGGCGATATGAATGCCAATACGCAGTTTGCCATCGCCAAGTTCCACGACAGAGAAAGCATCATCAATCTCTGTGGTGGTCACGTCATCAATCGAAAATGCCTGAACATCAGCCACCGGTAAATCCGTTGGTAATGCAGGAACGTCGATGGATGGGAATCCCACACCTTTAGGGAAATTTTCAAAATGAAACTTCGCCAGATGTAATTCTTTGGGACTAGGAATGCCGCCCACAGCGAGCATCAATCGTTGAGAAGATGTTTGCAATGTATCGCAGGCTTCTGCCAGCGCTTTGTATTCAATGCTGTTTTTGTCGGGTTTAAATAACAATGACAAGGCCAGCGATTTCATCGCCTCTGGCAGACGCTGTTGCTTCAATTCTTCAACGTAACCAGCCTGAATCAGCAATTGCTGCTTTTTCTTTTCAATGCCTGCCAATGCGGCCTTAAGAGATGCTTCTGGTGCGGCCTTATATCTGCCACGACCTTTTTTATAAAAATAGACCGGTGCTGTATGCAACGCAAAAATCAATCCGGCCGCTTCGGTTGGTTGAGGCGCATGCCCAAAATATTCAGCGCCTAACTCAGCGAAACCAAATTCTTCTTGTCCTGCCACTTCCCATAAGAATTCTAGATCAATCTCAGCTGCAGCGGCTTTCGCCTGCTCAATCAGGCTGACAGGATCAGGCGACGTAAATTGCAACAAGACGTCTTTGGCTTTAACCTTAGTACGCTTACCGCTTGCTAATTCAACCTGATAGGCTTCACCTGCCTGTGATAACACGCTACCTGCTTTAAAATCACCGGATTCTTCAAAAAATAAATTCATTCAATACTTCTTTATAAACATCGATGTGTACAAACTGTCTTGCCCGTCAGGCTGACAATATGCTGTATTTTCAGGAAGCATTCTGAACGCTCCCCACCTTGTGTTCCATCCTACAATGCCATGCTGCAATACCATGCAGCCCCGCGCTCAAATCTAATCAACGTCAATGCCGATTCGCCTGCAAGCTTCATTACAGATTGACAATTCCGGGCAAAAATACCTCCGTCACCAGCAAACATGCGCCTTTGCGCCAGAACAGTGATCGTCGTGCTGGCAGCGTTCTAGCATGCATGTCTGGTACTGCTCGCTTGATTCTTTGTATCAGCGGATGACTCGTATGCAAACGGGCATAGGACAAAGCGCCCCGTTCAACCAGCGGATCATTAAACAAGGTACTGCCCAAAGACCGCTCACCCAATGCATGAAACAAAGGCCATTGATTCGCCGTCGCATTTAGCGGTACGACCGTATGGCCATAGATCATCGGTACGCTATCACACTTGAGTAAGACCTCGCGCTGGCGCACTTTGGCAGGTCTTGCCAAACCGATCTTAGTGTACTCATCATGCAGACAACGTGTCTGGTGTTGCGACAATCGCTGGACCCGAAACTGATCACAGCGCGCCACCAATCTGGCGGTCAATGAGTCGCGGTTGCAAAGCCAGTCTTGCATCTCTGGCCGAGTCTCGATCGTATTGACGTGATCTACCCAATGCGCAATGGCGAGTCGACGTGGCTCGCTAACAGACAAGGGCAAGTACGAATCACGCATGGATCACACTGGCATCACAGAATGCCATGACCTCGTCAAACATGTCCGCAAACTCTGCCAGGCCATGATCACTTCCCTCAATAATCTGCTGTCTGGCACCCTGATAAAAGGTCACCATTTCGCGCCAGTCCAGTACTTCATCACCCGTTGCTGCCAATAAAAAATAGCGCTCTGGATGTGTGATTGTCGTTACTGCCAACGCGCGCAATTCATCTACATACGCCGCTTTAAATTCGAATCGTTCGTCGCTATGGTAGTAGGTGGTAACGCCAACATAGCTTTCTAATTCGCGTGGTGGCTTGACAGCGGGATTGACTAGCATCGCTTTACAGCCATACTTCTCTGCCAACCAAGTCGCATAAAAACCACCCAGTGAAGAGCCGATAATCGTCACTGCCGCGGGATCAACACCCGCTAATAACTGTTCTGCCTGCACGATTGCCAAGGCGGGGGATGGCGACAGCGCAGGGCAAAAAAACTCCGCACTTCGGCCACAGCGATCCATGTATTCTTGCATCGCCCTGGCTTTAAATGAGTTGGGTGAAGATCGAAAGCCGTGCAAATACAAAATCATACTACCCCTGCCTCTGCGTTATTTTTTGCTTTGAGGGCATCTAGTAATTGTTGATGCACACCACCAAAGCCACCATTACTCATGACCAGAACGTAATCGCCAGGTTGCGCCTGCGCGACTATCGCCTCGACCAACGCTGGTATCAAATGAAAACTTTGCGCCTTCGCTCCCAATGGAGACAAGGCCTCGCTCAGATTCCAGCCTAAGGCATCTTTTCCTTCTTGCGCACCAAACCCAAATACCAAATCAGCCTCTTTGAGACTTTCTGATAATGCCTGCTTCATGGTGCCGAGCTTCATGGTATTTGAACGTGGTTCCAAGACAGCAAGAATGCGGGCTGAGCCAACTTTACGACGCAAACCAGCAACGGTGGTGGTGATTGCGGTGGGGTGATGCGCAAAATCATCGATCACTGTCACGCCGCGCTCTACACCGCGCACTTCCATACGGCGCTTAACGTTGACAAACTCAGTCAGCGCCGCAATAGCGATCGAAGGTGTCACGCCGACATGACGTGCAGCTGCAATCGCTGCCAATGCGTTCTGGCGATTGTGCTCGCCGTTCAGTTGCCAGCGAACTGTCCCTTGCAACGCATCGTTAAAATAAACATCAAAATCTTCGCCGTTGCCTAACACTAGACGCCACGCCTGATCTACACCAAAGAATTCTTTCTCACTCCAGCAACCACGTGCGACCACGCGTGCGAGCGATTCATCCTTGCCATTCACAATCAAGCGCCCTACACCCGGCACCGTCCGCACCAGATGATGAAATTGCGTCTCGATCGCCGTCACATCGGGAAAAATATCTGCGTGATCGTATTCGAGATTATTCAGAATCGCCGTTTTGGCATGGTAATGAACAAATTTACTGCGTTTATCAAAGAACGCAGTGTCATATTCATCTGCTTCAATCACAAAAAAATCAGACGCCTGCGTGCCGTGTAAGCGGGCAGAAATGCCAAAATTCAGCGGTACGCCACCAATCAAAAATCCTGGTGCATAGCCAGCATAGTCAAGAATCCAGGTCAGCATGGCGGATGTTGTCGTTTTACCGTGTGTTCCTGCTACGGCCAACACCCATTTATCCCGCAAAATATGTTCACCCATCCATTGTGGACCCGATACATACGGCAAGCCACGATTCAGGATTTCTTCCATCAAGGGATTTCCACGGGAAACCACATTGCCGATCACATATAAATCCGGTGCTAAAGCAACCTGTTCAGCACCAAAGCCTTGCGTCAACTGAATCCCTTGCGCTTCAAGCTGCGTACTCATCGGCGGATAGACGTTGGCATCACACCCAGTCACTTTGTGTCCGGCTTCTTTTGCTAAAACAGCAAGTCCACCCATAAACGTGCCGCAGATACCTAAGATATGAATATGCATAATTTCACTTATTTTCAGAATCCCGTAATTCTACCTGAGAGCTGCGTGGTTTCCCTATGCACGAAGGGATAGATCTTGAGTTATGATGCCATCATGATGATTCAAACTCCCACAGAAGCAGAAGCATTGCGTGCTGAAATCGCCGCCCTTGCCGCCCGCATGATTGCGGAAGATGGTGCCGATTACGCCTCAGCAAAGCGAAAAGCCGCCAAACAATTGCTTGGCAATCAAAAAATCAAAGGCGATGTCTTACCGGATAACGAGCAGATCGAACAAGAAGTCCGCGAATACAACGAATTGTTTTTCGGAGACACTCAACCTCAGAGACTGTTGCAACTGAGGCAACTTGCTGCTCGATTAATGACTGAATTTGAGCGTTTTAATCCCTACCTCGTTGGCGCGGTACTCAATGGCACGGCCGGGCCACATTCAGACATTTATCTTCATTTATATACAGACAATAGCAAAGACGTTGTCATCTTCCTTTTAAATAAAGATGTGCAATTTGAGGTGTCCGAAAGCTTCGGAAAACGTAACGAGAGCGTAGAAACATTGAGTTTTATGGTCGAAAACGAAGGCGTACATCTGGTTTTGCATGAAACAGATGCAATCCGAAACGGTAACGGCAAAAGCACAGAGCGGGCTAACTTAGCGACATTGCAAGCATTGATCAACGCAGAAACTTAAGACATTGAGTGAAAAATGAGCAAAAAAATATTCCCTATCGCCACAGTGATCGCAGTTCTTGGTCTCGGTTTAGGTATTTTTGCGGGTAATCTACGTGCCAGTGCCGAGATTCCACAAGATAAAACCGTGGCCCAGCTTTTTGCAAAAACCTTGCCTGACAGCACTGGCAAGCCACAAGCATTAAGTCAATGGCAACATCACTTTCTAGTAGTTAACTTCTGGGCAACCTGGTGCGGCCCTTGTGTTCAGGAAATGCCAGAATTGTCCGCCCTACAAAAAGAGTTACAAAGTAAATCCGTGCAAATTATTGGCATGGGGATTGATAGCCCGAGTAATATTGCTGAATTCACAAAGAAATACAGCATTAGCTACCCCATTTATGTCGCGGGCATGGACGGCAGTGAATTGACACGGCAATTGGGTAATCAGGCGGGCGGACTACCTTTCACGGTGTTAATTAATCCCGAAGGAAAAGTTGTCAAAAACTATCTTGGACGCCTAAAAATGGACCAGCTACGCGCTGACATTGCCAAATTTTCTGCGGAAAAGGCAAAGTAAGTCGTTTTTTTCTTGCCAATCTGTAGCCATTAGCGGCAAAATGCGCCCATCTTCGTCAAATTGAATCCGACTATGGCAAGCAAACTGCTGCTACTGAATGGCCCCAATCTGAATTTGCTCGGCACCCGTGAGCCTGCCACGTATGGCTATACGACACTCGCCGACGTGGAAGCCGCAGCTCAGGCACAAGCACAAGCCGCCGATGCAGAATTAGCGGTTTTTCAAAGTAATCATGAAGGCGCATTAATCGATCGCATTCATGCGGCACGGTTGGAGCACGTAGATGCCATCGTGATTAATCCTGGTGGATTGACGCATACTAGCGTTGCCTTGCGTGATGCCCTTGCAGGAGTTGCCATTCCGTTCATCGAGGTCCACATCTCGAATGTTCATCAGCGCGAGGCATTCCGGCACCACTCTTTCCTTTCAGCAATTGCCAAAGCAGTCATTTGCGGTTGCGGGACCGACGGTTATCGACTGGCTATTGATTTTTCCCTAAAAAATATCTAATTTCTTCTAACTTCGCTTATTTAACATACATTTTCATTCATTTTAATGTACAATCCGCAATTCGGCAGCATTGCAAGAACGGGTAATTCGTTCTATATTGCGCCCTTCAGATAATTCAGAACTACTTTTTTTAAGGGGATTACACATGGATTTAAGAAAACTCAAGACCCTAATTGACCTCGTTGCGGAATCGGATATCGCCGAACTCGAAGTAACAGAAGGTGAAGGCAAAGTCCGCATCGTTAAATCTTCCGCTTTACCCCAGAACCAAGTGGTGATGATGCAGCAGCAGCCACAACAGGCACAGCAGCCAGCAGCACCAGCACCAGTCGCAGCGCCAGTTGCCGCCGTACCTGAAGGTCAGATCGTGAAGTCTCCGATGGTTGGCACGTTCTACCGCTCTTCTTCCCCAGGTTCTGCACCGTTTGCTGATATCGGCAAACAAATCAACAAAGGCGACACCCTTTGCATCATCGAAGCGATGAAACTCTTAAATGAAATCGAAAGCGATTTCGACGGCGTGATCAAACAAATTCTGGTCGAAAACGGTCAGCCGGTTGAATACGGCCAACCACTGTTCGTCATTGGCTAATCCGGGCTAGCGTGTTCATACTACCGACACCAAGAGCTGCAACCATTGCCACAGCAAAGTTAAATCATGTTTGAAAAAATTCTTATCGCCAACCGTGGTGAAATCGCGCTCCGTATTCAGCGCGCATGCCGCGAGATGGGTATCAAAACCGTTGTCGTGCATTCCGAAGCCGACCGCGAAGCAAAATATGTCAAGCTGGCCGATGAATCTGTCTGTATCGGTCCTGCGCCATCGAATCTGAGTTACCTCAGCATGCCAGCGATTATCAGCGCGGCTGAAGTGACCGATGCACAAGCAATTCACCCTGGTTATGGGTTTTTGTCTGAAAACGCCGATTTCGCTGAACGCGTAGAGCAATCCGGCTTTGTTTTCATTGGACCACGCGCTGAATCCATTCGCCTGATGGGCGACAAGGTCTCCGCGAAGCACGCCATGATCGAAGCTGGCGTTCCTTGCGTACCAGGCTCCGAAGGTGCTTTGCCAGACGATCCGAAAGTCATCGTACAGACCGCACGTAAAGTAGGTTATCCGGTCATCATTAAAGCGGCTGGCGGTGGTGGTGGACGCGGTATGCGCGTTGTCCACACCGAAGCAGCCCTGCTCAATGCGGTAACAATGACCAAAGCGGAAGCCGGCGCAGCATTTGGCAATCCTGAAGTCTATATGGAAAAGTTCCTGGAAAACCCACGTCACGTGGAAATCCAGATTCTTGCCGATCAGCATGGTAATGCGATCTGGTTGGGTGAGCGTGACTGCTCAATGCAACGTCGCCACCAAAAAGTGATCGAAGAAGCACCCGCACCAGGCATTCCACGCAAACTGATCGAAAAAGTCGGTGATCGTTGCGCTGCCGCTTGCCGCAAAATTGGTTATCGCGGTGCTGGTACATTCGAGTTCCTGTACGAAAATGGCGAATTCTATTTCATTGAAATGAATACCCGCGTTCAAGTTGAGCATCCAGTCACCGAAATGATCACGGGTGTAGATATTGTTCAGGAACAAATCCGTATTGCCTTCAACGAAAAATTGCGATTCAAACAAAGTGACATTACGATCAAAGGTCATTCGATCGAATGCCGTATCAATGCCGAAGATCCATTTAAATTCACGCCGTCCCCAGGTCGCATTACTTCCTGGCATACGCCTGGCGGCCCAGGGATTCGTGTTGACTCTCATGCATACGCAGGCTACTTCGTACCACCGAACTACGACTCCATGATCGGTAAAGTCATTTCCTACGGCGAAACGCGTGAACAAGCGATCCGCCGTATGCAAATTGCCTTGTCAGAAATGGTCGTAGAAGGTATTCAGACGAATATCCCATTGCACAGAGAGTTGATGATTGATGCACGTTTTATTGAAGGCGGCACCAATATCCATTATCTGGAACATAAATTGGCGGACATGCCAGATTTGTCAAAGAAAAATAAGTAAAGCTTAAAACCTCTTAATACGGAGGTGCGAAAGGGCACAGAAGGATTAGAATAGAGTGAATTCTTTATATCAAATCTGGATGTTGCCCTTTGGTGTTTTCTCTGTAGCACTGTGGTGAGCCCGTTGGTTTTAACGTAGGAATAGAAAGTAATAAAATGGCTTGGATAGAAATTGTCATCGAAGTAGCTCGTGCGCATGCAGAACCTTTGTCGGACGCCCTGATGGATGCCGGCGCGCTGTCTGTTTCGGTAGAGGACGCAGATGAAGGCACCGCTGACGAAAAGCCAATATTTGGTGAGCCGGGCATGGAGCCTGACGAAGCTGCCTGGGACCGCAGCCGCGTTGTTGCTCTGGCTGACATCGACAGCGATCACGCAGTGATTGTTGCTGATGCTGCAGCAGCCATCGGCCTGCCAGAAGCACCAAAATACACGACCCGCAACGTTGAAGAACAAGACTGGGTACGCTTAACCCAATCTCAATTTGCCCCAATTCATATCGGTAAGAATATCTGGGTTGTGCCTAGCTGGCATGACGCGCCAGATGTGAATGCCTTAATCCTCGAATTAGATCCGGGTCTGGCATTTGGTACAGGCAGTCACCCAACGACACGTTTGTGTATGGAATGGCTGGAAGAACACGCTCCTGAAAATCTGAGCGTCCTCGATTATGGCTGCGGCTCTGGTATTCTGGCCATGGTTGCTAAAAAATTAGGCGCAGCAAACGTCATCGGCGTTGACATCGACCCACAAGCCATCGAGTCAGCACAATACAATGCCGAACGCAATCAATGCGAGATTGAATACGCGTTACCAGCAGCATTTGGCGAAGCACATCCATCATCCGAAAAATTTGATGTCGTCGTGGCAAATATTTTATCGAGCCCACTTAAATTAATGGCACCGATGCTTGCGGGTCGCGTTGCTGCTGGCGGCTCTCTCATTTTATCCGGCGTACTGGCGCGCCAAGCAGAAGAAGTGGCGGCGGCGTACGCGCCTTTCATTCAACTCAGTGTCTGGGCAGAGCATGAAGGTTGGGTTGCACTGTCCGGAAAATTAGCAGGATAAAGCTATGGCACTCGCCACCCGCTGCCCCCATTGCATGACAACATTCAGGGTCGCCAACGACCAACTGAAGTTACATGCTGGACTGGTACGCTGCGGCTCGTGCCAACAAACCTTCAATGGGGTGGAGCATCTGATTCCACTCGATGGCGTAACGTCCACCACCCCAAACAGTTCTGATAATCAGGTGCCTCCCCCATCAGCAACGACCGAGCCACAAATTCAGCACATTGAGCAGACACCCGAGGTGCCTGAAGCACCGGCCGATACATTGCCTGAAGATACCTTCTCTATCCTTCCCAATGAGGACCTGAATGATCTTGAGTCTTGGCAAACTGCTGACGCCGGTAGCGTTGTAGATGAACAATCCACCGCTGAGACGGTTGCCCCTACAGCGCAACCAGAGACCAGTACAGAGATACTGCCTGACTCGGCCGCTTCATTAGATTTTTTACTCGGCGACGACGACATTGATCTATTTGCAGATCCTGCGACACCTGACGCCAACTTGGCAACCAAGGTTGAATTAGAAACTAAAGCAGTCACACTGGAGCCAACGGACGATTCATGGTCATTAACAGATACGCCTGAAACCTCCCTGACAATAAATGAGGACGCGGGCCATCAAGAACAAGATTCCCAATCTCATTTGGAACCAACGCCTGACGAGCTACGAGAACCCTATATCGGTGAAGCAGAATCAGCCCTCGCCAATCATGCTGCCCTCGCAGAAGATTCTGTGAGCGATGTCGTTGGTCATGCTGCTCACATAGATGATGCAGGCAACCCGGTTGATGGCGAGATGGCCGCAGAAGAAAAACCTGACTTTGTACTCAAGGCTGAGCGCGAACAAAAACGTGGTCGCATCGTTCGGATTGCGATGCTGGTTTCCTGCCTGCTGTTACTGCCGTTGCTATTGCTACAAGCGATCTATATCTTCCGCGTTCAGATTGCCGCCAATTTTCCTGAAAGCAAAGCCGCTCTTATCAAGGCATGTGATGTGATGCATTGTCAGGTGAACTTACCTGCACAGATCGAACGCATCAGTGTGGAATCAAATGAACTAGAATCACCGCCACCTGAAGGCAAGGCTTTTTCATTGTCCATACAATTACAAAATAACAGCGCAACTTTGCAATCCTGGCCACACATTGAGCTGATACTGAATGATGAAAAAGATAAAGCGGTATTACAAAAAGCCTTTACGCCATCCGATTATCTCACCGACCAGACCGTCTTGAGCAAGGGCTTTGCGCCAAAAAGTCAGCAAAATATCAAGGTGTACTTTGAACTACCAAAACTCAGAGCTTCTGGTTATCACGTCAGTATTTTCTATCCTTGACTGAATTCGTCACAACTGAATTTGTCGTTAGGTGTTTTCTGATGTGGGTTGTGATAGCGTGTTTCTTGGCAAAACAAAAGAGGACGGTGGCTGCCGGGCCCCACCCGGCTTGACTCTACGAAGTGCGATCGCATTCGTTGTGGAGCGCCAACCCCAGTTGTGATCAACTTAAATGCCTACCATTACCGCATCTACTTGATCGATTTTGACAGCAAAACGATCAATGTTTTTTGTGTAATGCCAGCGCTAGCTCCGCACCGACTCGGGCATTATTCTTCACCAACGCAATGTTGGTTGTCAGACTCCGACCTGCAGTCAGTTCTTTGATCCTGCTTAACAAAAACGGCGTCACAGCCTTGCCTTGAATACCTTGCACACCCGCTTCTTGCAATGCTTGCAGTGTGATCTGATCAATCTCTTCTTTCGGCATCGCATCCGACTCTGGCACGGGATTAGCGATAACGACGCCCCCATCTAAACCCAGTCCCCATTTGGCATGCACAAATTCGGCTTGCTCTTCTGCGCTATCAAGCTGAAAATCAGCTTGAAATCCACTATCACGCGTAAAAAATGCAGGAAAAGCCGACTGCCCGACGCTAACCACTGGCACGCCGTAGGTCTCCAAATATTCCAACGTCAGACCAATGTCGAGGATCGATTTAGCACCAGCACAAACAACCGCAACAGAGGTGCGCGCTAATTCTTGTAAGTCGGCTGAGATATCAAAACTATGCTCTGCACCACGATGTACGCCACCAATACCACCAGTGACAAAGACCTGAATACCTGCCAACTGAGCACAAATCATCGTGGCAGCAACTGTCGTTGCCCCCAGTTTTTTTGTTGTCAGCACATACGGTAAATCACGACGACTTACCTTTAGTGCATCCTTAGATTGTCCCAACAACTCTAGTTCGGCGTGCGACAAACCAATATGGATCTTACCGTTCATAACGGCAATAGTGGCTGGCACCGCACCCTTCTCACGGATGATATGCTCTACTTCAAGCGCCGTCTGCACATTGTGCGGATAGGGCATCCCGTGCGAAATAATCGTCGATTCCAACGCAACGACAGGCTTGCCTGATAACGTGGCGGCACGGACTTCTTCAGAAAAAATCAAATGGGATTGCATAGAATTTCCTCGTTAAATAGAGATGAATGCAACTGTTGAGCAACGGTTGCTGTAGTTTTGACAGTGATTGCTGCTAACTGCTGACCGCGGTGGCAAGCCAGTGGTAAGTCGTCCGGTTGTTCGCGTAGTGACCAACAAACGCCGGCCACAAATGCATCGCCAGCGCCAGTCACATCAACAACCGCAGTTGACTCAACCGGAACTGCCGCACAGAAAGTCCATGCATCGCCCCGGTTGCTGTCGCTAAATAAAATACCCTGTTCGCCTAATGTAATAATCACATCCTGCACACCTTGCGCCTGCAAGCGGCGACCTGCGGCTATCATCTCATCATGCGTAGCACAAGCATGCCCATGACGCTGCTCCAGTTCGGCATTATTAAGAATCAATAGGCGCAATCCTGTTAATTGTTCAGGCAAACGTGTCATTTTAGGTTGAGAGACAGCGACAACGACCAAGGGCGTACAGTTGACGTTTGCCTCGTCTAACAAAAGTTGCATACTATCGAGAGGGAGATTCATATCGGCAATCGTCATCATCGCATTCGCCCGCTGTTGCTGGCGACTGACAAGAAACGCTGGTGTCAGGCTCTCGCACAACTCCATATGCGCCATCGCCAAGACCAACTCTCCCGCATCGTCCAACAATGCAGTGTAGCTACCACTGAGAGCACCAGATACATGCAAGCTGGCAGCAACATCAATGCCAACGGAATCGGCCTGCGTCAATAGGCTTTGACCTGCTGCATCATCACCTACAGCGCAAATCAACCGTGTTGCTGCACCAAGTCGGGCAAGATTTTCAGCGATATTCCGCGCAACGCCAGCGTAACTTTCATATTGACTGACGGGGTTCGACGTTCCCATTTGTAGTGGTCCTTTGCTGCGTAATTTGCGGTCAATATTCGCGCCACCGATACAAATAAATGGACTGCGGTCAGGTAAAACATACGCGCGGCCTAAAATCCGTCCGTCCTTCGTCAGATTAGCCAGATAGCCAGCGACCGCTGATCGGGATAATTGTAATTGCGCCGCTAATTCCTGTTGAGAAATGTACGGATTTCCCCTCACCAGCTCAAAAAGCTGATCTTTTTTCGACATTAACTTGGTCATGAATGCAAATGTTTGCGAAGTAGCTATGAAAAAATAAAACGCTCAAAATAAAACAATTGTTTATTACAATAAACATATGTCGAAAGCGTGTCAACCAGCATTTTTTATACATTGTCGATAAATGAAATCTGCCGCAATTTTTCTTTGATACTGCATTTGACAGCATCGCCCGTCAGCCCCACAATCGCGTTTGCAGACAACATCGCAAAGAGATCAAAATCATAAAGATGGCCGCTTGTCCTGTCGCAAAGACGCTCCGCAAGTCTTTAAATTGCACAAAATTTCACCAAAAACAGAGAATGCGCTTGACGAGCCGATGAGCGCATAGTTAAATACGAAAACGATTGCGCAAACGATTGCGCATCCACTTTTTATCGAGAAAATAGCATCATGAAGCCACGGATAACGGTAGTCGGCAGCGTCAATATGGATCTGGTCTTTCGCACCCCACGCATGCCTGCGCTCGGCGAAACTTTGCATGGACACGAATTTCGCCAGATCCCAGGTGGCAAAGGCGCCAACCAGGCAGTCGCTGCGGCACGCCAAGGTGCTGATGTTAGCTTTATTGGCGCTGTAGGTGACGATGGTTTTGGTACGTTTTCTAAGCAGTGTTTATCTAGCGAAGGTATCGATATCAGTCATTTGACAACCATCAAAGGTGTGGCCACAGGGGTCGCAGGCATTCTGGTCGAAGATGGTGGTGATAATAGTATCGTGTTAGCGGCAGGTGCGAACGCCAGTCTGACAACGTCTCACATCGACGAGGCCCGCTCCGCTATCGCCTCGGCCAAACTGTTGTTGTGTCAACTCGAAACGCCGTTAACGACCGTCGAATACGCAGTAAAAGTCGCACGTGAGCAAGGCGTGAGAGTGATCCTTAATCCTGCACCAGCTCAAGCGTTAAGTCACGCACTGTTAAAGCAAGTCGATTTTCTGATTCTCAATGAAACTGAAGCAGCGTTACTCAGCGGCGTTGCGGTGACAGATCAGGCAACGGCAGAATCCGCGTCACGCGCGATAACTAAGTTTGGCGTTAACACGGTCATCTTAACCATGGGCGGTCACGGTGCATTGATTACCCAACAAACCAGCAGTCAGTTTATTCCAGCAATTAAAGTCGACGTGATTGATACGACTGCCGCTGGAGACACCTTTGTTGGCGCCTTTGCGGTAGGGATTGCGAACGGACTGAGTATCTTGGAAGCCAGTATTGAAGCCCAATACACGGCGGCGTTAACAGTCACTAAGCTCGGTGCGCAGACGTCGATACCGCAGCGACAGGACGTCATCCAGTTTATCTCAGCACGTAAAGCTGCGTAACGTGAGTATCACGAATAACGCAAACTCAATAAGAAACACCAGTATTTGATAAAATTTCGCCACCATGACAAAGCAACAGCGATGGACATGGTAGGCTAGTGATAGCGCTCTGGCCTAAAACATAACGAACCGCCAGAAAACCACTATCACACTACGACATCTGAAAAGGAAGTTTTTATGAAACTCAAGCAAATTTGCCTGTCCCTGGCTGGTCTGTTAGCTGCAAGCAGCGTCTACGCGGCTGATCCTAAAGTAGCGGTCATCTACGACGCGGGCGGCAAGTTTGATAAATCTTTCAATCAATCCGCATCAGAAGGTGCTGATCGCTTCAAAAAAGAAACCAAAATCAATGTGATTGAAGTGCAGGTCGCCAGTGACACACAAGCAGAACAAATGCTGCGTAACTTGGCTCGTAAAAACGTGGATCTGATTGCGGCGATTGGCTTTGCGCAGGCACAAGCTGTACAAAACATCGCTAAAGAATTTCCCAAGACGAAATTCGTGATTATCGATGGTGTTGCCAAAGGCGATAACGTCAATTCCGTGCTATTTAAAGAGCAAGAAGGTTCTTATCTGGTAGGTGTTGCTGCGGCACTGTCAAGCAAATCCAAAAAGCTCGGCTTCATCGGCGGTATGGATATTCCACTGATCCGCAATTTCTCTTGCGGCTACGCGCAAGGTGCAAAAGCAACCGATGCAAAAACGGATCTGGTACAAAATATGGTCGGCACCACAACAGCAGCGTGGAATGACCCTGCCAAAGGTGGCGAGCTTGCGCGCGCACAAATGGAACGCGGTGTTGATGTGATCTTTGCTGCTGCAGGCGGTAGTGGCATGGGCGCGTTACAAGCCATCAAAGAAAAAGGCAAACTGGGTATTGGTGTCGATTCCAACCAGAACTACATTCACCCAGGCAATATGCTGACCTCCATGGTTAAACGTGTTGATCAAGTGATCTACGGCAGCTTCATGGAAGTCAAAAACGGCACCTGGAAAGGTGGCGTGACTTATAAAGGCTTAAAAGAAGGTGGCGTTGACTGGGCATTAGATAAAGATAATCGCAGCGTGGTGAGTGCTGAAGTTGAAAAACGCGTCAATGCAGCCAAGCAAGACATCATCAACGGTAAAATCAAAGTAGTTGATTTCCGTGATGCGAATAAGTGCCCAGTCTGATTCAAGATCGAACAAACGGGGCGCTGACTGATAGCGCCCCGACATTTTTACGCTTATTTTACGTTAACGCCCCCGCCCCTATTTATCATCCGGAAATCTGAAAGTATGCAGCCAGCAGTCGAATTTCAACACATTGCCAAACGCTTTGGCGCAGTGCAGGCTAATCGTGATGTGAGCTTTTCCATTGCGCCTGGCTCTATTCACGGCGTGATCGGTGAAAATGGTGCGGGTAAGTCGACGCTGATGAGTATCCTGTATGGTTACTATCAGGCTGACAGTGGTAACGTCCTGATCAACGGTCAGATACAACAGATACGTAACAGCCACGAGGCCATTGTGCTAGGCATCGGCATGGTTCACCAGCACTTTATGCTGGTCGAAAATATGACGGTACTCGACAATATCATGCTCGGTGGTGAAGGCGGCTTCCGCCTTAAACATCGTCGTAAAGAAGCTGAGGCGACCTTACGCGAAATCTGTCAACGTTATAACCTCGACGTTGATCCCCTCGACAAAATTGAAGATTTGTCTGTCGGGGTACAGCAGCGGGTAGAAATTTTGAAGCAAATTTATCGCAGTGCGAACATCCTGATTCTGGATGAACCGACTGCGGTGCTGACAGTACAAGAAACCGCGTCCTTATTTGAAGTATTGCGTTTGTTTAAGGAGCAGGGAAAAACCATCATCCTGATCACACACAAACTGCAAGAGATTCTGGAAATCACCGACGAAGTCACCGTCATGCGCGGTGGCACTGTCGTGGGTTCTGTTGTCACAGCAGCGACCAACAAAGAACAGTTAGCAGAACTGATGGTCGGTCGCCCTATCGAAGCCCATTTGCCTCGCGCGCCTTATGCACCAGGCGCAAATGTACTCGAGGTAAAAGGTCTCAATCTGGTGAATGAACAGCAAGTGAACTTACTCAACGATCTGAATTTCAACATTCGTGCCGGTGAAATTGTCGCTGTAGCAGGTGTGTCTGGCAATGGTCAGAGCGAGTTACTTGAAATTTTAAGCGGTATGCGCCTGCCCTCCAGTGGCAGCATCACGATGCATGGCAAAACACTGCCGTTCGCCGGACGCAAAGACGCTGACGGTTTACCTGCGGTGTATCGCGAATGGGGCATCGGCCACGTTCCAGAAGATCGCCTGCGTAACGCCGTCGTCAAAAATTTTTCGGTGATGATGAATAGTTTTTTCGGTTATCAGAAAAAATTAGGTAAAACATTTGGCTTACTCAATTACAAACAGATTTTGAAGAACTGCGCTGAGATGCTGAGTAAATTTGATGTGCGCCCGGCAGATCCGCACCTACGGATTGCCTTATTGTCAGGCGGAAATCAGCAAAAAGTAGTGATGGCACGTGAAATTAATGCCAACCCGCAACTCATGCTAGTCGGTCAGCCAACCCGCGGTGTTGATATCGGCACCATCGAGAGTCTACACGCACGCTTACTTGCTATGCGTGACGCTGGCGTCGCTATTTTACTGGTCTCCGTCGAACTGGAAGAAGTCAGGGCATTAGCCGACCGAATTCTGGTGATGTCCAGTGGCACGATAACGGGTGAACTGAAAGTAGAAGAGTTTGATGCTACCCGTATCGGTTTGTTGATGGGTGGTTTACATAAACATTAGTAATTAATGTAGCAATAAGACGAGTACGAGAATGATGGATGAGTCCATCATTCGTCATGAATTAAAGAGAAGAACGTGCGCCCACAACGAGACTGACAGACAGACCCCTGTCAGATAAGGGGCAGTCCCCAGATTCCCGATACTTCCGATAGTTCCGAGAACATATAAAGCTAACAGCGACGATAGAGTTAAAAGTATGAATCAAGCCGATCTTCCCCGTTGGGCCAGCGCCTTTGCCCTGCCCTTACTGAATTTGCTCTCTGCGCTGTTGGTTGCTGCAGGTGTCATTTATTTGTTGGGTGAGAGTCCGCTTGAATCGCTGCAAATCCTAGTTAATGCTGCAGTACTTGATCCTGAAGGTCTCGGCTACACCCTGTTTTATGCGGCAACGTTTATCTTTACCGGTTTATCAGTATCGGTTGCGATGCAAGCTGGCTTATTTAATATCGGCAGCGAAGGTCAAATGTATATTGGTGGCCTGGGACTAACATTAGTATTATTGGCGTTTGATGCACATTTACCCGGCTGGATTCTGATCCCGCTGGCGATTGCCGGCAGTGCGATTTTTGGTGCATTATGGGCATTTTTACCAGGATATCTCCAGGCTAGGCGTGGTAGCCACGTGGTCGTGACAACGATTATGTTTAATTTCATTGCGGCCAATCTGATGAACTACCTGATCATACTGATGATCCCAGATGGCCAACAAAATCCTGCGAGTCGCTTATTCGCAGATAGTTCCTGGTTACCAAAACTAAATGCCCTTATTCCAGCGTTGGGTGAAACACCGCTCAATATCAGTTTTATTCTCGCGATTCTGGCGTTAGTCATTTATGGCGTGGCAATCTGGCGCACGACCTGGGGCTATCAGTTACGTGCCACCGGTTTAAATCAACATGCCGCCCATTATGCGGGGATCTCTATCAAAAAAACCATCATCATCACTATGATGATTTCGGGTGCACTGGCAGGCCTGGGAGCCGTTAACTCGGTGATGGGCTCCACCCACTATCTGAATCTGAATTTTCCGGCAGGTGCAGGATTTATCGGTATTGCGATTGCCTTAATGGGACGTCAACATCCGATTGGCATTTTCCTTTCATCGATTTTGTTTGGTGCGCTGATTCAGGGTGGCTTTGACCTGTCTCTGGAAAAACCGAATATTCCCCCAGAGACCTTCATCTTTATTCAAGGTCTAATTATTTTGTTCTGCGGCGCCATGGAAAATCTCTACACGCCAGCGTTATCCGCACTATTAAAACGTAAGGAAAAATGATGTTTGATGATTTTCAATTTTCCAGCATTTTGGTTGCCACTATTCGCAATGCACCAGTTCTCATGTTTGCATCAATGGCAGGTCTGTTCGCCGAACGTAGTGGCGTGATTGATCTTGCCTTAGAAGGAAAAATGCTGGCTGCAGCATTTGTCTCAGCTGCCGTCGCTTACACGACACAAAATCCCTGGCTTGGCGTGTTGGCGGGCGTAGGCATCTCAGTCGCGATCGCGCTTCTTCAAGGCTTCGTGAGTATTACTCAAAAAGGTAATCAACTCGTTGCTGGTATCGCGATTAACATTGCACTGAGTGGACTGACATTTGTACTGGCACAGTTCTTCTTTATGCAAGGTGGCCGTACACCTGATCTTGGCGAAGCGCGCCTGTTTGATATCGTGTTACCTGGGTCCGCTGCCATCGCCAATATCCCTTTCCTGGGCTGGTTCTACACACAGCTATTAGGCGGTCATAGTGTACTGGTCTATGTTGCCTTCGCCTTGATCCCGCTAGTTCACTGGGTGTTGTACCACAGTCGCTTTGGCTTGCGCCTGCGTGCCGTTGGTGAAAATCCTCATGCGGCCGATGCTGCTGGCGTAAATGTTGAGCGTACACGTTTTATAGCGATGCTTTGTGCTGGCGTATTGTGTTCGCTGTCTGGTGCTTATTTATCTATCGTACAAAGTGGATTTTTCCTGCGTGATATGTCAGCAGGTAATGGCTATCTGGCGTTGACGGCACTGGTATTTGGCAACTGGCGTCCTTTACAGACGGCTTTAGGCTGTCTGATGTTTGGTTTCTTTACAGCATTGCAGGTGCAGATCGAGGGCGTTGTTTTTCCTGTGATCGGCAAGGTACCGGGCTCTTTGATTCAAATGATCCCGTATGTTGTCACGGTCATCGTACTGGCAGGTTTGATGGCAAAGTCAGTGGCACCAAAAGCCATTGGCGTACCATTTGTAAAGTCTCGCTAGAGCAAAAAGAAAAAATAAGCGACTCGGCTGTCACCACGGACACAGCCGGGTTAGTGTCAGCAAAAGCGCAATTTTCGGCCTCCTTGAACCGGGTCAACCGCAACAAATCGCTTCGCGTCTGGGTTCTGTCCAATGGCCAGCCGGAGTTATTTTTTGGAGAACATCCATGCAAACAAAACACAAAGTCATTTTTGATACCGACCCAGGTGTAGATGATGCAATGGCGCTGTACTTTGCACTCGCCCATCCAGATATCGATGTCGTTGGTATCACGACGACTTTTGGTAACGTCTATGTTGAACAAGCAACGATTAATGCACTGTATCTGACACGTATTACCGGACGTAGTATTCCAGTCGCGCAAGGCGTTAATGTGCCATTCGCCAAAGCTGCAGGAACACCACCTGACTTTATTCACGGTGCAGACGGTCTGGGCAATTTACCTTCACGGATTGAAGTTGGCGGTAAAGCAGAAGTTGAAAGTGCTGCTGAATTCATCGTCAAGATGGCGCGTCAACACCCAGGTGAAATCACTCTGGTAGCAGTGGGCCCGCTGGGCAATCTGGGTCTAGCATTGAAGATGGAACCACAACTGCCAAAGTTATTAAAAAATGTCGTGTTGATGGCTGGTGCAGTTGATGAGCCAGGCAATGTGTCTCCGGTCGCTGAAGCCAACGTCTGGAACGATCCTGATGCAGCTGATTTAGTGTTTACCGCAGGTTGGGATCTGACTATGGTTGGTCTGGATGTGACCCACCGCGTAGTATTGCCATCGACATTCTTTGCGCGTCTGGCAGACCAACATAAACACGTAGCGATGGACACCTTGTCGCACGCCGTGAACTTCTACGCTAATTTCTATCAAAGTATCCGCCCTGACCTTGGCCATGCTTGCTACGGTCATGACGTGTTAGCGTTTGTCTGGCTCGTTGCGCCAGAGATTTTCGAAACCCAATCTGGCCGCGTTCGCGTTGCCAAAGAAGGTATCGGCAATGGTCAGACTATGATGGCAAAACTGCCGATCCCTTATCCGCAGGCAGGTTGGGAAGCCAGCAAACCAGAAACCCGCGTTTGTATGAAAGTGGATGCGGATGCCTGTTCTAAACTGATCGACGCAACATTGAGCAGCGATTGGTTGCAAGCACCATTGAGCAACTAAGGAGCGATCATGCATATTCAACCTGTTGATTATCGCGATCCGGATGCCGCCAGAAAATTCACTGAAAGCCTGCATAAAACAGGCTTTGGTGTGCTGACAAACCATCCATTGTCTCAACACTTGCTCAATACCATTTATCAGGAATGGTATGAATTTTTCCAGACTGACAAGAAGAACAAATACGAGTTCGACGCTGAAAAAATGGATGGCTATTTTTCGCCAAAAATTTCGGAAACCGCGAAGGGTTTTGCCAAACGCGATCTGAAAGAGTTTTATCACGTTTATCCATGGGGTCGCGTACCGTCCGAAGTGTCGAACGCTGCACGTGAATACTATGCTGAAGGCTCCAAACTGGCCGCTGAGTTACTGCAATGGGTAGAAGATCACACACCAGCAGACATTAAAGCGAAGTATTCCATGCCTTTATCAGACATGATTACGGATAGCGACCTGACTCTGTTACGCGTATTGCACTACCCACCATTGCGCGGTGACGAAGAACCAGATGCCGTGCGTGCCGCAGCGCATGGCGATATCAACCTGCTGACCGTACTGCCTGCTGCAACACAAGCGGGATTGCAAGTATTAGGCAAAGATGACGCTTGGCATGACGTGCCATGTGATTTCGGTATGTTGATTGTCAATATTGGCGATATGCTCGACGAAGCGTCACAGGGTTATTATCCTTCGACGATTCATCGCGTCTTGAACCCAACTGGCGAAGAAGCGAAAAAATCCCGTATTTCATTGCCGTTGTTCTTGCATCCACGTCCCGATGTTGTGCTCTCCGAGCGCCACACGTCAGGTAGTTATCTGCAAGAACGTCTGCGTGAATTAGGCGTTAAAAAATAACATCAGATACAAATCAACTGCAACTTAACTACAGCTTGTATCAATATTCAAAGGCATGCCGTACTCCGACATGCCTTTTTCAATGGAACCCACTATGAACACTCAACAACTCATCACCGAAGCAAACCAAGCGCGTGAACGGGCGTATGCGCCTTACTCCAAATTCAAAGTCGGTGCTGCTGTACTGACAAAAGACGGGAAAGTTTTTCATGGCTGTAACGTCGAAAATGCCTCCTACGGTCTGTGTAATTGCGCCGAACGCACTGCCTTGTTCAGCGCAGTCGCTGCTGGTTATCGTCCTGGAGATTTTGCAAAGATCGCCGTCACTGGCGACACCGAAGGTCCGATTGCTCCTTGCGGCGCATGCCGTCAGGTGATTATTGAGCTCGGTGGGCCTGAATTGGAAGTGGTACTGACGAATACCAAGGGTGATATCAAAGAAACGACCGCGGGTGCGCAGTTACCAGATGCGTTTTACTTGAAGCCGGAGTAAAAATAGAGAGCAAAATAAAAAGCGGCATTGAGACGTAGTCTCAATGCCGCTCTCGTTCTTGTTCCCTTATTCTTGTTCCCTCCCTCCGCTTGCGAAAGAAAGGAACAGATACCTTAAAACAACTACCTTAATGTACCAATGCTGTAAATGGCGGCACGTAAGCCTGCAAGAAGACAAAGAAACCAACTAACACAGCTAACGCCAAGCTATGGAAGAACACGAAACGTAAGATACTGCTTTCATGCCCATACCAACGGGTAGCGGTACTAGCCACAACGATACTTTGTGCGTCGACCATTTTACCCATCACACCACCAGCACTGTTCGCCGATGCCATCAGGATTGGGTTTAAACCCAGTTGTTCTGCTGTCGTTTTTTGCAAACCACCAAACAAGACGTTTGCTGCGGTATCAGAACCAGTCAATGCCACACCCATCCAACCCAACAAGGTACCAAAAATCGGATATAGGCTACCTGTGTGAGCGAATGCAATACCAAGCGTAGCGTCAGTGCCAGAGTAACGAGTCAGGTAACCCAACGCCAGCATCAGAACGATCGTCAACAGCGAATAACGTACTAACCAGATCGTACGGAAATAAATACGTACGAGATCCAACAAGCGGTATTTCATCAACACACCACTGATAATACTGGCGATGAAGATGCCTGTACCTGTCGCAGAGAGCCAGTTGAGGACATAAACGGCAGACTCTTTATGTGGTGTAGCAACAACGGGTGCCACTTTCTGAACCATGTTATCGAGCCCCGCAAACGGAATTTTGAAGATAGAGATGCCATCCACCCATTTTTTGAATTCTGGCACACCCCAGATAAACACTAGGATTGTCAGAATAACCCACGGCATCCATGCCAATACCAATGCGCGACGGTCATGCTTTTTGAAGATTGCTGCAGCAACGTCAGCTTCATGACCATGGGGTTGCTCGCTGGCGACGTCAGGTACCCCCGAGTCATCGACATGGCCTTTTAATGAAACTGAGGTCCAGACTTTAGAAGGCTTCCAGACTTTCAGGAATAAAATCAGGCTGATCATGGAAATAATTGCAGCGACCACATCGACTAACCATGGACCGTGATAGTTAGAGACAAGATATTGTGGGATTGCAAAACTCAAACCAGCGACCAGAATTGCAGGCCAGATTTGCAGCATGCCACGGAAACCAGCAAAGGCCCAAATCAACCAAAAAGGTACTATTAAAGAAAACAAAGGCAGAATACGGCCGATCATGCCTGAGAGTTGCATCAGATCCAGACCAGTGACCGCAGCCAGTGCAATCACAGGCGTTCCTAAGGCACCATAAGCAACTGGCGCCGTGTTAGCGATGAGACATAAGCCAGAGGCAGCAAGCGGAGAAAACCCCAAGCCAATCATGATGGCAGCAGTCACAGCAACTGGTGTACCAAAACCAGCAGCACCTTCAAAGAAAGCACCAAAACAGAAAGCGATCAGCAACAATTGAATACGACGGTCATCCGTAATATTCGTCAGACTGTCTTGCAATACATTGAATGAACCATTTTCGATAGTCAATTGATGCAAGAAAATGATATTGAGGACGATCCAGCCAATTGGCAGCAAGCCATACGCAGCGCCAAAACCTGCTGCATTCCATGCCAACCCTGCCGGCATCCCAAAGCCCCAGATAGCGACCAGTAATGCACTGATCAGCCCTAATCCTGCTGCGTAGTGTGCTTTCATATGACCGAACGCAATACATGCCAGCATGACGACAACAGGTATTGCTGCCATGAGGGCAGATAACCACACATTCCCTAACGGGTCGTAAACTTGACTCCAGACCATCTTATCTCCTAGTTGTTTTATTCGTGCGTCGAGCCTGATTTGCTCTGTGGCTTGGATGGTACGACAGGAAGATGCAAGAATTTCATCGAAGAGGCATGAAATGAATTTCAGCGATCGTTGAATTTTTTGAAGTTTTAAGCAAAACAGTGTAGATTTTTAGTTAAAAATAATGAAATTTTCTTCCCAGCAACACTCATCATGGCGATACAGCGTGATTGATTAAATCAGCACCATCATTTTTTTGCATACTAAAGGATCATGAAACGGTTGAGGCCATCCTGAGTACCCTTCATCAAATTTCAAGCTAAGATACGGGGTACTAAGTTCCAATCAAACATCAACCATTACCCCTCAAACATTAACCCACATCCTTAACCGATCAGGAGACAGCGATGCAACACCGTGAAGAGTTTAATAGTATGACTGGACATTCTGACGAGGCTGAACCAATGAGCCGCCGTAACTTTATACAAACAGCAGTGGGCGTCGGTTTTGCGGCCGCCGCTTTGCCGGTATGCGCACAGACGATGATTAAAACGGACAGCAGTGGTCTTGAGGCTGGTCACACGCATATTGCTATCAACGGTCAGCAAGTTCCTCTTTACTTCGCAAAACCACAGAATAAAGCGGACTTGCCTGTGATTTTAGTGATTTCAGAAATTTTTGGCGTTCATGAACACATCGCTGATGTCGCCCGACGCTTTGCCAAACTTGGTTACCTTGCGATAGCACCGGATCTGTTTGTGCGCCAAGGGGACGTCAATCACTATCCCTCTGTCGCCGAGTTAATTCAGAACATCATCGCTAAAGTACCCGACGCGCAAGTGATGGGGGATCTGGATGCGACCGTCGCTTGGGCTAAAAATCATGGTGGTGATGTCAGTCGTCTCGGCATCACAGGTTTTTGTTGGGGTGGCCGCATTACCTGGATGTATTCGGCCCACAATCCTGCTGTAAAAGCGGGGGTTGCGTGGTATGGCAAACTTATCGCAGAAGCCAATCCGTTCACGCCGACGCATCCTATCGATATCGCCGCCACTCTAAAAACGCCAATTCTGGGTTTATACGGTGCCAAAGATACCGGCATTCCGGTGACGACTGTTGAACAAATGAAGGAAGCGTTGAGCAAAGGTCAAAGCCACTCCGAATTTAAAGTCTATGACAATTCCGGCCATGCATTCCATGCGGATTATCGACCAAGTTATGTCGAAGCGGATGCCAAAGATGGCTGGTCACGTGCTGTTGACTGGTTTAAGACACACGGCGTCGTGTAAGTACTCCTAGAGTTTGCAGTTGATGACCGGGATTGACGCCTGCTATTGCTGAAATCCCGATCAACACAAAGAAAGCAGACGAATTCAATAAAGACTTCCCCCTTCAATGAGGGGTAGATTTGCATAATGACCAGCTCTGTGTTTTAATTTGCAACTTAGTTGCAAATTACTCCGAGGTTCAAAATTCATTCCACTCTGATATCGATCTTAATTACCACCTCCATGGCTGGTTTATTAAGCATTACGGCTGCGGCTATTTTCTCTTTTTCTTTGCTAGCCAAAGTGGTCGAGCGTATGGTCGCCTTATCGGTTGGCATCATGTTGTCAACGTCGCTACTACACGCACTGCCGGAAGCCTTTGAGTCCAAAGCCGATCCGCATACGTTATTCGCCTGCTTACTCGGTGGTCTGCTGACTTTTTTTCTACTCGAAAAATTTGCGATACTACGGCATTCTCATCATCACGAAGGCGATGGTCATCATCATGAACATGGGCATGATGCGCATGAAGCAGGCAAAGCCGGATGGATGATTTTGCTCGGTGACGGCATGCATAATTTCACCGACGGTATTTTGATTGCTGCTGCATTTTTGGCCAATCCACAATTGGGATTCGTGACAGCATTTGCCATTATTGCGCATGAGATTCCACAAGAAATCGGTGATTTTATTATCCTGCTCAACGCAGGCTTCAGCCGTACCCGTGCTTATCTATACAATTTGGCCTGCAGTATGATGGGGGTGTTCGGCGGTGTTCTTGGTTATTTCACACTAGAACACGCCAATGGCATGATTCCGTACGTGCTGGTCTGCGCTTCATCAGGCTTTATTTATATTGCAGTCAGCGACCTGATGCCGCAAATGCAACGCAGGACCACCCTGAAAGAAACCATTCCGCAGATCGTGTTAGTCGCACTTGGTGTTCTCATCGTGCTCTTTGTGACTAGACACGAATAAGACAGCGAGCATACATCATAAAAAACGGGGATCGTGATCCCCGTTTTTTTGTTATCGTGCGACCGGACGACCGCTATCAGCGCACCATTCACTCCAGGAGCCCGGATACAAGGCGGCGCCGCTTAAACCCGCAACGTCCAATGCCAGCAAGTTATGGCAGGCAGTCACACCGGACCCGCATTGCATTACGGATTTTTCAGGATGGGACACAATACCAGACCATTCAGTACGTAATTGTTCTGGAGATTTAAAACGACCATCTGCTTGCAGGTTGTCTTTAAAGAAGCGGTTAATTGCACCAGGAATATGCCCGCCCACCGGATCAATCGTTTCATTTTCACCGCGGAAGCGATCGGCAGCACGCGCATCGACAATAGTAAATTGAGGATGATCGATATTCGCTAAAACGGCAGCAACATCGACCTGTGCCACCAGCGTTGACTGCGCTGTGAACTGACCAGCACGTACTGTAGGGACGTCTACGGTCAATGGCAATGACAGCGCAGTCCATGCAGGCAAACCACCGTCGAGTACAGCAACCGCTGCATGACCAACCCAGCGCAACATCCACCATAAACGTGCAGCAAACATGCCTCCTTGTGCGTCATAGATAATCACTTGTGTATCGTTATTGATTCCTAATGCGCGTAGCGTCTGAATAAACTGCTGTTTTTCCGGTAACGGATGGCGCCCCCGGAACACGCCGTCGGGCCCAACCTTAGCAGCAGACAATGATTGGTCCAGATGAACAAACTGAGCCCCCGGCAGATGTCCCGCCACATACGCCTGCAAACCCGCCCGGCTATCCATCAAATCGTGCCTTACGTCGAGAATGACCCAATGTTTATCATTGAGATGGGTAGACAAATCTTGTGCGCTGATCAGCGTGGAAAACGTTGGCGACTGCATAGGTAACTCCGCAAAAAAATCGGTATGAAAAATCAGTATGAGAAATCGGCGACAAGATAAATATACTGATATTTATCACTCAGCACCACACCTCACCTGCTTGTTGCATCCCGAAGATAGCATATAGTTGTCCCCTGCTGGAATCGGACAGTAATGAATGCTTAAATTGTGAAGAGAGATGAGGCGATAAGAGCCACCATTCATGTAGCTTTCGACGTTGCTTTCGACGTTGCCGTTGAATTGGTTTTTGCCCCTACCCGCTTTAGACAAAGCAAAGCAAAGCAAAGTAAGTGACTGCCGGACCACATTCGGCCTAGTCGCAAGAACCGCTATCTCACAAATTAGCAAAAGAGTGGCAGGTCACGCCCCCCCCTACCGCAAGGAAGAATTCGCGTCGATACCCTCGCCCCGCAGAACATCAAAACGCCATGCGACGCCGATACCACTCATGGAAATGCTGCATCCCATCTTCCATCGGCGACTGATAAGGGCCCACCTCATTTTCGCCACGCGCCAACAAGATCTTACGCCCTGCATCCATACGTTGACCGATTTCATCATCCTCAATACATGTTTCCATGTACGCTGCACGTTCCGCCTCAATGAACTCGCGCTCGAACAAGACGATTTCTTCTGGATAATAAAACTCAACCACGTTTCTGGTTTTGCCCGTCGCCGTCGGCCACAAAGTAGAAACCACAAGCACGTGCGGATACCACTCGACCATAATGTTCGGGTACAACGTCAGCCAAATAGCGCCATATTTCGGTGGTTCGCCATTACGGAACTTCAATACCTGCTCTTGCCACTGACGATATTTATCGGTACCAGATTTGAGCAAACCGCTATTCACGCCGACGGTCTGAACGCTGTAATCATCACCGAATTCCCAACGCAAATCATCACAAGTAACAAAACTACCGAGACCAGGATGGAACGGTTCGACGTGATAATCTTCCAGATAAACCTCAATGAAGGTTTTCCAGTTGTAATCACATTCATGGACTTCAACGTGATCTAGCATATAGCCAGTAAAATCGAGATCTTTGGTCACGCTGAGCTGACCCATGCGCTCCATCACGTTATAGCCGTTTTGCTCAAAAAGCAGGCCATTCCAGTTTTGTAAAGGCGTGCGCTTGAGATTCAGACACGGGGTATCTGAAAAATGCGGTGCACCTATGAGCTCGCCTTTAAGATCGTAAGTCCAGCGATGCAGAGGACAAACGATGTTATTTGCGTTACCACGGCCGTTAAACATCAAGGCCTGACGATGGCGGCAGACGTTAGACATCAGCTCAATGCCATGCGCATTTCGCACAAGCATGCGGCCTTCATTTTCGGACTGTAAAGTCGCGAAATCACCCACGTTAGGAACCATCAGTTCATGACCGACGTAACGTGGACCAGCTTGGAACAACTCTTTGATTTCGCGTTGTAATAACGTTTCGTCAAAATAGACTTGTACCGGAAGTTGCGCGTCAGAACGCGCGAGTGTAGACAAAGAAGCCAGATCGGACATCCCCACCCCCCAAATTAATTTGCACCAACCTAAGAGAGAAAGAATCCACAAAAACCTGTTTTCGACTGGGGTTTCAATTCAGACGAAAATTCAAACGATCAAACGACTTGAAGAGGAAATTTTGGACAGAACTGATAATTATACCTGAAAGAATTAATTTTCACTTAAACGTGACCAACTTTCTGTGATAAATCAAGTCCTTAGCAGGCTGCCCCATCTCAAAAAAAGTCTGTACCAAATATCAGACGATGTGTACTTTAGTCATCTCACTCTAAATTACCACCAAGATTTCATCCTCCATATTCGGATGAGAGTGCCGCACTCTGAAAAGAGATGAAACTGCTCTGTATATTATTTCCTGCAGACATAAAAGACGCATTTTTTATCTCAATTTTATGTTGCGTCGCAACTTGCTTTCGCCTTCACTAAAAAACTACTCTCGGTCAGGCTAACTTCATCGACATCAACGATGTCACCTTGAATTTAGTTCCGCCCGGTTTTTTAAGCGACTTTTAAGAAAGAACAAAAATGAATAACAGATTAGTAAAAAAGTTTTTTGCACTCTTAATCGCGTTGTCTCTGCTACCAGCACAGGCATGGGCAACAGGCTACACGGGTACAAAATATCCTATCGTGTTAGTTCACGGTCTGTTTGGGTTCGATAACATTGGTCCCGTTGAATACTTTTATGGAATTCCTGCGGCACTCCGTGCTGATGGCGCGCAGGTGTTTGTCACTCAGGTCTCTGCTGCCAACAGCACTGAAGCTCGCGGCGAACAACTACTGGCCGAAGTAAAACAAATTTTGGCAGTCACAGGCGCAAGCAAAGTTAATCTGATCGGACATAGTCACGGCGGCCCGACCGCAAGATATGTTGCCTCTGTCCGTCCAGATATAGTTGCCTCCGTAACGTCAGTAGGCGGTGTCAACAAAGGCTCTAAGTTTGCAGATTTTCTGCTAGGTGTTGCGCCTCCTGGAAGTTATTCGAATGCTGTCGTGGTTTCCCTCGGTAACGGACTAGCAAAGTTAATCAGCGTCCTTTCTGGACAACCAACACTGCCACAAAATGCTTTACTGGCTGCAAATTCTCTCAGTACCGCAGGCTCACTCAAATTTAATGCAGCGCATCCTGAGGGCATACCAACGAGTGCCTGCGGCGAGGGAGCCTACAACGTGAACGGTGTGTCGTATTACTCTTGGAGCGGCGCGCAACAAGCAACAAATCTTCTCGATCCTTCTGATCCAGCATTGGTACTGACATCGCTGGCGTTCAGTGGTGAAAAAAATGATGGTCTGGTTGGTAGCTGCTCTTCACATCTAGGTCAAGTTATTCGTGACGACTACGGCATGAACCATCTGGATGAAGTTAATCAAGTGATCGGGCTGGTCAACATCTTTGAAACCAATCCAGTTACGGTTTTCAGGCAACATGCCAACCGTCTAAAAAATAGCGGTCTTTAATTCAGTATGACGATAGCACCGGCGCGGAGTCATAGATGAATAAAAGAATAAGTGTTGTCTTTGTGGCGGTGACGATCATCACCGCTACTTTTTCTGTTTGGCTAATCAATTCAAAAAGACAGGATCAGGCTATTCACCTGATATCCAAAGATCATCCTTTTTCTTTTGTTAAATCACTCGATGGAACGGAAGTTGATGGAGATATCAGACAGAATAATGACGGCAATCTGGTCGTCAGCGGCGAATTGAAACGTCTGTTTGACTATTATCTATCTGCGACAGGCGAAAAAGATCTCTCCGATATTCAAACCCAAATAGAAAAGATCCTGGATCAAAAATTAAAACCGGTCGCAGCAAGACAGGCGAAGCAATTACTCAGTCAATATATTGCTTATAAAAAAGCACTGGTCAGCTTGGAGAAGGAAGGTACAAATAATGCGCATGCGGGAGACGATGTATTCGCTACAGTTAAAACCCGCTGGCAGCGAATGCACCAGTTGCGCGCCCAATTTTTTAACGAAAAAGAAATACAGGCAATGTTTGGCTTTGATGATGCCTACGATCAGGATGCACTGGCAAGGCTGGTCATCAGCCAAGATAAAACACTCACCGAAGCCCAAAAGAAAGAAAAACTCTTGGCGTTAGATAACGCCATGTCGCCGGAGCTGCGTGAGGCAAAGACCGCGCCTTATCAGCTAATCCACTTAAACGAACAAACAGAAAAAATGCGTCGTGAAGGCGCCAGTGAAGATGATATTTACCGTATGCGTGCGGCAGCGACTAGTCCGGAAGCTGCCGATCGTCTGGCGCAAGTCGATCGCGATTCTAACGACTGGAATAGGCGAATCAAACACTATCTAGAACAACGCCAGCAACGAGGCTTGACGACATCGGAGACGATGACAGCTGATCAGCAAACGCAATTACAACAATTGCGAAATCAGTTATTTACTGCGCAGGAGCAAAAACGATTATCGGCTTATGAATAACGATTTGCATATCAATACAGTCACTCATCATATGCCATCGTGATCAAGCCATTACCTGGGCAATGACGGCACTCGCCTTATTTCGTTTCAGGCATATCTTCAAGCACATCCAGCAATGCCCTATCGATCACTTTATCGAGCACTAGGATGTGCGCACGTTGTTGGCTAAAGGCCTTTTCTAATTCGTTAGCCGAAATAGAAAAGCTTTTTTCTTTCTGGCTTGAAGTAAAAATATACAGACTACGCATCGGACTAACCCATGCCAGCCGCACTCTGAGCACTTCCTTATCTTCTTTCATAAATTCCAGCCAGACTCCGCGCTCCAGTTGTGCGACAGTCATCATATGATGTTCGTCAACTGGGAGTGGCGCATTCATAGCAGCCTGTTCTGCCGCTACGCGTTTCTCTAAGCGGCGCTCAGTTGCTTGCTGCGCCGCTGCCACAGCCAACTCTAGCTGACGCTGCGGAGAAAGTTCGAGCGGTGCACGGACAATCGATGCATGACACTCTGCAAGGTCGGCAAAAAACTGAATCCGATCCGCGTCCTCCCATTTGATCCGGCTCAGCCATTTATTTAATCGCGCCAGAATTACTGGTAAACGCTTAAGTAGTTCCTGGCGCTCTTGCAACGTAATTTTAGGCTTAACGCTCCAGATCAAATCATCCATCGTCTGGATCGCATCGACCACTGCGTGTGGCTTCTCTTCCTGGACGGTATAAGCGAGCGTCAATACTTTGGTCCAACGATTTTCAAGAAAAGTCTCAACAAAGGCGACCACTTCTCCGCTACCAACCCGCACCGCCACCTCCTGTGTTGCAGTCATGGTTGCCTGTTTGATTTTTTCTTTTCTGAGCGCCTTTTGTATTGGGATATGCAAAGCGTCAGCGCTTGCTTGTTCTTCTTTTGCAATAGATGACTCGAGATCATGAATGACCTCTTCGAATAAAGCGACTTCGCGATCAAATTCTATTGAAACACGATGCACATTTTTTTGCATCGCCAGGTAAAGAGGGTCATCTTTACCTTTGTTTTGATCAACGGCAGGACTGTAGCAAGATAGTAAATCAATCAATCGACGCGCCGGATGTTGCTCCTGAAAAAAGAAGTCCTTATCGATTAACGCCGCTTTCAGCACCGGAATTTGTAAGAGCGAAATCAGCTCTTTGACTGGCGCTGGGATCGCAGGATTCCGAAATACATGATCGAATACCTGCGCCAGCAAATCCAGCGTATGCTTCTCAACGCCGATGCCAATACCGTCACTTAATTGCTCCTGCAATTGCGAAAGACGAACGACATCCTGCGCGTTGGCCATCTGCTGCATTAATTTAATACTCTGTTGCGCTTTTTCTAATTGCATGAATAACGCCACGTTTAACGCCTCCTTGGCTGGCGCATGGAGTGGTGCTATTGCAGCATCTGAAGAAACCACAGAAGAACCGTCGGATAAAAATGCTTTTAGTTTTTTCTGTGCAGTTGTAAGCGAAATCTGATCGCCGCGGCGGACGCCATTTGGTACGAAGAGAGGTTTTTCGGTGTCACTCTCTGTGGAGTGACCGGTCTGACTATGATTACGCTGGATACGATAGGACTCCGGCAAGACGGGCAAAATATTTTTATCGACCAGCCATTGATTCAGCGCACCCAAGATGGGTTCAAAATCGAACAAGATATCTGCCCGCAGCAGCGGAAAAATTAATTCTTGGCTATTTTTTTCTGGATCAAACGCACACCATGCCACGTAAATAGCATGTAAAAATACATCCGGGCGAAACGGGTTTTGTGCAATGCTCAACGTGTCCTGGCATAACAGATGCGATAGCCGGATATTGAGAGCGGCATATTGTTCTGCACAATCGAGCTCAATGGCGCGACTAACGCGACTAAGTGCCAGTTTTTGATCCATTTCTTCATAACTGACCAAACTAAATCCGCCGGCATTGCCTTGCGCTAATTGCCGCTGAGCACCCTCCGCTAATAAGTGCTCTATTTCACCTTTGAAGGTTTTCTCAAGCTCCACTGAAGCAAGGTGATAAAACGCGTAGACATTTTTCTTCAACAACTGTCCTGCATGAAAGCTAAGATTGGCGATGCGTGAATCCGTACTTTGCTCAGAATACGCGAGCAATGCATTTGCCAGACGGGCAGCAAAGGCATCCACTTGCGCAATCGTCTGATGGTTCACCAGAGGAATTAATGCGCGCAACAATTCCGGACGCGGTGTGCTCAATCCAGTCAATTCGGAATGCAGTGGAGTGGATTGAATCATATTCAGCAATATGGGAATGATCCGCTATATGAGAAACAACAAACGCACCAAAAAGAGCGCCACAGGCAATCGCTTGGTTTTATACTTTGCTTCGACGGCTAACGACGACACGAGCTGAAAGAAGTCACAGGAAATATTAAAATAACAATAAATTATTACTCTGCAAGCCAGACAGATCGCTTATTGTTTGTTCACCTTCTTAAACTATATACTCTAAATTTCCACATGGAAATATTTTTATCGCAATATTGACTGCTTTTTTGAGGTTTTACCTCGGCGTTAAGTTCTGCGTAGGAGTAATTTTTTTGGCGTCTAGAGGAAACATGTCATTTTGTAAGTATTTTTGTGTAACTATGACAATTTAACGCCAACTCGATTGGATTGCTCTAAAATAGAGGGTTGAACTTTTTCGCGTAATTTTGCGCAATATTTGTCAATAAACATTTTATGCCTAAAAAAAATACCAGTGCTACTTTGCCCGAAGAAGCCACTGCCCCAGCCTCATTTGAGGCGGCAATGGAAGAACTGAGTGTGCTAGTGGCGCAAATGGAGGCAGGAGACTTACCTCTGGAAAAATCCGTCATCGCTTATCAGCGGGGATCAGAATTAATTAAATATTGTGCAAGTCAACTCGATAAAGTTGAGCAGCAAGTCAAAGTGTTGGAAGCAGGAATGCTCAAACCATTTAATGTTGATAATGATGAGGAACTTGCATGAGCATGGATTTCCGCACCTGGATGAAAGTAGCGCAAGATAATTGCGAAGAAGCACTCTCAGAGTTCATACCGCAATCGGATATCGCTCCACGGCGCCTGCATGAAGCAATGCGCTACGCAGCATTAGACGGTGGAAAACGGGTACGTCCCTTATTAGTATTCGCGGCAGGCCAGCTTTTTAATGCACCAGACGAATTACTTCGTCGTGCGGCGGTCGCAGTCGAAATGATTCACGCCTATTCCTTAGTGCATGATGATATGCCATGCATGGATGATGATGCGTTGCGTCGCGGCAAACCAACCGTCCATGTCAAATACGATGAGGCAACGGCACTGTTAGTCGGAGATGCACTGCAATCACAAGCATTTATCGTGTTATCTGAAGGTAACGGCGATGCGCTGACCAAATTAGCCATGGTACGTTTATTGGCACAGGCTTCTGGCTCCGTTGGTATGTGTGGCGGGCAGGCAATTGACTTAGCCAGTGTTGGTCTGGCATTGAGCCGAGACCAATTAGAACAAATGCATCGCCTGAAAACCGGCGCGCTATTACGCGCATCGGTATTACTCGGTGCGATGAGTGGGAAAACACTCACTGCTACAGAGGTTGCAGCACTCAATGTGTATTCTGCTGCGATAGGATTGGCGTTTCAGGTCGTGGACGATATTCTCGACGCGACCGCAGATTCAGCGACGCTTGGTAAAACAGCAGGTAAAGACGCCGCTGACAACAAGCCTACCTATGTCAGCCTCTTGGGTTTAACTGCATCAAAAGAATTAGCAACGCAACTTTGCAACGACGCTCACCAAGCTTTAGTGCCGTTTGGCACACAAGCACACTATTTACACGACCTTGCAGATCTGATCGTGCAAAGACAAGCATAACTGGCAGCCTCTATGACGAACTTACTTCAAAAAATCAACTCTCCAGGAGACTTACGTCACCTGACCCGCCAGCAATTGCACGCATATGCCTCTGAGCTACGTCAATATGTTCTTGAATCCGTCTCCAAAACAGGTGGGCATTTATCTTCTAACCTTGGCACGGTTGAGCTGACCGTTGCTTTGCATTACGTCTACAACACGCCAGATGACCGGATCATCTGGGACGTTGGCCATCAAACTTATCCACATAAGATTATCACTGGCCGTCGTGACATGATGCATACGCTGCGCCAATTTGATGGCATTTCTGGTTTTCCACGCCGTTCAGAAAGTGAGTACGATACTTTCGGTACCGCGCATTCATCGACCTCCATCTCAGCGGCACTCGGGATGGCTTTGGCTTCACGCAATAAAGGTGAAGACCGCCATTCTGTTGCTGTTATCGGCGACGGTTCAATGACAGCGGGCATGGCGTTTGAAGCACTCAATAATGCCGGTGTTTATGACGACATTAACATGCTGGTCATTCTGAACGACAACGATATGTCGATTTCGCCACCGGTTGGCGCGTTAAATCGCTATCTGGCACGCCTGATGTCTGGCAAGTTTTACGCAGCGGCCCGCAATGTCGGCAAATCGGTTTTACCTTCCCCGATGCTGGAACTGGCGAAACGTTTTGAAGAACATGCCAAAGGGATGCTGGTTCCCGCCACCATGTTTGAAGAATTTGGTTTCAATTACATCGGCCCCATCGATGGTCACGATCTGGAATCGCTGATCCCAACATTGCAAAACATCCGTCACTTGAAGGGCCCGCAATTTTTACACGTGGTCACCAAGAAAGGTCAGGGCTATAAACTAGCAGAAGCCGATCCAGTCTTGTATCACGGTCCCGGCAAATTTAATCCTGCCGAAGGTATCAAACCAAGCACCTCATCCAAGCTGACTTACACGCAAGTATTTGGTCAATGGCTGTGCGATATGGCAGTGGCTGACGAAAAGTTAATCGGCATTACACCTGCTATGCGTGAAGGTTCGGGCATGGTCGAGTTTGAAAAGCAATTCCCGAAGCGCTATTTTGACGTCGGTATCGCCGAGCAACATGCCGTAACCTTTGCAGCAGGTATAGCGTGCGAGGGATTGAAGCCGGTTGTCGCGATTTACTCAACATTCTTGCAACGCGCCTACGATCAACTGATCCACGATGTGGCATTACAGAATCTGGATGTGACCTTTGCACTCGATCGTGCAGGCTTAGTAGGTGCCGATGGCGCAACCCATGCCGGCAATTACGATATGGCCTTCTTACGCTGCATTCCTAACATGGTCATCATGGCAGCTGCTGACGAAAATGAGTGCCGTCAGATGTTGAGTACCGGCTATCACTATCCTGGGCCCGCCGCAATTCGCTATCCACGTGGAGCCGGAATTGGCGCAACCGTTGAAAAAGAACTGACCACACTACCAATTGGTAAAGGTGAAATTAAGCGCCAAGGTAACAAGGTTGCTATCCTTGCCTTTGGCTCGATGGTATATCCGGCGTTAACAGCCGCAGAATCTCTCGATGCCACTGTTGCTAATATGCGCTTCGTCAAACCGCTGGATGCCGACTTAGTCAAATCGCTAGCCGCATCCCATGATGTGCTGGTCACGGTAGAAGAAGGATGTACGATGGGCGGTGCAGGGTCTGCTGTCGCTGAAGCATTATCTGAAGCCGGTATTGAGATACCATTGCTCATCCTGGGATTACCAGACAAATTTATTGATCACGGTGATGTGCATTTGCTGTTGAGCCAATGCGGTCTTGATGCCAAAGGCATTGAGGCATCAATACGCCAACGCTTCGTAAGTCATTTCGCTGATGTACAAAAACTGGCGGCAAATGCCTGATTACTTATTCAGCAGAAATAAAAAACGGCTACCTCGGTAGCCGTTTTTTTATATGCAGCAGAAAGTAACAATGAAAAGGCGTTGTCCATTCCTACCTCAGCATTTGCATTTCAGCAATTTACAGGCATCGTCTTGCTGTTATCGACTTTCAGGCTGTTGACCATTCGCGCTGACTTTGCTCCGAATAGCTGACCGGCGCGCCTTGGATATCGTCAAACGTAACGATTTCATAGGAATCAGGCTGAGACAACAATACGCGCAGCAACTGGTTATTCAATCCATGGCCGGATTTATGCGCCGTATAACTGGCCAAAAAAGGATGGCCGATCAGGTACAAATCGCCAATCGCGTCGAGGATTTTATGGCGGACAAATTCATCATCAAAACGCAAACCATCTGAATTTAAAATCCGGTATTCATCCATCACTATCGCATTTTCCATGGAGCCACCGCGTGCCAGCCCAATTCCACGCAGCATTTCCACATCCTGCATAAAACCGAAGGTGCGCGCTCTCGCGACATCTTTAACGAATGACACTTTTTCAAAATCAACCTCGGCAGTTTGTACTGTGCCATCCACTGCCGGATGATTGAATTCAATAAAGAAATGTAGCTTAAATCCATCGTAAGGCTCAAGACGCGCCCATTTTTCTGTTTTACCGCTTCCTTCGCGAATTTCCACTGGCTTTAAGACACGGATGAATTTCTTGGCTGCTGCTTGCTCTTGCAAACCAGCTTGCTGAAGGAGATAGACAAACGACGATGCCGAGCCATCCATGATAGGAATTTCTTCAGCGCTCACATCAATATATAAATTATCGACACCCAAACCAGCACATGCGGAGAGTAAGTGCTCAACAGTAGAAACGCGCTGACCATTATTCGACAACGTGGATGCCATGCGGGTATCGCCCACACTCATCGCATCAGCAGGGAACACCAGCGGTGGATTAAGGTCGGTACGTGTAAATACAATACCGGTATCAACAGGAGCAGGACGTAACACAAGCTCAACTTTGGTACCCGAATGCAAACCGACGCCGACGGTTTTGACTAATTGTTTGATGGTTGTTTGCTTTAACATCCCTCTATTATAACAATTCATGAAAAAACCGATGTAACACACTGCAAACGGCTTGAAAAGCACACAAAATTTGATGCAATGTCGACATGTAAACATGAAAAAAAACAGCGCATGCTTTGTTAGCAATGCGCTGTTTTCAGAAGAAACTGAAAGGCTTAAGCCAGTTGTGCTACCAATGTTTCTGCATTGGAAACTTCAAACTTACCGCCTTCTTCCACGTTGAGTTGTTTGACTACGCCGTCCACTGCCAGCAGTGAGTAACGCTGGGAACGTGTGCCCATACCAAATTTACTAAAGTCTGCCGAGAGACCTAATGCCTTGCTAAAGTCGCCATTGCCGTCAGCCATCATGCGAACAACGCCGGTTGCCTTCTGATCGCGACCCCATGCACCCATGACGAATGCATCATTCACAGAAATACACCAGATTTCGTCTACACCCTTCGCTTTTAATTCCGCTGCATGAGCGATATAACCAGGAACGTGTTTTGCTGAGCAAGTCGGCGTAAAGGCACCTGGCAATCCGAAAATCGCTATGGTTTTGCCTTTCACTAAATCCGCAACTTGGAAAGTATTAGGGCCGATACTACATCCCTCTCCTTCTACTTCAATAAATTCTGCCAAGCTGCCTGCTGGTAAATGCTCGCCGATTTGTATGCTCATCATTATTCCTTTCATGAAATTCTATAGTGTCTGCCTGCGCCTAAGCGCCGCACGGAGTGGCACAGCGTTTATAACAAGTTACTGTGCACGTCGGGAGTATGCCTGACTAAGCAAAAATTTGCAGAAAGTCCAAAAAATATCAAGCAATCTCTTTTGGATGTTGCGCCCATTATACGAAATATAATTTTTTTACAAACCTTTTGGTTTATGACATTTTTTAACAAATAAGATGCTAGGATTGCAACTGATATCAAGGCACTAATATATTTATGTAGTTGCTATTAAAAAATAGCAGCAACTTGCCACTGATACGCAAGCGTAATCGTGAAGGTGTAGATAGAATGAGCTAAGCAGTTCATAGGAATCATCTTTGCTTGTTTTTGGTTATCTCATGTTGTTTGATTTTAAATTTTAGAATGTCCGAGGAGTAGCAGAAAAAATGAACAAATTGATTCCGTCTAGCGGCATGCCGATTAAACGCATCTGCCTAGCTTTGGTGAGCGTCGGCTTCACGACTCTGTTAGCAGGCTGCGGCGGTTCGTCCTCACCGCCACCGCCAACCGTGACCATTGATGTGTTCGGTGCTCGTGGTTCGACTCTAACCGCAGTAGTCACCTCAACAAATTGCTCGGCGACGCCGACCGTCACATGGCAAACGTCAGGTGGTGTTGCGCTCGGCACAGGTCTGAGCATTCAAGATACACAGCCGTTGTCCGCTATTTCTGCAACTGCTACGTGCTCAGCAGCGACACTCACTGAAAATTTACAGCCACTTTCTGTCTACAGCTCCTTAGCAGCGTTCGCTGTATTGCAAAATAAAACAGTCGAAGCATGGGGCAACCCTGTGTGGGGTGGACAAACCGCAGCAGGCGAAGCGCTGACAACCATTACACAGTTATATCCATCAGATCGCGGCTTTGCTGCTCTATTAGCTGACAATACCGTTCAGACGTGGGGTAGTAGTTATGTTGCTGTAAGTAACCCTAACCTTGTTGACACAAGTAAGGGCTCAATTGCAACGAGCGCGCTGACAAACATCGCCTCAGTCACTCCAGGTCGTGTCGCCTACTTCGCAACCAAAAAAGACGGTTCTTTTGTCGCATGGGGAAGTTACCGTGGGTTGATTTCGCAAGTTGATACCTTGATGAACAATGCCACTGATGGTTTAAGTGCGAGTACATTGGCTTCATTAACGAATGTTCAAAGTATCGCCTCCACTGAAGGTGCTTATGCCGCATTAAAAACAGATGGCACAGTAGTGACTTTTGGCGATCCTGACGCTGGTGGCGATAGTAGCTCTGTGCAAGCACAGCTAACCAACGTCACACAAGTTGTCGGTACCAACTACGATTTCGTCGCGCTGCGTAAAGACGGTACGGTTGTTGGCTGGACTGGACAATTCGGCTGGGCCATTCCGACTTCGACGTTAACTGGCGTCACTAACCTGACAGTCAATGGCATCGTTGGTGTTGCGACGACAAAAACAGACGCCTCTGCATTTGGCTATGCGCCTGACGTTGACGCTGCAGATAGCAGTTCCGTGACAACTTTATTGAAAAGTGTTGCACAGGTTTATTCAACGCAAACAGCGTTTGCTGCCTTGCTGACCAACGGCAATGTAGTGAGCTGGGGTGATTTACCGCGTATGCAGACAAGTTTAAACGCCGTTCAGTCTTCACTGACCAACGTTAAAAATATTGTCTCTTCAGAATATGCATTTGCAGCTCTGAAAAATGATGGCACCGTTGTGACCTGGGGTGATCCGACTGTCGGTGGTGATAGCAGCAGCGTCGCCTCTCAGTTAACGAACGTAGTTTCTATCACTGCGAATAAATATGCATTCGCTGCGCTGAAGTCTAACGGTACTGTCGTCACGTGGGGCATGGCAACGAAAGGTGGTAATAGCAGCGCCGTCGCGTCGAGTCTGACAAACGTTCGCGCCATTTACGCAACACCATTTGGTGCATTCCTGGCAGTGAATAAAGACGGTACTTTTGTGAACTGGGGCGACCAATGGGCTGGTGGTGGAGCCGCACCAGCAAAACTGACAAAGATCCCATTTTCAAGCTGATCAATATTTAATCTGATCTGCGCCGTACCCAATTTGGAGTAAAAGAAGAATGAAAGCAATTAAATTACCCGTTAAGTCACTGATGGTCGCATGCATTGCTGGTTGTCTTATGACGCCAGCTTTTGCCAATGTGACAGAAGCAAACAAAAATGGTCGTACTCAGCCGCACGTGGAACAAAATCTGAGCCAGATTATCGTTAAATACCGTAACGACATCAACTACAGTGCGACGACTGCGAGTGTCGGTGGTGCGACTACCGTCACACCATTGCAGGCACAACGCTTATCTACGCTGCAATCGGTAGCACAATCGTTTGGCGCCTCTTTTAGTGTTAAACGCCAAATCGTTACTGGCGGCTGGGTGTATCGTTCCAGCGTTCCGATGAAACCTGCGCACATGCGCGCTTTAGCGGCAAAGCTGGCACAAAGCGACCGTGCGATTGAATATGCAGAGCCCGACTATATCCGTCATGCGATGTATGTTCCAACCGATCCGATGTTCGCAACAGCGCAATGGGATTTGCAGTCATCAGCGACACAACCTGGCGGCTTGAACGTTCCTGGTGCTTGGGATTTATCTCTGGGTAAAGGTATCGTTGTCGCCGTATTGGACACTGGCTATCGTCCTCACCCTGACCTCGTACCTAATCTAGTTCCAGCGCAAAATGGTGTGGCAGGTCAGTATGGATATAACTTCATCAGCGACCCAGTGAGTGCACGGATTACCGTTCCAATCGGTGCGCAAAGTGCGCGTGGCTACGATGCACTGGACAAAGGTGACTGGGTATCAACAACGGACACGATCTGTCCGAGTCAGGCGGGGAATGACAGTAGCTGGCACGGAACGCACGTTGCAGGAACGATTGCTGCAGCAGCAAATAACGCTGGCGTCATCGGCGTAGCACCATCTGCGAAAGTCCTGCCATTACGCGTCTTGGGTAAATGCGGTGGATCTGATTCTGATATCGCAGATGCAGTTGCATGGGCAGCAGGTTTGAGCGTATCCGGTGTACCAGCAAATACCAACAAAGCGAACGTCATCAATCTGTCTCTCGGTGGAACTGGCTTCTGTACTAAAACAAGTGCGGCAGCATTCCAAATGGCAATGGCAAATGGTACGACTATCGTGATTGCTGCAGGTAACGAAAGTATCGATGCGAAAATTTCATCTCCTGCTAATTGCCCTGGCGTGATTACGGTTGCATCGACGTCTATCACTGGCGGTCGCTCTGGGTATTCCAACTACGGTGGATCAGTTGCAGTCGCTGCGCCAGGTGGTGGTTTCACCAATGCGTCTGACGTCATCACATCAACATTACCGACAGGGAAAACAGTATCAACTGACGATACAACCTACGGCACGATGGCAGGCACATCACAAGCAACACCTCACGTCGCAGGGGTTGTAGCACTGATGTTGGCCGTCAAACCAACGTTAACGCCAGCACAAATCAAGAACATTCTGATTTCCACCGCACGTCCTGCACCAGCGAATTGCCCAGGTTGCGGCGCTGGCATTGTGGATGCGACAGCGGCAGTAAAAGCAGCAGGTAACTAAGATAAGTCGTACACAAAATCCTGAAGCAAAAATAGGCAATAGAAATAAAACAGGACTAAAGCTGGAATAAAGCATAAATAAAAAAACCGCATCGATGATGCGGTTTTTTTTCGTGCTGTTCAAACCTCTTTACTTGTCTCAGCGCCTTTGCGCACTTTTACATAGCAAAACCACTGAGAAACCTGGATGCAAGTAAATTAGTCAGCTTGCTTACGTAAGAACGCAGGAATGTCGTATGTTTCCATACCATTTTTTTCTAATGCACGCACTGTGTCTGAGGCAGACTCACGACGCCATACAGCTGGTTTGCTCAAGCCATCAAAAGCTGGCGCTGCGCTTGCCATACCATTAGATACAGTCGTTGTCGCCATACTGGCGGCAGCCATCATTGGTTCGTTATTGGTACCAGTACGTAGCATTGGCGTTTGTACTAACTGAATATTCTTTTTACCACGGCCTAGACCTGTCGCTACGACAGTGACACGGATGTCGTCGCCCATCGTGTCATCGTAAGCAATACCTTGTGCGATCGAGGCATCAGGTGCAGCGAAAGCGCGAACAGCTGCCATGACTTCCTTGATTTCTTTACCTTTAAGACTGCGGCTAGCAGTGACGTTGACCAATACACCGCGAGCACCTGACAGGTCGATACCATCTAAAAGTGGAGAAGCAACCGCTTGTTCAGCAGCCAGACGTGCACGGTCGACGCCAGAAGCAGTCGCTGTACCCATCATTGCTTTACCTTGTTCGCCCATAATGGTTTTAACGTCGTTAAAGTCAACGTTAATATGACCAGGCACATTGATGATTTCAGCAATACCGGCAACGGCGTTGTTGAGCACATCATCAGCGTGTTGCAGCCATTCGATCATGCTGTCGTCTTCGTAGATCTCTTCCAGTTTTTCATTGAGGATAATGATCAGAGAATCAACGTGTTGTGACAAGGCGTCCAGACCTTCGTCAGCGATGTCCATGCATTTCTTACCTTCGTAAGAAAAAGGCTTAGAAACGACAGCAACCGTCAGCGCGCCCAGTTCTTTAGCTACCTGAGCAACTACCGGTGCAGCACCCGTGCCTGTTCCACCGCCCATACCGGCAGCGATGAACACCATATGTGCACCACGCAATGCATCTTCGATGCGTGCACGGGAATCTTCAGCCAGCTTGCGACCAACTTCTGGCTTCATCCCAGCACCCAAACCGGTTTCGCCGATTTGAATAACGTTATGCGCTTTAGATTGCAACAATGCTTGTGCATCCGTATTGGCAGCAATGAACTCAACGCCAGAAACACCTTTGTTGATCATATGCTGAACCGCATTGCCGCCTGCACCACCTACGCCGACAACCTTAATTACGGTGCCTTGTGTGGCGTTATCAACCATATCGAACTCCATCATGACTCCTCCAGGTAGGCAGTTATCAGTCGCTAATCATCACCCGATGAGACGCCTAGCGACTAATAACTGTATATCAATCCATTATAAAATGACTATACCATTTGTGATACAAAAAGCTGACTAAAAATTCCCCAAAAACCACTCTTTCATGCGTTGCCAGGCCGCTTTTGCAGAACCTTCCTGCCTTGTGACCAGATTTCCACGCAAGTACTGCTTCTTTGCTTCCAACAACAACCCCAAAACTGTCGCATAACGAGGACTACGAACAACATCTGCTAGTTGCCCGCTGTACGCAGGCATACCCAATCTGGTCGGCTTCAAAAAGATATCTTCAGCCATTTCAACCATCCCCGGCATCGCTGACGATCCCCCCGTCAAGACGATGCCGGAGGACAGTACATCCTCATAGCCTGACTCGCGCACAACCTGATGAACCAACGCAAACAATTCTTCAACGCGCGGCTCAATTACCGCAGCCAGCGCCTGACGTGACAACGAACGTGGGCCGCGGTCGCCTAAACCGGGAACTTCCAAGGTATCCGCTGGATCTGCCAACACTTGTTTAGCAACACCAAACCGTACTTTAATTTCTTCCGCTTCAGACGTTGGCGTGCGCAACGCCATGGCAATGTCGTTAGTAATCTGATCGCCGGCAATAGGAATGACCGCAGTATGGCGAATTGCACCTTCACTAAACACTGCCACATCGGTTGTTCCGCCACCGATATCAATCAGTACCACGCCTAATTCTTTTTCATCACGGGTCAGCACGGCTTCAGCGGAAGCCATCGGCTGTAAAATCAGGTCAGATACTTCCAGGCCACAGCGACGGACACATTTCACAATATTTTGAACTGCTGAAACCGCACCCGTGACGATGTGAACTTTTACTTCCAGTCGAATGCCACTCATTCCGATTGGCTCACGAACATCATCCTGGTTATCCACAATAAATTCTTGCGGCAAGGTGTGCAACAACTGCTGATCAGTAGGAATATTGACCGCTTTGGCCGTTTCGATCACGCGCGAGACGTCGGCTGCGGTGACTTCTTTATCTTTGATAGCCACCATGCCGCTTGAATTAAAGCTGCGTATATGACTACCTGCAATGCCCGTATAGACGCGACTGATTTTGCAATCGGCCATGAGTTCTGCTTCTTCTAATGCGCGCTGAATGGACTCAACCGTCGCTTCGATGTTGACGACAACACCCTTTTTCAAACCTTTCGATTCATGCTGTCCCAAACCGATCACTTCATGTCTGCCATCAGGCATGACTTCAGCGACTACCGCCACAATTTTAGATGTACCGATATCGAGACCAACGATCAGATTTTTTGCGTCTTTTGTCATGTCTTTCCAATTGCCTTTGTTTGCTTTTTCGATCCCTGAGGATGGGCATATCTCATGGCCAACCCATTCGGATAACGCATATCTACACTTTCAATACTATCTTGTGCATTGGCGACCAGTTTTGGATAAATCATCATTAACTTGTCTACCCGCGACTTCAGCGTCGAACCATCCTGAATCCGTCCCAACTCAACCCGCATCCCATTATTCAGATTGACGCTCCATGCGTACCGAGGCGAGTATGTCACCGAGTCTGGGGTCAAATTAACTCTGCCAAACCACTCTTTAAATGCCAGATACTGCGTCAACACTTCTTTTTCACTACCATCTGGTCCACTGAACGCAATCAGATCAGTATCGTCCTCTGCCTCAGCCAAATTGGCGGTAAAAACGTCTCCCGCTACCGAGATCAGGCGCCCATCATCACCCCAGGTTCCTAAAGCAACATGCTCATCCAGAGTAACGGTCAGTTTATTTGGCCATTCTCTTTGCACACTCGCCTTACGTACCCATGGCACGCTTTCAAAAGCACCGCGCACAGCGTCAAGATTGGCGGTGAAGAAGTTCCCACGGATTTTCGGCAATGCAGAATTTTTGATAGTCACCACATTCACATGTCTTAGGGCTTGCGGCGTTACACCAACTACCTTAATCGTCGATAAGGTAAACATCGGTCGCTGTATTACCCACCAGACACCAGACGCAATCAGGACGAGCAATACCAAGCCAAATAAAGCATTGGCGATATTATTCATCATTTTGACGTCATGCCACATCCGTTTTATCCTCTTTATTTCGCTTCAGTATGAATTTTCAGACGTGCTGTTTTTAAAATTTCAAGACAAATATCTTCATAACTCAGACCCGTTGCCTTGGCTGCCATCGGCACTAGAGAGTGACCGGTCATTCCAGGCGATGTATTGATTTCTAACAAAAATGGTTTGTTATCAGATTTGCGCAACAAGACGTCAACCCGCGCCCAACCTTCGCAATCCAGGGAGCGGTAAGCATCGACCGCCATCTGTTGAATTTCTGCTGTCAGCTCATTATCTAATGGTGCCGGACATAAATACTTGGTGTCATCTGTAAAATATTTGTTCTGGTAGTCATAATTTCCATCAGGTGCAACGATTTCAATGATCGGTAACGCATAGGCACCTTTCCCGCGACCTAAAATGGCAATTGTCAACTCACGGCCTTCAACAAATTCTTCTGCAAGGACAACGTCGTCAAATTGCGCAGCCAATGCATAAGCATCCTGCATTTCGGAATAGCCTTTGACTTTGGTGATGCCAATCGTCGAGCCTTCATGAGGTGGCTTGATAATGAGGGGTAAGCCTAATTCATCAGGAACTTCGCGCAAAGAGGTTTCTGGAGTTAATACGGCGTACTTGGGCGTGCTTAAACCATGCGTCTGCCAAATACGTTTTGTGAAAATTTTATCCATCGCAATCGCAGATGCCATTACACCGCTGCCTGTGTAAGGAATGTTGAGTTGTTCCAACACCCCTTGCAAAGTGCCATCTTCACCATAACGGCCATGCAGCGCAATAAATACACGATCAAATTTTTCAGCGGCCAGTTCAGCAACATTGCGTTGTGACGGATCAAAAGGATGCGCATCTACCCCACGCGCCTTGAGAGCAGCTAACACGCCTGTGCCGGACATCACAGAAATATCATGCTCCGCAGAACGACCACCGAACAAGACACCGACTTTACCTAACGATTTAATATTCAATTCACTCATGATGATCTGATGTTAATTTTTTATTTTGCCTGCGCCAGTTTTGCTGGCACCGCACTGATGGAACCCGCTCCCATGACGATCAATACATCGCCGTCTTTTAAAACATGCAACAGACTGTCCGGCATTTCCTGAATATTCTCCACAAATACTGGCTCCACTTTCCCACTGACACGGAGGGCGCGTGTCAGTGCACGTCCATCCGCAGCCAGTATTGGTGCTTCACCTGCGGCATAGACTTCAGCTAGCACCACGGCATCAGCGGTCGCGATCACTTTGACGAAGTCTTCAAATAAATCCCGCGTTCTTGTATAACGATGTGGCTGGAACGCCAACACCAAACGACGGTCTGGATAAGCACCACGCGCAGCAGCAAGTGTGGCTGCCATTTCAACTGGGTGATGACCATAATCGTCAACGAGCGCAAAGCTGCCGCCTGCAGCTAGTGCTATTTCACCGTAACGCGTGAAGCGACGACCTACGCCGTTAAATTCACTCAAGGCTTTCTGCGTAGCTTCATCGGCAACACCCACTTCACGTGCAATCGCAATGGCGGCGCAGGCATTTTGCACATTGTGCATACCGGGTTGATTCAGGCTCACCTGCATATCAGTATACCCATCCTGAACAACCGTGAAATGCATCTTACCGCCGGACGCAGTAGCGTTGACTGCACGCACCTCTGCCTCCTCATGAAAACCATACGTGACAATCGGCTTAGAAATCATTGGCATGATTTCGCGCACATTCGCATCATCCAGACACAAAACGGCAACGCCGTAAAATGGTAATCGTTGCGTAAATTCGACGAATGCCTGTTTTAACTTTCCAAAATCATGACCGTAGGTTTCCATATGGTCTGCATCAATGTTGGTAATCACTTCGATGACTGGCAACAGATTCAAAAATGAGGCATCCGATTCATCGGCTTCAGCAACGATAAAATCTCCGCTACCTAATTTCGCATTGGCACCAGCACTGTTCAAGCGACCACCGATGACAAAGGTTGGGTCAAAACCACCTTGGGCCAGAATACTTGCCACCAGACTAGTTGTCGTCGTTTTACCGTGCGTACCTGCAATCGCGATGCCGCTCTTTAAGCGCATTAATTCAGCCAACATCAAAGCGCGTGGCACGATGGGTATATGTTTTTCTCTAGCGGCAATAACTTCTGGGTTATCGGCTTTCACGGCAGTCGAAGTAACGACCGCATCAGCGCCGTCGATGTGCGTCGCTGCATGGCCGATTTTCACATCCGCGCCTAACTGCGCCAAGCGCTGAGACGCCGTATTACTGCTCAGGTCAGACCCAGAAATGGTATATCCCAGATTGAGTAACACTTCTGCGATACCGCTCATGCCTGAGCCGCCGATACCGACAAAATGAATGTGTTTAACTTTATGTTTCATACTAATGCTTCCAAAATTATTGCAATGTTTTTGCTAGCGTCACGCTGCCCCGAGGCGTAGGCATGTTTTGCCATCGTCAGACATTGGTCTCTGTTGAGCGCTTGCAATTGCGCTGCCAACTTTGCTGGATTAAGTTCCGCTTGTGGCAAATAAATCGCTGCACCTTGTTTTTCCATCCACACGGCGTTTTCTTTTTGGTGCGATGTACTTGATGCCATAAAGGGAACCAAAATACTTGCCACACCGGCTGCCGTCAATTCAGAAACAGTAATCGCACCGGCACGACAAATCACGAGATCAGCTTCTGCATATCGACGTGGCATATCATCAATAAAATCCAGGACTTCTGCGTCTACACCCGCTTTTGCATAGTTATCGCGCAATGCCTCAATATTCTGCTTACCGGATTGATGTGTGACTACTGGTCGTTGCGCAGCCGGAATCATTGCTAATGCCTGCGGCAAACAATCATTCAAGACTCTGGCACCTAAACTACCGCCAACAATCAGAATTTTTAATGCGCCCTGACGTCCGACATAACGGAGTTCTGGTGCAGGTAATTCGCAAATATCTTTACGAATCGGGTTCCCTGTTACCTGTAATTTCGCATCAGCAGGATGAGTTGCCGATGGCAGTCCAAACAACAATTTACTCGCAAAGGGGCGCAACGCTTTATTGGATAACAACAATGCCGCATCCGCATTCATTAATACCAATGGCTTGCCACGCAACGATGCCATCAATCCACCTGGCACCGTGACATAACCGCCCATGCCTAATACGACGTCGGGCTGCCTTGCACTGATAATTTTTAAACAGCTGAAAAAACTTTTCACCAATTTAAACGCGCCAGTGACAGTATGTTTCCAGCCTTTTCCACGCAGTCCAGTAAATTCGAGACTATCCATCGGAACGCCATGCTTAGGAACGATCTGGCATTCCATGCCTGTACTTGTCCCAAGCCAGGATACTTCCCAGCCACGTTCGCGCATGATGTCGGCAATCGCTAGCCCAGGAAAAATGTGCCCCCCAGTACCTGCCGCCATAATCATTAGTTTTTTTCTAGCACTCATGCCCGACCTCCGCGCATCAGTACCCTATTTTCAAAATCTACTCTAAGCAAAATCGCTAACCCTACACAATTAATCATGACACCTGAACCGCCATAACTCATCAATGGCAGCGTCAAACCTTTGGTTGGTAACAGCCCAAGGTTCACACCCATGTTAATAAACGCCTGTACACCAATCCAGATACCAATACCTTTTGCCGTGAGACCAGCAAATGTCTGATCAAGTGCAATTGCCTGACGGCCGATCTCAAATGCTCTTTTTAGTATCCAGTAAAATAATAAAACCACGACAAGGACACCGACAAATCCAAGCTCTTCACCAATCACGGCCAGTAAAAAGTCCGTGTGTGCCTCAGGAAGATAATGTAATTTTTCTACACTGGCCCCTAAGCCAACGCCCAATATTTCACCCCGTCCAAAGGCGATCAACGAGTGAGACAACTGATATGCTTTACCCAAGGCATTATCTTCCTGCCACGGATTCATATAAGCAAAAATCCGCTCACGCCGCCATGGTGATAAAACAATAACGAGTGAGAATATGCCAACTAGGGTGGCTGCAATACCACCAAACCAGATACCATTAATCCCCCCCAAAAACAGAATGCCCATCGCAATACAAACGATCACACCAAATGCACCCAGATCTGGCTCGAGCAATAGCAGCAACCCGACCACGCCAACTGCGACTAACATTGGCACAAATCCCTTGGTCAGTTTATGCATGTATTCTTGTTTGCGCACGGTGTAATCAGCTGCATACAACACCATGAATAGTTTCATAAATTCAGAAGGCTGAATGTTAAAGACTTTAAAAGACAGCCAACGCTTCGCGCCATTCACCCCTTTACCTAAGCCTGGAATCAATACAGCGACTAACAAAATCAGCGTAATCACAAATATATACGGCGTAATCTTTTGCCAGCTCACCAGCGGCACTCTGAATGCAAACGCTCCAGCGACCAAAGAAACCAAAATAAATACCGACTGACGTACCAGAAAATGATTATTGGTATAGTTCGCATACTTCGGTGAATCTGGTAATGAAATCGATGCTGAATACACCATGACCATACCGAATAACATCAGTATCATGGTGACCCATACCAACGCTTGGTCATAGTTCATCATTTTTGAACGATGCACTAGCTGCGTTTGCGGACCAGGGGCCGAAAACGGTAGAAAGCGTTGAAATGGACGCAGCACTTGCTTCATCAGCAAATCTCCCCGCGGGCCAATGCGACTTCACGAACCGCATTCACAAAAACCTCAGCTCTGTGCGCATAGTTACGGAACATATCAAGGCTGGCACAAGCAGGCGACAACAAGACAATATCACCGGGCTGCGCCGTATTGGCAGCAGCCTGAACTGCTAGGTCGAGATCATCCACATCTTCGCATTCAACCTGAGTCACCTCCAGTGCCAAGCGAATTTCTGGTCTGGCTTTCCCGATGAGAATGACTTTTTTCGCGTAGCGCTCTACCGCATCGGCCAGAGGTGAAAAATCTTGCCCCTTACCTTCACCACCAGCGATCAGGACAATCCGTTTTTCTGGTGAATCAGATTGCTGACCAAGTCCCTTCAACGCAGCAACCGTTGCCCCAACGTTGGTTCCTTTACTATCATCAATATAGTCCACCGCCGCGATAGTATTGATTAACTCGACGCGATGTGGCTCACCTTTATATTCGCGCAAACCATGTAATAGCGGGGCAAAGGTGAGACCGATCCCACGACATAACGCTAACGCAGCGAGCGCATTAGCTGCATTATGCTGCCCACGGATTTGCAATGCGTCAGTCGGCATTAGCCGAGTGATCAGCAATGGCATTTCTTCCGCATCTTTTTTCTTACGTCGACTGGTGACAACCGGCGCGTCCTCAGCGGGTGTCGCCGTCACCAGCCAGCCCATGCCGTGCTCATTCAACAAACCAAGATCACCGATGATCTCTGGCTCTTCAAGACCAAAAGTCACGACCTGAGCCTGAGATTTGGCCATGGCCATCACCAAAGCATCATCACGATTTAATACCTGAATCGTTTTGTCAGCAAAAATTTTTGCCTTATCCGCGCAATACGCAGAAACACTGCCGTGCCAATCCAGATGATCCTGCGTAATGTTGAGCACCGTTGCAACATCCGCTTGCAGACTTAATGTACTGTGCAGTTGAAAACTGGATAACTCTAAAACCCAAACGTCTGGTAAAGCGTCCTTCTCAAGATCATCACGCAACACGTCAAGAACAGCAGGACTGATGTTGCCCGCAACGCGGGTGCGCAAGCCAGCACGTTCGCACAACAATCCAACCAGACTGGTAACTGTCGTTTTACCATTGGTGCCAGTAATCGCAATCACCCTCGGCGCATAAGCGCGTTCTTCTTTCAAACTGACTAATGCTTGCGCAAAGAATTCGATTTCGCCCCATAACGGAATCTGACGCTCGTTAGCCGCCGCCGCTATCTCTTTTAATTCCAGCAGCGGCGACAAGCCAGGGCTCAATGCAACGTAGTCTACGCCATCTAATAACTCATCATTGAAAGGACCCGCGACAAATTCAATCTGTCCACCCATTGCCATCAATGCAGGTAAGCGATCCGGCGTCTCACGCGTATCAGCAACACGCAATTGCGCACCAGCGCGCAGCAACCAATGCGCCATTGCGAGGCCCGACTCACCGAGACCTAAAACCAATACGTGTTTTCCAGAAAAATTCATAGGCAACAGTTCAGACAATCAAAAAATAATCAAACAAACAGATCAACACAGTGCATCAACGTAATGAATCAACGTAATTTTAGCGATGCCAGACCAACAAGCACCAACAGCATGGTTATGATCCAAAAGCGAACAACAACTTGTGTTTCTTTCCAGCCTTTTTTCTCGAAATGATGGTGCAATGGCGCCATTAAGAATAAGCGGCGTCCTTCGCCATAACGCTTCTTGGTGAATTTAAAATAACCCACTTGCAAAATAATAGACACGGTCTCTGCAACAAAAATGCCACCCATGATGAACAGGACGATTTCCTGACGAATAATGACTGCAATCGTACCTAACGCACCTCCCAGTGCGAGCGCGCCAACGTCTCCCATAAATACTTGTGCCGGATGCGCGTTGAACCATAAAAAAGCGAGCCCTGCACCAGCCATCGCGCCACAGAAAATCAGCAATTCACCTGCCCCTGGAATATGTGGAATTAACAGATACTTTGCATAGACCACGTTACCTGTGAGGTAGGCAAAAATGCCTAGTGTTGAACCAACCATGATGATCGGCATTATCGCAAGCCCATCCAAACCATCAGTAAAATTAACCGCGTTACTGGTACCAACGATGACGCAATATGTCAGAGCTATAAAGCCCCAGACGCCAAGCGGATAACTGATCGTTTTAAAAAATGGCACAATCAGATCGGCTTTGGGCGGTAAGTCCATATTGAAGCCCGACTGTACCCAAGCAAATAACAAATCGAGAATCTTCGAGCTGCTTGGAGCAGAAACGGAAAACGCCAGATAAAAAGCAGCGATCAATCCAATGATGGACTGCCACATATATTTTTCTCGGGAGCGCATACCTTCAGGATCTTTATTAACGACCTTCCGATAATCATCAACCCAACCGATCGCACCATAACCAAAGGTGACGATCATAACAACCCAAATGAAACGATTGCTTAAATCTGCCCACAACAACGTCGAGATCGCGATCGATATCAAAATCAAAGCACCACCCATGGTTGGCGTGCCCGATTTGACGAGATGTGTTTCCATACCATAGGCGCGTACTGCCTGACCAACTTTCAGACGTGTCAGCATACGGATCACCGCCGGACCGGAAAAAATACCGATTGCCAGCGCAGTCATGGTTGCAAACACTGCACGGAATGTAATAAAACCAAAGACGCGCAGCAGCCCCAGATCCTGTTTAAAAAATTCTGCTAACCAGAGCAACATGCTAGTGAGTTCCTATTGTTTTTTGTTGTAAAGATTGTTCTGCACCAAGCAGATGGGCGACGACGCGCTCCATTTTCATAAATCGCGACCCCTTGACCAATACCTTGCTGTCACTGTTAACACGGGCATCGAGCGCGGAGACGAGTGCTGCGATATCGTTAAAGTATGCGGCGCCTGCACCAAAACCTGTGGCACTATGACTGACCTGATCACCCAGCAAATACAACCCTGAAAGACCAGACGCCAGCGCGTAGGCACCAATTTCGTGATGGAACTCGGCACCGTTTTCACCGACCTCCCCCATATCACCAAGAATCAGTATCGTATCGCCACCTAATTGTTTTAACACATCAATGGCTGCACGGACAGAGTCAGGATTGGCATTGTAAGTATCGTCAATCACGGTCGCTCCACAAGCGGCTTCTTTACGTTGCAGGCGCCCGGAAACCGGATGGAAATTTTCCAGTCCACGAACAATAACGTCGTCAGCAATACCAATCGCATGACAGCACGCTGCGGCGGCTAGTGCGTTTAAGACATTGTGCTGACCTGCGGCTTGTAAGTGAATCAATGATTCTTTACCGGCTAGACGCATCGTTATATCGCTGCCAAACACGCTTACAGTGTAAGTACCAGAAACATCGGCATCCGCTGTCAATCCAAAGCTGAGTACAGTGCGATGCCCTTGTTCACTGGCATAACTGCGCCAGAGTGCACTGTATTCATCATCGTGAGGGAATACCGCGACACCGTTCTCAGGCAGTGCTTTGATTGCGGTACCATTTTCTTCTGCAACAGCGCGAACTGTCTGCATAAATTCTTGGTGTTCTCGCTGGGCGTTATTGACCAGAGCAACAGTCGGCAATGCAACGGACGCCAACAAGGCAATCTCGCCAGGATGATTCATTCCCATTTCGATAACGGCAGCCCGATGCAATGGAGTCAACTCGAGAATAGTCAGAGGGACACCGATTTCATTGTTCAGATTACCTTTGGTTGATAAACGCTGCGTCTCACCAAACGCTGTAGCTAAAATCGTGGCAATCATTTCTTTGACTGTCGTTTTACCATTACTGCCAGTAACACCAATCACGGGTAGTGAAAACTGTTGCCGCCAGAAACGACCGACTTCAGCCAAAGCAAGTCTGGTGTCTGGAACAAGCAAAGCTGGCAACGGAAAATCTGCCGGCAGTTGTTCTGCAATCACAGCAACAGCACCGGTTGTAGCTATTTGCGGCAAAAAATCATGGGCATCAAATTGTTCACCGCGCAAAGCAACGAAGACATCGCCTGCTTTGATTTTCCGGCTGTCCGTTGATAAACCAGTGATGCGCGCATCTGCGGTCATTGACGCGTTGCTCAGCGAGGAAGCCAGTTGTTTAAAAGTGAATTCCATCAGCTACCTCTCTTCATATTACCGCTAGTTGCGACGGTAGCGAGTGCCAGTGCTGCATGCTCTTCATCAGAAAACGGCCATTTTTTACCAAGAATATCCTGATAAGTTTCATGTCCTTTTCCTGCTAACAGAACCACGTCCTGATTGCCTGCGTGTTTGATTGCATAAAGGATAGCGTTAGCGCGGTCTTCGACAACATGCGGTGGCACGCTCATGCCTGCAACAATGTTCTGAATAATGATGGCCGGATTCTCGCTACGCGGGTTGTCACTGGTAACAACAACGTGATCTGCGCTCTCAGCGATCTTGCCCATTTGCGGACGTTTGCCCGGATCGCGATCACCGCCACAGCCAAACACACACCACAATTCGCCATGGCGTTCTTGTGCAACATGACGCAATGCACCGATTGTTTTTTCTAGGGCGTCAGGCGTATGCGCGTAGTCGATCACAACCATCACGTGCCCAGCGGTACCGAGAAGTTGCATGCGCCCAGGAACAGGCAATAGTTTTTCAATCGTCGCGACTGCTTTTGCAAAATTCAAGCCCTTGGCAAAAAGAACTGCCAGTACACCGAGAATATTGCTGATATTAAATTGTCCAATCAACTGCGTTTTAACCAGACCACTACCATAGGGTGATTCCAGATGGAAGCTAGTACCCGTATGTGAGGTCTTCAGATTGGATGCTGACAGCAAGGGAATGTCGTCACCTTCACGCTTCTCAAGGCTGTAGCCGATGACTGTTAACGCAGGATATGTTTGACGAAGCTTGCCCAGCAGTTGTTCGCCAAAAGGATCGTCAAGATTAAGAACTGCAGTACCAAGTCCTGGCCAGTCAAACAGGGCACTTTTCGCCTCGGCGTAATGCGCCATATCACCGTGATAATCGAGATGATCCCGGGTCAGATTGGTCAGTAAAGCGACATCGATATGTAAGCCGAGCAAACGGCCTTGTTCCAGACCGATCGAGGAAGCTTCAATTGCCAGCGCTTGTGCACCGTCATCTCGCATTGCTGCCAGACCACGTTGCAAGCTAATCGGATCGGGAGTGGTAAATCCGGTTTCGGCTAACTGCCCAAGAAGACCATTTTTATAAAGCCCAACACCTAACGTACCTACTACGGCAGTGTCACACTTATTCAAGGACAGTGCTTTTGCTAGCCATTGCGTGCAAGAGGTTTTGCCATTGGTGCCAGTAACGGCAATGCTGTACATCGCCGCATCAGGAACGTTATACCAAGCACTGGCAATGGCGCCTAATTGCTTTTGTAAATCGGCAACCGCCAAATGTGGCGTTGTGATTGTCTCATCCCATACGTAATCGTTGGCTTCATAGACAACAGCGACAGTGCCTTTGGCGATAGCATCACGGATATATTGACGCCCGTCGCCGTGATGAGCACGGACGGCAAAAAAGATATCGCCTTCTGCGATAGTTCTGGTATTGGAGCTCAGTTGCGCCTTTGGTGCGACTTGTCTGAGCCAGTTGATGATGTCATTCATTGATAAGTTATTTGTTGTCATTACATGCTCTCCTGAACGCTGTTATCAGGAACAATCGTCGTAATGGACGAGTCAGGAGGAACATTCATTGAACGTAAGACGTTTGCGGTAATCGCCGAGAACACAGGCGCAGCAACGGTGCCGCCGTAATAACCACCGGCACTAGGCTCATCAATCATCACTGCGACGATCACGCGTGGATTGGAGACTGGCGCAAAGCCGACAAAATCGCCGACGTATTTATTCACGTAGCGACCGCCTTCAATTTTATGTGCCGTACCGGTTTTACCTGCAACGCGATATCCAGGCACACGCGCTTGTGTGGCGGTGCCGCCAGGCAGAGTTACTGATTCCATCATACTGCGCATTTCCATGACGGTTTTTTGCGCAATAACACGTTGGCCCTTCGGTGCTTCGACTGATTTCTGAAAAGTCAGCGGAATCATATCGCCGTCACGGGCAAAAATCATATAAGCGCGAGCAATTTGAATCAACGACACTGAAATACCATGACCATAGCTCATGGTAGCCTGTTCAATAGGTCGCCAGTTTTTATAACTGCGCAAACGCCCCGCGACAGCACCTGGAAAACCAAACTTAGGTTGCTGACCAAAACCGACGCTTGTAAACATCTCCCACATCTCTTGCGGCTGCATGGTAAAGGAGATTTTTGCAGTACCAATGTTCGATGATTTCTGAATCACTTGTGCGACTGTGAGCGCATCCATTTTATGCGCGTCATGAATCGTCGCTGTACCGATGGTCATGTGTCCAGGTGCCGTCTGAAACACGGTTTCTGGTGTAACGCGCCCTTTATCGAGTGCCAGCGCGACAGTAAATGGTTTCAGTGTTGAGCCAGGCTCAAAAGTATCAGTCAAGACACGGTTTCGTAATTGCGCACCCGTCAGTACCGAACGATCATTGGGGTTATACGCTGGCAAATTAACCAATGCGAGTACTTCCCCCGTCTTGACATCGAGCACCACGGCGGCACCCGCTTTTGCCTTGTGCTTCTCAACGGCATCTTTCAGATGCGTAAATGCAATGTATTGGATTTTGCTATCGATTGATAGGTTCAGTTCATGCCCATCATGCGGTTCGCGGATGGCGCGGATATCCTCAACAATGTGTCCCAGACGATCTTTAATAACACGGCGGCTGCCCAGTTTTCCGGCTAACTCTTTTTCGGAAGCTAACTCAATCCCTTCCTGTCCGACATCTTCGACGTTGGTAAAACCAACGACATGCGCCATGATTTCACCCTCTGGGTAAAATCGCTTATATTCTTTGCGCGTATCGATCCCTGGAATGCCCAGTGCCTGAATCTTTTCTGATACCTCAGCTTCCACCTGACGCTTCAGATATACAAACTGACGATCGGAATTGAGCTTTTTGCGCAAGTCTGCCTCAGTCATATCCAGCAACTGGGCTAACTGCCGGATTTTTTCTGGTGGAGCACTGAGGACGTCTTCGGGAATCGCCCAGATCGCCTTGACTGGCACGGATGACGCCAACACTTCGCCGTTTCTGTCGGTAATTTTGCCACGGGTTGCTGGCAACTCTAAGGTACGGGCGTAGCGGCTGGCTCCTTGTTTTTGTAAAAATTCAGTCGTAATTCCCTGCAACCACAACGCGCGCACAATCAACGCCAGAAAAGCACCAAATAAAAGGAATAACACGAGGCGGGAACGCCACGTTGGCAATTTTACATCTAACACGGGGTTAGATGAAAATGACACGCCACGCGATGCTGCTGTGCGCGTGCTGTTCCCGACACGACTCATTTTAGCTCCTCAGCTTTCAAATACTGGGTACGCTCTGGCGTGACAACGACCATATTAAGATTGCGCGTCGCTGTTTCTTCGATACGCGCGTGTTTGCCGTAAGTCGATTGATCGAGTTTTAGTTGCGTCCACTGCAATTCATATTGTTTGCTAAGACTTTGCTCACTCTCGAGCTCAATAAATAAATGACGCGCTTGATACTGCGCATTAATGAGCGACAAAGCACAGCCAATGAGCATGATAGCCAATACAATATTGAAGCGGGTCGTCATGTTTTACCCTCCGGCAAACGCTCTGACACGCGCAGAATGGCTGATCGCGAGCGAGGATTTTCCGTCACTTCAGCCTCTGAAGGCTTAATCCGGTTAAGTAAACGCATCTGAGGCTGCGGTAAATCGAGATACCGAATTGGCAAACGACGATCAGGCTGTTCAACCTTGACTTTAGAAGCAAAAAATTGTTTGACGATGCGGTCTTCCAACGAATGGAAACTGATCACCGACATTCGCCCAAAAGGTGCTAATGCCGAGAAAGCTGATTCCAGACCTATCTCGAGATCTTCAAGCTCTTTATTGACGAAAATCCGTATAGCCTGAAAGGTGCGAGTTGCCGGGTCCTTGCCCTTCTCGCGAGTTTTGACGGCGTGTGCGACGAGTTCTGCAAGCTGTCGGGTTCCAGTAATGGCATCCGTCTGCCGGCGAGCAACAATCGCCTTTGCAATCTGAAAAGCAAACCGTTCTTCCCCATAATTTTTAATAACCTCCCTAATTTTTTCTTCATCTTCTTTCGCCAACCATTCGGCTGCCGAGATGCCGCGTGTCGTATCCATGCGCATGTCCAAGGGACCGTCAGCACGAAAACTAAAACCGCGACTCGCATCGTCGACTTGTGGCGATGAAATACCCAGATCCATCAAAATGCCGTCCACATGCGTGACACCGAGTTCTTGCAGCGCATCCGACATCGTGGCAAAGCTATCGTGAACAATATGAAAGCGTGGATCGTTAATCTGTGATGCACTGGCAATTGCCTGTGTATCTTTATCAAACGCAATCAGGCGTCCTTGCGGCCCCAATTGCTGCAAAATCAGGCGACTGTGGCCGCCGCGCCCAAAGGTACCGTCAATGTAGATGCCGTTGGCACGTTCACCTTGAACATCCAGGGCGTCCACAGCCTCGTGCAAAAGCACTGTCTTGTGCGTGAATTCTGTCGCTGCTTGGTTCGTCATTTCTCGCGATCAGAAAGAAAAGTTATTTAATACGTCAGGCGCGCCCGCAGCTTTGGCATTCGCTTCGTTCTCGGCGAGACGCGTTGCATCCCATATTTCAAAGTGACTTCCCATCCCCAGCATCATGATGTCGCGTTCGATACCGACGGCGTTACGTAGTTCAGGTGCCAACAAAATGCGACCTGCGCTGTCGAGGTCCACATCAAATGCATTGCCAAGAAAGATACGTTTCCAGTCACGTGCCTGAATCGGCCAGGCAGCGATTTGTTCACGATGTGCTTCCCAGGTCGGACGAGGAAATAGCAAAAGACACCCATCAGGGTGACGAGTCAACGTAACGCGCCCCTGATATTGCTCGCTCAGGGCATCACGATAACGGGCAGGAATAGACATTCTGCCTTTCGCATCGAGATTGAGTGCGGATGGACCCTGAAACACGCTTGTACCTTTGACCTGGACTTTGATTGATATGAGAAGTCTGGTGAAGAGAATCATTTTTTGGGGAATTTTCCCCACAAAAATACACTTTTTCACACTGTTTCCCACTTTAGAGGATGACTTGAGCGTGGTCAAGTAAAATTACATGGCAGTTTTTGAATTTCTTTAATGAAGTCAATGACTTAGCGTAATTACTTCGAAACCAGTTTTTTGAAATAGTCCAATAAATGAATAACTTACGAAATATTTTGAAAGTAGCTTGTCACATACAAGTCTGTACGTGAACAAAAATATCTGCAAAGAAAAATGAGAAATAAAAGAAATTAGACGATCATAGAAACATGATGCCGACACTTGCGTCCTACAGAAAGTCACTCATCGAAGAATATCAGCGCGATCGCTAAATGAGTAAGGCAACGGCAAGTGAGTACCAACTAGATAGCGGCCGAGTTTTCAGCCCCCATTTAGTTACCGTACTCTGTGTTGACCTGTTTTTGCAGCAAATACTGGAAGTCCTTCGCTGAAATCGCTTTGCTGTAATAAAAGCCTTGGTACTCGTCGCACTTAAAGTCACGCAAGGTATTCAATTGGGTTTCGGCATCCACGCCTTCAGCGATCACTTTCAGGCCAAGCGTATGGGCCATAGCGACAATCGCCAGAACGATTGCAGTATCGTTGGGATCAGTTGGGATGTCTTTAATGAATGAACGATCAACTTTCACACTATCGACCGGAAAACGTTTCAGGTACGCAAGAGAAGAATATCCCGTGCCGAAATCGTCAATAGATAAGCTGAAACCGGCCTCCTTGAAGCCATCCATCAAAATAATAGCCTGCTCTCGATTATGCATCACCATGCTTTCGGTAATTTCAAACTCGATGGCGTTAGCAGGCACACGCCAGAACTCCACCACGCTCTTCACTTCATCAAGCAACTGGTGATCATTAAACTGCGATCCTGACAAATTAATCGCAATCCGCCCAAAGCGATGATCCAGTTGGCGGAAACTCAGCACATCGCGACAGGCGACATCTAAGACGAGCATACCGAGGCGCGGAATCAAACCAGCTTCCTCTGCCAGCATAATAAAGTCGTTCGGGTACAAGATACCGCGCTCCGGATGATTCCAGCGCACCAACGCCTCAGCACCGACAATCAGCCCAGTCGAGACAGATACCTTGGGTTGATAATAGACGACGAACTCGCGTCGCTCCAATGCCTTTCGCAGACGCGCCTCAAAAGCTAGGCGCTCGACGGTATGGGTATTCATTTCAGAAGCATAAAACTGGAAATTATCCTTCCCTTTGTTTTTTGCTCGGTACATCGCAATATCCGCATTCTTCAACAACGTCTGCGCATCCCTACCATCAGTCGGGAAAGTGGCAATACCTATACTAGCGCTCAGTTGGCATTCCTGACCATATATTTCAAAAGGCTGCGAGGCTTCAAAGAGTAATTTATCAGCAATATCGCCGAGGTCACGAGGCTCATTAAACTGATCAATCAGCAAGATAAATTCATCCCCACCAACCCGCGCCACAATATCGGATTCCCGCAAGGTCTGGCGGAATCGCTGCGAAACGCTACGTAATACCTTATCACCCTCATCGTGCCCAAAGGTATCGTTGATATTTTTAAAGCGGTCGAGATCCAGGAACAAAACCGCGAGTCGGGTACGGTTACGCTCTGCGAGAGACAAGGCTTTAGCGAGATGCTGGTTATACAAAAAGCGATTCGGCAGTCCAGTCAATTCATCGTAATGCGCGAGTTGTAGAATTTTCTTCTCTGAACGACGTCCTTCAATCGCAATCGTTGCTATCTCGATCATAATGCCAATGAGTCCCATGTCCTCTTCAGTCATACAAGGGACATCAGGGAATAATAACGTGAAGCTACCAAGGACTTGGCCGTGTTTGTCCATTAATGGCCAAGCCATGCTTGATACAAACTCGGAGAGTTCTTCCAGTCCATTAACGAATTGCATGCAAGGTGACTGCTGCAAGCGATCAATCTGTACCGGACACGCAATTAAAACAGCATCACTCCAGATCCCGTTGCCATGAGTAACGGGCATGTTTTCCAGTTGCGTGAGTAAAATCCGAGGAAACTGCCGACCCACACCTTGCGTAAATGTACGTTGGTCGTCAGCCAGAAGCTGTAAGCCAACACACCAGGAAGGGCGCATATCGTGAACAAAGTCACAGACCGCATTGAGAATGTACACCGGCTCTTCATTGGCGCCAATGAGTTGCAATAAACGGTTTTGCCCCTCGAGCAGGCGTTCGGTATATTTGCGGGCATTGATATCGCGTTCGACACACAACAGCAATACCTCGCCATCTATCTCAACAGGGCTTAATGATACTTCGATATAAAACGACAACCCTTTTTTTTCTAATTGCCATTCAAAACATTGCGGTTTTCCGCCAAATGCCAGATCGATCAAAGAAAAAATCAGCGTTTCTTTGTTCGTTTCTTGGAAGCCTTCTACTGACTGATTCAGCGAAGAGAACACGCCCACTTTCTTCCCGATAATCTCCGCTTCCGAACTGACCTCTAACAGCGCTATAGCCGCATGATTACAATCGACATACAGATATGCCCGGTTGATAATCATCATCGCGTCATGCGCACCAGTAAAGAGAATTCGATATCGGTCTTCACTGGCAATAAACTTAGCTCTGGAAATCTGAAGACGTTTCAATTGCCACATCAGGATAGCAGCCAGCATCAAAATGAATGCAACCGTCAACGAGGTGAGCATCATCCGCTGTTGTAGACGCTTATTCCAGTCGAGTAGGATATTTTCCATATTCCGCTCGTAGACCAGCGTGAGCGGCGCACCCGAAATTTTCCGATAAGTGTAGAGATACTCACCGCCGGCATTCATTAACGATCCACCAACCAATGAGCCCTCGCTCGACGCATTGGCAAAAGCAGAAAGCAGTTCAGCCTGGATCACAGGTCGCTCGAGAAAAATAGGATCAAATGGTGCTCTGGCGAGAATATTGCCGTACTGATCATGGACAGAAATTCCAGCGGCACTGCCGCGCGCAACGATTTCGTAAAAATCCTGAAAATAACTCAACCGAATATCAACTTCTAAAATACCTATTGTCTGTCCTTGTTGATCGAAAATATGCCGCGCAATTGGTAAAATCCATTGATCTGATTCGGTTATTTTGCGAGAAGTCCCAATCACCAAATCAGCATAGGCGGGACGTTTTAGCATTCCCTCGATGTGGCTTAACGGTTTAAGTCCATTCGCTATATTCTGAAAAGGTCGGCTTGAGAAACGCTGGACTCCACTATTATCGAAAAATGACAGTGAATAAATAAACTGAGATTCTTGATATCGGCTGGCAAAAATCTTCTGCACATCAGCGTCATAGGTTGGGGTTTCGGTAGGGAGTGCACGGATATCATTGCCAGTCACATCCAGTGACCTTATCGCTTCGCTAAACGCACGGCTGGCATGCTCTTCCAGAATGCGGACCGTGAAATAGCTATGTTGTTGCGCACCAGCAAGGGTGAGACTTTTATCTTCTCGGATCGACCACCAGCTCTGCGCCACAATTGCTGTGACGATCAGGCAAACGCAAATGACAAATGCCGTTAAGGTCACATCACGTTGTTTTTTTATGCCTTGAGTCTCCATGCGCCTGCAATATGATGTGTATATGGTGTAAAGGCTCCCAACGATATCCAAACATGTCAGGAAACGTACTGCAAAATAAACTACAACGATACCAATATAAGTTTAACACCAGATTTTTTTAAACATGTTCACGATCTACATACAAGAAAGAAAATGTTTTAAACAAAATGGCATCGCACTACGATCGCTTCGCGGTGAGCAGCCTTTATTGTCTTTCTTTGCGTAGATAATTTTTTATTTTTCACGCGGCTTACTTTTATTTATCTACAGTAACATGAAGACGACAAGCTGGCGAGAAACAAGAGATGAAATTAGTTATTTTACAATTATGCAAAACAACTGCAAAGACAAACCATCAATGTAAAAAGAGTGAAGAGATGAAGATGTGACGAGGCAACGAAGGCAACGAAAGCAATTGGGATGCCTGACACCGTCAGATTGTTGCAGACTTGTTGCATCCATGTTTATTGCAATAGGGGAATAGCAAAAAAGATGCAAATAAAAAAGATACGCACGAGCCAGCGAAGGAATAATAAATTGAAGCAGGCCGATAGGCCGGATTTTGTTACGGCATCAGGTATTGCTACCCTCTGCTATGACAATCATTCCTCTAGGCGACGGATTACTCCGCCGCTCAAGCTTTCTACCCGCACGCTCCGCGAGCCGCCTCAACGCGTGCCTATTTGAAATTGCTCCGGGTGGAGGTTACCGCGTTTCACCCTTTGTGGTTTAGCATGAGCTTGCGCCCTACTACGTCCCCAAAGACTCGTCTCTGTGGCCCTATTCCTCGCCTTATACCTCAGCTTTCGCCTTGGCTTTCAACGTACGGCCGTTAGCCGTCACCCTGCTCTATGGAGTCCGGACCTTCCTCCCGTCACCATGTAAACATGGCAACCAGCGATTGTCTGGCCTGCTTCAGGCGCTATTCTACCTCAGAATGAGCAGCTCCAGTGACAGTCAGCACCCACTGACATTGAAGCAAAACGTTGTGACATAGTCAGAATTGCTTGTTTTCCATCAGAACCACTGCAAATTTTGTAAGCTTTCTGGTAGCTTACTGCTTTTCCTTGCTCCTTATTACTATCATGTCGAATTCTCGTTCAGGTGGTCAGCTTATTGTCGATGCATTACAAATCCATGGTGTCGATACTATTTTTGGTGTTCCCGGAGAAAGCTATCTCCCTGTACTAGATGCGCTGTATGACAGTCCGATTCGTTTCATCATCAATCGTCAGGAGGGTGGTGCTGCGTTTATGGCGGATGCCTACGGAAAGATGACGGGTAAGCCAGGCATTTGCTTTGTCACACGAGGTCCTGGGGCAACCAATGCTTCCATCGGCGTTCACACCGCCTATCAGGATTCAACCCCAATGATTTTATTCATTGGTCAGGTGGGGAATGATTTTGTCGAACGTGAAGCGTTTCAGGAAATAGACTATCGCCGTATGTTCGGACAGATGGCAAAATGGGTTGCACAAATTGATCGAGCTGACCGTGTTCCGGAGTATATTGCGCGCGCGTTCCAGGTTGCTACCAGTGGGCGCCCTGGGCCAGTGGTCCTGGCGTTGCCAGAAGACATGCTGGCACAAGTGGTTGATGTAGTAGACACCCGCCATTACACACCAGTACAAGCGTCGGCATCACCGCAGCAATTGGCACAGTTCAGCGCAATGCTAGCAGCAGCGCAGCGTCCGCTATTGCTGATCGGAGGCAGTGGCTGGGACCAAACTGCGACAGACAATATCCGCGACTTTGCGACCCGCAATCACTTGCCATTAGCTTGCGCGTTCCGCTTCCAGGATTTGATCGATAATGCGCATCCCAACTACATTGGCGACGTTGGGATTGGCATTAATCCAAAACTCGCACAAAGAATCAAAGACGCCGATGTAGTTATCGCCATGGGCCCACGCTTAGGTGAGATGACAACGGGTGGTTACACGGTCCTTGAAGCACCCGTACCAAAACAAAAGCTGATTCACATTCACAGCGATGCCTTGGAATTAGGACGTGTATATCAAGCAGATCTGATGATCAATAGTGGCATGAAAGAATTTGCTGAAGCACTCGTCGGTATGAAAGCGATAGATACGACTCATCCTTGGCAGCATACCGTCGCTGAAGCGAAAGCAGATTTATTAGCATGGCAAACCGAGCCCGCTATATTTGCAAAAGAAAAGGCACCACTCAATTTATGGCAAGTCGTGCAGGACATCATGCACCTGACACCGGCTGACACCATCATTACGAACGGTGCAGGTAACTACGCCACGTGGGCACATCGCTATTTCCGTTACGGCGGTTTTCGCACGCAATTAGCGCCTACCTCCGGCGCCATGGGTTATAGCGTCCCTTCCGGTGTAGCCGCAAAAATTATTGATCCACAACGTACCGTTATTACCTTTGCCGGCGATGGTGAGTACATGATGAACGGACAGGAGTTAGCCACAGCTGTCCAATACCAGGCCGGCGTTGTCATTATCGTTTTTAACAATGGCATGTACGGTACCATTCGCATGCATCAGGAACGCGAATTTCCGGCACGTGTATCAGGTACAGAATTACACAATCCTGATTTCGCTGCCTTAGCGCGTGCGTATGGTGCGAATGGTGAAACTGTTCTGACGACAGCTGAATTTGCTCCGGCGCTTGAACGCGCGTTGCAGTTCAGCCGCGAACAGCAACTTCCGGCATTGATTGAATTGCGTTACGACGGCAACCTGATCACACCGGGGGCGAGCCTGGAAACGATCCGTGAACAAGCCAAAACTGCTGGGAAATAAATAACGTTCCAATAATGAACAAAAAAAGCGCCACTCAGGCGCTTTTTTTATGATCAAATTATTCACACAAAGGCAATCAATAAGCCACCTGACTTAGCGGTGCGTGCGCAGAAAATACAGGATGCAACTGCGTATCTTCAGGGAACTCCACAATACCATTCCCGAGCAAAAAGGACGCGTCAGTAGCAAATGACATACCATGACATTCAATCGATCAGCGGAGCTGATCTTGATTTGAATACTACTTATGTGAATAAAGCCTTATATATCATCATCGCGATAGCTCAATGGATCCCGAAATCCATTTTTGCGCAGACTCTGGCGCGCTTTTCTGCGTTCTGCACGTTGCGGATGCAAAGCTTCATGCGCACCTGCATTCCGCATCCTCGCAGCCAACGCGAGCGGGTTGCGAGGTTTTGTCGTTGGAAGCACTATTTTAATTTTTCTTTTCATCTCGTATTGGCTCTGGCAGCGGTGATTAGCTTAAGGTTGACCTCTATTTTTTGCAGGAACTTTTCAACACGGGTCCAGAAGTCGACTTTATTTTTATACGCGCCAACCGTGACCTTCGTCAGAATACGTCACCCATTTCACGTCTGACTGCGTAGCAGATGATACGATAAGCGATAAAAAATACTTACCCCGAAGAGTGAATCGATACCGAGAACGACAAAATCAGATGTGATCCTCGTTATCTGACGTTTTTTTAAATGGGATTAGTTTATAGTGGAGCAACTAAGAAGCCAAGAATCAGTACCTATAAACCATTGACGCTCTTAATTCTATCAATACATGAATAAAAAATAGGTATTTTTAAGGCTTCAAAACAAAAAAGGCCGACGCATCGTCGACCTTTTTGTTGGTAATTTCCCTGTCCAGAAATAAAAAAACGTTAGTTTTCTCCTTTTCCTGAGCTCGTTATCAATTAAATTGACTGAAATCCGGCTTCCGCTTCTGGAAGAATGCCATAAATGCTTCTTTCGCTTCTGGCGCATTGAGCATCGCTGCAAAATACTGATTTTCTTCGGCCATTTTAGTCACGATCGCTTGTGGTTGCGCGCCTTTCATGAGACGTTTTGTCGTGCGGATGGATGCCGCAGGCAATGCGACGATTTTAGCGGCAACTTGCTGCGCGTACGGTAACAATTCTTCTAATGGCAACACTTTATTCACAAAGCCCATGTCAAATGCTTCTTGTGCACTGAACGCTTCACCCAGCATCAGTTTTTCTGCTGCACGTTGATAACCGACGATTTGTTGAAATACCAAGCTGGAGGCAAACTCAGGGCATAAGCCTAACTGAGTAAATGGCATCGACAATTTCGCATTATCAGCCAAATAAATCAGATCACAATGCATCAACAAGGTTGTACCGATACCGACTGCAGCACCGGATACCGCAGCGATGACTGGCTTACCGGAATCATTCAGCGCTTGCATGAATTGGTAGACGGGAGGAACGCTGTCAATTTTGGCTAAGCTGCCTGCGTTTTTCATGAAATCGTCGAGATCATTTCCTGCAGTGAAGATTTCTGGTTTGCCAGTAATCAAAATCGCTCGTACAGACGCATCGATCTCGGCATCGCGCAATGCATCGGCCATGGTCTGATACATCGCGGCAGTAATGGCGTTTTTCTTTTCAGGACGATTAAAGCTGATCGTCAGAACACCGTTTTCTTTGTGGGTCAGGATATCTGTCATGGTTGTCTCTTTTCTTATAGTAAACACTAGTTCTTAAAACACGCCCTATTGTAGCGCGTCACAGAGCAACGTACGCTGGGGCTGATTTGTAAAAAAACCGCACAAAGATCTTGTGCGGTTTTTAATGGATAGAACGCTTTACATTCCCAAACGAATTACATACGTTCGAAAATACCTGCTGCACCCATACCAGTACCAACGCACATCGTCACCATACCGTATTTCAGGTTGTTGCGATGTAACGCGTGGATTGTCGTTGCGGAACGAATTGCACCTGTTGCGCCGAGTGGGTGACCCAGCGCAATCGCGCCACCCATTGGGTTGACTTTGGCTGGATCCAGACCCAGATCTTGTACCACTGCCAGTGACTGAGCAGCAAACGCTTCGTTCAGCTCAAACCAGTCGATCTGGTCTTGCGTGATACCTGCTGCACGGCATGCCGCTGGGATCGCTTCTTTAGGACCGATGCCCATGATTTCTGGTGGAACGCCACGAACAGCAAAAGAAGCAAAACGTGCCAACGGTGTCAGATTGAATTGCTTCAGAATTTTTTCACTAACCAGTATCAATGCACCAGCGCCGTCAGAGGTTTGTGAACTGTTACCCGCTGTCACGCTACCTTTGGCAGCAAACACGGCTTTGAGCTTCGCTAGGCCCTCTAAAGACGTATCTGGACGTGCGCCTTCATCGCGGCTCACTGTGCGTGTTTTGAGTTCGATTTCACCAGTGAGCAAATTCGGAACGCGATCAATGATATCGACAGACGTTGTCTCCGCATCGAAATAGCCAGCATTTTGTGCTGCGATAGCACGTTGGTGCGACTGCAGAGCAAACGCATCTTGTGCTTCACGGGATACTTTCCATTGTTGCGCGACTTTTTCAGCAGTCAAACCCATGCCGTAAGCCATACCAACATTTTCATCTTGGAGGATGGCCATGTTCATCGATGGGTTACTACCCATCATTGGTACCATGGACATGGACTCAACGCCACCGGCGATCATCACGTCAGCCTGACCAACACGGATACGATCAGCAGCCATCGCCACAGCAGTGATACCGGATGCGCAATAACGGTTGATTGTCACGCCGCCGATAGTATTTGGCAGACCAGCGAGCAGTATGCCCATGCGTGCCAGATTCAGACCTTGTGCACCTTCTGGGAAAGAACAACCAATGATCGCGTCTTCAACCAGCTTAGGATCGAGATTAGGCACTTGTGCCAGCGCTGATTGCATGACACGTACCAGCAAATCATCTGGGCGTGTGTTGCGGAACATACCGCGACCAGATTTACCGATCGGTGTACGAGTAGCAGAGACGATATACGCGTCTTGAAGTTGTTTAGTCATGTTATGTACTCCGATTAGTTACGTACTGGCTTGCCAGTTTGCATCATGCCCATAATGCGCTCTTGTGTTTTTGGATGATTCAGCAATTCCATAAACGCTTTACGCTCCATGTCGAGCAACCATTGTTCGCTGACCAGACTACCGTTGTCGATGTCGCCACCGCAAACAACTTCTGCAATCATCTTGCCGAGTTTATAGTCATGTGCAGAGATAAAGCCACCGTCACGCATGTTGATTAACTGCGCAGAAATCGTCGCGATACCATGACGACCAGTCACAGGCACGAGTTTCTTCATTGGCGCACGATAACCAGCATCAAACATGGCGCGGGCTTCTACTTTTGCTACATGCAACAATTCGTATGGATTAAATACGATCACATCGTTCTCAGACAGGTAACCCATTTTCTTCGCTTCAAGCGCAGATTTGGAAACCGCGGCTGTCGCTGCGTTGGTGAAGTAGTTTTTAAGGAATTGCAACAAGTCAGTACCTTTGGCATCGGCTGCCGCACGGACTGCTGCTTCCTTCAAGCCACCACCGCCAGGAACCAGACCAACACCCACTTCGACCAGACCAATGTAGGATTCGATCGATGCGACGCGTTTTGCTGCGTGCATCAACAATTCGCAACCGCCACCCAAGGCCAGACCAGAAACAGCTGCCACTACTGGGATATTTGCATACTTCAATCCCTGATGCGCGTTTTGCAGACGGGCGATGGCTGGTTCGATTGCTTTTACACCACCGGACATAAACAATGGCAACATCGCTTGTAAGTCAGCGCCAGCAGAGAATGCGCCACCATCCGCTGCATCTGCACTCCAGATGACCAGACCTTTGTAATTTTTCTCGGCTTCGACAATCGCTTTTTCCATGCCTTCGATCACGCCAGGGCCAATCACGTGCATCTTCGTTTTCAGGGACAGAATCAGCACGTCATCACGTTGTGTTTCAGTACCTTGATGCCAGATACGGACGGACTCATCTTCAAAGAACGTTGTACCAGCATTGGCGCCAGTTGCTTCGCCTGTACCCAGTACTGGCGCACGGAATGCCTGACGGTCATACACTGCCAGTGTGGAGCGTGGCACAAATGTCGATTGACTTGCTGACCAAGAACCAGCTGATGTATGTACGCCAGCATGTTGCGCTACTGGGCCTTCAAATACCCAGCTTGGCAACGGTGTGCTGCACAATGCTTTACCAGCGTCGATATCTTCTTTGACCCAGTTAGCGACTTCTGCCCAGCCAGATGCCTGCCATGTTTCGAACGGGCCAACATTCCAGCCAAAGCCCCAACGCATTGCGAAGTCGATGTCACGTGCGTTATCAGCAATCGTTGCAGCGTGAACTGCGATGTAATGGAACGCATCACGGAAAATCGCCCACAAGAATTGCGCTTGTACGTGAGTCGATTCACGCAAGGTTTTCATTTTCTTGATTGGGTCTTTTTCTTTCAGCATACGTGCAACGACGTCGTCAGCTTTTGCGCCGCCAGTGACGTATTGCGCTGTCGCGAAGTCCAGACGCTGAATATCTTTACCTACTTTTTTGTAAAAGCCAGCACCAGTCTTAGAACCGAGCGCACCAGCAGCAACCAGTTTTGCCAACACTTCTGGTGTTTTGTAGACTGCGAAGAATGGATCGTCCGCCAGATTGTCTTGCATGGTTTTGATCACATGACCCATGGTATCGAGACCAACAACGTCTGCGGTACGGAAGGTACCAGAGGATGCACGGCCCAGTTTTTTACCTGTCAGATCATCAACAACGTCCACCGTGAGGCCGAATTTTTCAGCTTCGTAGATTGTTGCCAGCATACCAAAAATACCAACGCGGTTCGCGATGAAGTTTGGAGTGTCTTTGGCGCGGACAACGCCTTTACCCAACGAAGTCGTCAGGAACCCTTCGAGTTGATCGATGATTTCTGGACGTGTTGCCACAGTTGGGATCAACTCAACCAAGTGCATGTAGCGTGGTGGGTTGAAGAAGTGGACGCCACAAAAGCGTGCTTTTAATTCTGCATCAAAACCTTCAGACAAGGCAGTGATAGATAAACCGGAGGTGTTCGACGCAAAAATCGCGTTTGGAGCGATGTGCGGAGCCACTTTTTTGTACAGATCATGTTTCCAGTCCATGCGTTCTGCAATGGCTTCAATGATCAGATCGCAACCAGCGAGCACGTCGAGGTTGTCTTCGTAATTGGCAACTTCAATCAGCGCCGCGTCTTCTTTGTTACCGAGCGGTGCTGGATTGAGTTTTTTCAGATTTTCAATTGCGCGCAAAACGATACCGTTTTTTGGGCCTTCTTTTGCTGGCAGATCAAACAAGACAACAGGTACTTTGGCGTTAATGCAATGCGCTGCAATTTGCGCACCCATCACACCGGCGCCGAGCACGGCGACTTTTTTAACGATGAAATTGGTCATGGCTTTTCCTTGTTTTAGTCTCTCACTTCAGGGGGCGCCACGCGCCGCCCTGCCAGTCCGAGAGTGAAGGTGTGCAAGCACACCCTCCGGTTACTTACATCAGAACAAATCAGCTTCGAGAGACAGCAAATTGGCGGAGCCAGAACGTGCCTGACGAATCAACATCGCTGTTTCTGGGTACAAACGGGCAAAGTAGAAACGTGTTGTTGCTAATTTTGCCTTGTAGAAAGTGTCGCCAGAAGATTCTTTTTCAAGTGCCAGTTTTGCCATTTGAGCAAAGAAGTAGCTATAAACCAGATGACCAACAACGCGCAGGTAAGGAACAGCAGCCGCACCCACTTCGTCTGGATTCTGGAATGCTTTCATGCCAATTTCCATCGTCAGCTTAGTGACTTTATCGCCCAGTTCGGCCAATGGTGTCACGAATTCAGACATCGCTTCGTTGGTACCGTTCGCTTCAACGAAAGCTTGTACTTTCGCACCGAATTTACGCAGTTTTGCACCGTTGTCCATCAGGACCTTACGACCCAACAGATCTAAGGACTGGATCGTGTTAGTACCTTCGTAGATCATGTTGATACGCGCGTCACGTACGTATTGCTCCATGCCCCATTCAGCGATAAAGCCGTGGCCGCCGTAGACTTGCAGACATTCAGATGTCGCTGTCCATGCATTATCAGTGATGAAGGCTTTGATGACTGGTGTCAGCAACGCGACTTCATCGGCGCACTCTTTACGTACTTGTTCGTCAGGATGATTCAGTTCTTTATCGAGTTGCAGAGCAACGTAGGAACAGAAAGCACGAGCACCTTCAGCGTACGCTTTCGCCGTCAACAACATGCGACGCACGTCAGCGTGAACGATAATCGGATCAGCTGCTTTTTCTGGCGCTTTAGGACCAGACAGGCTGCGCATCTGGATACGGTCTTTTGCATAGACCAGCGCGTTTTGGTAAGCCACTTCAGTCAAACCCAGACCTTGCATACCAACGCCCAGACGTGCCGCGTTCATGAACACGAACATCGCGTTCAAGCCTTTATGTGGGCCACCAATCAACCAGCCGGTTGCGCCGTCCAGATTCATCTGGCAAGTAGAATTGCCATGGATACCCATTTTTTCTTCGATCGCACCGCAGAAAATCGGGTTACGTGCACCGTTCGTTCCATCTGCATTTGGCAGGAACTTAGGAACGATGAACAGAGAAATACCTTTCGAGCCCTCTGGCGCGCCTGGCAAACGAGCCAGCACCAGATGGACGATATTGTGGGACATATCATGCTCACCCGCGGAGATGAAAATCTTCGCGCCGTTGATTTTGTACGAACCGTCTTCTTGTGGTTCGGCTTTCGAACGCAGCAAGCCAAGATCAGTACCACAATGTGGCTCAGTCAGACACATTGTGCCTGTCCATTCACCGGAGATCAGTTTTGGCAAGTACAACGCTTTTTGTTCGTCAGTACCATGTTCATGGATACATTCGTAAGCACCGTGGGACAAGCCTGGGTACATGGTCCATGCCTGGTTGGCAGAGTTCATCATTTCATAGAATGAATTATTCACGACCAATGGCAAGCCTTGTCCACCAAAATCCGGATCGCAAGACAATGCAGGCCAGCCAGCTTCAACGTATTGTTTGTAGGCTTCTTTAAAGCCTTTTGGGGTCGTAACAGTATGGTTACTTTTGTCGTGGTGGCAGCCTTCGCGGTCACCAGAGTGATTCAATGGGAATAAGACTTCGGAAGTGAATTTGCCGCCTTCTTCCAGAATTTGGTTGATGATGTCAGCATCGGTGTCAGCATGCTTAGGCAATTGCTTAAGTTCCGATTCAACATTTAATAATTCATGCAACACGAACTGCATATCACGCAATGGAGCGATATATTGACCCATGATTTTCTCCTGACGGCAAAGTTAAACTAGATGTGGAAACAGATGTTTCAAAAAATTCATAACTGACGACGGAATTACCTTACCTGGCAACGACCGGCGCGTAACATTCGATCATTCGTTCAAAACCGACCTGCGCCCGGTCCACGCTACCTGGTTTGCGCAAGAAGCGCGCATCATGGTGTAGTGCCAGTATCAAGCCATACATTTCATAGACAATCTGGTCTGGGTCCACACCTTGGCGCAAATGACCAAGTTGTATTGCCTGACTTGCTGCGCGTTGCAATGCGCCTTGCCAGGCTTTTACCATACCGACAAGTTCATCGCGGATAGGACCTGGTCTGTCGTCATATTCGGCAGCACCGCTGATATAAATACAGCCAGAGGCGATTTCTACCGTGACGCGCTTGATCCACAGCGCAAACATCGATTGCAGACGTGGTAAGCCACGTTCTTCTTTCATACTTGGATAAAACACCTCTTGCTCAAAGTGATGGTGATACAACTTCAACACTTCAATCTGCAAGTCTTCACGCGAACCAAAATGGGCAAACACGCCGGACTTGCTCATGTTCATCTTGTCCGCCAACAATCCTATAGTGAGTCCTTCGATGCCGTCACGACTGGCAGCGTCGAGTGCTACATCCAGGATGGCTGCGCGGGTCAATTCCCCTTTACGCATAAATTTCGATGTCATATTCATATTACAGTATCTATATTGAAATGCTTCACGTTCACATTAACGTCATGCAAACCAGTGAATTAATCGAACGCTCGTACTATTAGCTACGGCGCATTAAAAGTCAAACCAGATTCGCCCATTAGAGGAGAGTATCTATTTGCTTTGAAAATTTCTCATTGGGGAAAACCATGTCAATTGCTTTCCTAATGGCAAAAAAAATTGTCATCAACTGCGATCGGTTCTTTCTTTTTTCAGAGCAGACCAGTGTTCGTTTTTTTAAGTCCGGCTCATACATCTTTGTTTTACAGCTACCCATTTCGTATTCACAATACCTAGCCAGATACAGGGTCAGATTACAACAGCAGCATGGACGGACAAAACAAGTCCAGCGATCACCGTAAATCTGCAACTAAAAAGTAAAGTAGAAGCGTTTAGTCGCGTGTAGCATCCAACTGTCGCCTATCTCGCTTAGTTGGTCGCCCCTGAATATGAGCAGTTGGCTCGCGAAAATATTTTCTATCTTCAGCAGCTTTCTGACGACGCGCAGTGCTCACTGTTGTTTCTTCATACATCGTTTGGGCGACAGTGGCGGAGCCACGGACATCCAGTATGCGCATGACCTGCACTTCCCAGATCTGTTCGCCGTGATGGATTTCTAGCATATCGCCGGGTTTGACATCGTGTGCAGGTTTAACACGTTGTTCATTTTGCAAAACTCTTCCCAAATCAACTGCATGCGTTGCCATGCTCCGGGTTTTAAAAAATCTGGCGGCCCACAGCCATTTATCAATACGGGCGGTCTTAATGATGTTGCTCATTTTGCTCACATTACTCGCTAACTTATTCAGTCGATTTTCAGACCGCTAATCACTCGGTCCTGTCTCTGAAAAATCAAGGCAGAGAATTTCTGCACGTTCATTCTATTTTGAAGCAATGTATTGCAGTCAAGAGCCAATTACAAGGCAATTATGCAGTTAGCGCAGATTAGTTACAGACTATTCATTTTGCAACGCAACATTGAATTTCACATTATGAAAGAACATAGTTAAAATAATTTTTTCGATCATCTCGAAGGGATAACTCATCTAAACAACCAAAAAAACTGTAACAATGTGTAAAATTCACAACAAAATATTTCTTTACAATCAACGCTTTATCTCCTTTTATACAAGTACGCTTGGTACGATTCAGATTTACTTTGCATTTAGTCTTAAAATGACTCTTTTGATAACAAATTACATATCTTAAGCAAGATAAATGAATGGTCAGTTATAAATTCATTACCATATTGATTATCAATAGATCAAAAACGCGATTCTCCTGGTAGAACTAACACGCTACTTAGCTCCGCCATTCATGCCTGGGGTCAACATGCAAGACAACGCCGCACGGATTAGATCGCTCAGCACCTCACTGATGTGCTTCGATGAAGTCATGCAACTGTCCCCTCTTGGCATGGCTGTGATCAATTTCGACGGTACGTATGAGGCAGTGAATGACGCGTATTGCAAGATTTATGGGTATACGCAAGAGAATATGCAGGGCAAATCCTTCACGATGATTTTTAGCCCAGAAGTACGGACTGAGATTCTGGAGCTACATCAACGTTTTTTGCGGTCAGAAACTACCCTGGGTGGCGAATGGCAGGTAGTCAGGCGTGATGGTACGATCGTACATGTTATCAGCGAGTCTGCCATGGTCACGGGCAGTGATAACAAACAACGCCGATTGGTCTACGTTACCGATATTACAATGAGAAAAAATATGGAGCGCGAACTTGAAAGCTCGCACCTATTTCTCCATTCGATTCTGGCTGGTCTGAATGCACAAATCTGCGTACTCGATGAAAACGGTATCGTCGTATTGGCGAACAACTCATGGATGAGTTTCCTCATTGCGAATGGTGGTGATCCAGAACGAGTCATCAAGCAGATGAATTATCTCGATCTATGTCGTCCCAATACAAAAGAACCGCTGGCGAAAAATCCGCAAGCGGGTCTTTTTTATGTGCAATTAATCGAGGTGCTGGCAGGTACCCGTGATTATTTTGAAGTTGAATACCCCTACCATTCCAAAGATGAGCATCGATGGTTTATTGCTCGTGTGGTGCGAATAAAGGAAATGCATCCAACCCGCATCATCGTCTCTCATGACAACGTGACGGCGCTCAAAGTCATGCAAGAAGAGTTACATGACTCGCTGACCTTTACTCGCAAGCTAATTAATTCAATGCAAGATGGTTTTACCGTCTTGGATCAGTCTGGCAAAGTCCTCGAAGTGAATCCCGCACTGTGCAATATGACTGGGTTTAGCAGTACAGAATTGTTAGCTCGGGGGGCAGGACTTCCGTATTGGTGTGAAGAAAAAAATGAGACGATCGCTGTGCTACTTGACCGTCTTAAACATGGGACAGAAGGTGAAATTGAAATCACTTTGGTACGCAAAAATGGTAGCTACTTTCCGGCAAACATGACGCTATCTTGCATCAATGACGAAAGCGGCACACCCAACTATTACATCGCAACCATCAAAGACATTACCGAACGCAAGCGAATGGAAAACGATGTTTACCGTCTCGCTTTCTATGACCCTCTGACTAATTTACCAAACCGCCGCTTATTACATGATCGCATTGAGCAAAGTATTGCGGCAGGAAAACGTAGTGGTAATCATGCGGCGCTACTCATGATTGACCTCGATAATTTCAAGCCATTAAATGATAATTTCGGTCATGATGTCGGGGATCTGCTATTAATCGAAGTAGCGAATCGTTTGAAATCCTGCGTCAGAGAAATTGATACTGTCGCCCGTTTTGGCGGAGATGAATTTGTCATTATTATCAGTGAACTTTACACTGAAAAAGCAACTTCCAAAAATCAAACGCAAGTGATCGCTGAAAAAATACGAAATGCGATTGGCTCGCCGTATTTTTTGCCTGTTCACTACGATGGAAAAGCTGAACATATTGAGCATCACTGCTCCGCAAGCATTGGTGCGGTTCTGTTTCATGCCTTACACAGCAGCGAATCGCAGATTATGAAATGGGCCGATCAGGCAATGTATAAAGCGAAGGACGACGGGCGTAATTTAATTCGTTTTTATAACGAATAAATAAACCATCAAAATCGCCGCTCCCCTCAGTCGCCACGAAAAACATCCGGACTGTCAGCCATAACTACCTAAAGTCACCAGCCGCATGAGTGCTCGATATACCAGATAAGCAATGCCGTACCAGGTACGCTTATACCAAGCCTGATTCACATAATCTTCTAGCCTTACCTCTACCCCATCAGCAATACCACGCTGAAGTTCGGCGGTTAATTTACGGGCAAACACTTTATCCTGAATAACGACGTTGGCTTCGTGATTGACGAATAAACTTAACCCGTCAAAATTGCTTGATCCAACTGTCGCCCAATCATCGTCGATCACGGCAACCTTCGCATGTAACTGTGTCTTACGGTATTCGACTAGCCTGACGCCATACTGCAGCAGCTTGGGATAGTAGGAGTGCGCGACAGCGTCTTGCAAAACAAATTGTCCAACGCCAATCAATAAAACCACATCGACCCCCCGCGATGCGGCTGCAATCAGCGCACTCCTGAATTTTCTGCCTGGCGCAAAATAAGGTGTGGCCAAAATCGCCTGGTGACGGGCATTGCCCAAGGCATGTAAGTACGCTTTCTGTATGCTGGATCGATTACGCAAGTTATCACGAACAATTAAAGCAGCGCGGCTTAATGCGGTACCGACGACCGGCGACGCTTTTTGTAAATCACGTAACAATGCGATGCGTGACAATAATCCCAGACGTCCGGTTTTTCGCCATTGCGCTTCCACTTCCAAATGAACGTGTGCTACCAGAGGTCCCTGAATATGAACAGCAAAGTCCCAACGCGGGAAAGGTAGTGTGTGCTCCCAACCGTCGTCAGAAATATAATCATCAATAATATTTAAACCGCCGACGATTGCAACCTGCTGATCAATTACAGCGATTTTTCTGTGTGTACGCGCCAGCCCCCGCCAGAACCAAGGATTGAAGCAACGGCACTGCACGCCACGTGCCTGCAATGCGCGCGTCACCTCTTGCGCTTGCCGCCGACCACTACCTAGCCAATCGATGACAACACGCACGACAACTTTACGTGCAGCAGCTGCGATTAAAGCTTCTCGGACTGAAATCGCCGTATCGTCTTGAGAAAATAAATAGGTTTCGAGATAAATTTCGCGCTCTGCGCTCTCTATCGCTCGAATCAATGTAGAAAAATACTCACCGCCACAATGCAACAATTGCACATCGTTACCATCAATGTAGTAAAGTTTTCGCATACGTTAAGCCGGCAAATCGGGAATATCCAGACAAACGAGAATGGGTACGTGATCCGATAATGAATACCAAGGCTCGTCTTTTAATACAACGGCTTGTTCAACCTGAAAACCACGGAGATAAACACGATCAAGACACAACCACGGAAACTGCGCTGGAAAAGTTCGTGCATGAGAACGACGTAGTGAAACAAAATAATCACTGAATGTGCGACGCATCGCCGATTTTTTTGTCTCGTTATTGATCACATCAAAAGCTTCCACAACCCCCAGATGCTCATAGAGCGTCGTGCTCAGACGCTGGTTCCAGTCGTTAAAATCTCCGGCAATAATCAAGGGCGCCTCTGATGGCGTATCCCTGACAATCGTTTGAATTAAGGCTTGTACCTGACGGCGTCGACTTGCAGCAAATAAACCCAAATGAATGACAAAACAATGTACTGCGACCGTATTCACCTGCACAACAGCGTGCAATATGCCGCGCTGTTCATAAGCATGATCTGAGACATCATGGTTAATCAATGAGGTAATGGGATAACGACTCAATAGCGCATTGCCATGGTGTCCATGTTCATAAACAGCATTCATGCCATACGCGACGTGATGCGTATCACCGGCGAGAAACTCGTGATGGCCCGCCTCAGGCCATGATGAGTGCCTCTTGGCGTTTTCGTCATGCCGTCCTTGGACTTCCTGCAGAAACACCAAATCGGCATTCAGTCCGGCAATCGCTTCTTTCATGCCATGAATTCGAGCTTGGTGCCCAAACGCACTGACACCTTTGTGCATGTTATATGTCGCGATCCTGAGTTTCACACATTGATCCAATCATTAAAAATGACTCAGAACCGGTTGGGCAATTGCAATATCGCTTCGGCATTCGAGGCAGAGAAACACTTGTCAGCAGCTTCAGTCAATGGCAACCATTGGTATTGCAAGTGTTCACGGGGTGCTAGCTTGACTGTTAATGTCGAACTGACACATAAACCAAAGACATGCTCCGTATTATGTGTCACACCGGGCGCATAACGATGGCGCCACACTGGATAAATTTCATAGATGTTTGATGCCTGCCAATCATTCAACAAAAACTGACGTGCATCAATGCCAGTTTCTTCCTGAACCTCGCGAATCGCTGTCTCGCGTAAGTCTTCGTCAGGGCTATCTTTCGATCCGGTGACTGATTGCCAGAAACCCGGTTTATCCGCGCGCTCCAGTAATAAAACATCAAATTGAGGAGTATAAATAACAACAAGAACAGATTCAGGAATTTTATAAGCAGGCATTTTCAGATCACACAGAACAGTTCGTATAGATTGCTATTTTAGCGCCTTTATCTGTTTCACTTTTTTTGATCTCAAGGTGTCATGATTAGGTACAATCCTACCCGTTAATCAAGTAATCAATTCACGCTTTTTGTCGCATATAAAAAAACCTGCTGAGATGTGCCTTCAGCAGGTTTCAGAACAGCGCTTCGATACCGAAAATTATTTTTCGAAATACGTACCAACACATACCATTGTGTCTCCCGCACCGCGTTCGCAGTAAGATTTTTTCAGCTCGTAACTCTGATTAGCAGGATTGCTAAACTTATAAGGGCCATACCATCCTTTGGAAGAGGTCTTGACCATATCAATCATTCCTTTGATAAAAGCATTGCCGTCGACATCTTTCATGGTTATCAAGTTCTTACCGACCATTTTTGCCGTCGCTCCCTGAGCGACGCAAGTACCGTCAAAACTATAGGCAAACACGTACAAATCTTTTTCTTTAAACGCACCGTCTGGATGTTCAGTAAACACTTTATAGGCTTTTTCGGGACCTGCGGACTTCACCAGTGCCACCGCCTTTTTAACCATTTCTTGCGCTTCAGCTTCGGTTCCATGATCAGCTGCTAACACTGTGGAACAGCTCAGTGTAGACAAGGCAAGAGCTGCGGCAACCTGGTAGATCAGTGTCAATTGTTTCATCGTGTCTCCTCAATAACGTTATCGTTTTAGTGATTTCATTATAGGTTTCTTTGTTGCACTTAGTAACATTATTTCCTTTGATGTCACTCAATTTAACGTTATTTTCGTTGCTGCATCGCAGCTTTCGGATACGAACCGTGTAGGCAAGCTGATAGGCTTTGGGCAAACATAAACGTTGTCTGTGCGAGAGCGCACCTATGATCGCAAAAATGATCGCTGTTAAAGTCTGAGTAAAAAAAAGCGAAGCCGCAGCTTCGCTTTTTCATCGAGACCTGACGACGCTAATTAGCCTTTGATTACTGGCTCAGTGGCACGCAAGCGAATATGTAACTCACGTAACTGTTTTTCGTCAACAGCCGACGGTGCCTGTGTCAGCAAGCATTGAGCACGTTGTGTTTTCGGGAACGCGATCACGTCACGGATGGACTCAGCACCTGTCATCATCGTCACGATACGATCCAGACCAAATGCCAGACCGCCATGTGGAGGCGCGCCATATTGCAATGCATCCAGCAAGAAACCAAATTTCAATTGCGCGTCATCATCACTGATCTTCAATGCACGGAACACTTTGCTCTGCACATCAGCACGGTGAATACGGACTGAACCGCCACCGAGTTCCCAGCCGTTCAATACCATGTCGTAAGCTTTAGCAATACACTTACCTGGATCAGTTTCCATCAGATCTTCATGACCGTCTTTTGGTGCGGTGAACGGATGATGCGTTGCAGACCAACGATCATTTTCTTCGTCGTGTTCAAACATTGGGAAGTCAATCACCCACAATGGACGCCAGGCGTCTTCGAACAAGCCATTCGCTTTACCAAATTCGCTGTGACCGATCTTCACGCGCAACGCACCGATCGCGTCGTTGACCACTTTTGCCTTATCTGCACCAAAGAAAATCAGATCGCCATCTTGCGCGCCTGTTTTTTCCAAGATTTGAGCCAATGCCGCATCGTGGATGTTTTTCACGATAGGTGATTGCAAGCCATCACGGCCTTTGGCCAGTTCATTGACTTTGATGTAAGCCAGACCTTTAGCGCCGTAGATCGCGACAAATTGCGTGTAGGCATCAATTTCTGAACGTGGCATGTTGGAGCCACCTGGTACACGCATACCCACCACGCGACCATTGACCATATTCGCTGCGCCAGAGAAGACTTTGAAGTCAACATCTTTCATCACGTCAGTCAACTCAGTGAATTGCAACTTCACGCGCATATCTGGTTTATCGGAGCCGTACAAGCCCATTGCCTCAGCGAAATCCATCACTGGGAACGGATTTGGTAAGTCGATATCGAGTGTATTTTTGAATACCAGACGAATCATGCCTTCAAACATATCGCGGATTTCTTGTTCAGACATGAACGAAGTTTCGCAATCGATTTGAGTAAATTCTGGCTGACGGTCAGCACGCAAATCTTCATCGCGGAAGCATTTGGTGATTTGGTAGTAACGGTCAAAGTTAGCCACCATCAACAATTGTTTAAACAACTGTGGAGATTGTGGCAACGCAAAGAATTCACCCGCATTGACGCGTGAAGGCACCAGATAGTCACGTGCGCCTTCTGGGGTGGATTTAGTCAACATCGGTGTTTCGATATCGATAAAGCCATTCGCATCGAGGAACTTACGCACCTCCATCGCTACTTTGTAACGCAAACGCAAGTTGTTCTGCATTTGTGGGCGACGCAGATCAAGTACGCGGTGTGTCAGGCGTGTTGTTTCTGACAGATTGTCGTCATCTAACTGGAACGGTGGCGTGACAGAAGCGTTGAGAATTTCAACATTGTGCGCGAGCACTTCGATTTTGCCGGACTTCAGGTTAGCATTGCCAGTACCTTCTGGACGCGCACGCACCAGACCAGTGATACGCAAGCAGAATTCATTACGGACGGACTCAGCAGCAGCAAACACGTCTGCACGATCCGGGTCACAAACAACCTGTACCAGACCTTCACGATCACGCAGATCAATAAAAATCACACCGCCGTGGTCACGACGGCGATGCACCCAGCCGCACAGGCTGACGGTTTGGCCGAGTAATTCCTCAGTAGTGAGGCCGCAGTAATGGGTACGCATGGACATATTTCTTACCTGTCTGTATTCAAAATTAAAAATGGTTTGAGAGGATCAATTGGATAAATCAACCTGTCAATTATTTTGGTGGGAGATGCTCGGGAGCCACCACGCCCATGGAAACAATATATTTCAGTGCGGCATCGACACTCATATCGAGCTCGATCGCTTCATTTTTTGGCACCATCAAAAAGAAGCCAGACGTCGGGTTCGGTGTCGTTGGCACATACACGCTGACATACTCGCCCTTCAGATGGTTCACGACGTCGCCGCCAGGAACACCCGTCAGAAACCCGATGGTCCAGGAGCCATGACGTGGATACTCAATCAGGACCGCTTTTCGGAACGCATTGCCTGACGACGAAAACAAGGTGTCAGAAACTTGCTTTACACTGGAGTAGATCGAATTCACGATAGGAATACGATTCAACAGTGCTTCCCAGATTTTTACAACATAATTGCCGATAAAGTTTTGCGCCAGCAAACCAGTCACAAAAATAATCAACAAAGTCAGTATGGTCCCAAGACCAAGGAACTGAAAACCCACTAATTGCTCGGGGCGCCATTCTGGTGGTAACAAAAGCAAGGACTGATCCATCGTGCTGATCACCGCATGCAGCACCCACAGCGTAATTGCCAAAGGGACCAGAATCAACAAGCCAGTGATAAAGTATTTACGCATGATGATGAGTTCTTTGGTAAGTGAATCGCATTGATTGGAGACCTGTTTTAATCTGTACTTGCGGCAGGTGTAGATGACACTGGAGTGGATGACACCGGTGTCGTCGACGCCGCTGCCGGTGCGCTCGTGCTATCTGCCGCACTAACGGCAGGTGCGGGGGTACCGGTCGTTGCTGCCGAGCCGGATCCGCCACGGAAGTCCGTCACATACCAACCAGAGCCTTTCAACTGAAAGCCTGCAGCAGTAATCTGCTTCTTAAATGCCGCCTTGCCACACGACGGACATTGAGTCAAAGGCTCGTCGGAAATTTTTTGCAGTACATCTTTAGCAAAACCACAATCGTCACAACGGTAAGCGTAAATCGGCATACTCTCGCCCTAAAAAAAACTGATAAAACCCTGAATTATAAAGGTTTTCAATCAGGATTTGCGCATTGCATCAAAAGCTTTATCAGGCGACCTGAGTTTTTCGTGAATATTGTGGCAACAATGAGCCCACAACCATCCCTACCGCACTCATCAGCAAACCGACTAATTGTGGCGGCCAGTAACCTTCTGGTGCAACGACTTCTAACAAAATCCAAGAGGCGACCCCGACAATAATCGAAACCAGACCACCCTGGGCCGTAGAACGCTTCCAATACAATCCAAAGGCGAGCGGCACGAAAGCTGCGACCAAGGTAATTTTGTACGCGTTTTCTACCATTTTATAAATACTCGATTCAGTATTCATAGCGAACATGGTCACTATTGCAGTAAAAACAAGCACTACAGCACGCATCATGCGTAAAAATTGTTTATCAGACTGCTGCGGAAAGAACGGTTTTAAGATATTTTCAGAAAAAGTCACCGACGGCGCCAACAAAGTTGCACTGGCGCAACTCTTAATCGCAGACAACAACGCGCCAAAAAACATTACCTGCGCCAACATCGGCACCTTGGTCATAATCAGCGTTGGTAAAATTAGTTGCGAATCTTTATCAATCAAACTATCCACCATTGCTGGATCAATCAGGGTCGCTGAATAGGCAAGGAACATCGGGATAAAGGCAAAACAGAAATACAACACACCACCCAAAATCGATGCACTTCCGGCAATTTTTTCATTTTTAGACGAAGCAACGCGCTGAAACACGTCTTGCTGTGGGATCGAGCCTAGCATCATCGTAATCCACGCGGCGAAGAACCACAGCATCTCACGCCCTTCGGGTTTGGGCCAGAATTCAAATTTTCCCGCGTTTGCCGCATGTGAGATCACTGCGCCAGCACCACCAACCATGCCGGACACTTCCCAGCCGATGTAAATCATGCCGACAACAATGATGATCATTTGCAAAAAGTCGGTGATCGCGACAGACCACATCCCCCCCATGAGGGTATAAATAAGCACGCTGGCTGCGCCAATGATCATGCCGGTATTCATTTCGATGTAGCCACCTGAGACCACATTAAACACCAGGCCCAGTGCTTTAATCTGAGCGGCAACCCATCCAAGATAGGAGACCACAATACATAGCGTCACCAGGACCTCAACAATTCGTCCAAACTTGTTTCTGTAGTAGTCGCCAATCGTCAGCAAATTCATGCGGTACAGGGGCTTGGCAAAAAACAGCCCCACCAGCACCAGACACAGCGAAGAACCAAACGGATCCGCGACCACGCCTTTAAAGCCCTCTTTAACAAACGTCGACGAAATCCCCAGCACCGCTTCAGAACCAAACCACGTTGCAAACACCGTCGCAGTAACGACGTACATTGGCAAAGAACGACCGGCAACGGCATAGTCCTTAGAGTTATTCACGTAGCGTGCGGCATACAAGCCAATACCGACCGAGATAACCCAATACAGAATAACGAACCAGATAAGAGTGTTCATGAATGTGAGAGTACAATGAATGCAATAAAGTCAATAAAAAACCCGCCATGTGTTCATGCGGGTAATCCACAGGCTTGGTCGAGATCGTTACAGCCCCCAGCTTTATACAAACAGATCACAACAGTCTCGGTTACTGATGGTAATAATGCTTGTATTTAACGATGTTTTCCCAATAATTGCAGGAGTTTGAAGGAGAAATTCAGCGCGCGCAATAGAATTTAGCCAAATTATGAACGGAGTGAATTCTCTAAAATAGATGAGGTGTTATCAGATGATGGCTCAGCGTAACTTTGCACGCCAAAGCATTGGCTATTTTATATTTAAATAAGGCCAGAATTAAGTGTCATGATCAGCGACCGTGTGATTTTGACACCTAGTCGCCACGAACATAATTGTGACACATACTCACCAGCCGCGAGAACTGCGTCGCGTCCTGCCGTTGACCTAAAATGTCGATCACATCCAGGATTTGTGTTGTAGACGGCATCACTTCCATGGCACTGTTACACATCCAGCCAATCAGGAGTGGGCTCAGCAGTTCTGCGCTGAGAGTCGCGACTTCTTTGCGTGTCGGTACATAGCAATGAAAACGGTATTTTTTTTGTTTTTTCGCGGCTTTTTGTGCAGCGCGTATTGATGAATCAGATGCCCCAAAACGATCTTCCCAACTACTCTTCATTGCAGATGTTCCCTCCGTGTTGTGAACCGGTTTTCGTCATTTTTCAACCAACCGGATTTGCAAGAATCGTCCAACGACAACTGATCAACGAATAGATATCGGTAGCTAACAACTCGCTGCAAATTAACCGCCAGCATCTCACTTCAATGAACTCTTGCTCATTTCATCAAAACAAAATTATGACCATATGATGACATATAGTAAGGCTTTTTATTTCATTTTCAATATGTTTGTTAAAAACTGTCATAAAAATGATTTTATTTCGTTACTTAACGGGAGGGAATATGAATGTTGTCTCAGTTGGTTGCTGCGTGCACTCTTTTTTGCATCCTGAGAAAAAGGCTTCTATGGACGAAATAATGACAAGGGGAAAGTGTCAGGTTTGATGTAACCCCGACGATAGGATCGCAAGAGTGGCAGCGTTATTAGGTTGGCAGCTGATTTTGACAGCTTACACACAAGCTTACCCACCTATTTATCCACAGTTTCGATAGGCATATGCACAGGATATACACAAGATATCCACAGTTGAGCATGCACCCAAAACACGTCCCTTCATGGCGCTATCAGAAGACACAAAAAAACCAGTAGTATGGCTTCAGACGTTGCAAAATTATTGCCACTCAGAAATTCAGCATATCAAATTCTACGAATAGACATCCACATTCACGCCAAGCGTCAGATTGGCCGCAACGACCGGCTTGGCGGCATCAGAGCTGTATTGATTGTGAACTGACTGTAATCCTTGCTGGACACTATTGACGCCAGTCGCATGGAACCCAGGATGAGGCAGCGTCGAGGGGGCCTTTTCTGCCAATGTGGTTTGCTCAACCTGGGGTAATGGTGATGCAGAGGCTGCTTTACTATGACTAGCCTCGATGACATGCTTGAGACCACTTATTTTTCTTGATATTTCGACAATTTCCTGCTTACCTTCAGGCGTGGAAGCCGAACTGCAATTAACGCAATCGGAAAGCTGCCGCTGATACTGCTCCAGTTGCGCTTGCAGCGCACCAGCAGCGGGAGCGCTCGTCGTCGATATCGATGCTAATGAGATCGCAGGTGCTCCGCTTGCTGAAGATGAAAGATCTATCGCCTGTACCATGTTGTGCTCCTGAGCAGTATGAGGATCATTGCCATTCCATAAAGGGAATTGCATGACTTCATCAACCTAAGATAACAACGTCAAAAAATAATATCTGACAGCAATATTAGGCAACCATATCAGAGGACAACATCACACAATCAACGACAATGTGTGATTTCGTCGGAAACGCCACGTAGTTCTTACAAAGAATTCCATTTTTTTGAAAAACGGGCAGATCGTTACGAATCAATCTCGATTGCTACGTCATTTCATCGCGATCCCCACTCGCACTGTCCGTTAATCAGTTTTCAGTGATTTTTTGTTTTACTGCTTTTGCCTCAGCACTTGCAGTCCAGTCCGCAATACCTTTCGCCATCGAAACAAATTCGCTGGGCATCATAATAATCGTGGTTGTATTCTGTTCCGCACCGACCTCGGTAATCATTTGCATACGCCGCAATTCGAGACCGGCAGGATTTTCCATAATTAGCCCGGCAGCTTCACGCAACTTGAGAGCAGCTTCCAGTTCGGCCTCGGCTTTAATAATACGGGCACGTTTTTCACGCAATGCCTCGGCCTCCTGCGCCATCGCCCGTTGCATGGACTCAGGAATTTCAACATTTCGCATCTCGACTCGGGTCACTTTGACACCCCAAGGTTCGGTTGCGGTATCGATGACGCGACGCATGTCGGTGCCCAGACGCTCTTGCTCTTTCAAAACATCATCGAGCGTATGGCGACCGATTACGTTTCGCATGGATGTTAAGGCAACCTGTACCACGGCACCGCCCACATCTTGTACTTCGATGACTGACTTGATAGGATCAGTGACGGAATACCAAATCACAACTGTCACTTTGACCGGCACATTATCTTTGGTGATCGTTTCTTGCTGATCAACCGAGGTCGTAATGGTACGCAGATCGACCATTTTCTGCCATTCAAATGCGGGGATCAGCCAGTACAACCCTGGACCGCGTATACCTTGTAATTTACCAAGTCGGAACACAACACCACGCTGATATTGATTAGCAACCCGAAAACCAGCGAGGACAAAAATCAAAATCAAAAATAGAAGAAGGAACATGGTATTTCTCTCATCGGCAAACCAATGCCATTAGCCCTGCGAAGGTCAATAAACTGATGTTAGAAAAACAGCAGCATCGCCACATGGGTCATTGTATTCCTGTCAAATAGACAAGTCACTGATATTCAAACAACCAGATCAATTTCTCCAATGCATCATGCAATTTAGTGGGTGATACCGCCTGAGATACGTAAATCCTGTGTCGTGCGTAAGGTGGTCGTGATCATGACGCGAATGGCTTCAGTCATGGTGGAGATCGCCATGCTCGCCGTACCGGGATAGGCTGCCGCCTGATCAGGGGAATAAGGAACGTGCACAAAGCCTGCAGCTCTCACCTGTGGATAGCGGGAAAGCATATGCATCAGGCCGTAAAAGACGTGGTTGCACACATACGTTCCTGCTGTATGCGACACCGAGGCGGGAATGCCCTTGTCCCGTAAAGCCTGCACAAGTGCCTTGATGGGCAAGGTACTAAAATATCCGACCGGGCCCTGTTCTGCGACCGGCGTATCGATCGGTTGCCGTCCGCCATTATCGGGGATCCGAGCATCATTGATGTTAATCGCGACACGCTCCACCGTCATATCAGCACGACCACCAGCCTGTCCCAAACAAAGAACGATTTCTGGCCGGTGCTGCTCAATCGCTTTTTCTAACACCGCTAGACTTACATCAAATTCACAGGGCAATTGCACACTGATAATGTGAGTGCCCTCCAGCATACTGTCATCGAGCATCACAACGGCATCCCAGGAAGGGTTCGTCGTCTCTGCGCCAAACGGTGCGAAGCCGGTTAATAAGATTTTACGCATCAATCATTCTCAAATTCAGTGAGGAAAGGCCAGAAAATACATCAATAAAACGTTGCAAGCCAGCACGAGCAATGCCGTTGGTATCTGCGTTTTAATCACCAGATATTTATCTTTCAGTTCCAGTAACGCAGCAGGCACGATATTGTAGTTCGCCGCCATCGGTGTCATTAAGGTGCCGCAATAGCCAGAGAACATCCCAATCGCCACCACCGCAGCCGGATTAGCATGTTGACCGATAATTAAAAAGGGTAACGCGATACCCGCGGTCATTATCGGAAAAGCGGCAAAGCCATTGCCCATAATCATGGTCATGACTGCCATACCAACACAGTAGGCGATGACCAGCCCTAAACGACTTTCCGGGTTTACCAGCATACTGACCCCATGCTGAATCGCCTGTCCCGTATGTGCAGCGACAAATACACCACCCAGCATAGCCAGTAATTGCGGCAACACCAGCGCCCAACCGAGGGCATCGATCAAACGACGTGATTCACGCACCGCTTGCAACGGTGTCCCCTCGGTGACAAAGCAAGAAAAAGCTAACGCACAAAGACAGGCCAAAATCAGTGCAGCCAGCGTCAGATTACTTTGATCAAATAAATACCAGTCACCGATCTGTATCGTTTTACCGAATAAGGTCAGAATCACGGTCAGCAGCGGAATGGACAAGGCAGGTAAAAAAATCTTCATGCCGATTTTGTTGAGCTTTTCCTTAAAAGCCGGTGTAGCAACAAAACGATGCTTGCCTACGCCCAGAAAATTAAATCCGGCAATCAGTGCCAGCAATAAAACAATCACACCGTTGATACGATAGGCGAGCGGTTTTCCGAGTTGTGCGACCATCAGGTCACCCAACAAGAAACTACTACTGAACAAAAGCCAGAAAAAGCCCGTCGCCCAGCGCTTGGGATTGGATACATCGCGCCAAGTCAAACCAGCGACGAGCAATAAAATAAATCCAATGACGTAAAAAACGAGATGGATATTAAAAATGCTATTCATCACGCGCTCGCTTTCTTCATCGCTTGTTGCGCATTACGCCATGCATTGGCTTCAGCAGCGATTCGGGCGTCGAGACGCGACAGTCGTACAAGATGAATCAATAGCGCGGCAATTGCCGTCGGCAATCCCCACAAGCCGACCGTTAAGGGCTCAATCTGGCCGACACCATTTTCTTTCAAGAAGGTGGTCATTAATAACACAGCACCAAATGCAATGAACACGTCCTCACCAAAAAATAGCGCGATATTGTCACAGGCGGCAGCATGCGCTGCGATTTTGTCCCTTAATTCAGGTGGTAAGTCACCGTAGGTTTGTTGGGCCACTCCTTCTACCATCGGCACGAGCAAGGGCCTTACGGTTTGCGCTTGTCCGGCAAGACTCAGCAATCCGAGCATGGCTGATAACTCACGAACCACAAAATACAACATCAGAATTCTGCCTGACGTCGCACTACGAATCCCACGCACCCATTCTTGCGCTCGCTCGCGTAAGCCATAATGCTCTAACAAACCGATGATAGGCAAAATAAGAATCGAACTCGACAACTGACGGCTATTTAAAAATTTCTCGCCAAACGTCTCAAGCAACGCACCAAAATCCATCCCCACCGCCAGCCCCGTAACAAGACCAGCAAGCGTAACGACCATCAAGGGATTAAAGCGCAGAGCGAAGCCTAATACGATGATGGGAATACCAATCAAGGGTAGGTATAGCTGTACATCCATTTTTTGTCTCCATCGAAGTGATTATTTTTAATTGATTTTTTTATAGGTACAGCATTATTTCTGATAGTAGCTTGATTGACAGCACTACCGGTTGTCCTAGAACGACAGTCCACTGAACGATCTAGCCGATGTTTTTCTAGTAACAGCTACCGTTACTGACAAACGCTTTTTTCATCTTCAGAGCGACCAACAATACAATCTACGGCGCAAATTGAACATAGCAAAAAGACAGCGTATGTTATACGAGGATGACAATATGATCGCGAGGGCTATTACATTGTTTTTCTCGTTTTGCGCTAGACTTGCGGAAATTGAATGGAGAAACATATGACGCTTACTGCTGAAGTTGTAAAAAATACCTTATTACAAGTCATCGATCCGAATACTAATAAAGATCTGGTGACCAGTAAATCTGCTAAAAACATCCAGATCTCTGGAACGGAAATCAGTTTAGACGTGGAATTGGGCTATCCAGCCAAAAGCCAGCTCGAACCAGTACGTCAATTGGTCGTGACAGCGTTACAACAATTACCAGGCGTCACCAAAGTGAATGTCAATGTCACTTCAAAAATCGTGGCGCATACAGTACAGCGCGGCGTAAAACTACTCCCTAATGTCAAAAATATTATTGCCGTTGCCTCTGGCAAAGGGGGTGTCGGCAAGTCAACGACCGCTGCCAACCTGGCACTCGCTTTGGCAGCCGAAGGTGCGGCAGTTGGTATTCTCGATGCCGACATTTATGGTCCGTCACAACCGTTGTTGATGGGTATTTCTGGCCGTCCTGAAACAACGGATGGCAAAACCATGGAACCAATGGAAAACCACGGCCTTCAGGTATCGTCTATCGGTTTCATGATTAATCCAGACGAACCAATGATCTGGCGCGGCCCAATTGTCACGCAAGCCTTGCAACAATTGCTCACACAAACCAACTGGCGTGATCTCGATTATCTGATTGTCGACATGCCACCAGGTACCGGCGACGTGCAGTTAACCTTGTCACAAAAAGTACCTGTGACTGGCGCCGTCATCGTGACAACACCACAAGACATTGCCTTGCTGGATGCGCGTAAAGGCTTAAAAATGTTTGAGAAAGTCGATATCCCGATTCTCGGCATTATCGAAAACATGAGCACCCATATTTGCTCTCAGTGTGGTCATGCCGAAGCCATTTTTGGTGAGGGTGGTGGAGAGAAAATGTGCGCTGACTTTGGTATCGAATTTCTTGGACGCTTACCGTTAACGATGGCGATCCGTGAACAGGCTGATGCTGGTAAGCCAACGGTCATTGCCGATCCTGATGGTGCGATTGCCCAAATCTACAAAGACATTGCCCGCAAAGTCGCGATTAAAGTCGCTGAAAAAGCAAAAGACATGACGAGCAAATTTCCAACCATCACGATTCAAAATACCTGATGACGCAGCCAGCCATTTTGCGGACCGATGAGCGCCGTTTCATGGAACTGGCGCTGGAAATGGCAATGCGTGCCACGATCGAAACGTCACCCAACCCCAAAGTGGGTTGCGTCATCGTCAAAGACGGGAACGTGATTGGTCGTGGCTGGACCCAGCCGGTTGGACAGGCGCACGCCGAAGTACAAGCCTTGCGTGACGCCGTTGCTCAGGGCCATGATGTCAAAGGAGCGACCGCCTACGTCACCTTAGAGCCGTGCAGCCATTTTGGACGTACACCGCCTTGTGCCAACGCCTTGGTGCAAGCTGGTGTTGCGCGAGTGGTGGCAGCGATCGAAGATGCTAATCCGCAAGTCGCTGGGCGCGGTTTTGCTATTTTGCAGCAGGGGGGCATCAGCGTTGCATCTGCATCGGAACTGGGCTGGCAAGATATCGCAGATACCGCCAGAGAAATGAATGTGGGTTTTTTCAAGCGTATGGAAACAGGTAAGCCATGGGTACGTCTGAAAGTCGCTGCCAGTCTGGATGGTAAGACGGCATTGTCAAACGGTCAGAGTCAATGGATTACTGGTGCCGAGGCAAGACAAGATGGGCACCAATGGCGCGCCAGAGCGGACGCTATCCTCACCGGCATCGGCACTGTCATCGCTGACAATCCGGCGTTGACTGTCCGCGGCGTTCATACACCACGGCAACCAAAAAAGGTTGTACTGGATCCGCAGTTACGAATCGATCCGGATGCACAGTTATTTAATGATGCTGAAGTCCTGATTGTTTGTGCGCAAAAGAACGCTGAAAAACAAGCCGCACTCATCTCCCGCCGGGCAGAGGTGATTTGTTTGCCAGATAGTCAGGGACGGGTTGATCTGCCAGCCTTAATGCAAGAGCTGGGACGCCGTCAATTCAATGAAGTCCATGTCGAAGCGGGTGCGATCTTAAATGGTGCACTCATGACGGCCAACTGTGTCGATGAGTTATTAATTTATCTCGCTCCGAAATTACTCGGTAGCGGTGCTGGTCTATTCAGCCTGCCAACGTTCACGCATGTGGATCAGGCACAGCAGTTAGCGATCCACGAAATGACGACGGTAGGTGACGATATCCGGATACTGGCAAGGTGTCGCAAAAGCAAATAAACGGAGTCCACCCTAAAACAACGAGGGACGCCCACTGCGTCCCTTTTTTTATTTAGATGCCGACGTCACCTTAATCTCACGTTGACTTAAGTGTGCGCGTAATGCACGTGCCAGTTGCAATGCGTGGGCACCATCGCCATGCAAACACAAGGTATCAATCTGCATCGACAATGCCGTCCCATCAACACTGGTCACAGCTTGCTGCTCGACCATGTGCAAGGCTTGTTGTAATGCCACTGAGACTTCATCAATCGTTGCCCCAGGTAGTTTGCGTGACACTAGCGTCCCGTCACTGTTATAGCGACGGTCGGCAAATGCTTCTTCCGAGACAGCCATGCCTGCACGTCGCGCCGCATGAATCAGTTCACTCCCTGCAAGACCAACAACCCGCAACTGTGAGCCAGCGGCAGCAATCGCCTTAACGATGGTTTCTGCCAATGTCACGTCGCGTGCCGCCTGATTATACAAAGCACCATGCGGCTTCACGTGCACAAGCTGTGCACCTTCAGTAGCGCAGATGTGTTGCAACGCCTCAATCTGTTCTAACACCTCATCGAAGACTTGCTCCATGGGTATCTGCATTTCAGTACGACCAAAATTCTCACGATCCACAAAACTAGGATGAGCACCGATGGCGACACCACAACGTAACGCAGCTCGCACGGCGTCGCGCATACTCTGCTCGTCACCCGCATGACCACCACAGGCTATATTGGCAGAACTCACACAAGCCAGAATCGCTGCATCGTCTGCACCACCTTCACCTAGGTCGGCGTTTAAATCAATCGATATGTTTGTATTTTCAGTAGCGTTATTTGCCATATAAACTCCATTCAAACCGATATAACTCATTTTGCCACTGTTGCCGTGCCGCTTTCGCACCGTCGAGGTCGGTCTCAACAAAGCAAAACTGTCTTCCTGCAGGTGCCTGCGCTAACTTCCATAAATCTGCTGCAATCACCACCGCGATTCTTGGGTAACCACCTGTCGTTTGTGAATCCGCCAACAACACAATCGGTTGGCCATTCGGTGGCACTTGTACGACACCGGGCAATACACCATGTGACAGTAATTCAGATGGATCATTTCGCTGCAAGGCCGTCCCTTGCAAACGATAGCCCATGCGATTGCTTTGCGGACTGACAGTCCACGCTTGTTTAAAGAAATGCTGTTGGCTGACTTCATCAAACTGTTCAAATTCGGGTCCACGTAAGACGCGCACTTCAGGCGTCCATCGCCGCTGTGGGGTCCCTAATTTATTATTTAAGAGAAAAGTTTCACCTAAAGGCAAACGATCGCCATTGCGCAAAGCCCTGCCTTTATGTCCACCGAATCCAGCACCCACATCCGTTGAACGTGAATCCATCACCACTGGCACATTGATGCCACCATCAACAGCCAGATACGTCCGCATCCCTGATTTAGGACCACGTAGACGTAATTTTTGCCCTTCTTTAACAGGATACCGCCAGCCACAAAATAGCGGTTGCTCGTCCAAGGTCGCCTCAAAATCTGCACCACACAGTGCAAACCATCCAGCACGTAAAAAACGGATTTCAACCGGCCCAGCCACGACTTCCAAGCCAGCGGCCGTACCAGCGTTATTCACCAAACGATTCGCCAACCACATCGCGGGCGCATCCAAGGCTCCCGACTGTGCGACACCCATGTTCCTGAAACCAGAGCGACCCTGATCCTGAACGGTCGTTTGAATACCTGCGCGGATAATCTCAAGCATGACGAACTCCCTCGCCCTGTTCTACATCAACAGGAACAAAACGAACGACATCACCACTCTGCAATAAACTCGGCGTCTCTCGGCTTACGTCAAACAAACACAGATCGGTGCGCCCAATAATCTGCCAGCCACCTGGGCTTTGGAATGGATAAATACCCGTCTGCTGACCACCGATACCAACAGATCCTGCAGGTACCGCAATCCGCGGCTCGGCACGGCGCGGCGTTGCCAGAGCCGCAGGCAATCCGCCCAGATAAGCAAATCCCGGCTGAAAACCCAGAAAATAGACGATATATTCTGCCTGACTATGGGCAGCAATCACTGCCTCTTCGCTCATCCCCGCATGCGCAGCGACATGCGCTAGATCCGGCCCCGATTCGCCACCGTAATGAACAGGAATGCGAACTTCACGTGGTATGAATTGTTCTGCTTCAACAAGCTCCCAGAGCGTCTTAAGTCGCTCGATTACCTCGTCACCGCGTTGCAGCTCAGGATCAAAGATCGCGGTCAGATTATTCATTCCCGGTACCACGTCGATACACTGCGCTTCATCATTCAACACCTGCGCCACCGCCCAGATACGGCGCTGACATTGCTGATCGACGGGCAGACGTGATTGCATCACAGCAGCATTCTCTCCAAGCAGATAAAAATTCATCACAGGTTGCGGCGGCGTATTTTTCATGTTCAGAATCAGCTTTACTTTAAGAGACTTACGGTGCAGAACACATCCTAACAGAATTACATGACAGGGAAAAAACAAAAAAAATCATGTAACCTTGAGCAAAATGAGTACCAATGAGTACCAATGAGTATGTTCACGACTAACGTCGATGGTCGTTTGTTATCCCTGTTTTTCAGAGCAGATCCATGCTACTACGTCCGATAGTTTTTAGTTTGCCTTTGACCTTGTCCGCTTGAGACAAAGCAAGTTGTGCCGACACAAAGTGCAATCCAATAAATTAAGAAACAACGAACAACAATACAGCCCACTGCTTACATTTCCCCCGCATCTACGTTATATTCCCCACAACCCCACTTGTTCCGCCATCCCGCTTCAGTAAGAAGGATTTTCCTTGCGCCTCATCCACACCTCCGACTGGCATTTAGGCCAGACGCTCCACCAATTTGAACGCAGCGCAGAGCATCAGGCATTTCTTGATTGGCTGGCTGCTACCTTGGTCACGCAACAAGCTGACGTCTTGCTGATCTCTGGTGATATTTTTGATACAGCCAATCCCTCTGCCGCCGCACAAAAACAGTTCTACCGCTTTTTGCAACAAGCAAAGACAGCATGCCCACACTTGCAAATCGTGATTATTGCTGGCAATCACGATTCACCAGGCCGCCTCGAAGCGCCAGCACCATTGATGGAAAGTCTGGATGCGACGGTGATTGGTTTTGTACCTCGTCTACCAGATGGCGGCATTGATCTAAATCGTCTTGTGATTCCGCTTCGCGAAGCTACCGGCGCTATTGCAGCGTATTGTCTGGCCATTCCGTTTCTGCGTCCCGGCGATGTGCCACGGATTGAAGATGCGCATGATCCTTACATGGAAGGTATTGCCTTATTGTACCGCCAGACACTAGACCATGCGCTCAGCCTTCGGCAGCCAGATCAGGCGATCATTGCGCTAGGGCATTGCCACATGATCGGTGGTGAAGTGTCGGAATCATCAGAGCGCCCTATCGTAATTGGTGGCACTGAAGCACTATCTGCGAATATATTCGACAGTGCAGTCGCTTATGCTGCCTTGGGACATTTACATCTGGCGCAAAAAGTCGGCAAGCAAGAGCATTTACGTTATTGCGGCAGCCCGATTCCTTTGTCTTTTGCCGAAGTCGATTATCAACATCAGGTATTACAAGTCGATCTTGCGGGCGATCAAGTGACGACTGTCACACCGCTACTGGTTCCACGTGCGGTGGAATTATTACGTGTACCACGGCAACCGCAAGCCTTAGCAAAAGTGTTGGTGGCGCTCACCGCGCTCGATATTCCACAAGACACTGCGCCAGATTACATGCCGTTTTTAGAAGTGAGGGTATTACTTGACGCGCCAGAACCTAACTTACGAGCAACGATAGAACAAGCGATTGAAGGCAAACGGGTCAGGCTCGCAAAAATCGATACACACTTTGTACGTCAGTCCACAAGCACCAATAACAGCACGGTGTTGGAGGAGCTCGAAAAACTCCAGCCGCAGCATATTTTTGAACGGCTTTATCAAAGCAAATATAGCACCGAAGAGAAAGCAGAAGTTCCGGCAGAATTGACCACCGCGTTCGCCGAACTGTTACTAGGTACACCGGAGGTGCAGTCATGAAAATTCTGGCACTCCGTGGCAAAAATCTCGCGTCACTCGCGGGCGAATTTGAAGTTAATTTTGAACAGGAGCCATTACGCTCAGCAGGCCTATTTGCCATCAGCGGTGCGACGGGTGCCGGTAAAAGTACGCTGCTCGATGCGCTCTGCATGGCGCTCTATGAAAACACACCTAGACTTGTCAAAGCAGGTGGTAACAAAACACTACCTGATGGTAAAGAACTCATCTCTCAACAAGATACCGGCAACCTGCTGCGACGCGGGACAGGTGAAGGCTATGCCGAAGTCGATTTTGTAGGTAACGATGGTATTGAGTACCGCTCACGCTGGAGCGTCAGACGCTCACGTAACAAAGCCAGCGGCAGCTTGCAACCGACGACCATGAGCTTGCATCAGTTGCCGGAGCTATTACCTATTGGTGGAAAAAAAACGGAAGTCAAAGAAGCAATTATCAAACGTATTGGTCTGAAGTTTGAGCAATTTACCCGCGCCGTATTACTGGCACAAAATGAATTTTCTGGTTTTTTAAAAGCAGATGACGATGAACGTGGAAACTTGTTGCAAACCCTGACAGGCAGTCATATTTACGAAGAGCTCTCAAAAAATGCTTTCAGACGCGCCAAAGAAGAACGCGAAGCACTTGATCGGTTTCATCTACGCCTCGCTGATAACAAGCCCCTCAACGATGAACAACGTCAGGAACTTGAAGACAATATTAACGTCAGTACTGCTCGCTTAAGACAACTTGATGCGTTTGTCGCAGCCTTAGACCAACATTTACGCTGGCATCAGGAAGCAAACAAATTCGCGCAGCAAGAACAAGCAGCGCTGCTCAACCTACAGCAGACTGAGCAGCAAGAACGCGACTGCGCACCACGCTTTGTGCTGCTACAACAACTAGACAAGGTGCAAAATGCCCGCCCTATCGTTATCGAAATTAATCGACTAACGAATAGCATCATCCAGGAAACTACGGCGATCCAGTACGTACAGAGTCAGCTCGAAAAAATTCGTCAAGACGACCTGCAGGTGCAAGCTGCCCTGCACACGGCAGCAACACAATTACACCTCAGTGAACAAGCACAATTGGATGCCGCGAAGGGACTCGATCAGGCTCGCCTGATCGATGCCAGCATCGCCAACTTGCAGCCACAGCTGCAAGCATTACAAGAAACTTCCGCGCTGGCCACGCGACAATATGAACAAGCGAATCGTGCTCATCAAGAAAAACAAGTCGCTGCAACGCAGTGCCAAAAGCGACTCCAGAATGCCACTATCTGGCTACAACAACATGTCGCCATTCAAGGTCTTGCCGAACAATGGTCAGGCTGGGAACGGGTATTCCGACAAGCAGCTCAGTTACAGCAAGAATTGCAAACGCAGCAGCAACAAGCCAGCGATTTTGGTGCGTTGCACGTAACGCACCAGGCTACCGTCACGCAGCAGCAACACGCGGTCAACAATGCGACAATGCAACTTGAACTTGCAGAACATCAACGTCAGTTATCGGTGCAGAACTACGCAAGTATCGATATCAGCCGCCTGCAACGTGATAAGCATCTGATGGAGCAACGACGACAAGAAATCGGTACTACGGCCCAACTTTTGCAAAGCATACAAGAACAACGACAAAGCATCATCAAGCTACAAACGCAGATGATCTCTGTAAAAGACACAACGAAAAAAGCACAAGAGCAAGCAAATCTGGCGCAAGCGCAACTCCCTGTGGCAATGGCAGCCACGCAACAGGCCGAACAGGCCTTAAAAGCGGCTGAGCTGGCATGCGCAGCCAGTGTCGAGGACTTACGCCATCAATTGCAAACAGACGCGCCCTGCCCCGTTTGTGGTGCCACAGAACACCCATACGCGCGACATCAGCCACAACTGCGTGCGCTCCTAGAAACCTTGCAACAACAAGTTCAGACCTGCCGTCAGCAAGAACAACAATGGCGTGATCAATGGCATCAGCAACAGACCATCGCCGATCAACAGCGTCAACGGCTACAACCGTTATCGGAAGATGCACAGCAATTGCAGCATCTGTTGCAGCAGCAAGAAAGCACGTGGCAACACCATAGCCTCTATCAATTATCACCTTTACAGCAAACACCTCCAGCGTCGCATGAAGAGGTGATCACTTGGCTGGAGCAATTACGCATCGATAACGCACAAGCGCTACAACATCTGCAACAACAAGAGATCCAGCACCAACAAGCCTTACAAGCCAAAGATGTCGCGCAAGCCGCATGGGATAAGGCGCAACGCCTATTGAGCGAGTGTAAAGATGCGCTGCAAACCGGTAATCTCGCCTTGCAAAGCACACTCACCCAACGCGAACAAGCGATGACGAAGGTCGTCAATGCGCAACAAGGTTTGCACAATGCATTAGATGAATTAGACGAGGCGTTTATCGTCAGCCATCTTTCAGAGGAGACCGATAACGGCACGACATCATTACGTGATACTTGGCGTGATCTGTGGCATGCAGCACCTACGGCTTTTCAGGAAAACTGCGCACAGCAAGTACAACAATGGCAGCACTATCAGCATAGTCAGCGTCAGGCAACCGAAGAACTCAGCACAGTCAATCTGGCACTCACAACGTTGGCCAGTGCAGAACAACACGCACAACAAGAACAGCAACGCTTAACGCATGAGCTACAGCGCTGTGTTCAACAATTACAAGACTATCAGCAGCAACGGCAGCAATACTTTGGTGGTGAAGCGGTTAGTATCGTCGTCGCCCGTTTGCATCATACAATCCAGACCGCAAAGGCGGATCTGAGCAAAAAAACTGATGACGTGCAGGCGCAGCAACGATTGCTGATACAGACCAATGAAGCCTGTGTACAAGCGCAGCAACGATTAAAAGATCATCAGCAGCAACAAGAACAACGACAGCACGAATTCAACGACTGGCTACACGCCTACAATCTCACACAGACAGAAAATACGTTCGATCGTTATCAACTGGAAGACTTACTCAACCACAGCAACGAATGGATCAATGCCGAGCGCGAAGCACTGCAAGCGATCAGCAACGTTTGTCAACGCGCCCGCACAATTTTGCAGGAACGTCAGCAGCAGCGAACAACGCATCAGGAACAGCGCCCAGTGACGTTACCCGATGATGTTATGGTGCCGCCTGCCACAGAGCAATCACCGCAAAACGAACAGAATAGCGAAAATGCAGATGACAAGGATCTTTTGGTATTACAGGATCAGCAGCCTGAGCCAGAGTCTACTATCGCTACACTGCACAAGCGCCGTGATTTTTTCAGTGAACAACAGCAACAAGTGCACGCCCATGTCATTGAGCTACAAGCACAAAAAACTCAGGACAATCAACGTCGGGAGCATGTTGCTGATTTGCTTCAAGCATTGCAAACACAAGAAAATCGCTATCGGATCTGGGCCCAGTTAAGCGACTTAATCGGCGCTGCCGATGGCAAAAAATTCCGCAATTATGCGCAGCAATATACGCTCGACGTCTTGCTGGCGTATGCCAATCAACACTTACATCAACTCGCGCGCCGTTATCGCCTGCAACGCATCCAAGACACTCTTGGCCTGATGGTTATCGATCAGGACATGGGCGATGAACACCGCTCTGTTCACTCTTTATCTGGAGGAGAGTCATTCTTGGTTTCACTCGCACTTGCACTAGGTCTGGCATCTCTGTCGAGCAACCGCGTCAAAGTCGAATCGCTCTTCATTGACGAAGGCTTCGGCAGTCTCGACGCCGATACCTTACGCGTCGCCATGGACGCCCTCGACAGCCTGCAGGCACAAGGACGCAAAGTGGGCGTGATTTCGCACGTACAAGAAATGACGGAACGTATTGCAACCAAGATTATGGTACGCAGAGCAGCGGGCGGAAGAAGTATCGTGGAAGTAGGATAATCCATACTGCGCGCTCCGCACGAAAGCGCAAACAGATTTAGAATACATCCAGTTTTAATAACAGAAAGTATGTATGCAGTTTAGTGAAATTTTATCTACGCTACCAGAAATCCACCATGTGGCAGCGATCGAATTATCTGATGGTGAAACGTTGATCGCCAAGATAGAGAATAAACCAGGTTCTGCGGGTAGTGTCCGTGTCTACCATGCTTTGTTTCAAGAATTTGGTGTGATCAATGCAGCAGCAGCAGCGAGGGGCCTGATTTTGTATTCAGAACATACTGCTGATGCGATTGCGTTTCCTGGCAAGCATCCGAATATTGATCGCTTGTTGAGTCTGACGAAAACGCAGCAATTAGTTGTGAAGTTGATCAGCGCAAAATAAATGTAATTGCTTCGCCGCAAGGTCTTGTCGCTGGATCACCCGCCTGCGCGGATGATCACGATATCAGAGCTTGCGGTCTCATTAAATCATCATTGATGCACTCTTTGGTTTGCGCAGCAAGTCAGTCAATACCGCCCACCTCACATCCTGATCTTGCGTTCCCGTTCGTTGTTCAATGTATGCCTGAACCACATCCTGACCAAGATTGTAGTTGATCACATAAGAGCGTAATTTTTCAATAAAGCGTATTCGTTGCGCAGAACGGTCGGCATCTGAGAGGCTGTATTTCATCAACATGGCGATAGCGGTATCTCGATTAATCTCACCATCCAGATATTGTTTGGCCACCATGTTGCCGGCATAGGACAATCGCTGAAGTACCGCCTGAATCTGATAATAGCGTTCTGCTTTTTCCGGATCGATCCCTGCCAGTGGGAACAACACCTGCTTTTCGAAAGCCATTCGCTCTGCATGTGGGAAAGCGACTTCAATGCCGTAATTAGCGCTACCTTCTGCCAGAAAGGACATCGGTGAATATAAAGGATACACGGCGTATTCCACCCAGCCTTTTTGCTTTACCAGCTCATTTTCAATCAGGACATTAAACACGTGATGCCCCGGATAAGCCTCATGGCTGGCGAGGTCAATAGCACGGCTGATGAACATAGGAAAATCTGTATTCACTTCGATCAAGCTATGGCTGTTACCTTTATACCAGTTATAGGCACTCCATACTTTGCCCGAGACATATTCCACCCTAAAGCTCTCGTTTTCTGGCAGGGGAATATATTTCCGGGTTCGCTCTCGGGCTTCGTTAATCGCCGCGCTAAAAACAGCATCGAGCTTCTCGCGCGGAATTTCAAACTGTTTGTTATAGCTTGAAAGGCGTTGATTCAGATCACCCTCTCCTGGTAATAACGCAGCAAGTTCAGCGAGCGTCGTATCAAGATCAGTTGGCGTTAACGCCGGAGAAACCGCATCATACAAAACCTTTGATTCGTCATCAAAAGGAAGCGTCTTGCCATCCAGATAGGCAACATGAGCGCGTACTGCCGCAATCTGTAATCTTAAAAATGTCTGCCGTTCTGCTTGCTCTTCCGGTGCAGGTGGTAAGACGCTGACATGCTCCAGTAACTCTCCAGCCTGCACCAACAACGCTTTCAGGGGAGTTGCCTGCAGCCGGACTTCATCACGCCACACGGCGGGCCCGATGTAGGCATCGACGTAACTATCGTCATGTTCACCCACCGCCAGCACGAGCTTGACATAGGTTTCGGCAATTTGATCGAGATTCATTCGGTTCTCATCCTAAAAAATGGCAAAATGATCAATTCATGTATCAATGATTCAGTGTATTCATCATTGCTTTATTTCTCTATCCGGCGTTTAATTTGGAACCTAAGTTGGAACCTAAGTTGACACCTCAGTCGGCATCATCGCATGCTTGACTCTATTTTTTAAATCCAGACAGACCAATCCTATGATAGATGCTTTAATTTCTGGCCGCCTCTATGGCCGTGCCGATGAACGTAGTGGGCAAGGTGGCTCACTGTACGTCACTTGTAAAGTCCGTGCAATGACCGATGACGGCGATACACTGATGTGCAATGTAATCACCTTTAATGATCACGTACGTCGTGTCCTGTTAGCGCTCGAAGATGGTGAGAGCATCTCATTATCGGGCGCCCTGACACCCAAAGTCTGGATAGATAAACAAGGCAAGCCACGGCCTGCAATCGATCTGATCGCTCATACTGCAGTCAGCGCTCATTTGTCAGTCCGCACAACTGACAATGCATAATCAGAACTGACGCCGTGTTGCTGTCGTAATATGAAATAGCAAGAACTTATCTAGCGTTCGCCCGGAGCGCTAGCAGACTCATCCCAAGGCCAACAAAAGTCACGCCTGACGTTTTATTAAACATCATCGCCCGGCGTGGCTCGGCAAACCATTTCTTAGCCTTGCCTGCCAGAAAAATATAACTCAGGTGTGAAATCACAGCGCAAACAGAAAATGTGCTGGTCAACAATAAAAACCGCGCCACACTAAAATCAGTGTGACTCATAAATTGCGGGAACAAGGCTGTGAAAAACAGAATACTTTTCGGATTGGTGGTAGCGATCAACAAGCCTTGTAAAAATAATTGACGATTGGTCATAGGAGGTTTATTTACCTCATCACCCTCATTATTCTTTAACGCAAACAGATTAGTTTTATTGTTCCACTGACGTATTCCCAGATAAATCAGGTACGCTGCACCGAGCAATTTCAGTATAAGAAACGCATACGCTGACGTTTGCAAAATTAAACCTAAACCTGCTGTGGCTGTCGACGCTACAACAAAGATCCCAAGGACATTACCAGCGGAGCTAATCATCGCCCTGCCGGTTCCTAAGCTAACTGAATTAGAAATGGCCAACAGGACGCCAGGCCCCGGCGTGTAAGTCGTTGCCAGCGATACCATCAAAAAAATCAACCAAGTGGACATATCCATGATCAAAATCCTATCTATTAAAAAAAATCTATTCGTAAAAGTACATAATCTCACTATACCGTAACGCCCTACCTCCGTAGCTGGCATCACTACATCTCATCTACGATCACAGCATTTAAGGCAAGCCATTGCGCCCATATTGCATGAACCCTGTACGTAAGCTCAGTCTTTCATAGTACGCGTTGACGGCAGGTAGGACGGTGCGATCCATTGGCATCGAAAACCAGCGATGCGTAGACAACCCGAGAACAATGTCAGCAAGCGTAAAGTCAGCGCCCGCCGCGTAGGCACCTGTTTTTTGCAATTGCGCTTCGAAGATCATCATATGCTGGTTCCAATGATCGATACTGGCAGCGATAGCTTGCTGGTCAGTGTGCGCTGGACTGTTTCTCACCAGTGCCATAAACGCGTAGCGCCATGCATTGTTGAGCTCAGTTGCCTGCCAGTCCATCCATTGCTCAACCTGGGCACGTGCGCACGGATCTGTGGAAAGTAAATCGCCACGACCATGCTTGCCAGCGAGGTAACGGCAAATCACATTCGACTCCCACAATACAAAATCCTCATCTACGATCACTGGTACCATGGCATTGGGATTAAGACGTACAAAATCAGGTGTATTGACCGGCTGCGTGCCGGCACCATATTGCTCCTGCTGAAATGGAAGACCGATTTCAGCACAAGTCCACAAGACTTTGCGAACGTTAATCGACGGTGATTTACCTAAAATAGTGAGCACGTTGAAGTTCCACGGAAAAAGTTAAACACAAGAGACATCACATCATAAGTTATTTTTCTATTTGTCATTCAAATTGGCGGCCTGGTTTCCCGCACGATTAGCGATATCCTGCGCGATCAGCTGATCTCTTTTTAAATGACTAATCAGTGGCTCGTCAGTATCGGTTTGCCCCCATTGGTCAAAATAGACCAGGTCTTCAATCGGCAAGCGGGGTAACCACCCTTTAGATTCCAATTCTGGCTTAGGATAAAAATGACTGACGTAGCCGACACATAAATAGGCGATCGGCACAATATGCGCAGGAATACCAAGTGCTGCTTGCAATTCGGGTTCATGAAAAATACTGACCCAACCAACGCCAAGACCTTCTGCACGAGCAGCTAACCACAGGTTCTGCACGGCACAAACACTGCTGTACAAGTCCATCGTTTTCATATGTGTACGACCAAGAACGACGCTACCGGTACGCTCACGGTCGCAGGTGATGCAGATACCTATCGGTGCCTCACGGATACCTTCGAGTTTTAATTGCTGGTAGGTGTTGCGTTTTTCACCTTCAAACATCGCCAACGCCTCAGCGTTTGCGGAGATATAGGCTTGCTGAACGCGTTGTTTTACGTCATCGGATTTAATCAGTAAAAAATTCCAAGGCTGCATAAAGCCGACAGATGGCGCGAAATGTGCGGCAGTTAATATACGACTAAGCACTTCGTCACCGACTGCCTTGGGTAGAAACTGACTACGGACATCACGTCGGGAAAAAATAGTATGGTAGATCGCGTCGCGGGCTTGCTGTGTAAAGGCGTGTCCATCCGACACATCGGAAACGGGCGTAGATTGCATGAATTCCCCTAATGCAAATAAATGAGGGAAGCCTGACCAAGCTTCCTGGACAACGTTCAGGCCGGTCTTCTGACTCAGATTCATCTGAAACTGACACCTTCCCGCGACTTCTCTTGTCGCAGTGGTATGTCGCCAGTCTCATCCTCTTTACAGCGTTGGGCACGTGACGGACTCACACCGCCTTCCCGATTCTCCCGGCAATCATTGCCTGGCACCTGAAGGGGGCGATAATGTAACGGAACAACGAGCCTTGTCAAGCGGTGTTTTTTTGATTTTCACAGGGAAAAATCTGGATCAACCAGCATTGAACCTGCATCCAGATTGCAATTTTATTGCGCAGCCACCGCTAAGACCATTCATTCATGGCAAAGTAACCATCTTGGCATGCGATGACGATCGTGGAACCATTGGCATGAACAACCTGACCGCAATGATAAGCATGCGATTCTGTCCACGCAAAACCGGCTTTAATACGAATACGTTGTTGATTAACATGGGCAATACACTCGAGATGACCTAAAGCACGTAATTGCCTTTTAATTTCTACGATAGACCGGTCAAAATGTATGGTTCTGTCTTCTTCCTTAAATAGAGGCCAATACTCGCCCTCACCTTGCGGTTTCGCTGACTTCCAGAGGTGATCAAAATCGAGTGCAATGCGTAACCCAAGACGTCCTGATGCCATCTGTAATTTGATGTTCAGACTTTCATGCGTGTCGTGATCGTCAATATCAAACATCTCGCTATCAAGAATAGCGCCAGTATCAAATTCGCGCTCTATTTTGTGACAGGTCACGCCCCAACGCGAATAACCATTCAGAATAGCATTGACCATTGGGTATGGACCGCGTCCCAACGGCAAAGGTGCCGGATGAAAATTAATCGCAAAAGGTAAGCTATTACGCCAGTCAGGAATGCGCCAATTATAGCTGCCAACGACTAAGGCATCGCACCCCATCTCTTTGAGCCCCTCCAGATCGTAGGGGATGATACGTGACAGTTGAATGGGAATTTTTTTTTGTTGGGCCAAGGCTAGCAAGGCTTTATTCACACTCAATAGATTATTCTCAGGTACTGAAAACAATTTCACTGGCTGCCAGCCTGCCTGAATCAGGATCTCAAAGAGCTTTAGATTTCTATCGCATCCAGCAAAAGCAAAGTGCATGTTTCTCTCATTTAATTTCTTTTAGATAAGTGGCCGAATACCGTTGCCGGAATGGTAGGCAATACCGTCTTTTTACAACATGAACGGTATTCTATGATCCGATATTAAATAGCCTCTTAAGTATCGTTTTGGATCATTTTGTATGCATTTTTGTAGTGCTTATCTGGGATGTTTTTACGCTCAACAGACCTTGTCCGTGCATCAACATGGAGAAATTTATAGAGCGACCATCAAAAGAGAAATGGTGAAATGATCTGATGAATAAAGATCAGCAAAACCAATGAAAACATCTATACTGATCAAATTGATACATGATGGTGCACATCAGCGGCGTCTACTTAGGCTTTACTTGCATGACGGGCGACAACAATTAACTATTTTCATCAAGTACAACGCATACTGAAGGGTGTCAGTTTAAGGGCGTAACTGCATGACTATTTGCGTCTATTCAGACAAAAACAATAAAGAATTGCTTTTCAGGACGATATGTCAATATGGCTCGATTAAGCAACTTATCCTTGGCACTGACTGAAGCCAACAAAAATATTCGTGCTTATTTCTTTATAGCAGCATTATTGTTGCTTACTCCTCAGGCCTTTGCACAAGAACTCCAGATATATACCGAAGACTGGCCGCCGATCACGTTTGGAAATACAAGCAAAGTAGATGGAATGGCGGTTGAAGTAGTACGTGCAATACAAGCGCGTATCACGCGTGCTGCTGGGGCAAATACTGCCATTCAGGTCGTTCCGTGGGCGCGGGGTTACAAAGCACTATTAGAGGAGCCCAATATCTTACTATTCACAGTAGGACGTTCTGATGAGCGCGAAAAAATGATGGTAATGCTTGGCCCGATCGCCATCTCTAACACCGTTTTATTCACTCGCAAGGGTAATGCTGCCTATCTACAAAATTTAGGTGAAGATATTCTGAAGCTGAAAGTCGGCGCATATCGCTCGAGTATTTTTGTTGATACAGCTCGTAGAAAAGGTTACACCGATATTGAACAAGCAGCGACCCCGCAAATCGTTGCGAACATGCTTCTCGCTAAACGTTTTGACCTGTGGGTTGAAGGGAGTTTCGTCGTTCCGTCCGTGTTAAAAGAGATTGGTCATGCTGCTGACGATGTAGAAAAAGTCAAAGTACTCGATAGTCTAGAGCTCTATCTGGCATTCTCACTGCAAACGCCAGAGGGGACGATTAAGGCATGGGAAGAGGCCTTGCGTACAATCAAAAAAGATGGAACCTTCGCCAAAATTTATACGAAATGGTTACCAAACGAAGTCGCACCACTGAGCGTTATCCGACTCAGTCCATTGGGTAGATAGCACCGCTTTATAACACCCGATATGCCAAACGGTCCAGCCGCACGGTACTCAACCGAGAGAGAAGTCGGCGTACTTCGTCAGGATAGTCACGCATTCTCTCGATATGCTGGTAATGCGTGATGACTGACGTATGCTGCATAATGCTGTCCAACTCTGTCGCACGCTGCGCTGACAATTCGTGCAGTGGGTCATGGATTAACAAGGCATTTTCCAGATCAAGGCGGAATGCACGGGGATTGAGATTATTTCCGGTCATTAACGCGTAGTCATCGTCGATCCACATACCTTTCAGGTGATAGGTGTTATCACCATCTTTCCATAAATGTAAATTCAGTTGCTGTTGTCTTATTTCCGACTGGTGCGACTTAGCAAAACGTCGCAAATTGGCCTCATAGAGATAAGGTAAGACAGCAATGACTTTAAATGGCTGCTCGGGTGAAATATAAAAATCATTGGCTGTTTTGTCACCCACAATGATGTCTACTTTTACGCCGCGCTTCAGGGCGCGATTGATCTCGCGTGTCACCGCTAATGGAAAATTAAAATACGGCGTACAAATCGTAATTTGTTGTTGACTCGCTGCTAGTAGCTGACATATCACACGGTTAAGTGAATTATTTTTACCCACACCGACCAGTGGGGCAACGCTTAACCCCAGTGCGTGTTGTGTTTGCTCTGAACTGATAATGTAACGCGCTTGTTTAAGGTTAGCACGAAAATTGCGGACATCATTGCGAATCGTACGTGTCGCAGGTATCTCATGACGGTCCAATCGATGAACGGCGGCAGCACACAATACATGCCGGCGTATAAAGTCGACCATCGTATTTGCTAAGCTAGCATTCTGTATCAGAAGGTAGCGATCATGGCGATATTTATCTTGCTTATGCAAGTACACATTGTTGATGCTGGCACCGCTATAAATCACACCATCATCAATCACGAATCCCTTTAAATGCAACACACCAAATAACTCACTGGTCTGTACTGGGATACCATACACCGGAATGCTGCCGTCATGTAATGCACTCTGTTCTTGATACCAAGCAGCATTACCCATCGTCTTACCGAGTTGTTTTGCTTCGCCGATAAGGCCCCGCTGTGCACGGTGCCAATCGACCAGAAGAGCAATATCTAATGCTGGCCGCGCGGCCTTTGCGGCATAAAGCGCGCTCAGTATTTCAGCACCTGCCTCGTCGTGCTGTAAATACAGAGCACATAAATAAACCCGGTGTTTTGCGCGCGCAATCTGCTGCAGTAATTCAGTTCGGTATTCTGCTGCACTTAACAATGTTTTCACCGAGCCAGCCGCCAACTGAATCGACGGAATTTGTTCGAGTAAAGAACGTGAGCGGTGGAAGCGCATGGCAAGAAGGATCATTAAAAACAGGCAAATAGTAGCACTGAGCGCACTCCTGCAACCATCTCTGCTGGGTATTTTTTAGTCGGACTGCTTATCCTCAAAGACCACGAGAGATTCAGCAACGGCGCCAGACCTGCCATCGTTCTTTTCCAGAGAAAACGGGGATCGAATCGAGAACTGGACTATCTTCGATTTGTTCAAAATGCACTGACATCATCTCACGCCACAACTGGCTATGAATCGAAAATGGCGGTCCTTTTTTACTGGCGTTTTCCGAATCATCAAAGAAAAAATAACCTGCTAGCAACGCATTAGTGGGTAATAAATACGCCCAGCGATCAATAATTGATTGCCGCAACTCTGGTGGTAAAGCACAAAAAAATGCCCGTTCATAAATGACATCTAAAGGACATGTTGGCTCGTAGGAAAAAAAGTCCGCTTGCACAACGTGCTTTGCCCAAGGACCTAAGGTCTGCTGCGCATGTTGAACGGCAGCAGGCGAAAAATCGATCGCTGTAACGTGCCACCCAGCTTGGGCAAGTGATGCCACTTCGTAGCCATTACCGCAGCCAGGAATCAAACAATGTAAGACATGATGTTGTGCCTGTACAAAATCAGAAAACTTTTGAGGAACACCGCCTTTATCCCATGGCATGAACTTTTTTTCAAAACGCTCGTCCCAAAAATTGGCCTGAGTGGGGTCACGAAGAATAAATTCAGCCATGTTGATCACTTAATCGATAAAGTAAAAATGCATCAAAAATTGTGCTGCCAAAATACCCGCAAACAAGCCGCCGCCAAAATAAATAACGACACGTAGTAAGTTATTTGTGCGGCGCTGCTCTGTCAATAATGCAGTCAACACTGCTGACTGATTATCTTGCTCGGCAACACGGGTTAATGCCTGATGCGCAAGACGCGGTAGCTGCGGGAAAATATGGCTGTAACGCGGTGCTTCGGCGCGTAATTTATCCACCAAACCACGCCAGCCAACTTGTTCATTCATCCAGCGTTCAAGATAAGGTTTTGCCGTTTTCCATAAATCCAGATCCGGATCAAGCTGTCGTCCAAGACCCTCAATATTCAATAACGTCTTTTGCAACAAGACTAATTGCGGTTGTACCTCGACATTAAAACGGCGCGACGTCTGGAACAAACGCAGCAGCACCTGTCCAAACGAAATATCTTTTAATGGACGATCAAAAATTGGCTCGCAACAAGCACGCACGGCAGCCTCTAGTTCATCCACCCGTGTATCTTTGGGTGCCCACCCTGACTCGATATGTGCTTCAGCCACACGTTTGTAATCACGACGGAAAAACGCTAGGAAGTTCTGTGACAGATAATCTTTATCAAAGTCGTTGAGCGTTCCAACAATACCGAAATCGAGCGCAATATAACGACCAAACGTTGCCGGATCAGTCGATACCAAGATATTGCCAGGATGCATGTCAGCATGAAAAAATCCATCCCGAAAAATCTGCGTAAAAAAGATCGTTACACCATCGCGGGATAACTTCGACATATCCACACCCGCTTCGCGCAATCGCTCGGTCTGAGAAATAGGTATGCCTTTCATGCGCTCCATCACAATGACGGAAGACGAACAAAAATCCCAATGCATTTCTGGCACGAGTAACAGGTCGGAGTCCATGAAATTCCGGCGTAACTGACTGCCATTGGCAGCTTCACGCATCAGATCGAGTTCATCATGTAAATACTTATCAAACTCGCCCACCACTTCACGCGGCTTTAAGCGCTTACCATCCGCCCAGAGCGTCTCCAGCCATCCAGCGGCAACCTGCATCAGTGCTACGTCCTGGTCGATGGTTTCTTTCATTCCTGGACGAAGAACCTTGACAGCAACTTCACGACCATCCTTGAGTGTCGCAAAATGGACCTGCGCGATGGACGCAGAGGCGACGGGTTGACGCTCAAAAGTAGCAAACAACTCATCAGGATGCGCACCTAAGGATTTTTTAATCTGGGCAATGGCCAGATCAGGATCAAACGAAGGAACACGGTCTTGCAGTTTGGATAATTCTTCAGCGATATCCGGTGGCATCAGATCACGGCGGGTCGACAGCACCTGACCGAACTTCACAAAAATCGGGCCCAAATCTTCTAAGGCTTTACGCAAGCGCTCACCGCGCGGTGCGGACAAATCGCGCCAGAACAAGACGGCTTTGACGATGCGCGCTGTTCTCGGGATTTTTAAGCCGGAAATTGCAATTTCATCAATGCCATAACGCAGGGTAACGCTAACTATTTTTGTCAGGCGTAAAAATTTTAAAATCATCCGCGCATCCTTTCCATTTTCTCGATGCGCTTCATCAAGCGTTCAACATCATCGCGAGTTTTGTTAATCTGTGCCCCCATTGCGGTGACTTCTGATGGCCGTACTAGCATGGGATTTTCTTCCAGAAAGTACTCTGCCAGATTTTCTTGTATTTTCTGGTGCGTTTCCTGTGCAGTTTTAACAAGGTATTGCGCCCCAGCGACAAACCGGACCGCGGCGACGTCACCGAACAATTTACTCAAATCCGACTCGGCTTCCCAACGCAAATTCTGACTTAATGCCGATATCGTGTTGGCGAAATCTGCATCACCTTCAATTTTGACAAATGAAAATGCCTTTTCCCGTTGTTGTGCCATGAGTGGCAAATCTTCTGGCTTGACGCGGATCGTCACATTGGGTTCCACTGCCGCGTCTGCGCTTTCCAATAAACCATCTGCAGCCACTTTCAGGCGTAATTGCATCACCTGTACATCAATACAGGCTGTTTTTCCGGCATGTGGTAATAATTTGTCCCGAGCCCATTTTTCCTGCGCAAGCAGATGATTGATGAAGGGTGCAATTGAGATCATAGTGAATTGAAAAAACAAAGGCAAAGTGGTTCCAAAAAGTAAGCGCTACATCGGTGGCTGTGCCACTGGTACAGGTTTGCTTATGTTCTTACCAACGGGGATAGAGGCACACGGTCACGGCATGAATCATCAAAACAAGATAGTTTCGCTCTCATCAAGATCAAACACACCTTGCCAGTCACACGTACATCCCATAAAAAACCGCCCGGCAATGATGCGGGCGGTCTCAAGTTTAACAGCTAATCGCATTTCTGATCTTCGATCTGCGTCAGCATTGATGCAAGATCCTCCAATACTCAGGAGGAAAGTCGTATTACAGCTGTTGAATACCAGCCAGAACCCAACCACCTTGGCCATTGACTGGCTTAGACAAGTTCCAGACTTCACTAAACGGTTCAGCAGGGGCATTTTGTGCCTCTTTGATCATGCCAGTGAATTTGACACTTGCAAGATGATCATTACCCGCATTTTCAACACCAAGCAATTCTGCCTCGATGGATACCACGTCTGTCACATTCAATGTAGCACCACGCTCCTGAATTTCCAGTTTCAGTTCTGCGTACATTTCAGGTGTGGTGAATTCACGCAGATCATTGATGTCCGCCTTATCCCACGCCGCTTGCAAGCGAATAAAGTATGTTTTAGCATTACGTAAAAACGCTGGCACATCAAAATCCGCCGGAATACTCCAAGTCGCTGCTGAGGCCGCTGGGGCAGGTGCAGCGTAAGTGTTTGCGACCGGTTGACTGTCGAAACGCGACCCAATATCGGATGTTGGCGTACTGTTTGCACCCGCATAGGCCGGTTGATCAAAGCGTGTAGCCGAGGCAGTTGCTGTGTTCTTTCCGCGGAATAAACGGATAATAAACATAATAGCAAATGCAATTAGTGCAAAAGTGAACAGAGAGCCCAACATTCCTGCGGCAGCCCCACCAAACCCAAAGTGCGAAAATGCTGCACCCAATAATGCACCACCGATCAAGCCGCCAACAACACCCTTCCATGGGCTTGCAGGTTTAGGAGGCACCATTGGCGCTGGCGGCGCGACCGGAGCGGCAGCGGGCGCTGCCGGACGCGGTTGATTAAAGCTGTTGTTCGCCGGTGTCGCCGGTGCGGCCTGACGCGAGACATTGTTAGACTGACGACCGACAGAGCTGCCGCCGCCCATGCGTTTTGCATCTGCATCGTGCATCGTCATTGCTAAGGTGCTAGCGACCATCACCATTGCGATTAGAAACTTTTTCATTACATTTACTCCTTGATATTACTTACCTCTAGCCACAACGACATTGAACAAGGCAACGTTCAGTGTTTTGCTACTAGAGCTTTATGCCAGTGTGCAACGCCGCCACACCCGCTGTTAAATTGAAATACTGCACCTTGTCGAGGCCAGCAGTTTCCATCATTTCTTTCAGTGTCTCTTGGTCCGGATGCATACGAATTGATTCCGCCAAGTAGCGATAACTTTCGGCATCTCCCGCGATTTTTTGTCCCATCCACGGCAGGATTTTGAACGAATACAAGTCATACGGTTTTTGTAAGACATCAGGAACTTTAGAAAATTCCAAAACAAGTAATTTTCCACCTGGTTTTAATACACGCCGCATCTCCGCAAGCGCCTGGTCTTTGTGCGTCATATTGCGCAACCCAAAAGCCACTGTGACTCGATCAAAATAATTGTCCGGAAATGGTAATTTTTCTGCATCACAAAGCAAGGTGGGGGTAATCAGGCCTTTATTCAAGAGGCGGTCACGTCCAACGCGCAACATCGATTCATTGATATCGGTATGCCATACCTCACCGGTTTTACCCGCTTGCTTGACAAACTCTTTGGTCAGGTCACCAGTACCGCCAGCAATATCGAGCACCTTAAAGCCTGGACGAACGCCAGCCTGGGCGACAGTAAAAATCTTCCAGATGCGGTGCAAACCACCAGACATGACGTCATTCATGATGTCGTATTTAGCTGCAACCGAGTGAAATACCTCAGCAACCTTATGTACTTTTTGCTCTTCGTCGACGGTGGTGTAACCGAAATGGGTAGTATTGCTCATGATATCAAGACTCCTATGGGATGCCGCATTATAGGGGAAGTCATCATGAAAGGCATCTGTTGGAACACGATTAACTTATCAATAAAATAATTTCTTCCCTCATTTATCGTTTCCAGATCAAGCGAGTAAGCCCTGTTTTGACAGGCAATAACGATAGGTACAAGGTTGTACATCGGTCTGTTTTATTCTGCGGCTTGCGGCAAAGCAATACTGCGCAATTGAAAGCGTCCATCATCATCAAACAACCATGTTTCTGATGCGTCAAAGCGCCCTCCCTTCAACAATCGGGGATTGGGTGATGGAAATGGTGCACTATTGTGCAAACTGGCCAGCGCTGTGTTTTCTGCCACCTTATCCTGATTACTGCGCACGATGTCCGCTTTCAGTAAACGCCCATCGGGGGCCAACACATAATGGACGACAATGACGGCTCTTAACATTGGTTGCGGATTATCCCGATAAACCAGACTGGCATTCATTTGCGCTATCTGGGCCGCAATTTCCGACTTATAGCTATCGATAGACGCAGCCGACGACGAACCCACACGACGATTTTTTTGTACAGATTGCACTTCTGTTATCGGCGCAACGGGTGTCTGTCTGGTATAAAACTCATTCGGGTAATGGCTTACGCAGCCTGTCATTGAACTTAATAGCACAAAGCTGATAGAACGCTTTTTCATGTTTGTCTCCAAAAAAAAGCTGATTTATTAATAACGCTTAGCGGTCGGGGAACAAACGATTAACGCACCACATCAGCGTTGCGCTGACGTCCATCATTATTTTTCGTTAGTTACTCGACAGAAAATTAATATTGCCTTTTAAAATTAAAACGCTGTATTGATGGTGAACTATTTGACTATCTAAAACGATCAAATTTCATTGTGCCAGACTGTATGTTAGCTGGTAGATACTCAGTCTAGCCTAAAAAATACTGCACAAAAAAGACAACAAGGCATTGAAATTAACATGCCAACATTACCTGTCTTGATACAACTACGCTACACCTTGTAATAATTGCATCTTAAAGTAAAAATACTTCCGTCACTATTCATCCCTCGCTACGATTCTTTCGCAATCCAGCGCCTTTGATTTCACAACCCGCATAAGCAATTTTTTCACTATTTTCGATAACGCTAAAAAACGCGTCGAGACAAAAGTCACTGTGCAACACCCGAGAACAAAGACACAAGCAACCAATATATCAATCAAGATAGATCAAGGAATCACATCGTGAACGGCCTATTCACCCACCCGCGTGCCTTGAGTGTCAGCGGTCCTGCCTTGTCTGATATCAGCAA